>ENA-ORXT01000059-ORXT01000059.1-marine-metagenome-genome-assembly--contig:-NODE-59-length-159878-cov-16.593019_pt1 | contig 159878 bp, 145 predicted proteins | sample MGYA00237868_ERZ511482 | MGnify/ENA metagenome assembly ERZ511482 | reverse complement strand
TCCGCCTCTCGGCCGCGCGGGCCGACGAGCTGCGCGCCTATGGGGAGGCCATCGGTATCCGTTCCTATCGGGAATTGGACGGCAGGCCGGTCCGCGAGGTTGGCAAACGCGGTGAAGTCCGCTTGGTTGACGGGTACGGGGTCGCCGAATTTGAACGCTGTCTGCGGGGCAGTGGGCATGAGGATGAAGTTGGGGAAGTTCGCTTCTCGTAAGGTTTTCATATGCGCGTAGGCAGCGTTGATTTTTTCTTGCGGGAGTTTAGATCCGTATTCGAGCATGCCCCGGAAAAAGTCTGAGAACCCGTCCGGGTCCGTTTCGAGTTTAGCTTGATGATAGTCATAGCCTTCGACCTCTGACAGGATAAGCCCGGCCTTGCGGGATTTCGTGAAGGCGTAAGGCGCGAGATCTGTGGTGGGTGCGCCGCTTAGTTTTTTCACGAGCTTATCAAATGCCGCTTTCACGTCCGGCTCGCACTCAACATTATCGCCCCAATCGAGCACCGTAATCTCGCCCGCCGTGCCGCCCGCAAATGATCGCCCCGTAATGACTTCGGTTACTGCGACAACATCGTCCAAAGTCTTCCCGTGCGCCCCGACTGTATCGAGCGTGGTCGAGAGCGGCATGACGCCCCGGAGCATTTCCGTGTCATGGCTGGGTTTAAATCCAAAGAGGCCGCAATAGCTTGACGGGATTCGCACGCTGCCCATCGTGTCTGTGCCGAGGGCCACATCGACCTGCCCTGCCGCAACAGCTGCTGCCGAGCCGCCTGACGAGCCGCCCGCCGTATAGCCGTCTTTGAGAGGATTAAATGTTTTGCCAAACCACGGATTATCGGTCTGCGCCCCGAGCGCGCCCTCTTCCATGTTCAGGACTGCGGTCAGGCCGTAACCTGCATTACGTAGCCGCAGCGCGACAATCGCGTCACGCCTGGCAAGATTGTTTGAGTAGGCCTTGATACCGCCGTGACAAATTTGGCCGACGACGGATATATTGGCTTTTACGCCGACGCTTTGTCCGTCCCCCTCGTAAGGAATGACGTTCAGAATGGCGTTGATATTATCGGTCATTGAAACCCGTTTTTAAAAGCGTGTATCCACAAGGCGGATGGGCTTTTGGCGCACATCCACTTGGGTGATATCGCCCGTCGTACCGACCTCCACAAGCTTTACTTTCATGCCGAGCCCGAGTTTTGCTTTCAGCAGCGCTTCGAAATCCGGCGTCAAATCTTTGCCGCCGGCCGTATTGCATTCGGCCACAACAGTCATCTCGTCCCGCCCGACATCGTCTCGGTCCACTTGGCAATAGAACTCACCGCCAAACGCCTCGATTTCTTCCATGAGCGGGCCAATGGCTTGCGGGAAAATATTAATGCCGCGCAGCTTCACCATATTGTCCGAACGGCCAAGGAAGCCTTCGATGCGGGTAAAGTTCAGACCAAGAGAAGATTTTCCGGACCGGACAGCAGACACATCATGCGTGTTAAACCGAATGATCGGGAAGACATCGTCCTTATACAGGCACGTACAGACCATGTCGCCGCTTTGGCCGTCTTTAACCGGTTTGCCTGTATCAATGTCGCAAATCTCGAGATATTGCGCATCTTCCATTACGTAGAGCCCGTCTTGGTCGGGGCCTTCTCCCGCAATCGCGCCCGTATCGCCAACGCCGTACCAATCGTAACATTTGGCCCCGCCCCACATTTGCGAGACGCTGTCTTTATCCTCGCGGCCCATATGACCGGAGATTGTCCGAACGGGAATATCCACGCCAGGTTCCAGTCCTGCTTCGCGGGCGACCTTGGCGAGTTTTTTAATGTAATCCGCAAAACCCACAATCGCCGTGGCGCCGAAATCAGCCATCATTTGCACTTGCTTTACTGAGCGTGTCTCGACGCCTGTCCCGGCGGAAATCATGATTGCCTGCGTCCAATGGGTCACGGCTTCGCGGATATAATGCCCGCCATTAATCGGCCCGTGGCCATAGACAGAATGAATAACGTCGCCTTGGCCAATGCCTTGCAATGTGTATAGACGCGCCAGCAAGAGATTCTGCACTTCGCGGGTTTTCGGCCCGAACAGGAGCACTTGTGGTTTGCCCGTCGTCCCGGAGGTCGTGTGGAATTTTACAGGCGGACGGGCGTTTGGCGGATAGCTTTCCAGCCCGGAGAAGTCTCCGAACGGCGGCTTGCGGTCGATAGACGCCATTATATCGGACTTGTCATAAGTTGGGAGTTTGTGAATGTCTTTCAGGCCGTCAATATCGCCCGGCTCTATGCCTGCCTCACCCCAGAGTTTTTGATAGAACGGCGTTTTCCATGCCCGGAGCAACATCTTGCGGAACAAGCGATCTTGATGCGCAAAAAGCGCGTCCCGGCTTGTATTTTTTGCAAAGGACAAAAAGTCATCGCCAATAGGGTGATCCGCCCGAATTTCTTTAGGATTTACAAAATCAAAATAGGTCGCGTGCATATTTTATTTCCCGGACGCGAGCTCGAATAGATCTGCGCAAGTGTCCAACTGTTCAAGTTTATCTACGAGGCTAATGAGCCTGTTTGCGACGTGTTTGGCTTTGACCTCACTCAATCCGAATGAAAGACAATTTCGAAATTTAGCGAGGTGCTGTTCATGGGAGAGCGGATCTGCAGGAGACCCGAACAATTTGCCAATCAAAGCAATCTTTTCTTCACCGTTCGTCAGGCGTGCCGTCATTGACTGCGGAACGAATTCAGCTGGGTCTGTGATATGGTTAGTCTCAATCTTGATTTTGGCAGACGCAGCGCGGATGTCGGCGCTCTGCAAATCTTCCGGCGAGAAATCACTTAACCCAACCGTCCCGCGCATCAAGGTTATCGGCGCAAGATAAGGAAAGCAGAGCCGGGCATAATTCGCGCTCATATTGTCGACAATCGGCCTGTCCACGAGACGCAGTATAATCGGCGGAGCGGACAATGTAAGTTCTTCCAGATTATCGAGCGTCACGCCCTGCTTCACAAGTTGCTGGACGAGAACAATACCGCCCTGTGCTGCGCGGCCCGTAGGGAACGGCTTCCAGCTGACTTCGGTAATGCGGTGTATTTTTCCAAGTTTGTCAGCTGCGCCCTGCGCGTCTGCTTCGTCTTCAAACATGTTGAAATAACCGTAAGGCCCTTCGAGGGAACTTTCTGGGCCGTGCAGTCCCGCCTCCGCGAGGTCGCACGCCACCACCGCAGCCCGGGCTGCCCCGGCGATTTGTACAGGTAATGTCGGCTTGCCCTCCACATGGGCCTGCATCACGCCCGCGCATTGCGCGAGCGCGCAGCCCATAGCCGACATCGCCGTCGCCTCGTCAAAGCCGCGCAAGCGAGCAATGCCGAGGGTCGCCCCGAATAGACCCGCTGTCGCTGGCCTAAAAAACTTCAAAGGTGTCAGCGCGGCCACGCCAATTTCAACCGCGACATCGACAGCGACGATCACGGCTTCCATTAACTGGAAACCCGTAACCTCGCCTTGGCGGTCGGCCTCGGCAGATACAGCCGCAAATATAGTCGCCATAGGATGAACAACGGCGGGTTCGTGGACACAGTCATATTCCATGGAATGTGTCTGAAATGCGTTGAGGTACGCCGCGGTTGACGTCGGCGCTTTAATACCCCGCCCCCAAAGATGCGCGTCATCGCCTTTGCCCCATAACATGGCCGTCTTGAACACGGCCTCATTAAACGGGGCTTTTGACCCCGCAATGCCGACACCGAAACTGTCGAGAATAAATGTCTTGGCGGAATCATAAGCGCTGTCCGAGAACACGGATTGCGTCAGAGCGTAATTGGCAAAGCGGCGGGAAATTTTACTCATGGGAGAAGTCCGGTGTAAGTTTTGAAGTCGCCCTTAATTGCGGCTTGGGCAAGAGCGTTTGACGCGTCCGCTTTCATCTGACCGTGCTCTATCAACATGACGGCTTTCTCTATCGCCGCCTCCGTTGAAAGTGGCTTCTCTGGGTCACCATAGGCATCGGTAACTTCGTAACGCTTCCCCTCGACAATAACCGCTGCGCCGTAATGGGAAGGATAGGATGAATTAAATACATCGCTAGATCGCACGCTGATAGCCTTACGCAGCTCTTTAGTTTTATACAGATTTTCTGTGTCGAAGCTATCCAGCGTCAAGGCACCGAATTGCAACGTATAAGCCACAGCATGTTGTAGAGAGAACTTCGCTTGTAGCCCCGGCAGAGGGTCAGGCCTATCGCAGAACTTCAGCGCGTCATCATAGGTTTCAATGACGATTGGCCCACCTGTATAGTCCGCAAGCAAAGCCGCATCAATTGCGGGATGGGCGTGTCGGCAGGCGGGATAGGGCTTGAGGCTCGTCTCGTGCAATCGCCATCCTGCATCTTCATCGCCTAGGATATTTTCAGGATCCGCCCCTGGACACATGGCTTTGAAAAAACCCTGTTCACCCTCAAGGATAGAGCGCGGACCTTGGAAGCCTTGAGCGGATAATATCGCGGCCAGAACACCTGCGTGCGCTGCATGCCCCGCATGCAATTGCTTGGCCATGCTGTCCGGCTCGTGGCGAGTCTGCCACAGCCCCGCCGCCTGTGTCCCCGCAAGGCCGAGCGCGGAAACCAGATCGCTTCCTTTGAGCAAATGACACGCCGCTGCCGCCGCGCCAAACGGTCCGCAGGTCGCCGTGTTGTGCCAGAACGCATAATGCCCCGGCCCGACGGCGCGACCTATACGGATGGTGGCTTCGTAGCCAATCACAATCGCGTCGAGGAAATCTTTCGCAGAAGCACCCACGTGTTCCGCCATAGCCAGTGCCGCCGGAATAATCGTAGGCGCGGCATGCAGAACCGCTTGCCGGTCCACATCATCCATTTCGAGCACATTGCCAAGACAGCCATTATGAAGTGCCGCCATGAGGACGGATGATTTGCTAGCGCCTATCCGCGTACAGATCCCCGCCTCGTCTGAAAAAGCCGCCGTAATTTTCTGTCCCGCAGGTTCTGCCTGCCCAGCGACCGCGCAGCCTGTCCAATCCAGTAATAGCAAAGCCGCGCGCTCGCGGTCTGCGTCCGAAATGGGCCGCGATAAGATTAGAACAAGGCGTTCGGTGACTGTCATCTTTGCCAGAACTCTATATTCGCCCCGTCCGGTGCTTTCACCCAAACAGACATTTTATTCTCCTCGGCAATCGGGATGCTGCGTAGGCTCAAGCTCGCTTTCACTTCCGCAATATCTGGGACGATAAACCCAACTCCGTAAATCCCCGTATAATCCGTGGTACATCTCTCTACGTAATTTTCTCCGTCCATGCCTTCAATATCGATGACTTCCATACGTCCCCACTCCGCCCCGTCAAACGGCGTGACGATACCGGCTTTGTAGGGCTTGGTCGTCGTAAGCTTTGGCGGGATACCTAAGGGCATGACCTCTTCTTTTTCAGACAGCGTAGGTTTGCCAAAATAGAAGTTTTCAAACCCTAGGCCTGTACGCAGAAACGCATAGGCCGCATCCCGGTCCTCAACCATTTGCATGATATTGAAAGGACGCGAGACCCGCTCGAACGGTGTGAAACCCTCAGGCAAGGGCGTGGTCATGCGTTCATACAGCTGTACGCGCACTCCGCTTTCATGGGTCAGCACCACAATGTTAAGCTCTGAGGGGCCGAATTTTAGAAATGCGACATCCGTGAGCGGCGTCCAGCCCAGAGGCTTCGCATCCTCGATGATCGACGGAATATCTTTCGCCCGCATCATAATCGACCAATAGCAGCCTTTATCCCAAGACTTACTGGTGGCCGGGCGGCTCGGGCTCAACGCGTCCTCGTTTTTAACGAGGTGGATGTAGCCGTTGTCCGAGCCGGGGGCACCGAGGAGCCAATCGGCCTCGTTCTTAGCCACAGTTTCATATCCCGCAATGTTTGTAAAAAATGGCGCAATGTCATCAAAATCTTTGACAATGACGGTGACGTCGAACCACGGCGTATTGGCTATAGGCGCGGGTTTTTCCACCTTAGACAAATCCACCCACTTATCCGCAGGAATGTCTGGAATTGTTTTCGTATTACTAGAAGGCGTACAAGCTGAGAGCATGACCGCGCTCATCACGAGATATTTTTTCATGTTGCCCCCCCTCTTCGCGTTAAGCCTACGGCCATAAGGTTACCCAGAATCGCGATAACCGCCAAGGTGATAAACGGCCAAAGCGTCTGGTCGTAAACAATTCCGCCAATCACCGTGAACAGGCCGCCCAGCATTAACCCCATTGAGCTTGAAAGCCCGGCGGCTGTGGCGGCGAGTTTTGGATCGATACTGATAGACCCCGCCAACGATAGAGGACAGATAAGTCCCGTTCCAATCAAGGTCAGCATCAAAGTTCCCGTCAAAACAATCGCATTATCGCCGAACGCCGCATAAGCCGCGGCGAGAACGACGACTGTGAAGACCAACCAAAGCGAGGCCCATAAAATCGCGGTGTCCATCCCAAACCGTTTTGTAAACCGCGTCCCTAGGAGCGAGCCGAACATGAAAGCGAGCGACAAGGCAATCCAGCAACTAATGAAAAAAGCCGTACTATGGCCGAGGACGTTTTCGAAATAATCCGGCGCGAATGGGAGAAACGCAAAGAACACGCCCTGACCGAAACCGAACATGAGTGTGTAGCCAATGAATTTAGGATTACCCAAAAGCCGTTTATAATCGCGGCCAATATTTCGAGGCTCTTTGTTTTTGGGACGAGTTTCAGGGAGACGTAATATAGCCATCGCGAATATAATGGCGCCCGCAAATACGCACCCGATAAATATACTCCGCCACCCAAAACTTGTATCTAAAACGCCGCCGAATATGGGCGCAATGATGGGGCCGAGGCCCATAGCAATAGATATATAAGACAGTGATATCGCCGCCTCTTCGCGGGGCTGTATATCGTTCACAATCGCGCGGCTGATGACCGTCCCCGCGCTCACGCCTGCAGCTTGGAAAAACCGGCAGACGACAAGCGCCGTCCAAGACGTTGTGAGAACGCTGGCAATGCTGGCGACAATAAATATCGCGAAGCCAATAAGCAAAACAGGCCGCCGCCCGTAACGGTCAGCCATCAATCCGTGAATAGGCTGCGCAAGGCCAAGGCCAATAAGAAATGCAGAGACAAGGAACTGTATCTCAGCCACAGGCTTATCAAATTCAATAGCCATGCCCGGAAATGCCGGAATGATGAACGACATGGCAAACGGCGACAGGCTGCACATGGCCGACATGAACAGGATAAATCCCCAGCGGTTTTGGGTAAGTGCTTGGGCTTTGGCGTTCATTATGCCGCGAGCTTCAAGAATGTGTCTGCTACGATTTGGGGATGGGTGACCATGCCGTCGCGCGCAATATCAAGTTCAATAAAGTTCCAACCCGGCTGCCGCGCAGGTCCCACCATTTTTTCGCTGCTCATGGCGAATATTTGCCCGGTGCAATGAATGAAGCTCCGGGGCGTATTCTCCCAACCTTCATTCTTCAACTCCAGAACATCGGTCCACGTCTTGGCCGGATGCGTTGTGATTTTAGACCGCACCCAATCCGCTTTCGGATGGTCTTCAGGCAAGAGCATCTTCAGAGGGTAGTCCGTAAATAAATCCATTTTGTACCCGTCAATAAACCCGGCTTGGCGTTTGACGAAATACTCGGCCAAAGAGCCGTCAGCCTCACGCGGCACTCCGCTCATTCGGTCGCCGTAGGGCACGAGTGCGTCGAAGAAACAAATGTGTTTGATGCGCTCTTTCATACGGTCGACAACACCTGTGATAGCCACACCTGTAAACGAATGCGCCACAAGAATGACGTTTTCTAAATCTTCGAATTCGATAACATTGATGATGTCTTGGATATGAGTTTCGAGCCCTATATCAGGCGAAGACAAATGCTCGCGCTCCCCGCACCCGGTGAGCGTCGGCGTGAAAACACGGTGGCCTTGGTCTTCGAGAATATTACGCACATATTTCCAGACCCACCCGCCATGCCAAGTCCCGTGAACCAGAACAAATGTATGAGGTGTCTCCGACAGGCTCATTTGCGGCGCACAGCTGGCCGCCGCCAAAACAGCCGCGCCCGTCAGAACTGTGCGGCGATCCACCATTAGCGAATTTGAACGCCCGCTTTTTCGGTAAAGATCAGCGGTTTGTCTTCGAGCGCCGTGTCCATTATGGCGTTCCACCGATTAAGAAATCCGAACATAGAAATGACAGCAACAACTTCAACGATTTGCTCATCCGAGAAATAATTGCGCATATCCGCAAACTGTTCATCCGTGACTTCTGACGGCGTCATCGCCCCCCCTTGCGCAACCCGTAACGCCGCGCGCTCAGCCTCTGAAAATAAATCAGATGTTTCATACTCCCACGCCGCCAAAATCTTCGCGTCGTCGACTCCTTTTTCATGAGCGCCATGAGCCGTATGAACTTGGCAGTATTTACAGCCCGCAACAGTCGAGGCGATATATCCAATTAATCGTTTCAGGCCCGCATCGACTTTGCCGTCCGGCGAATATATCGCCCCGCACATCGCGGCTACGCCTTTAAGAATACCCGGATTTCGCGCCATGTCGCGGGCGTCATTCGGGGTGAACCCCATCATGTTTTGGGCAAAGTCAAAAAGTGGTTTCGCTTCATCTGCGATTTCAGACGGGGGGAGTTGCGGAAGACGGCTCATGATTTGAGGCTATCTGTATGCTCACCAAATTCCGGCAAATCGAAGGAGAGTTGCGCAGGCTCATTCTGGAACCGTATGGGATTATGAATATGTTTTTTCCCAGACGTATCAACGCTAACAGGCGCGCCCGCTTCGGTCAGCGCTGTATATAGTGTCCGTATCGTTGACCAACAGCAGTCAACGTCACTAAGAAACTCTTCCCATTCTTTCTGAGTTTTGTTTTTAAATTCTGATCGTAAAACAAGGACTAAGTCAGTTTGTTGCCCCACGGGTTGGTGTGCGATTTTAATTAGCTCAGGTTGACCGATTGCTCCAAGAAAATTGGAAACAAATTTAGGCTCACTCCCGCCAAGAACAATGTGCCCACCGTCTTGGGTTTCATAAATATTGACGAAGGCATTCCCGCCAAAACTCCGCATTTCTTCGCGAGCTGGCTGGCAGTCCTCTGCAAAAACTGCGCCCGTCACATTCGGCACCCATGACAGCAAACTATCATACATAGAAATATCGAGATAATCCCCCTTACCCGTTTGCCCCCGCCGGTATAGCGCCATCATAATTCCAGAGAGCGCATGCAGAGACGCCGTCATGTCGGCGCTTGGCATCGGTGTCATGGCGGGCGATCCGTCCATGCCGCGCGTGAGGTCTGCTGTACCTGCCATCGCTTGAATAATTAAATCATGGGCGGGCTTATCTTTATACTGACCGTCCTGCCCGAAGGCGGAAATGGAGCAATAAATAATTCCAGGATTAACCGCCTTAATCGCCGCATAATCCACGCCGAGCCTGTTTACCACGCCAGGGCGAAACGCTTCAACAAAGACATCCGCGTCCGCCGCGAGTTTCATGAACTCCGCATGTTGTTGTTTATTTTTTAAATTAACTTTGTAGCTTTTCTTACCGCGCGCAATATTTGTAAACCAAACAGACGTTCCGTCTGGATACACCTCGCCCATAGCGCGGGTAGGTTCCCCGAGGTCGTTATCAGCCTCAACCATAATAACATCAGCCCCATGATCCGCCATCATCATCGTCATGTGCGGCCCCGGCAGAAACGCCGAGAGATCGAGAACTTTGATGCCCTCTAATTTCATTTAATCAACTCATCCGTATGCTCGCCAAGCTCGGGCGAAATACCGCCTTTGAGGCGCTGCCCGTTATATTTATAAGGTGAGGACATGAGGCGGATTTTACCGTTTTCGAAACCGGCGTGATTATCTTCATAGATCATTTCGATCTCGGCCACGTAAAGATTATCCATGGCCTGCGCGATATCGTAGACTGGCGCGGCGGGGACGTAGCCACCAAATTTTTCCATCCAGTGTGCGACGGTGTTGGTTTTCAAAACCGCTTCCATGGTGTCCTGCACAAGCGCGCGGTTGGCGCGGCGGTCTTCGACTTTCACGAAATTCGGATCCGTGACCCATTCTGGATGCCCGAGACGTTCGGCCACACGCTCCCAGAACTTCTGGGTTTGGCAACAGAACATAATCCACCCGTCACCCGCTTCCATGAGTTGGCTCGGGACAATCGCGGGGTGCGCGCCGCGGGGTTGCCGAGTGACAACATCGCCTGCATTTAAATACCATGTCGCGGGATAAGATAATTGATGGAGCGCCGTATCAAAGAGTGACACATCTATATCGCTGCCCTCACCGTTTCTGTGCGCGCCAAGCACAGCCGAGACGAGACCCGTGGCAAACATAGACCCTGTCATGAAATCAACCATGGACAAACCAAACCGCACAGGCGGCCCGTCCGGCTCCCCGGTGACGCTGCAAAACCCCGCTTCGGCTTGCATGAGGTAATCATAGCCCGGCCACGCCTCGCGACTATTCCCTCGACCGTAAGCAGAGAGATGCGCGCAGACGATTTTCGGGTTAATGTCTTTGAGCGCCGCATAATCAATCTTGAGCTTGGCAGGTAAATCCCCCCGTAGATTATTCGACACCGCGTCCGCTGTTTTGACCAGTTCCTCAAACGCCTTGCGCCCTTCCGCCTCTTTCAAATTGAGCGAGAGGGATTTCTTATTGCGGTTAAAGGTCTGGAAAAACTGACTGTCTTTATCGCCAATCAAATGCGGCGAGACAAACCGAGACACATCCCCGCCCGTACCCGGATTTTCAATCTTAATCACTTCCGCGCCGAGGTCAGCAAGGAGCTGCGTGCCGTAAGGACCCGCACCGTATTGCTCGACCGCGATGATGCGTATGCCGGAAAGAGGTAATGTTTGTGTCATAGACGTATCCTTTTCCTCCCACTTTAGGGGAGGTGTCATGAGCCTTAAGAATGACGGAGGGGGTGAGTCCACAATTTGAGAATTAAGTAGACCTACCCCCTCCGAGCGTCACTACGTTCCGCCCACCTCCCCCTCAGACGTTTTTTTTAAAACGCCGCGGGGAGAGAAAAATTATATCTTATTCCGTGCAATCTGCTGCTTCGCAATAATGATTCGTTGCATCTCGTTGGTGCCTTCACCGATACACATGAGCGGGGCTTCGCGGAAGAGGCGCTCGACCGGGTATTCTTTGGAATAGGAATAGCCACCGTGAATACGCATTGCTTCCATGGAATTTTCCACGGCGGCTTCAGAGCAGAAATATTTCGCCATGCCGGCTTCCATGTCGCAGCGCTCTCCGGCGTCATAAGCCTTTGCCGCGTTTTCTGTCATCAGCTCCGCCGCTTTGGCACGGGTTGCCATTTCGCCGAGCTTTAGTTGAATGGCTTGGTGCTCACAGATGGGTTTGCCAAATGTCTTACGTTCTTGCGCGTAACGGGTCGCTTCTTCGAGGGCGCGCTTCGCGATACCGACAGAGCGTGCAGCAATATTAATCCGGCCAAGTTCTAAGCCGCCAACGGCCATATAAAAGCCCTTACCCTCTTCGCCGCCAATCAAGTGACGTTTGGCATCAATCTTGTAATCGTCAAGAAATATCTCGGCGCTATCAATGCCCTTATAGGCGAGCTTTTGCATTTTATTGCCAGTGGTATATCCGCTGTAAGCCTCGCCCGTATCCGGGTCGACTTTCGGCGTGATGAACATGGACATGCCCTTGTAGCGCGGATCAGATTTAGGATCAGTTTTAACCATGAGCGCCACAGCGCCGCCGTTAATGGCGTTTGAAATCCAAGTCTTGGAACCGTTGATGACGTAATGGTCGCCGTCCTTTTTCGCGACGGTTTTAATCGCTTGTAAATCCGTGCCTGCATTTGGCTCAGTGAGTCCGAGCGCGCCGCGGATTTCGCCTGTGCAGAATTTCGGGAGCCAATATTCTTTTTGGTAATCCGTGCCGTATTTCTCGACGACTGTTGCCATCATCAAATGGGAATTAAATATCCCGGTTAAGCTCATCCACTCTTCGGAAATACGCGTTACGATTTTAGCATATGTCGAGGCCGACAATCCAAGGCCGCCATATTCCTGAGAAATGGTCGCGCCGAAGAGACCAAACTCTTTCATCTGCTCCACAAACGCCGCCGGATATTCATCCGCGTGCTCCATCTCCATAACCTTATCGCGAACCTCTTCGCGGCACCATCTGTCGATGGTATCGAGCATCATGTTTTCGTCTTCGGTGGTCCAAGCGTTTGGATCGATTATTGCGTTCATTAGTAGTGCTCCACTTTATCTTCTACGGCATTGCCTTTGCCGGGGATCAACATATTGCGCTCAAAGGTGCAGACCATGTCGCCCTTCTGATTATACCCGCGCGTCACAATTTTGACGATGCCTTGACCAGGGCGGGATTTACTCTCCCGCTTGTCCAAAACTTCGCTCTCTCCATAAATTGTATCCCCCACAAAGACCGGCGCAGTGAATTTCACACCGTCCATGCCGAGGTTAGCGATTGCTTTTTGCGAGCAATCCGTAACTGACATGCCTATCAAAAGCGCCAGTGTATATGGACTGACGACGAGGCACTGGCCGAATTCACTCGCCTTCGCGAACTCATTATCAAAATGCATCGGATGCGTGTTCATCGTCATGAGTGTGAACATGTGATTATCATACTCCGTGACGGTTTTACCCGGACGGTGTTCATAAGTGTGTCCAACCTCAAAGTCTTCGTAATACCGTCCGAATGTCTCGCGGAACCTGTTCGGCCCGACTTCTTTTACTGATCCTACCATGGGTGTAACTTTCTCATTTAGGGGAATAGTGCGAGTTGATGTGAGTCAACTATGACGGTTTGACATGTGCGGCGAAATGGTCGGCAATGTCTTCGCGGCGAGCCACCCAAACATCGTCGCGGTCTTTGACATAATCGAGGAATTCGCGAAACGCCCAGATACGGCCTGGACGGCCAATAATCCGCAGATGAAGGCCAAGGCTCATAATACGCGCGCCCTCATCATTGGCCTCAGCGAGGAGTTCGTCAAACGTCCGCTTGGCGTAATCGAGCCAAGCCTGCGCCGTGAAGCTCGGGGCGAGCCAGAATTTCATGTCATTACTGTCCACCGCATAAGGTAAAATGATGAGTGGCTTGGTCGTCCCGTCGCCCATATCAACCTGCTCCCAGCGCGGGAAATCGTCTGAATAATCGTCCATGTGATAGAGATAGCCTTCTTTCACGAGCGAGCGCCGTATGTGGTCCGTATGCAGATAGCGCGAAAGATAACCAACAGGCTTTCGACCCGTGGTGGCCAGAATAGAGTCAGTGCCCTTAGCGATAAAGGCGCGCTCTTTTTCCTCGCTCATAAAGGCGGTAAAAAGCCAGCGATACCCATGGGAGCACGGCTCATCCCCGCGCTCTATGATGGCGTCGGCAATCCAGGGCGCTTTCTCGAGGGCCTGCGCGCAGACCGTCCATGTCGCCGGAACCCCCGCCCCGTCCAGTAGCTTTAAAATGCGCGGCGCGCCTCGGTTGATGCCGTATTGATAATTGCTCTCATTCCCGTGCACGCGAATAGGCGCTTTAAGCCCCGTGACGAGCTCATCTACAGGTTCATTCGCTTTATCACCTTGCAGGATACCGCGCTCGGCCCCCTCCTCAACATTGACAACAATAGACAGTGCAAGCTTGGCGCCGTTAGGCCAAGTGAAGTCTTTGGGGGCTGGGTCAGTGGGTGTCATAGAAACCTATTATCTAGTTTGGCATTGTCGTTTTTAGGCTTTATTCGCGCCGAGGATCAAACAGAACTTGATTAAGCTCTACAGCGTGTCCGTCAGGGTCAGTCAGCATTGATACAAGCGTCCTAATCTCACCCGCTTCCGATGGATAACGGCTTATTTCTGGCATTTCGAGAATCTGAGTACCAGGAATTTTGGAAGCTTTGGCAAACGTTGCCTCAAGGTCAGTCGTATTGAAAACAAACACTAAGCCGCCTGGGGTTAAATCAGCAACCCTGGGCTCGGCAAGGTCTTTATCATTTGGGTCCAAAAACTGCCACAAGCCTAAGACTCCAACAAATTCGTTGTCAGCCTCAAGGAATACCAACCGCGAACGATTAAGGCCGTCATTCTTGTAACGTGTTGTCAGACCCGGCGACGTGAGTTCCTGATCGTACTGAATGCTCATCCCCAAGGCATCACGGTAGAAGGCCAGTGATTTTTCTATGTCGCGAACGATGAGCGTCGTGCGTCGCAAGACAATAGGTTTGCCTGCAACGTTTTCTTTCCAAGCGAGAGCTGAAAGCTCTTTTTTCGACAGATTAGCTTTATCAGCGGATACGTCGGTGCTTGCAGCGGGCGCGCAACCGTACAGCAAAAAAGCGCTACAAATTAGTATTGTTAAGGTTCTCACTTTTCCTCCGGTCATGTGGTAGTTTCGTTATATATCGCTCTGAATGAATCACTGGGGGCGATCTTCCAAAGGGACGTCAGGCGTGTGGTTATCGATGTCGCGCCAGACACGCCACACGTTATCTGTGCCCCGTTTGAAAACGAGAAAAGACCGGCCCGAGCTTAAGTAAGGCTCTTGACCCTCACGCGGAAACGAGAGCCACCAATGGGCAGTTTCAAAGGCGTAATCCCCCTCAACGCTGCGGCTTTCATTTTCAAAAACAATTGACGCTTTGCTGCCCGAAGCGCGGGACGTGGTGAAATATTCGCGTATGGCTTTCTTGCCTTTCCGCGCAGGCTTGTCTGTCGCCATCAGCCACGCATCGGGTTCGTAAAGATCCATAAGCGTATCAAAATCAGCCGCTTCGTAAGCCGCTCTCCATTTGACGCCGAAATTAGCCAAAGCCGCTTTGTCGTCTTCAAGCGAAACAGAGGTTTGAGATGCTGGCGCGCTTGCTTGCGAACAGGCCGATAGGGTTAGGCCCGCGCATAGTAGGACTGTTGAAAATAGACGCATTAATGCGGCTCCTCGCCGCCGGAGACATTCATGCTTTCGGCGGTTATATATTTGGCTTCATCGGAGCAAAGAAATGCCACCGCGTTCGCCGTATCTTCCGGCAGCCCCGGTCTTCCCATAGGAATGCGGCCTGCCATGGCTTTCAGGTAATCTTCGACACTGTCCGCGCCTGTGACCTCTGCGAAATATTCGTTTTGCCACGCCCCCAAGCCTGTTGTGACGTGGTTCGGGCAAACATTATTGATAGTGATTTGATGCGGGCCGAGCTCTGTGGCGGCAGACCGAACAAGACCCACAAGGCCATGTTTAGAGGAGGTGTAAGCCTGCGCGTGCGGGAAGCCGGATTTAGCCGCTTGGGACGCGATATTAATAATCCGTCCGCCAGTCCCCTGCGCAACCATAACTTCGGCGGCAGATTTCACGCCGAAAAACGAGCCTGATAGGTTCACGTCAATCACAGCGTTCCAGTCTTCTTCTGTCACGTCGAGCAGAGGCTTCATTATGTAGCCAATGCCGGCGTTATTCACCCAAATATCCAGCGATCCATGAGTTTCTTTGGCGTGAGCGGCGAGTTTTTGCACATCGTTTAGGGACCGCACGTCACAGACGCAAGTTGAGCTTTCGACGCCCATACCGCGCATCTCCTCCGCAATGGACTCCATCTCATCGGAACTGCCGATATGCTCCGCGCCCGTTGAGGCATCGCGGGATTGGCCGATGTCAGAAATGACAATATTAGCACCGTCTTGTGCAAGCCGTATAGCAATCGCTTCGCCCAGACCGCCGCGGCGACCGGAACCGGTGATGACAGCCGTTTTGCCTTTAAAGCGGCGCATTAAAGCTGTTCCGTCTGGATGAAGACCAAATCAGCCGCCATGCCTTGGAACGCTTCGGCGATTTTTTGCATCGCTTCGCTTCCGGCTTCTTCGCCGAACTTGTCCATGTCGAGAATATCGATTGTTTCAAAATATTGATAAGGCGCCTTATCTTCAGAGAACAAAAGTCCCGTCGTTTTAAAAACTTCAAATTTTTCAATCGATCCCAGTCCATTGACCGTAGGAATGTCAACAGTCTTCGCCCAGTTTTCATAATCCTCAACGGAGATTTCGGGTTTAAGGTTAAAAAGTACAAGTATTTTCACGGCCATCATAGTCTCCCAATGTTATCTGCCCCTTTTGACCGTGCTAATGAACAGTCCGCCTTGACTTTCGTCAACTCTTTTTGAGAGACAGAAACGTATTAAGGCTCAAACTAAGGATGTAATATGTCTGATTCAAAAACCTATGACGGCCCGCCGGATTACCGGAATGTCGGCTTGCACGGCATGTCGCCGGAAACGAGCCACGACGAAAAAGCGCGGTTTAACTTCCTCGCACACCTTAATCGCCACTTGGCGGCCAATATACTACCCGGCGTCAAGACCGCATATGAGACACGGGTAAAACCGAATAACTCCTCGCCTGCGCATCGTCATGATGTACGCAAAGCCTTGCTCGAAGATCCGCTTTTCCAGAACTGGAGCGCGCTACGCCGCGGGACAATGGAATTGCGTCAACAGGCCGGACGTTGGGTCACGATTCGCCAAGCTGAAAGCCTCAACGCGAAAGCCAAAGAGATGACAGACGGGGATGCGCGCCTTGTGCTCGACCCGAACTTAATCATCCCGAATTACCTCGCGAAAATCGATCATCACTGTATGCCCGGCAGCTATCATGACGAGCTTGTCCCCGGCGACGTGACAGGCGCGGCGAATTATGATGTTGGTATTTTTGTCACGACCGGCGGCGGATTAGGCCGTTTTTCTGACGGCGGCGGCGAAGCTGTTGTTGCGTGGATGAAAAAGAATCGTCCTGATTTTGCCCCCAAGCGTATTCTCGATATTGGCGGCGGCCTCGGACAAAATGTTGTGCCGATTGCCAAAGCTTACCCTGACGCTGAAGTCGTCTGCGTCGATACCGGCGCGCCCGTTTTGCGCTACGGTCTCGCCCGCGCGAAATCCATGGGCGTGGAGAACATCACCTTTGTTCAGGCCAATGCCGAAGACCTGTCCATGTATGAGGACGGCCATTTTGACTGGGTGCAGTCGACCATGTTCCTGCATGAAACCTCAGTCAAAGCCATGCCGCGCATCATGAAAGAGAGCCATAGATTGCTCGCGCCCGGCGGCCTCGTCATGCATGTGGAACAACCCCAATATGCCAAAGACATGCCGCTTTATGAGCAAGCTATTCGCGACTGGGATGCCTTCTATAATAACGAACCATTCTGGACGAAAATGCACGAGCTCGACCTCGACCAATGGATGATTGATGCGGGTTTTGAGCGCGGCGAACTTCTCCACGGCGGCGTGGCCGCTGTAGTCGATGCAGACCTGTTTCCGCAGCATGCCAATGACGAGGTGGAAGATTTTGGCCGCAAGGCCGCGTGGCACATTGTCGGCGCTGAAAAAAGAGCTGCATAGATGAGTACATTAGATCCCTTGAAACTAGCGGGCGCGAAACCGAAAGGTAAGCGTCCGTTCTTTTTCAAAGACCAAGACGTAGAGCGCGTCCTCGCCGTGACGATGGCGATTGCCCAAGAAGTTGGCGTGATGCGCGAGCGGCTCGATACCGTCGAACGCTTGCTAGAAGAAAAAGGCACGGTCACCCGCGCGGACATAGAAGCCTACACCCCGGCCAAACCGGTCGCCGAAGAACGCGGCGCGTGGACACAAGAATATCTTGCGAGGATTTTGCGCGTTTATCAGCAAGAGATTGAAGGCTTGGATAAGCCTAATGAGGCCTCCTCTGAAGAGATTGGGCATGAACTTGCCCAAAAGGACTAAAGGCATGAATAGAATCCGCCGCGCCTTTATCGATGCTGATTACGGGCAAATGCATTACCGCATGGCCGGAACACCGTCGGAAAAACCAGCGCTTGTTTGCTTGCACCAAAGCCCAAAATCATCCCGAGAATTCATTGAGCTCATGAAGCTCGCGAGTGATGACCGCCTTGTCATTGCTCTGGATAGTCCCGGCCATGGCGAGTCTGATATCCCTTTAAAAAAAATGGGCATAGAGGGGTATGCCGCATCGTTGTGGTCCGCGATTGATAAGATGGATATCGGCAGAATCGACATTCTTGGCCACCATACTGGCGCAAAAGTTGCGGCGGAGATGGCCTATCAACGCCCCGATGATGTCTGCGGAATTGTCATGGTCTCGGCACTTGTTTTGACTCCCGAAGAACGCGACGGATTTAAGGCCGAGTTCAAACCCATCGCGCTGGACGAAGCCGGAACGCGGTTCCAGCATATCTGGGCGCAAGCGGTTAAGTACCGGGGCCCCGGCGTAACGCTGGAACAGCTCGCCTTTTCAACAGCTGAAAACCTACGTGCAGGCGAGGCCTATGAATGGGGCCACGAAGCCGCGTTCGATTATACGGAAGCTTTTGCAGAACGAATTACCAAGCTCCCCCACCGCATCACCGTATTAAACCCCAAAGATATGCTGTTTGAGTACACGCCGCGCGTCGGCAAACTCTTACAAAACGGCGAAGTCATCGACCATCCCGAGTGGGGTTTTGGGTTTATGGATACGGATACGGAGGCGGCCGTCAAAGCGGTTAAGGCCGCGCTTAATTAAATCCTTTGGGTAGCCCTGCATTCGGCGTCATGCCGTATATCGGTTCTCCGGGCAGGCCTTCAGTTAAATACTTCCGGCACTCAATTAAAGCTTCCAAGTCTATTCCCGTATCAACGCCCATCGCTTCGAACATGTAAACCATATCTTCGGTGACGATATTGCCGCTCGCGCCGGGAGAGGCCGGGCATCCGCCTAGGCCCCCTTGGGAACCATCGAAAACTTCAATGCCTTCCTCATAAGCCGCGAACGCATTCGCGAGACCGAGGCCATACGTGTTGTGCAGATGTACAGATTTTACACGGTCTTTGCCCGCGACTTCGCGCACTTTTATAATCAAGCGCTTGACCTGCAAAGGCTGCGCGTAACCAACGGTATCGGACAGGCCGAGCTCGTCCACACCGGCCTCTATCAACCGCTCGGACAACTGTAAGACTTTCGCCTCAGGCACGACGCCTTCTATGGAACAGCCAAAGGCCGTACTGACCCCTGCCTCGAAACGCGGACGAGTGTCTTCGGGGGCGCTATCGAAAAGCGCGCGTATCGCCCGTACATTTTCAATAACTTGGTCATGGGATTGACGCATGTTTTTAATCGAATGCGTTTCGCTCGCTGAGAGCGGCAATGTCACAGCATCGACGCCGGCTTTTAACGCGCCTTCGGCTCCGCGTAAGTTCGGGATAAGCGCCAAGACAGTTAAGCCCGGCAGCGTCTTCGCGAACGCCACGATTTCAGCCGTATCCGCAAGTTGCGGGAATAATTTTGGCGGCACGAATGAGCCAACTTCGATCTCGCGCATCCCCGCCTCATACAAACCCTGTATCCAGCGTTTCTTGACCTCTGTCGACATAACACCTTTGCAATTTTGCAAGCCGTCACGCGGGCCAACTTCGGATATAAGGATTTTCTTCTTCATAGGGTGGACATTCTCATAGTTTGAGCTTTGGTAATTGCGCTGCATCAAGTAAGCACAACGCATTATAAAGCTTAGAGATAATTATGAACACAGAATCCACAATGGCCCTCTCTGATAAGACCGCCAGACAATTATTTGATGAGGTCCGCTCCAATCCTGCGCGCAAGCGATTTGGGTTCGGTAAACGTATGGCCATCGTCAATGTCGACCCGCAAAAATCCTACACACGTCCTGATTTATACAAGACAGGTTACATTACTAATCCCGAGCAGGTGACGCATATCAACGACCTGTCCAAGCTTATCCGCAGCAAAGGCCTACCCGTAATCTGGACACATGTCGCCTACATGGACAATGCCGCCGATTGCGGAATATGGGGGACGCGCACGGACACGCCGGACAGCTTGCAAAACATCAAATTTGGCAGTAAACGCTCAGAGTTCGATGACCGTTTGGACATCGACCGCAGCGTCGACGCCGTTTACACCAAACGCATGCCAAGTGCATTTTTCGAAACCCCGCTCAACAGCTTCCTCAATTTCCACAAAATTGATACCGTCGTCGTCACAGGCGGCTCAACATCCGGCTGCGTCCGCGCCACAGCGGTAGATAGCCTCTCCTACGGCTACCGCACCATCGTCCCGATTGAGACGACCGCCGACAAACACGAAAGCTATCACTTTGCGAATTTGACGGATTTGCTGATTAAGTACGCAGACGTAGTGGATGTGAAAGAGGTTTATGACTGGCTTGAGAACTATGAAAGCTGATCCCAACCTTTACGATTATTGGCCTTATGCGGGGCGGCCCAAGATAGAGTGGCCGGGCGGAAAAAAGCTCGCCTTTTGGATTGCGCCGAATATTGAGTTTTACGAATTCATGCCGCCGACTAATCCCAAGCGTTCACCGTGGCCAAACGCCATTCCAAATGTGCAGCAATATAGTCAACGGGATTTCGGGAACCGGGTCGGGCATTTACGGCTCATGGAACTCCTCGACAAATATAACCTGCGTGGCTCAGTCAGTTTGAACGTGGCGCTCTGCGACCATCATCCGGAAATCATTGAAGACTGCATCAAACGGGATTGGGAGTTTTTCAGTCACGGCATTTATAATACGCGCTATTCCTACGGCCTTACGCCGGAGCAAGAACAAGAGGTTTTAAACGACAGCATCCGCACGGTTGAGAAAGCTACGGGGGAACGCATTCGCGGCTACCTCGCCCCCGCCCTCACGCATACCGAAGACACACTCGACCTCATTGCAGAAAATGATTTTTGGTATTCTTGCGATCTCTTCCAAGACGACCAACCACAACCCCTAAAAACCAAGACCGGCAAGCTCGTGAGCATGCCCTACTCGCTTGAGGTCAATGATGTGATTACCTATTCCGTCATGGGCTGGGACCCAGACCGATATACCGATATTCTGAAACGACATTTCGATCAGCTCCTCCTCGAAGGCGAACGCAGTGGCACCGTCATGTGCATTCCATTACACGCCTACCTTGTCGCGCAGCCCAACCGCATCCGTCCTTTCGAGGAAGCCCTCAAACATATCACAGCCCACCGCGATGATGTCTGGTTCGCCACAGGCAAGGAAATCGCGAAACATTACATCGATAATTACTGGGACCAATCGATAGCAGATATAAACGCGCGCGGCGTCGCGACGGGCGGGACGGGGTTCACTAATGGATAAATCCTATCTCGAATATCCTAAGCGTGACTATGGCCAAGACCATACCTATTACGAGTGGCGGATGGCGAAAGACCGTCTGAAACTCAAATGGGACGGCGGCGCGAAAGTGGCAGTCTGTTTCATTGTTCCGCTCGAATTTTTTCCGTTAAACCCGTCGGGCTCGCCCTTCAAACACCCCGGAGCCATGGTCACGCCTTACCCAGATTTACGGCATTTCACGGTGCGAGACTACGGGAATAGAGTTGGCGTGTTTCGGATATTGGAAGCGCTTAAAGCAGCCGGCACGAAAGCAACCTTTGCCGTGAATGGCGAGATTGCGAAACGCTATCCTCCATTATTGGATGCGATTAAATCAGGCGGGCATGAGATTGCGGCGCATGGTTTGTCTACCGATCACATCCATCACCGAGGTTTAAATAATCAACAAGAAATAGAGCTTGTTGCAGAAACTCTTAATTGCTTCGATGATTTGCCGAAAGGGTGGATGTCACCTGCACGCAACCAGTCAGGCAGAACAAATGTCGTTCTTGCCGATGCGGCCATAAAATATTGTCTCGACTGGGAAATGGACAGCGTGCCCGTAACAGCCCAGACGGAATGCGATGACATCACACTCATCCCGAACCATTACGAACTCTCCGATTTCACCCTTTTGCATACCCGAAAACAGACCGAAGAGGCATGGCTTACGCAGATGAAAAATTCGATTGATTTATTGCTCGAAGAACATGCGCGTTTCGGCTCGCAAATGCTGGGCCTCACGCTGACGCCTTATGTTATCGGACAACCGTTTCGAATATGGGCGCTGCGTGAATTATTATCTCATATCAAAGACACGGACGGCGTAGGGGTTTTCACTGCGGGTGAGATCGATACACAATTCAGGAAACAATCATGAGCCTCCCTCACAACCTCCCATTGGCCGGTATAAAAGTCATCGAATTTTCCCATATGGTCATGGGACCATGTGCGGGCTTGATGCTCGCGGATTTAGGCGCGGACGTGATTAAAGTCGAGCCGATTGGCGGCGACAAAACTCGCAGACTTCGCGGCGCAGGCGCGGGCTATTTCCCCATGTATAATCGGAATAAAAAATCCATCGCGATTAACTTGAAATCTGAAGAAGGCAAAGCCGCCGTTCTCGAACTAATTAAAGACGCGGATGTCTTCATTGAAAATTTCCGCCCCGGCGCGCTGGATAAACTCGGCTTTGGCTGGGATGATTTATCCGCGCTAAATCCCGGCCTCATTTATTGTTCTGAAAAAGGCTTTCTTGACGGACCTTATTCCCACCGCACAGCCCTCGACGAGGTGACGCAAATGATGGGCGGCCTTGCCTATATGACCGGGCCTCCAGGAAGGCCTTTACGCGCAGGCACATCTGTCGTTGATATTACCGGCGGCATGTTCGGCGCTATGGGCGTCCTCGCCGCGCTACATGAACGCCACGCCACGGGCAAAGGTAAGCGTATCACCGCCGCGCTTTACGAGACAACCGCATTTCTCGTCGGGCAACATATGGCGCAAAAGGCCGTGACAGGCACTCCCGCCGCGCCGATGCCCGCGCGTGTGTCCTCTTGGGCCATCTATCAATTATTTGACACCAGCGACGGCGAACAAGTCTTCGTAGGCGTGGTGTCTGACGGGCAATGGAAAATTCTTTGTAATGCATTCGGCCTCCAGCATTTATTAGAAGACCCTGACCTCGTAGAGAACCGAGACCGCGTGATACACAAAGATAAATTCCTCCCGCAAATTATTGAGACATTTAAATCTATGACCAAAGCGGACTTGATGGAAAAGATAGAAAACCTTGGCCTTCCCTTCGCGCCCATCGGTAAGCCGGAAGAGCTCTTCGATGATCCCCATTTAAATGCGGCGGGTGGATTGCTTGATATGGAAATGGAAGACGGCGGGCGTTGCAAACTCCCTGCCCTTCCGATTAGCCTCAATGGCGTGCGCCCGGGCCTCCATATGGACCCGCCTAAAGCTGGTGAACATACAGAAGAAATTTTGAAAAATCTGGGTTTGGATGTGGCTGCCATGAAAGACAGCGGAATCATTTAATAGACCCAGGGCCTTGTCGTTTTATCGCGCATGATGTGCGCGGCTATATCATCTTCGTGCTGAAGGGTCATCGCAATTGGATCAAGCCCGCCAATAAGCATCGCTTTGTCGCCTCGGGGAATTTTAAACGAAACGTCGTCCACGGTTTGCATGTGTAGGTCTATTGTTACAATTAAATCTCGCGCTGCGATGAATTCAGCTTCCATCTGCACGCACAGAATTCCGTTACGCACACAATTATTATAAAATATCTCGCCAAAGCTCTCGGCGATGACGGCGCGAAAACCGTATTCTTTAAGGGCCCAGACCGCATGCTCGCGCGAGCTTCCGCAACCAAAGTTTTTACCCGATAGCAAAATTGTCGCCCCGCGATATATTTCCTGATTTAAAACGAAGTCTGGGTTTTCGACGCGGTCATTTAGGTAACGCTGCCCCGCAAACATGCCGTCGCCCAGCCCTGTCTTTGTGACAGATTTCATTTCCCGCGACGGGATGATTTGATCCGTGTCGATATTATCGCGGAGCATCGGCGCGGCTGTTCCGGTGTGTGTACTGAATGGCATCATTTTAAAATCTCTTTGGGCGCAACTATCCTTCCCGCAATAGCCGATGCAGCAACAACGGCGGGGCTGGCGAGGTGTGTACGCACGCCCGGCCCTTGGCGGCCTTCAAAGTTTCGGTTGGTGGAACTGATGACCCGTGTGCCTGGCGCAAAAGTTTCCCCGCCTGCATAGAAGCAAAACGCGCACCCCGCTGCGCCCCATTCGAATCCTGCCGATATGAATATCGCATCGAGCCCTTCGGCTTCGGCGGCGCGGCGTACCGCCATAGAGCCCGGGACGCAAATCGCGCTCACGCCCTTTGCAACTGTCTTGCCTTTAATGACATCAGCGGCAGCGCGCAAATCTGAGAGACGTGCGTTCGTGCAAGACCCGATAAAGGCTCCGCCGATTGCAAGCTCAGATAATTTCGTACCGGCTTCAATATTCATGTAGTCCAGAGCTTTAGTCTCGGCGCCTAACGGAACGCGTCCGTCAATGGCCACGGCCTGCGCAGGAGATGTGCCCCATGTAACTGTCGGTTTTACGTCTTGAGCGTGGACAACATAATCAAAATCAAACGCCGCGCCCCTATCAGTTTTCAAGGTGTTCCATGAGGCGACGGCTTGTTCCCACACATCATTTTTGGGGGCGAAGCGTTTACCTTTTAGGTAATCAAATGTGATTTCATCTGGTGCGACAATCGCCGTAAAGGCCGCAAACTCTACCGCCATATTGCAAAGCGTCAGACGCTCTTCGATTGAAAAGTTTCGCACGACATCCCCCGCATATTCAACCGCGCATCGTTTCGCCCCCGCCGCCCCGAAACGGGCGATGATGTGAAGCGCTAAATCTTTTGCCGTGACGCCGGCGCCGAAAGCCCCGTTAACGGTGATCCGCATTTGCGGCGGTTTCTTGACCCGTAAGCATCCCGTGACAATCGCGTGCTCTGCGTCCGTCGAGCCTATCCCCCACGCCAGCGCCCCTAGAGCGCCTTGGGAACAGGTATGACTATCCGGGCAGACAAGCGTCAATCCAGGCTGCGCAATGCCGAGCTCCGGTGAGATGACATGGACAATCCCTTGATCCGCATCCAGAACGTCAATCAGATTTATGCCCGTCTTCTGGGCGGCTTCGCGGGTCGCGGTGATAAATACGTCCCCGCCGGGCGTGCGCGCGTCGTCCCCGCCGCGCCCTGCTTTGTTAGATACGATATGATCCATCGTTGCGAAGACATGTTCGGGCCGAAGCGGTGTGCGGCCGCTCTCGACAATAGATTCCAGCGCCACGCTTCCCGTACGCTCATGCAGGAAGACACGGTCAATGGCGATCAGGTCTTCGCCCCCGTCCAACGTCTTGACCCGGTGCTGGGCCCATAATTTATCAAAAAGCGTTTGGTTCATGGTGCACACAATAAAGGTAGCCGCTCAAAAAGCGACTGCCTTAAATCAATTAACCGTGTTTTGGCTCGTAGCCGCCATTACAGGGCTTATTCACTAGAACCTCTGGCAGGGCTTAGAGAGCTCCTCTATTGACACCTTCGAAACTTAGTTGATGAGATATCAGCTGCGCCTTAATTTTTCACGCTCTCATTACAAATCCAAATTCCCGACAAAAAAACAGCCACTCCAAAGAGTGGCTGCCATAGATTTAAGCGATAAAAATACTCTACCTACGGGCACCAAAATTATACAGTAGACGTAGCTGCCAAGTCGAGGGTTCATTGAGATACACATCCCCAGACCCAAAGGTCGAAAGAAGATATTCTTCACCTGAACAATTCTTACACTCAGCTGTTAAAGACCATGTTTCACTTGGTGCTGTTAGCGATATACCTGCGTTGAACCTTTCATGCGCTTTTGAAGGGCCCCTGTTTCGTGAGGTAGTAATATTCTGAGCAACGAAACGCGCACTACCTCGTGGAGTTACAGTCCAGTCACCTACCGCGATATCAACACTACCGCCGAAGCCGAACGAGTATTTTGGTGACCTTTTAACATCCGCCACGCTACAATCCGGAGCAAGTGAACCATACACGCCTTGGCCACCTGTAGGAAACGCTGCATTACATTCAGCCTGTTGATCTTCCGTATCTACGTATTCCGCATCTTGCAGGCCAAGAGACGCGAAGATGTTTACATTATCCGTGGGCTGAAAAATCATTTCGCCTTCAAACCCGAGCACTTCAAGACCGCCAGTATTTGTAATTGAAAAATTTCCTTGATCATCAGAAGCGTTGATTTGTAAGTCTTTAAGGTCTGAATAGAAGCCAGTTAAGTTCAGGCGCATTCGGTTGTCCCAGATCTCGGTTTTTAGACCAGCTTCATAAGACCAGATAAACTCGGATTTAAAAGGCCTTACAGCAGCCGCTGTACCGCCCCGTGCGCTCCACCCGCCAGTACGAAATCCGCGAGTTGCAGAAGCAAATAACAATGTGTCGTCGTTCACGTCATATCCCAATGCAAAGCGCGGCGTAAGAACAGTCTCGCTAATTTTGGTATCAATACCTGCGGCAACCAAATTAGCGGTTGTTAGGTCTGTCGCATTTCCAAGTGGCTGGTTGTCCGAAAGTTCAATTTCCTTAGTTTCGTCAGTCCAGCGCAAGCCTGCAGTTAACGTTAACTTTTCAGTTATATCAAAATCGCTTTGACCATATACCGCAAAGCCTTGGGACGTATTGGTTACGATCCGGTCACGCGATGTTGAGAAAAACGGAACGAAATACGCTGCGACATCGGTTACATTTGTTTCGTCGATATAGTAGAGTCCCGTTGTAAGGTTTAGACGATCGTCCATAAAACTTGTGTTGTATTTGAGTTCTGCAGAGAATTGCTCATGGTCACCCAAGTTATCAATAACGAATTCATCCTCTGACGTACTTGGACGAAAACGTGTGAAGTTTGGCAGTGGGAAATTTACGAGGAAGTCCTGAGCGAGATCACGATAGCCAAGTATAAAATCAACATCGCCATTACCCGTATCAAACTGAAGGTTTGAGGTCACATTTATTGACTTAGCTGAATTACCGTAATCTGCTTTTTGAACAACCCCAGGTAAGAGATTTGCTAGTGGTTCACCTGCGGCTAGTCGAGACGCCGTGCTCCTCGGGTTTGCTCCGCCTGTGGCATTGGCTTCATTTGCGTCAACATAGTCTGCTGTAACATCCCACAAAAGAGCGTCTGAAATATCAATACTTGCAGCCGCTCTTACACCAAAGCTATCTTTGTCATTGTCGCGTCCGCCGCTTGTTGTATTTCGTAACCACCCATCATCTTTATTTAAAAAGGCGCTAACCTTGGTCCGTACCCTTTCACCTAGGGGCGCATCAACAGTACCGCGCAGGAGAATTTCGTTGAAGCGTCCATAGCCGGCCTCTACAAATCCACCGAATTCTTCGTCGGGCTTAGCTAGAACAATATTTATGGCACCGCCTGATGTATTTCTCCCAAAGAGAGTTCCTTGAGGCCCACGCAAAACTTCAATACGCTCAACATCAAACAAACTTGCATTGTTTGCATTTTGGCGAGACACGTATACATCGTCAATGTATGTACCAACTGCAGGATCAAATGTTGCGAACGATTCATCTTGTCCTTGCCCTCGTAAATAATATTGGTTGGCTGTACCTAGCCCCGTATTATTCCCACCAAACAAATTTGGAACAGAATTTATGAGGTCAAGAGGTTCATCAATTTGATAAGCTTCGAGAGTTTCGACACTATAAGAACTAACAGCTACAGCTACGTCTTGGACATTTTGAACGCGGCGCTGCGCCGTTGTAATAACTTCGTCCAATTGTGCTTGCGCTGTGCTCGGCATAGCCAGCATGGCCGTTGCGCCTAGAGCTATACTAATCGTAGATAAGCCTGTGTACTGTCTGAGTGATTTTTTCATGGTGTCTCCCGTTTTGTGTTCGCCGCCGGGGTTGACTTAGAACAATTGATATAATGATATATCTTTTAAATTATGGTAGAACTATAGAAGCGAGATTGAGCATCTCACTTTGATCTGTGACAAATGAAGATTGAACCTCGCCGATTTTTCAAGAAGTGTGACATAAAGAACACGCTAGAGAGACATTAGACCATGAATACGATCCAAAAATTTCGAAACGACATGCCGGCTATGCTGGGTCACGAAGGCATTTGGGAGGGCGTTTACACCCACGTAGATCGCGACGCGACAATATTGGATAAACACAAAGTGCGAATCAGATGTGAGTTTCCCGAAGAAGGCGAGTTTGTCTATATCCAACACAATCATTTTATGTGGGACGACGGCCGCGAGTATAAAGCGACCCTGCCGGGGACTTATAAAGACGGACGTTTATGGTGGGACCTAGAAACCTTCAAAGGCTCGGCCTGGGAAACGAAGGACGGACTGATTCTGCTTAATCTTGACCGCAAGGACGATCCCGGTGCAAACTTCTTTGAAATCATTGCTATGGGCGACACAGGCAAGCACCGCTCCCGAACGTGGCATTGGTTCAAAGACGGCGAGCTTTTCAAGCGCACATTGTGTGATGAATGGAAAGTAGAATAATCATGCCCATTATAGAGCAAGAGGGTCTTAACTTGGGCGCATTGGAATCCGGCTCGCCCGTGCCGCTTTACTACCAGGTTTTCGAGAGCCTAAGCCGCAAGATACATTCTGGCGAGATTCCTAATGGGTATATGCTACCCAGCGAAACCGGACTCGCCCAGCAGCTAGGTGTCTCCCGCATCACCATTAAACGCGCTTTCAATGAGCTCGCAGCAACAGGTCTGGTGTCCCGCAAGCGCGGCAGCGGCACGCAGGTGACGCTCAATACGGCCCTTATGGTAAAAGGCGGCATTATGGATATGACGGCCAATATTGCGGCCATTCGTCAACGCACAAAAGCAAAATTGCTTGAACGCCGCCAGACCGAAATCCCTGAAAACGTCTACAACATGTTAAAGCTGTCTCCCAACGATGCCGTTGAAATGACAGCTCATACATTGCTGATGAATGAGAACGCAGTGACGCTGTCTTTGACTTATGCCCCAGCGAAATTTTTCGAGAAATTTACTGATGCAGATATTGAACGCAAATCCCTCATTACCTTGATGCACAAAGAAAATACGCGTGTTGTGAAAGCCGACCAGACTTTATCTGCAATTGCAGCCACCCCGTATCACGCAGATATATTTTCAATCAAAATTGGCGCCCCTCTCCTCGAAATTCAATGTTTAATGTTCGATCAACGTAGCGTGCCCTGCCAATTTGTAATTACGTATTTTCAACCTGAATTTTACCGCTACGAAATGACGTTGACCTAATCCAAATTGACTCGCCTCAATGCGTCTAAACGTGACGCCTTCATATATATACTAAAGGACCCCACCATGAATAAACCCGTAACGACAATTGACCTCAAAAACTTCCAGCAAATCCTAGGCGCAGAAAATGTGTCTAATGACGAGGCGGCGCGTAAGCTTTTCAGTCAAGATATTTGGGCCGTGGGAAACACAGCGGATTTCATCATCAGTCCGGTCAATACGGCACAGCTGTCCGAGGCAGTGCAAATTGCGGCGCGGGGTAAAATTCGGCTCAACCCGCGCGGCGGCGGCATGTCTTACACAAAGGGCTATACGCCTTCTAAGGACAAAACCGGCATTGTCGATTTCAGCCGGATGGATAAAATCCTCGAGATCAATCAGGAAGATATGTATGTCACCGTGCAAGCGGGTTGTACGTGGAAGACACTCTACGAAGCTCTGAAACCGCTCGGCCTGCGCACGCCGTTCTGGGGTCCCTTGTCTGGGTTTAGCTCCACGATTGGCGGCGGGCTCTCGCAAAACAATGCCTTCTTTGGGAGCGGTACAAATGGTCCGTCCACAGACAGCGTGACGTCGCTTACCCTGGTTCTCGCCGACGGCACAATCGTTAAAACAGGCACAGCTGCAAGCCCGCACGGCAAACCGTTTTGGCGTCAATACGGCCCTGACCTGACGGGGCTTTTCTTAGCGGATGCCGGGTCCCTCGCCTACAAAGCCGAAGCCACGCTCCGTCTCATCCCAACACCCGAAGCCGAAGATTGGCTTAGCGCAGAATTTAATGACCGGGATAGCTGGACGAATGCCATGGCGGAGATGGGACGTCTGGGATTAGCTTGCGAGCTGTTTGGATTTGATCCCAACCTAACGAAGGTGCGCATGAAACGCGCGAGCCTCACCGAAGATGTCAAAGCCTTGAAGAACGTCATTAAAGGCCAAGGCGGTTTGATGAAAGGCCTGAAAGAAGGCGCGAGAGTCGCCATGGCCGGACGTGGCTATATGGACAATGTCGCCTATTCCTTACATGCGGCTGTCGAAGGCCATTCCATGGCAGAGACAAAAGCGAAAATCAAAACTCTCAAAGACGTTATGCTCAAGCACGGCGGGAAAGAGATTGAAAACTCGATCCCGAAAATTATCCGCTCCAACCCTTTTGGGCCGCTCAATAATATTCTCGGGCCGGAAGGGGAGCGCTGGGCCCCTATCCACGGCATTGTCCCTATGGGCGACGCGGTGAAATGCGCGACGGACATCGATAATATGTTTGCGTCCATGGCGTCTGAATTTGATACGCACGGCATTTATACGGGCTATTTATTCACGACACTTTCAACGAATGGCTTCTTGATAGAGCCCGTTTTTTATTGGCCCGAAGAAATCCATCCCATTCACGAACAAACCGTAGAACCCCACGTTCTGAAAAAATTAAAGCGGCATGATAAAAACCCGGCAGCAACAGCGGTTGTTGAAAAAGCACGCCAGAACATTCTGGATATTTTCACGAAATACGGCGCGGCCCATTTCCAAATTGGACGCACATATCCTTACGCCGAGAACATGTCCCCGGAAACAAAAGGTGTACTGGATATGATTAAGGCGGGGCTTGATCCGGACGGGCTGATTAACTCCGGCTCGCTTGGACTGGATTAATGCATCTTATTCGCGCCGCGACGCTCACCGTAGAAAACTTGAAACGCTCCCAAGCCGCCTATTGCAAATGGCTGAATTATAAGACCGTTGAACGCGGCGAAATCGACGAAGACTTGGCGGCAAGCTGGGGGACGCCGGGCACAGCCGGACAGCCGTATTGCATTCTGCGGCCCGCTTCCAAAGCCCCTGTTTATATTCGCTTGATTGAACAGCCCGCCCGCAAAGATTACGAACCGTTACGCACATATGGCTGGGCGGCGATAGAAATTTGCAATCAAGATACGCTCAAGGTCAATGCGCGTATGGAGAAATCTCCGTTTGAAATTATCGGCCCGCCCAAAGAGCTCGACGGTATGCCCGCCATATTCCCGATGCAAGTGCAAGGCCTCGACAAAGAAATTGTTTATTTAACTGAGATACGTGAAAACTTGGAAGACTATGACCTTCCCCGCGCGAAGAGTTTCATTGATAAATTGTTTATCCTCGTCATGGCGTGTTCCGACCTTGAGGTCACAGGCAAATGGCTTGAGGAGCATTTATTGATTTCCAAAGGCCGCTCCATAGAGATTATATATTCCATGATTAATAATGCCTTTGACCTACCTGCTGATACAAAACATGCCCTCGCCACGCTCAAGCATGAGCGCGATGTGTTTTTGGAAATTGATACCTACCCCAGAGGCGCAACATTGCGCCCGCGTCATGACGGCATGCTTCCGCCTTGCGGCGCGATTGGCAGCTTTATTCACCCTGAATTTGATAAATTAATAGCCGTGAACAAAGGCCAATGGATTACCCGGCCGGTCCCACGAGACGGCGTTATGTACAAAGGCAAACGCGCGGGAACCCTGCGTGATCCCGATGGCACACTTATAGAAATGATAGAGGCATAAATGAAACAGATAGTTCTAAAGCATAAGTTAGAGGCGGCTCCGACAGCAAAAGACTTTAAAGAAATAGAGGTCAATACGCCAGACTGTCCTGATGCGGGTATTCTCGTGAAAGTGAAATTCATTTCTGTTGATCCCTATGTCGGGCATCAGCTCAACAAAGGCCACATGAACATGCCGCCCCCCGAACCAGGTACGGTTGTGATACCTGGCGGGATTGTCGGCGAAGTTGTTGAAAGCAACACGCCCAAGGTTAAAAAAGGCCAACACGTCCACGCCGCTGGTGCGGGCGGCTGGGCCGAATATTGCACGTTACATGATGACCAATTCACCGTTGTCGATCCAAAGGCCGCGCCCCTCTCTGCATATGCGGGCATACTCGGTATGCCTGGCCTCACAGCTTGGGCCAGCGTGACGCAACTCGCCCGCGTGGCTGAGGGCGACGTCGTTGCTGTAAACGCTGCGGCAGGCCCTGTCGGCGGAGCCGTAGGTCAATTCTCCCGCATGAGAGGCGCAAAGACCGTCATCGGAATTGCAGGCGGCAAAGAAAAATGCAGCCTTGTCACTGACATGTACGGCTTCGATGCTTGCGTCGATTACAAAACTAAATCCTGGAAAGACGATTACAAAAAAGCAGCCCCGGAAGGCATCTCAGTTCATCATGAGAATGTCGGTGCTGAGCAACTCGCCTTCGCCATGCAAAACCTCAACCTCTATGGACGTGTTGTTCTGTGCGGGCTCGCGGCGCATTACCACGAAAGCGAACCTGCCATGACATTAATAGGCCCTATGGTCGGCAAACGCGCCTGCGTCATGGGTCTTGTGGTTTATGATTATTACACACGCTGGGACGAGTTCCGCGCCGAGGTTGCGCCGTGGGTCAAATCCGGCAAAGTTAAAATCGCCGAGGATATTGCCGAAGGTTTATCCGCCGGACCAAAACTTATGGAAAAACTGATGACCGGCAAAAATGTCGGCAAATGCGTGATAGCGCTTTGAGTAGCCACCAAACCATACGCGGGACTTTGCGCTACACCTCTAAGAAACCGGACCGCATGAACATCAAACGCGGCCGTGAGTACTTCACACTTACAAAACAAAGCGACGGCGTCAGCGTCCTGCACGCGCACTGCGAAATTGACGACGCCCCGGATGTTATACGTGACATCACTGCGAGTTTTGACACTGAAACAATGCGCCCCCATGACGGAAGCGTCCGCCTCACCATTGGCGGAAAGTTTGAAGGTACGGCGTGGTTTAATTTCTCGGACACAGGCTGCGAGCTTGAAGTCAGCAATGTAAAAACTGGACGCGGGTCTGAGCGCGTAGATTACGACGCCTCCGCCCCGTGGTTTGGTAATCACGCCATCATCAATGATGGCCTTTTATCCCGTTTTTTTCCTCTCGGCGCGAAACCAGGAAAAATCCGTATGGAAAATGTTATGATGAGCTCCCCTGACCACCGCGGCGCGACCGGTCCTGAGCTGTTCCCGCTCTCCTTCGGCTTGGTCTATGTCGGCGATGAGACTATCACCGTAGAGGCTGGGACATTCGAAGCCCGTAAATTCCAAGTCGTGGACACCGCCGAAGGTCTCCCCGAAGAACACCCCCCTTATGAGATGTGGTGTACGAATGACGAAGACGGAATCTTTCTTAGAGGCGGCGTTGGCGGCTACATGCTAACTCATTATGAACTTGTGGAATTATCTCGATGACCCTCACCTTAATTTCAATCCTCGCCTTTTTTCACATTATCCTATTCGTCTTTTGGCTCGGCGGGGATTTAGGCGTGGCTATTCTCGGCGATCATTTCCGCAAGCGCGATGACTATTCCATCCAAGAGCGCATGACGATTTTGAAACTCCTCGTCGTTACGGATATGGGGCCCCGAGTTGCTTGGTGCCTGATGGTTGCCAGTACAATCTCTCTGGTCAAAGCGGGCGGTTATTGGGACGTGCCTGTCTGGGGCGTCATCCTCGCGTGGGTTATTAGCTTTGCGTGGCTCTGGCTGACCATCGCCGCGCACAAAGCTGGACAAACCCCAAAAGCGGCGAGCCTTAAGAAAATAGATATGGTTTTGAAATGGGCCCTCGCCGCGTTTTATCTTGGCCTCGGCGCAATCTCGCTCGCGACTGACGCGCCGCTGGAACCAAACTGGCTCGCCATTAAAGCGTTTCTCTTTGGCCTTATATTCGTCGCCGCCATTCTGATAGACGTTATGTTCCGCCCCGTCGGCCCGCTGCTTATGGCGGTCATCGAAAAAGGCTCCTCGGACGAAACAGAAATTCCTCTGCGTAAGACAATGGACAAGTCGCGTTTCTGGGTGCGCATGACGTATCTATTGCTCGTGATAGTTGCCTTTATCGGCACGACGAAGTTCTTCTAGTTCACTGGATAGAGCGCAATCGTTTCGCCGGGCAGCGTCCCCCACAGAAATGTCATGTCGATATCGTAGCCGCGCTCATTCGTGCGGTAGACATCTTCAGATAAATATCCTTCCGACTCGATACGGATATCTTTGTTTCTGCGTTTGGACGTAATCACGCAGGTCTGCGGATTTACATATCCCGTCCACGCCCCGCCGGCTTGCGGCGTCCAGACTTGTTCACACCCCGTTGTGAAATAGGGATCAAAATCATCCAGCGTCAGCGCGCTTAAAAGTTCTGGGCTGTTCCAGGCATCCGCATATTTAGCCGGGTCTTTAAGCCCGTAAGCTTTTTGAATCACGTCCTTACCATCCTCTGACAACTTGAGTTCGGACACTCTTTGGCGATAGAGTTTACCCTCAGCGCCCGTATTCAATTGAGTATAAAACCAAACCCCGTCTAGCGCGTCTGACGTCACTCTAACACGTTTATCCCGAATAATATTTTCGGTATTATCTGGAAGCGTCTCGAAGACGTTTTCCATAAGTGCGGCAAGAGCAATAATATCCGCAGTCGGGGCATTCGTCGTTTGATCTTCAGCAGTTTCACCTGAAGGCTGGCATGCGGCCAGCGCCAAACATGCCGTCTTTAATATCATGGCTACTCGCATCATAGGCTCCGCTTAGTTCTTATTATAATTATCCCGGTCGAGGACTTTGTTCAGCTCAATGAAATATCCGTCCCGGTCAAATAGATAGCAGGTGCGCACGACAATCGGGTCGCCGCCAGCGCGCGCCGGATAAGTTGTGTTACTGGCGGGCGCTGTCATATTAATGCCGGGCAATTCTGCCGCCGCGTCGCAATGCTCTTCAACTTTCTCGGTATTAAATACTAAAAGCGCATCGCCAATCCCCATACGAGTACGCGGCGTAGGCGCTTCGATTTTGGGATCAAGCCATTCTAACAAACCAATCCAACCCACCCACGGATCATTCGTACTAATCAGCACAAGCCGCGCTTTCGCACCGGGCTCACCCGCCGGCAACGCGACACCGCTCATTGTAACTTCGGCATCGTAATTAACCTCAAACCCAAGCACGTCGCGGTAAAGTTTCAAGCTCTCGTCAATGTTTTCAACAATCAATGAGACCCGGCGCAAATCTGTCGGATGTTTCTGCGCGGCAGCGTCCGGCGCGGACACAGAAGGCTTGGTTTTAATGGGCGCATCTGAGGCTTTGCATCCTGCCGTTACTAAAACTGGAGCCATAACCATCATGGCTGTTTTTATGAGACACTTCATACATCGCTCCCGCAAAAAACCCGGCACACAGAATGCGCCGGGTCAATGTCATAATTCTATCAAATACCCTACCGGAAAGTATAACTGGCCCGAACACCAAATTGACGTTTATCTCGAAGCGCCACAGTTGCACCTTCACGGAAGAAATCAAAGAATCCGCCCGCACGTGTTCGGTTATTAAAACTTAAATCAGCAAAGTTAAAGGCGGCGGCTGCAGCGTCTTCATTGAATGCATTTTTAACAAAAAGTTCAACGCTCATATTATCATTACGTATGCCTGTTCGGAAATTACCATCAACGGCCACGTCCTGCTCCGCGACGTTGGCATTGCTATCCCAATAATTTCCAGTGTAGTAGATATCGCCGCGTGTGTACCAAGTATCAAATCCGCCAAAACCGTCGATGGATTGTTCCCATGTTGCGCCAACAGATCCCGTAATTGGGGGGAACCGCGGAGCTACGGAGCCTTCTACGCTCGCTGCCGGACCAAAAATATCACTGTAATCGCCAGCAAGTGAACCTACAGGAAAACTTGCAATTGTGGAATCAACGTACGCAAATGAGGCCCGTAAATCGAGATTATCATTTACTGATAAAAAAGCATCGAGTTCGAGACCATAAATATCAGTTGTTGCACCGTTCGCATTAAAAGCCACTGTTCTTACAGGGCTTCCTGCGCCTGGCGTGGCGACCGTGGCAAGGGATCGGAAAATTTCATCGCTCCGCCGCATATAGAAGGCCGCTAAGTTAAACGCGCCCGCATTGTCTGCGAAACTCTGTTTCCAACCAAATTCATAGTTCTTGAGAGTTTCTTCGCCGAATGTAATCCCAGTTCCAGGAGCAACAGATTGGAGTTCAGCCAATTGGGTTGCATTAAGTTCGCCTACTTGTGGGTTGAAGCCCCCAGGCAAGTTACCCTCACTATATGTGACATACAGAGTCGAGGCATCTGAGGGTTGGTAACGCAATGTACCGCGCGGTAGAAAGCTGGTAATCGTTGCGGGTGAAATAGCCTCAGGTAGACCGGCGTTGACACCGTCTTCTTGAATTTCATCTTCCTGATAACGTCCTTCTAAAGTAAGAGAAAATTTGTCAGATAACTCATAATCTAGAGAGCCAAAAATGCCGAGTGTTTGAGCACCTGTTACATTGCGCTCATTTTCGAATGCCGCGCCAAAGATAATCAATGGTCCAAAATTATTAATCGTTGCACTGTTAGATTCGATTTGAATATCGACATAACTCGCCCCAACCTTCCAAAAAAGTTTATCGTCAAGCAAGGTACCTGAGAAACGCCCTTCTAAGCTGAAGTCCTCGATTTCGTTGGCTGTAAAGGACGTGAAAGAAAAATCTCGCGTTTGATCAAAATCGCCCCAATTCCCGCGCTTTTCTTGCGCATATCCCGCCAGAAAATTAAATTGAATATCGTCGGAAATTTGCCACTCTGCATCTGCAGAGAACCTAATCTCGTCTAGCTTTAGACCAAATGAGTTGGTGTTAAATGGATTATATGAATATGTACTCAAAGCATTTGTTGCAGCGTTGTAGCGTCCATCCCCCAATAAGGCAGCTTGCATAGCTTGGACAACGTCCGCACCAGAATTCAACCCAATATCGGCTGCATCAGGCGCGAGTATTGTCCCGCGAAATACAGACTCCCCGCGAGAACCATCTACTTCAGTATTACCATCATTTGGTGCAGGAGCAATCGAGTCATTCAAGTCGGCCAAACCGTTTCTAATCAGGAAGCCACCGAAGTTATGTTGACGCGCACCAGTTGTGCTTATTGCTGCGACTGCGCCGTCATCTATTTCGCGATATGAGCCCCGGACTTTAATCCGAAAATCATCATTCGGCTCATATAACAAAGCCCCATTTACATTCCACTGAGACTCATCGCCTAGGCGGGTTCCGTTAGCATCGCCTGTAGCTGTGTTGGTGTAATGACCATTCACGTCTTCGTAGTATCCAGCAAGTCGGTATGATAGACCGCCACCGATTGGACCTTCAACACCGGCAGAAATGCGATATTCGCCTCTCGTAGCAGCTGTTGCATCTATCGTTGCTGCGAAGTCGTCACTTGGGTCTTTTGTGACATAGTTAATCGCACCTGCAAAAGTATTGCGGCCAAACAAGGCAGACTGTGGACCTTTAATAATTTCCACACGCTCGAGTTCGTTGACCCCAATCGTTTCAATTCCGCCTGACATATAAACGCCGTCTAGAAAGACAGTGGCCGTTTGCTGCAAGCGATTGCCTGTTGAAAGAAAGACGCCACGAAAACGAGGCGTTGAGTTTACACGGCCTACTGTGTCGTTAAACTCTTCGATAAAAAGACCAGGAGCAGCTTTCGATATATCAATGATGCTTTCAAAACCGGCTTCCTGTAATTCAAGTTCGCCAAAAGCTGAAATGGCGATCGGTGCATCCAGTAATGTCTCTTCTTTCTTACGAGCCGTGACAATAATTTCATCTGGAGCCTGCTGTGCCCAGGCCATATTGGATGTCATCAAGCTTGAAATTGCGACGAGCGATACGCTCGCGGCAAAACTGTATCTAATTTTGGAAGTTGTCATGGGGTCCCCTTCAAAGTTAATGCGATAATTTTGTCATGCTACCTTTGCGGCAGATTTTTTAAACCGCTTGATTTAAATCATAAAATGACTCTCAAGTTCAATTTTTGTTAAAAATGTGTCATAAAAGTCACAACACGTTCAAGGCAGACTCTTTAACGGCAATCCGGCGTTTCAGGCAGAACAAATATGCATGAAGGAATATCCTCATTTATCTTATGAGATGTCCAAATGACTTCATTGGCTTTCACGCCGTTATAATAGAGCCGCACCCTCCCGGGCTGCACCCAGCTCTCATCAGGGTTGGAATAGAAGTTTGAATAGATGCGCTCATGCCAGCCGCGCTCAGTGTCGAAGCCGACTTTTAAAATGGCATAGTTGTCCTGCGCGAGGCCGAATTGCGTGGCACCGCCAGCCGGGTCGATAACATTGACCATATAGGTAAGTTTTCCATCAATCAGATCATCGGGCAGACGCTTCAGCGTATAGCCGTCATCGAGCGCATGACGAATGACCCCAAATCCAAAATTAGATGACCAGCGTTTGTCAGATTCTGATTTCGGTTGCGGCCCTTGCGGCGTGTAAGTCGTCTCGCCGTCATAGCTTAGATTAATCAGCGCCTTACCGTCTCTGATACTTTCAATGCGCACTTTGCCGTCAACCTTGTGGGCATTGGTTTTGCTGGCATCGTAAACTCGCCACATGCGGTGATGCTCATTCTTGGCTGCAATTCCGTCTTTGTAGAACACGGCATAACCGTCCATGGCCAATGACACAGGCCGCGACCACGTCTCCCCGCCCGCCGCCGCGTGGGCTTTCGTCATGATGTTAGTGGCGGAAAGTTTGGCTTGCGCCGGGTAGAGCGCCGTTAAAGTTTCGGATGATTGCGCTGTGCAAGCTGAACATAGAAGTGCGGATGTAAGCAGCAGGCGGCGCATTAATCCGCGCTCGTCCCTTCGCCAACATTGCGGTATTTCCCCAGCGTGAGCAACATAGTTCCGCCAATGACGAACCCAACAGCCGCAAAGGACAAGACCCGCGCGTAATCCGTATCGTCGCCGCGCACGATATTAAAGATAACCGGCGATGTCCCTGAACCCAGTCCAAAGGCGGCGTAGATAATGCCGTAAATGCGCCCGTAGGATTTCATCCCGAAATATCGGGACGTAAAGTAGGCCATCATGTCAAACTCAACCCCTGCCGCGAGGCCTACCAAAATAAGCGCGATAGCGTTCATGCCCATGCCGTAATTTTGCATCAAGATGTAGCACCCGACGGCAGGAACAGTCATGAAAATGAATGCAATCATGGGCGCCCAGAAATGGTCCACAAGCCAGCCTCCGACCAGTCGTCCGACCAATGTTGAGAGGCCAATTAAGCCCGCACCCGTAAAAAAGCCGGTTGCGGTGATATCTGTATAGCCTTTGTCGAGTAGGATATATTTGGAGTTGGCAATGATGCCTGACACGACTGCGCCCAGCAGAAGGAACGCGAAAAAGATGACCCAGAACCGATAGTTTTGAAATGTCTCGCGCAGGGTAAGGCCCGGCAGTTCTGTGGCTGTGTGTGTTTCGTCCTTCGACCCGATATAAACGGATGCTACATAGGCCGCAAGAAATGCGACCATCAACGCAATCACCCAAACCGGCCCCTGTGTTGTGATAATCCAGGTCATTATTGCGAATAAAGCAAGCGCAACCAAGAAGCCCTTACCATAAGTTTTAAACAAGCCCGACTGATTACCTGCTGCGGCCAAAGCCTTCTCTTCTTTGTGGTCCCGAAAAAGGAAGAAAGCGAGCGGGAGTGAGAAGATTACAGGCAGGACACCCACGGCCACATAAGCCCCGCGCCAGCCCACACTGTTGATAAATGTTTGAATATAAGTCGGCGCTAAAAACCCGTAAAGTCCCGTGCCTGTCAAAGCGATCCCAAGCGCCAAACCTCGGTGGTGATCAAAATTATTTACAATCGCTTTCGACCATGTAATCGGCAATGTCGCCGATCCGAAAAATGCCGTTAAGAAAAAGATGGCATAAAAGACTACGGGATTATCCGTCATGAGTGAGAACGAACTCACGCCAATACTAAGCGCGACAATAGACGGGAGGAGCACTTTTCGCGCTCCGAATTTATCGACGAGTTGCCCCGCAACCGGCGCGCCGACGAGTACGCCCGCCGTCATATAAAGAAAGCCCGCAGTAATAACTTCCCGGCTCCAGCCAAATTCTTTGCCCAGCTCTGACCCGATAATAATTAGCGCCCAATAAGGTAGCGGCGAAAGACACAAAGCAATTCCGATAAGGGAGGACAGTACAATCGGCCAGCCTTTGGACCATTCATTGTTACTCGTTTGAGTTATCTCAGTCATCTCGTCCCCTTAATATGTTTTATTACATATAGGGTTATGCTGTGAAAATGGCGAGGGGGGATTTGACCTATGACAATTCAGGTGGATAGACGTCTCGTTTTAGGAGGCCTCGGGAGCCTTGCCGCTCTGCCCGCATGCCGCAGTTCGGATAAAGCCTATGACGCAGAGGTCATCATTTTAGGCGCAGGCCTTTCCGGACTGCACGCCGCGCGGCTCCTCGAAGCGGAAAGCAAAGATGTTTTGGTCCTCGAAGGGTCAGGCCGTATAGGCGGACGAATGCATACACTTGACCACGGGGCGCTCGGATATACCGAAGGCGGCGGCGAGCAGGTCGGAGCCAGCTATGCCCGCATTATCGATAGCGCCAAAACGCTCGGCCTGAAACTCACGCCTGATAAGCCGCAGCGACGAGACACTGCCTATTATTATGATGGAAAACTCATGGGACCTGATGAGTGGAAGACACTTGATCCGCACCCCTTCGCAGACCCGTTTAAAGAGGCAAGTCCGGGTAGTCCCCTCTTTGCCCTCGCCGCCAAAGATAACCCCCTCACCGCCCCGCAAGATTGGCGCGATCCACAATTCTCCGCTTATGACATCAGCGCAGAAGACTTCTTGAAATCCAAAGGCTTTAGTGATGAAGCCCGCCGTGTCATCGGCGTGGCTTTGAACGGAAATAGCCTCGAGAGCTATTCCATGATGAACCTGTACCGCAGCCTTCAACTCTACGCCGCCGCGCGCGGCATGGGGCCTTCACTCTCCATCGAAGGCGGCGCGCAGCGACTGCCCGAAGCGATGGCGAAAAGCCTAAAACGGCCAGTTATGACCGGACAGATGATTAGCCAGATTGAAGCCCAAACCGACTCTGTAAGCGTCACAACAAATACTGGAAAAACCTACCGCGCACTTCATTGTATTTGCACCCTCCCGTTTTCGGCTCTTCGACATATCACACTGAACGCAGCGTTGCCGACGCCGCAAAGCGATGCGGTCAACCGCCTTCCCTATACTCAAATTTACCAAGTCCACTTCAAAGCCAATACGCGCTTTTGGGAGACCGATGGCCTCCCTGCTGATATGTGGACGGACAGTCCTGTTGAGCGCGTATTTGCGAGTCTCAATAGTACCGGAAAGCCCACAGGCCTTTTTCGCGCGTGGACTAACGGAAGTGCCGCGAATATGTGGGCCGCGAACGAAGATCCGCAAACTCTCATTCAATCGGAGTTTAAACGCGTACGTCCTTCAAGCAAAGGCGACATTGATATCCTCGGCATTGCCAACTGGACCGTCTCCAATCCCCTCGCAGGTGGGGCCTATATGCACTGGGCTCCAGGGCAGATACCGGCCATGGCCGAGACTATGGGGCAGCCTGCTAGGCGGCTTTCATTTGCGGGCGAGCATTTGGGCTATCTGCACACAGGCATGGAAGCCGCGATGGAATCGGCGGAAAATGCCGCTTTCGCCTTGATGGACATATAAATCAGGCCTAAGAAACGCCATGACATTACGGCGTGGACATTTAGCAGAAATGGCAGACGGGCATTCCAGCCCCGAAGTCGACTTTCTATTCTCTCAAGGCCATGAACGTATTTTCACGGCCGGCGAGCATTTGATTACCGAAGGCGAGACCACGGACTATTTCTATGACCTCCTCGACGGCACAGTCGCCCTTGCTCGTAATGGCCGGGATGGCCGTCGCCAAATACTCTCGTTTTTGGGGGCGGGGCAATTTCTTGGCGCGTCGTCGACCCCCAATTACCCGAACCTCGCCACGGCGCTCACCTCCGTCACAGCCCTTATTTATCCCCGCTCTGCTCTGGAAAAAGCGTTATCGACAACGCCCGGCTTTGCCTCCTCATTTCGGGTTGTCCTGACACGCATCCTCGAATCCGCCCATGACCATGTTTATACAATCGGGCAGCGCTCTGCCGTGGAACGGGTCGCCTCGTTCTTGTTGTACCTACGCGCCAACCAAGCCCGGTTTTCGCCGGACGGCCCGCGTGAAAAAAGCGAGCATATTGACCTTCCGATGACGCGGCTCGATATTGCTGATTTCCTCGGCCTGACCATCGAAACGGTCAGCCGGGCATTCTCGTCGCTGAAGAAATCAGGCGCGATCGGATTTACGGATTCGCACTCTTGTGAAATTCTGAACATAGAGCGCATTCGTGATCTCGGCGGGCGCGATGATTTTACGGATAATCGGGGCCGTGCTTAGCCGCACTTGAGAATTCTCAACTCAACAATTTACTAACGGCCCTAGTAATGGTCTGAATATAGGAGACTGCTATGGCTGAGCCAAAAACCGTAAATGAATTAAAGACACTACATCCTGTTTTGGCCCGCCACGAAGGGGTTTGGGACGGCGTTTATCGGCACTATGATGCCGAGGGCAATAAAACCGACGAGCACACATCGCGCCTCTTGTGCCGCTTCCCTGACAGCGGCGATCACTTGTACCATCAAACAAATTATTATACGTGGCCGGATGGCCGAACGGAAGCCCGTGATTTCCCCGCAGACGTCAAAGATGGCCGCCTTCACTGGGACAATGATTTCATCCAAGGCTGGGCCGCGGATATGAAGCTGGACTATCACAACCGCACGACTGTTTTGAATTGGGTCCGGACGGGCGAACCTGATCTTTATCTCTATGAAATGATCCAGCTTTCCGATTGTGGTACGAAACGCGCGCGGACATGGCACTGGTTTAAAAATGATGAGCTCACGTCCCGCACGCTTGTTGATGAGCGAAAAATCAGTGATGACTGGAAAGCCTACGAACAAGAATAGCTCAAATAAAAAACCCCTCATTGAGGGGCTTTTTTTGTGTCTTGATTTTTATCTTTCGGGAAGCTTGATGTCTCCGTCCCGGACCTGCTTGAAATACTCCCAGCTGGTCATATTTTTACGAGGATCATCCAAAGGCGGCGGCCCGACATACTCTGGATAATGATTGTTAATCTCGGATTTCATCGTATCCGATAAATCATCCCAGCTCTCCAGCTTACGCCCGGCTGTATGCATATAGATCACGCCGTCACGGCCTTGCATATTCATCCACGGGAGCCAGTCCGACATACGCGACCAGCCCACGGCAACGTCCGCAGTCGGTTTGCTCATATCGGTAAGGTCATCCACAGTACCGAAGAAATTAAACATCTCTGTCGCGTGATAGGTCCCGCCAATTTCCTTCTGATACTCACTGGCCAGCGGGTTCGGGTAGAACAGCGGCACGGTGAAACTCATCTGGAAACGATCGCCCATTACATCGCCTGCAAATTTTGAAGGCTTCCCGTCGCGGCCTGTCACATACCCGCTCGAATTCACCGGGTCATTTGCGACGTGCATGACTTCAACATCTTCGCCTGTCCACGGGTTTTCCCACGTTTTCAGAACCTTGCCCGTTTTGGCGTCTTTGTAGAGCAAAATCTCGCGGGTTACGAGCTTGTAGCCTTCACCTTTTTCCGGGTCAGTGACGGTGGAACACGCCCGCACATTCATACCTTCGACATTGAAAATGTTTTTATCTTTCTCGCCCATACGGCGGGAATAGGCGCGGCCATGCCAATAATATGTGACCGCTTCTCCGTCGTTAAGCGAGCACTGCACTTTACGCATGGCCAGCATTGCGCCTTCCGGCGTATCCAAGTCTAGGCGGGCATCGCTTATCGTCGAAGACGCTTTTGCAGACTTTGCCTTTGTAGTGTTGCCCGGATGTGCCTCACCTGCCTCTTTTGCCGATGTCTCGCTTGCCGTACATCCTGAGATGATTAAAGCCGCCGCAGCCCCTAATAATAATTTACGCATAGTGTCTCCCATTATTGTTTCTCTCTTAGTTAATTCCCACTTCCTGTTTTTAAATTTATTCCCGGTGTGATTGTCCGGTCACCCTCTGTACAGCTCGCCTGCACCCAGCGAAAATTAATGCCCAAGCGAGGCTCATCCGGCGAGGTCCACATATAGGATAAGGCTTTCTCCTCGTCCCCGCCCCGGTAAGCATAGAGCACACGCGAAGGTCTGTTATTCCCGGAGGGCCAGTTCACGTTTCGCATTTTCAGCGCAATTTCTTCGTAATCCTCAGTTGCCGGGATGCGTATCCATCCCCCTTGGTCATGTATCGTTAAATTATTGATGAAGGCATATTCGCCGTCATTTTTTTGCGGCGAGACCCAACAGTTAAACCGCGAGACCCGGTTGTTTTTATGATGCACGCCGGCTTTGTTGCCGTAGATGTAATTCCCGTCCGTATCGACAGCTTCGTCGCGTATCCAGATACCGGATTTTGAGAGTTGCAGGTCGTCAGTAATAATGAGGGTTTTACCCGAGCGTTTGCTTTCAACCCGGCACGCGCCTTCTTTCATAAAACCGTGATAGAACTCGTTTCCGTACGTCCAGTAAACTTCGCACCCTGGATAGGTCGTGAAATCCGACGGCGTCAGGCCGGAAAGTTTCGACGTGTCTTCATGCGCGTTCAAAATCGCTTTGGCATCCTTGGGGATATAGATGGTTAGACGCGTGGCATTCTCTTCGAAGTCAGGCTCGAAGCTATAGATCCGCTGGCGGTAAACATCCGAAGGATCATCATTTTGATATTGTTGCACGTAGAACGTCGTGCCGGGAAAGTCCGGGAGATCGACGGGAACGAAATGGTGATGGATGCGGTTGTGACGAAGGTCTTCGTCGACCTCTAAAGTATTGTTAAAAAAAACCTGTTCCTGATTGTCGTATTCGCCGGGAAACCATTGCATCAGCCGCGAGAAATCGCGCTTCAGGATTTTCGCCTCTGCTGAATTTTCGTCATGCGCCTTTTCATCATGTGCTTGCGCTTGCGTAGCAGGCGCGGTGCTCATTAAAAAAGCCGTCAGACTCGCAAGAAAAATTCTTTTCATAATCTAGTCTCCTACCCTAATCTCGTGTGAACTTCGGTGCATCGATCACCAAGACCTGCACATCCGAAATCCCATCCCTCAATTTTTTAGCCTCAGCATATTCCGGGCTGTCCCAGAACGCGTGAATGGCGTCTCGGTTCGGCCATTCGGAAATCGCCACAGATGCCCCATCTCCCCATGCACCTTCGAGTAATGTTCCGCCCGGCGCGCGCAGCACATAGCGCCCACCATGCTTCGCCACAAGCGGCGCTGTCGCTTTGGAGTAGCCTTCGATAAAAGCATCCCGATCGCTGATTTTTGCGAGTATTATCATGTAGGCGCATGTATCTATCATAGGGGCAGTTTAAAATGCAGGCCAAGGAGAGAGTTGATATTTATCATATCGCCCAATCGCGGATAAACGCCGCCATTTCGCCGCCCTCAAAGGCAGGTTTAATGATGTCACGGCGCTCCATCAGGTGAGCGTTTTTAATGCGGCCCGCGGCCTTGACTGTCGGATCAAAAAGGCTGGAGTCCGTCGCCACACATGTGACGTCATGAGATAGGTTTGCAAGCGCTGCATCCGCGTCATAGGCAAAGGCCGCGCGGAACGCATCATGTTTTGGGTTGTCAGGGTCAAGCCCCGCCTCGTGCTTCGCTTTGGTCGCCGCGTCGAAATAGGGAATATCAATCAGCAAAAGTTTTCCAACTCTGGGGGATTGTAAAGCCATTTCCATAGCCACTAAACACCCGGTATGAAACCCTATAATATTAGTCCCGTCCTGAGGGAGCAGGCTCGCCGCGTACCCTTCTATCGTCGCGGCACTTGCCGGCACCGCTCCGTATCCCGGATAGGTTCCCGCACATGCTTCCAAGCCTGTAAACCCAGCGCGAAACTCATCAAAAAAAGCTCCCGTATGCGGCGCTGGCGGGAGGAAGAGTATCATATAATGTCTTCGAGCGCTTCGCGGGCAGCAAGCTCTTTGCGGTATAGTTTATACGTCAACGGCAAAAGCAATAGCGTGGGAATGCCGTAAATAGCGGGCTGCGCAGCGACCGCTAAGTTGAGCTTATCCTCGCCGAAAACAGATGTTGAAAGCCATCCCACCAAGAGCGGCGAAACAAGCCCGCCAAGCATTGTAATGGCAAGATAATAGTAAGCGACGATTGAACCGCGCACATATCCCGGTGTAATTTGCAGAAGCGCAGTCACGCCCGTACTTGACACAAGTCCAATTCCAATTGTTCCAATACAAAGCGTTCCAAATGCCGTCCAGCCCGTCGGCATTAGCGGCGCGATGATTGTGGCTGGCACCATAATTAATAGGCCTATTATGGCCAATATAAACGGCGCATCTGTCCGTCCGCGTTTTGACCACGCATCAGAAATTACGCCCGCAGCAAAATAAGTGGGTACAGCAAATATAAGCGTCGCTGTTGCATTGCGTCCCGCGTAGAGACCCCGCCCCCAATTTTCTTCGCCGTAAGTACGCTCAAACATTTCAGGCAACCAATTAAATTGCACGTAGGCGATACTGACCATGGTCACAAAAATAGAGACAAAACACATAAGCGTTTTCCAGCGGGTCGTGGCAAACCGCACCGCGTCAGAATATCGACTATCATCCATTTGGCGGCTCTCCGTGCGCGGCGGTTCTTTTAAGACCAAAAACAACAAAGCTACTAACAAGCCGGGCGCGCCGACGATTACCATAATCATTTGCCAAGGCTGTAATTCTCCCACGAGAGGCCACGTCATGGCTCCAGCCGTTTCAAAATACCCAAGAAGGAATTTAATTATATACCCTGTAAGGGATGACGCTAAAAACAAAGCCGCAGAATAAAAGGCAATAGGTTTAGCGCGGCGCTCTTTTGGGAAACTATCTCCAATAATTGAGAAGGCTGCAGGGCTCAAGACAGCTTCGCCGAACCCCACAAGAAGCCGTGCAATGAAGAAAAGAACAAATGCCATCGTCGCGCTGGCCGCGAGGTTTGTGACAAGGCCCGTGGCAACAGTCGCCAGTGACCATACGGTGATACCCAAAGCGATTATCCAGACACGCTTTTTATGGTCCGTAAGCATGCCAAAAGGGATAGCCGCGAACGCATAAAGCAGGGTGAATGCGAGCGCTAGCCAGCCCATTTGCGTATCAGTAAACCCAAGATCCGCTTTGATGGGCTTGGTCAGATACCCCAGAATATAACGGTCGAGCATAGAGAAAATATAGGCAAGCGTGAGGAAGCCCACCATGCTCCACGCATAGACAGGCTTAGGATATGTTATCTCGGTTTCGCTCATAGGGCAGCTTTCGTAATTAAATAGATCACTACCAAATTTCCGTCGAAATCGACAATACCGATTTCGCGGCCTTCACGGCCATCTTTGGTAATTAATTTGTCTTCGGGATAGACTTTAAGGCCAAGCACTTTCGACTCCGCGACGACGCGGTCAATTTCAGGTATTTCCAAGATGATGGCGCTACGGCGCGGGCTCGCCTCAATCGGCTTGGCATCCGGGACTTCAGTCAGCGCCATGACGTTCTTTTGCTCAGACGTCCCCAGTACAGCAAAGCGAATTTTATTGTTCCGGCTAATTTCGAAAACATCGTAGGAATAACTGTCGGAAGCGCTCTCTTTGACAAAGACAACATCGAAGCCGAGCACGTCTTCATAAAACGTGAGGGCGCGTTCGATGTTGGCCACAACAAAATTTGAGCGTTGAAATCTTAGCTTAGGCTTCATCTAATTTTACCTTCACGCAACGCGTGCCTATATTTGTACCCGTATATACACCAATTAGGGCTTCAGGCATTTTGTCGAAGCCGATTAATTCATCAATTAAAGGTGTCAATTGTTTCGAGGAAATCCACTCTGCAAGCTGCGCGTTGCAGGTGTCAAATTGATCGAGATAATTATAAACAAAATAGCCATGCATTGTCGCATTCGCATCACGGGTTTTAGCGTAGTTCTTGAGTCCAAACTTTTCTTTGCGGGCGTATTCACTTATCGAGCCGCACAGAATAATTCGCGCATTATAAGCGAGGTTCTCAAGACACGCTTCGAGGATTTCTCCGCCGACATTATCGAAATATATATCCATGCCGTCCGGGCAATATTCTGCGATTTTAGCGGCGACATCATCAGCCTTATAATCAATCATTTCGTCCGCACCGAGGCCCGAAACAATCCCGCATTTTTCCGGCCCGCCTGCAATGCCGATAACCCGGCATCCGACTATCTTAGCCATCTGAACCACCATGTGCCCCACGCCGCCCGCGGCTCCGGAAACAACAACCGTCTCGCCCTTTTTTGGCTGTCCCTGATCGAAAAACGCCGTGTAGGCCGTGAGGCCTGTCATGGATAAAATCCGGACAGAATGCGCGTAGGAGAGGTCGTGATGTTTGACCTTCAAAAATCTTTCGCCGGGAGTCATTTTCGAGACTTTGTGAGTCTGCCAGCCAAGCTGCCCTTGCACAATTTCTCCGACTTTGTAATCGGGGTGGCGGCTCTCCAAAACCCGCGCCACGCCGCGTCCGTGAATGACGTCGCCAATATCCAGAGGCGCTTCATTACTCATAGGACTGTTCATCATGTACATGCGCATGACCGGCGCGATACCAAGGTAAAGTGTTTCCAGTAAAACTTCGCCCTCGCCTGCGGTGGGCATAGGACTTTCCTTATACAGGAAATCACTTGGCTTAGGTTTGCCCTCAGGCCGCGCGCCCACACCCCACTGTTTGTTTACACTCATTTGGGCGGGTCTATATGCGTGACTTGGTTACATTCAAAGAAATGCCCATCGCCGTCCCACAAATAGGTCGAGAGGAAATGTTTCGTCTCGCCTTTTGCGCCCAAAGTTGACCACTCTTTTGGTTCGCCGCGGGTTTTAAATCCTGCGGCCATCGCTCCATCGTAAATCGCTTTTGCGTCTTCGGCGACAACAACAAAAACGGGCTTACCGTAGCCGAGGTCATAATCAATCTCCGGCGCAGGCATGACGGGTTCGAGGAATTCCATCAAGCCGATCATCCCAATCGTATCGTGGTCGAATTGCAAAATACACAGACGTAACTTATCGCCCTTTTTACCAATCGGAAGCCCGCCGCCGTCCAGTGTAAAAGGGCGGTCAAACCAGACTTTTGCCCCGAGTATATCTCGAAAGAAAGCGAGCGAGCGGTCCATATCGCGTACCATCATCGTCGTCCGCTTAACCACATTTCCCATCAGCGTGTTCTCCCGAAGAATAAAATAATAAGCCCGAGTGCCCATGACGCCCATTTCTCGGTCACGTCAGCGGCAGGGCCTGATATATTCGCGAAGATAACGGCCACGGCGAAACCGAGTATGATTGAAGTCAAAACAAAGCCGCCTTTCACGCGCCAGCCGATACATTTCGTTAGGATTGTCGGCCCAAATGCTGCCCCAAGCGCGACCCAGCTAAATAGGACGCGGCTAAAAATATCTTTGGGCATGTAGAGTGTCATCAAAACCGCAAAGACCGCCACGGCGACCATGGCAATACGCCCGAACAGGAGCGCTTTTTTCGGGTCTTTATAGGTGACGCCCATATCGTGCGACACCGCAGAGGCCGCCGCGAGCAAGAGGCTGTCGACGGTGGACATGACGGCGGAGAGAACGGCGGCAGTGACAATACCTGCGAGAACGGCGGGGAGATATTCTTTCGCCGCGGCAAAGAATAAGCCTTCTTGCCCGGTCTCAATTCCCGTTGCTCGCCCCGCAAAAGCGAGACAGACAAGACCAGAATAAATAATAATACCCCAGCCAATAGTGATGACCGCGCCCTTGCGGCGTTCACTCGGAGATTTTACGGCCATGATGCGGTTGAGGAGTTGCGGCTGTCCGAGCGCGCCCAGGCCTGTACCGAGCAATCCCATCGCCATGCCAATCCCCGCCATGCCTGCCGCGCCGCCTGTGAAGCTGAAATATGCCTTGGGTTGCGTGCTATGAAGCGTATCTATGATGGCTCCAAATCCGCCCGCAGCGTTCACAGCTGCAATTGGGACCATGATGCAGGCGATCATCATAACGGCGGCTTGCAGAGCGTCGGTAATGCTGGCCGCGAGAAACCCTCCCATCAGGCAGTAAATCAGAATAATTGCCGCGCCGAGCAGAATGGCCTCCGTGGCGCTCACCCCGAAGACTTCGGTGAGCGCATTGCCCGCCGCTTGGAACTGACTCGAAATATAAAATACAAAACAGAACAAGATCATTAGCGCGCAAACAATGCCAATAATGCGCTTCCATTCGGGTGCAAGGTCGCCCGTAATAAAATCAATGACCGTAAGATGCCCCCGCTCTGCCGTCTCTGCATTGAGCCTTGGCCCCATAACAAGCCACGTCAGCAAATAGCCGGAAAATATCCCCGGTATCAGCCAAAGCCCGACCATACCTTGCGCGTATACAAGTCCCGTGAACCCCAGCAAAACCCACGCGCTTGAGGTCGAGGCTGCATAAGACAGGCCCGCCGTCCACGCCCCGAGCCCGGCTTGTCCCGCCAAGAAGAAATCTCCTTCGGTCCTCACGCGCTTTGACGCCCAGAATCCAACAGATAAAAGAATAATTTTGTACGCAACAAGCGTAATTAGCACGATGTTCGTAGACGACATAGAACCCCATTTATTTTTTGTTATCGTTAGGGGTCACGTTAGCGGGAGTTTTGATTTAAGTCAGGTAAATTCCGATGCCCCTAAATAGGATGCCCTCAAAGGAGACAATTATGCCAGATACAGCGAAACGCGTAAGCAAATTTGACAAACAGAGCTTTATGTTCACCTGCCTCGACGGGCCGAACACTCTGCCGCTGCGGACTAAACATCTGTTCGGGCATCTCGATCATATCGAAACCCATAACGATAAATACCGTATTGCGGGCCCGATGCGCAAAAGCCCAGAGGGTGACATTTTCGGAAGCTTTTTCATTGTCGAAGCCAATACCGAGGCCGAAGCGTGGGAACTGATGCGCGGCGATCCGTATATTTCCTCGGACATGTATGAAAGTATCCTAGTCAATCATTTCGTGCCTGCCTGCGGGAAACTGCTCGGCGGCATTATATGGGATCAAGACGAGATCCGCGCCAATATGAGAAAATATACGTGAGAGGCTTCGCCCTTCTATCCCCATAACTTAAGGGTTATTTTCTTTGGGCGTCCGTTTCGCGAGCCACACAGAGGACAGGCGATTAGTCATAGCTTGCTGGAGAGGGGGATTGTGTCGGGCTGAGGCTGGAGCGTTATGAACTCATGTGATCCGAGCCTTGCAGGGCGAGCCGCACGAAACGCCTGCTTACAACAAATGCAACTGAGGATATCTATGCCCTGCCCGCCATTTGTGACAAATCTTTCTTATGTGACGGCATTGTCATGGTAATTAGCAGCGAATCCCGCTCTACAGCATAGACCTCAGGGATTTAGGACGGTATGAAACTCACAACGAACGGAACCAATGGCGAGATTAGCCAATTCTGTAAAGGTAATGATTTGCCAAGTTTTAAGATAAGCTGCCTGTTCCTGATGACATCAGCGATGGCCCTCGTTTTGGGAGCCAGCGCGGTGCAGGCACAAATTCCGGCCGAGCAAACAGCCGCGGGGACGAATCAGCCTCTAAACTTGGCTAAAAATAGTCCGTTTCGCGACCCAGACATTATTTACCTTGAAGCCGACCAACTTATCAATGACGAGGCTGGCCAGATCTTGACGGCGGTTGGCGAAGTTGAAGGCCGGTATCAGGACCGCACGCTGCGAGCTGACGAGGTCGTTTATTATCTTGAGACGGGCGAAGTTTTTGCCAGTGGCAATGTCATCTTGATTGACGCGACCGGGGCCACGCAATACGCGACAAGAATTGAGCTTTCCTCAGAGCTCGAAACGGGCACGGCCACGAATTTTACAGCTCGCTTCCCAGAAGGCGGCATGACAGGAGCCGCCCTCGCGACACGCACATCCGCTGAAGAAGTAGAACTTTATAACGCCTATTACACAGCCTGCGAAGCCTGCGTGAAAGACGACGGAAGCGTTGGAAAGCCGACGTGGCGAATAAAGGCGCGTAAAGTAAGCCAAGACCGTAAAAACGCCATGATTAGATACCGAGATGCCGTGTTTGAGTTTAAAGGTATCCCGCTTTTTTACACGCCATACCTCGCTCACCCTGACCCTAGCGCTGGGCGCAGAAGCGGGTGGCTAAATCCATTTGGCGGCCTGTCCTCCAGTAAAGGCATCAATGCGCGTATCCCGTATTTTTGGGCAATCGATGATTATTCTGACCTCACCATAACGCCGCGCGTCTATCAAAAGGTCAATCCCCTCCTTGAGCTTGACTATCGCCGCAAGTTTTTCTCAGGGGAGCTCAACATTGAAGGCAGTCTCACTTATGGATCGGCTTTTGATAGAAACGGTGACCCCTTCGATGAAAATGATGTGTTCTCCAACCCCGCTGAAGCCTTAACGGGTAAAAAGTTACGTTCACATGTTTTCGCCAATGGCTTATTCGCGCCAAGCGAAAATTGGTCTTACGGGTTTGGCTTACAAGTGGCCTCGGACGATTTACATTTGAACCGTTATGATTTGACCGAACGCCCCGCGCGTTTTGGGATTTACGAAGCCGATAGCCGCCGCCTTGTGTCTCAAGCTTTTATTGTGGGACAGGACGAAGACTTCCGGTTTTCAACTTCCGCCTATGGGTTCCAAAGCCTAAGAACCTCGATCCGCGAACAGAACAACGGTAGTTTTCAGATTAGCCGAGAAGATGACGGCATCCTCCCCATTATTGCGCCGAAAATTGAGGTGGAAAAAACGGTCAAAGACCCTCTAATAGGTGGCCAACTTACGGCTAGAGGCGACGTTACGTTATTAACCCGCAAAATCGGCACAGATTATACGCGGGCCAGCGGCGGGCTTGAGTGGACCAAGAATATGATTGCGCCGGGGGGAATTGAAGTCAAACCCTTCGCAGATGTACGGGCTGATTATTTCGAATTAGACCCAGAAAACACAGCCGCGATGACATTCGATAAAAAGGATTTCTCTCGAACAACCGGTAAGGTCGGCGTAGATATTCGTTATCCTTTCATCAGAACGGGTAAGGATGTGGATATCATTATTGAGCCTCGTGTTCAGGTGACTCAGAGCTTTGGGGATGGAAAGCTAGATAATTTCGATTCTAACAATGACGGTACATTTGATCTGCTCCAAGACTCGATTGGTATTGACCTTGATCAGTCCTTGTTGTGGTCATCAAACAAATCAACAGGGTATGATTTCTTCCAAAAAGGCCTCAGGGCCGATGCTGGAGCCTCCTTAATCGCGGATTGGAATACGTCCCGAGCGCATTTATTTGTCGGCCAGAGTTATTCTAGCAATGTTACGAATGAATTTGCAGCTCCCTCAGGTCTAAACGGAAAATCTTCTGATATCGTCGGTTTATTTGAGCTCGATCTAAACGGTAAAGTTATCTCGAAGACACGCCTCAGATACGACGACAATGATAATAAATTTCGCCGAATTGATACCAGCCTAACTTTGCGGAATAAATTTGTCGAAGCGAAGGGGCGTTACTATAAATTTGACAATCAAAGCCAGCTCATCACAGGCTCGCCGCGTGAAGAGCTCTCCGGCAGTGTGAGAGTCAATCTGAGTCATCACTGGAGTACCCGCTATACAGCTTACCATGATCTGACATCAAAAGTTACTCGCCGCCAAGACCTGGCTCTCGTGTATGATGATGACTGCACGCGAATTGAATTGATCTACAACAAGAATAATTTCAATTCAGATGCCGTCCGAAATACGTCGGGCATTGGCATCAAGGTTTCATTGCTGACGCTCGGGGACTTCAGTCCCGATTAATAAAAATGCAAAAAAAAACCGCCCCTCGAAAGGTGCGGCTATTGTCATTAATAACGTGAGTTGAGGCTACTTTTTGTAGACTGACTCTTTATTGAAATGCTTCGCAAGAAGATAATATACAACGGCGCGATATTTAGCTTTTGTAGAGCGGCCATACTGATCCATGACAGCGTTGATCGCTTCGTCCAATTTAGGGCCGTCGGTCAGGCCTAGCTTTTTGATCAAGAAGTTGTTTTTTACAGTTGCAAGCTCGCTCTTGTCTGAAGCTGATACTGTAGAAGCATCGCGGTTATAAATAGAGGGGCCACAACCAATTGTTACTTTGCGCAAGAAATCCATGTCCGCGCTCACGCCGCACTTTTCTTTCAAGTCAGCTGCATATTTTACGATAAGATCGTCACGTTTGCTCATAATTATATCCTTTTAAAACTAGCGCCCCCATCGGGCTATTGGGAATTAGAACCCACAGGTTGAATATAACATGAATTGCCAAAAAGCCAGCCTGTAACCAATAAACGCACATAAATTTATATTAACATTAAGAGAAATACTCATTGTTTATTAAAGAGAAAGTTTGTAAGTGAAATCATACTTCATCGAGTTGGGTGATGAAGGTACGCAGTTTGGACTCGTACACCGAAAACAACCTGCAAGCCCGGTATTCAATGTGGGAATACCGGGCTTATCGGGATTTTTAACCTACAAATGATTTTTCGACGACGAACTCAGCAGGCTGGGCATTTGACCCTTCGGTGAGTCCAAATGTTTCAACCAAAGCTTTCGTATCATTGATCATGTCCATAGAGCCGCAAATCATAACGCGGTCTTCAGCCGGATTAAGCGGCGGCGTCCCGGCATTTGTGAACAGGTCTCCGCTCTGAATCAGGGTCGTGATTCGGCCTTTGAGCGGATACTCTTCCCGTGTCAAACTCGTGACATGCAAGAGCTTGTCACCAATCATCTCGCCGACAAGCGGATCGTCCTTCAGGCTCTCGACAAGGCGTAGCCCATAAGACAACTCTGAGCGCTGACGGCACGTGTGAGTTAGGATGATTTCGTCATAACGCTCATAAGTTTCGGGGTCACGGATAAGAGACGCGAAAGGCGCAATCCCTGTCCCAGTCGAGAACATGTAAAGCCGTTTCCCCGGCAACAAGGCATCGAGAACAAGCGTACCCACGGGCTTCTTACCCAAAAGCACAGTATCGCCCTTCTGGATTTTTTGGAGTTCCGAGGTGAGCGGCCCGTCAGGGACTTTGATAGAGAAAAACTCAAGCTTATCGTCCCAACTCGGCGACGCTATGGAATAAGCGCGCAAGATAGGCTTCTTCGCCCCTTCCTTGTGCAAACCAATCATTACAAATTCACCTGACCGGAATCGAAAGCTCGCCGGGCGCGTTATGGAAAAGCTAAATAAACGGTCCGTATAATGCTCAACCTCTAATACAGTTTCCTGGGTCGGGGCATTTGGATTGACTTTAACGGGGGCAATAGTGGCAGTCATTAATTCGCTTTCAGTTATTATTCATAGAGCACATAAGTGTTCCTCCGTACAATATCAATAAACTATATATCAAACAATCGTTCTTTTTATAGTACGCACTGTAGTGCGATAACCCAAGACTGACATTTAAGCGGACTTTCACCATAAAGCTCCATATCCACATGATGGACATAATATCATGTGGTTTTCAGGTGCGCTGCCCTGTAAGAGAAAGATATGGGCTCATTGATTCACACATTTACCGAAAAATTTGATACCGCCACCCGCGAAGACTGGATGGTTTTGGTTGAGGCCGGACTTAAGGGCCGCAAGTTTGAAGAAGCGTTAGAGCGCCGAACAGATGACGGCATTATTCGCGGGCCTCTATCTGTGCGTGAAAATCAGCCGGAAAACACACCTCACCTGCCCCGCAGCTATGAACAACATTTGGCAGGCCGGGATTGGCACATCGCCGCCCCGGTTCGCGATCCCGATATTAAATATGCGAATGGGCAAGCCCTGCGCGATCTCGTCGGCGGGGCGAGTTCTCTGCGGGTATCATTGGATGCATCCGGACATGCCGGCACGGCTATTCGCACGGTCAACGATTTTAAGCGCCTGTTCGAGGGCGTATATACAAACCTGATACCTATGGCCTTAGCCCCCGGAGACACAGCCAAATTCGCCGCTTTATTAGCAGCAAACCCCGATTGGCATGATCTCTCGATGTCCCTTGGCATGGCCCCGATAGCGAAAGCGATGACCTGCGGGAAAGACGTTGACTTGAGAGATACAGTCCAAGCGGCGATGTGGACGAATGAACATGCACCAAGCTGGACTGCCATCACCATTAATGCAGCCGTCATTCACGAAGCCGGCGGCACAGAAGCCCAAGAGATCGCCTTTATCGCCAGCGCGGGAGCCGCCTATATGCGGGCGCTCATCGCGGCAGGCCTGTCGCCGGACCAAGCGGCAAAACTTATCGCCGTTGAACTCGCCTGTGATCAAGACGGACATCTGGGCATCGCTAAAATCCGTGCGGCTCGTCAGATTTGGGCGCAAATTTCTCAAAGCTTTGGCTGTTCAGAGGACAGCAGGACAATCGCCGTTCACGCCGTCACCAGCCTGCGTATGATGACCAAGGTTGACCCTTGGACGAATATGCTCCGCATTATGGCCGCCGGATTTGGCGCGGTCATTGGCGGGGCGGATTTCGTGATGACGCGGCCCTTTACGGATGCGCTCGGCCTTGCAACGCCTTTCGGACATCGCACAGCGCGAAACATGCAGCTTCTGATGCAGGAAGAAAGCCATCTTGGGCAGGTCGCAGATCCTGCCAATGGGAGCTATTTCCATGAAAAAATGACTACGGAACTGGCCCAAACCGCCTGGGCTTTGTTTCAAAACTTTGAACGCCTCGGCGGTATTGAGCATAGGGAGGCGCGCGGCGAACTAGCCCGACAGATTAAGGCCGCAAATCGTCGCCGGAATGCAGTGATTGCGTGCCAAGACAAAGTCATACTTGGCGTGAGCTTGTACCCTGCCGACACGCCGCGCCCTGCAGAAATTCGCCGGACGCCCAAAGTCCTTCAAGGCAGCGCAGCACCGTTAATGATCAAGCCCGGCTTCAAAGGTACGCTGGGAGGTGCAAATTCTGGTTATGCCTTACCCGCTTTATCGTCTCCGCCGCCGAAGGCATTACCGCCTATTCGCATATCACAGCCTTTTGAAAAACTTTTAGTAGAAGGCTCACAGCCGTCCATAACATTAGTCGCACTTAGCACTGACCCGGTCGTCAATGCCCGTATCGCTTTCATCACAGGCTACCTCAAGGGCGGCGGTATTGGCGTCAATATCATAAGGCCCCAAGCGGTATTACTGCCCATAAAAGAAGCCGCTGAAAGCACCAATGCGCCGCTTGTATTCTTTGCGGGAACAGATGCTGATTATGCAGGCATTGGAACAAAAGTTGCCAAAGCACTAGAATCCGTACGCGGTTCTAAGATTTGGATTTGCGCTAAACCCGACATAGCTGCCAAGACAGATTATGCTCATGGCCCGATATATAACGGCCAAGACAGGCTGGGAACGCTCAGTGAAATTCTTGGATTGATGGGAGTAAAGCTTGATGTCTAATCCTGATTTTACACAGATACCTCTCGGCGCGCAGGCTGCAGCCGCTGCAATGGACAAACCGGCTTGGGAGTCCCCCGAAGGCATTGCTGTCAAGAACATATACACGGCCGCGGATATAAAAGACTTAGATTTCACAGACACTTATCCCGGCCTCGCGCCTTATGTACGCGGGCCCTACCCAACCATGTATGTGCAGCGTCCCTGGACGATCCGGCAATATGCGGGGTTCTCTACTGCCGAAGACAGTAACGCATTCTACCGCCGCAATTTAGCGGCGGGTCAAAAGGGACTTTCCGTTGCGTTCGATCTCGCGACCCACCGGGGTTATGATTCCGATCATCCCCGCGTCCCCGGCGATGTCGGCATGGCGGGCGTCGCGATTGATAGCATTTATGATATGCGGGTTTTGTTCGACAAAATTCCGCTAGATAAAATGTCCGTCTCCATGACGATGAACGGCGCAGTTCTCCCTATCCTCGCGCTTTATATTGCGGCTGCTGAAGAGCAAGGTGTTAAACAAGAACAGCTCGCCGGGACCATTCAAAACGACATCTTAAAAGAGTTTATGGTGCGAAACACCTATATCTATCCGCCCAAACCGAGCATGCGAATTATCAGCGATATCTTCGCGCATACGGCAGAGCATATGCCGAAGTTTAATTCGATATCTATTTCTGGGTATCACATGCAGGAAGCGGGCGCGTCTGCCGATATTGAGCTCGGCTATACGCTCGCGGACGGGCTTGAATATGTGAAGGCAGGTCTTGATGCAGGCATGGCGATTGACCGCTTTGCCCCGAGGCTAAGCTTCTTTTGGGCCATTGGCATGAACTACTTTATGGAAGTCGCCAAGATGCGCGCCGCTCGCCTTATCTGGGCGAATAAGATAAAAGTCTACGACCCTATGAACCCGAAATCATCCATGCTCCGCACCCATTGCCAAACGTCCGGCTGGTCGCTAACCGCGCAAGATGTTTTTAACAATGTGGGCCGTACGGCCATCGAAGCCATGGCCGCCGTGGACGGACATACGCAGTCTCTTCACACGAACTCTTTGGATGAAGCCATTGCTTTACCAACAGATTTCTCAGCTCGTATCGCTCGGAATACGCAAGTTTTCTTACAAACTGAAGCAAATTTCACCGCGCAAATCGATCCGTGGGGCGGGAGCTATTATGTTGAACGCCTCACCCATGACCTCGCTGCGCGCGCGCTCAAGCATATGGACGAGATTGAAAACCTTGGCGGGATGGCCGCCGCGATTGAGGCCGGCATTCCAAAACTGCGCATCGAAGAAAGCGCGGCCCGCACCCAAGGCCGCATTGATAGCGGCGCGCAAACTGTGGTGGGCGTGAACAAATATCTGTCCAAAGAAAAAGACGAAATCCCACTCCTGAAAGTCGACAATGATGCTGTGCGAAAAGGTCAAATCGCGCGTATTAATCAGCTCAAAAAAGACCGGGATACAGACGCGACTATGGCTGCGCTAGACGCCCTCACCAAGGCTGCAGATACAGGCGAAGGCAATCTTCTCGCGCTCGCTGTCGATGCGGCGCGCAAGAAAGCCACCGTCGGCGAAATCTCCTACGCGCTAGAAAAAGTTTATGGCCGTTTCGAAGCCAAGCCAAGCGGCGTGAAAGGTGTTTACGCTGACAGCTTTGATAAGAGCAATCCGAGCTTCGTCGAAGCCCAACGCCGCATCGAAGCGTTCACCGAATTTGAAAACCGGAAACCAAAAATCCTCATCGCCAAGATGGGCCAAGACGGTCATGACCGCGGCCAAAAAGTCGTCGCTTCTGCGTTTACAGATATTGGCTTTGACGTCGTCATCGGACCGCTATTTCAGACCCCGGAAGAAGCCGCAAAATTAGGCATCGAGGAAGGCGTAGATGTCATTGCCGCCTCCAGCCTTGCCGCTGGACACCTCTCCCTAGTGCCGGGCTTACGCAAATCCTTAGAGTCAGAAGGACGCGCCGACATCCTCATCATCGTCGGCGGTGTCATCCCGCCGGAAGACGTGGAAGAGCTCAAGAAAATGGGCGCTAAAGCTGTGTTCCCGCCTGGGACGAATATCCCTGAGGCGGTGCTTGAGGTGCTGGATATTGTGAATATGCGGGTTAGCCAGGGCGGGTGAACTTGCCCCCCCCCTTAGGGTGAGGAATGAATGTGTCCCCGTAGGCACATAATTTGCATCACCCTGCGTTATGATACGCACACTCCTCCTCACATTTTCAGCCCTAACACTCACTACTGCGCCAGCCTTAGCTCAGATGAGCTTTCACGGCTACGTTCCTCACACAGATATAGTGCCAACTCCAAAAACCAATAAACGCGGCGATGCGGGGAATTGGTATAATGGGGACGAGTTTAAACTGCGTCTTCTGACGTTAGAATTTGGGCAAAAAACAAAAGCCTTCTTCCCGCCCGCGAGCGCGCTCATCGTGCCGGGCTCCGGAACTATTCCTAATAGCGAGTTCTTACGCGGAGCGCTTAGCGTTATGGGGTTTGAGGCGCCAAGCTCGCCTTATGTTTTGCTTGACGATTTAACCCACAAGACGGTTGAGCTTTATGCTTTTGACGATGTGCTCGGGTTCATCGAAACGCAGCCTGATGGGACTATATTTATTATCGGCTTGGATTTTCATTCCGGCTTTATTCGTAAAGACCAAGACGGGATTACATTTGTACACACCAGCAATAATTCCAAAGGCATAATTCGTGAACCGATTAAAGACTCTCTTGCCCTCAAAGATAGCCAAATTTTTATCATCGGCGATTTGTCAGATCGCGCCCGCATCGTTCTTGGTGTCGACGCGATTTAAGCTCTAAAATCATGGTTAAGCGAAATTAATACTTGAAGTTTCAATCATTCAGGTTTGATACAGGTGGATATAAGTAAACCACACTCCTAACAAATATAGTGTTTGCCACCTTTATTCCCTTCACTTTGGCCCGCTTTGTGCGGGCTTTTTTTTTGTCTAGAATTTGGCTTAACCGAATATTTATAATGAACTCAATTTAACGGTTTTACCCCTCAAATGGTGGGTTCATATTCATACTAAATGTGCCATATATATCCTCACGCGCTGGAGATAGGACGGTTTAGTTGGGTTTATCCTGGACTGTCACCGGCGCGTATTTCACTTGGGGCGTGGAAGGCTAAATTTACTGTATGACTTACACGTCTGACATAACCGAAATGGTAAGAGAGTTCCTCTTAACCCTACCCCCTGGCCTGACTGTGGACTCGCCAGAAGAAAGTAAAGCTGCTGTCAATAAGGCTTCGAAAGAGTTTGGGTTTGGAGCGCCGTTTGATCGTGAGCAAAAAACCATCAATGCTATGTTACTTGGAAAACTTGCCAATGTTATTGTAAGCCGTGTTGCGTGGGGATTTTACTATGACAGTAAGCTTATTGAGGCTCGTAAACCGACACCTATTCGCTAGCTGGCTTTGGAAATATCCACGTCCCAGTGCTCAGAGGCCATAGTAATAAGGCGGCTTTCAGATCCATGTTCAACCCCATCAGAGACGGAAATTTTTAATAACGCCATTAGGAACATTTTTTTATCAGGCAAAACGCTTAAGTTTTCTAATGTTTCAGTTACAGATGTCGGATAGTTGAATGTGCTCATTCGCAGCAAGATATCTTCCCTGTGCCATGTAAACCAATCAAAGGCCATTTGTTCCGTCAGCATAACTTGTGGGCAAATCATATCCCTGAGCTCAATAGCGGCTTTTTTGAAAGCTTCCATTTCTTCTTGGTAGACTTTCCCATCTGCCAAAACCATCATGGATAACAATGTAAGAACATCTGACCAATCGAGGTCGCGTATGTGATTGCTCATAAGTCTCTCCCCTTATAGGCTCCAAATCGGCTACATCGCATACAAATATGAATTTAGGCTTTATATTGGAAACTTCAAATAATTATGCTGCAGTCCTACAGGGCGAATACGTCTTTGTAGATTGCGATGGCAGGATAAGCGTATCGCCATCTGGCAGGTCGACAACCGTTTGGCCTTTCGAGATTTCAGCCATGATACGATCCCTGCAGACGAATGGCCCTAGCGCCAAAAGTAAGGCCCATTGCGCGGGTTTATCTGGAAGTGTTGTAAAGGCACTGGCTTGCGCCAAAGTCAGATCACCACGGCGGAACGCAGCGTTAATATCGGGATGAAGGACTGTAAGTGATTTAACCTGCTCTACGACTCTTAAGCTACAGGCATAACGGTCAGATATCTGTTCATCTGTCCGGCCAGTGGTCCGTTCTTCTTCAATATTGAGGGCGAGGTGCCTATCAGATATCAGCATAGGCTGCGATGCAGACGTAGACACATCATCGCCTGACAAAACACAGGGTATTTTTTCAAGTGTGCGCGGTAACATTCCCTTCTTTTTCAGCATGCGCAGGGCTAAAAACCGTTTCACACCGTCGATGATAATGTAGCCATTATGTGTTTCTTTAACCATTAAGGGGTTGAGAAGACCTCGTGCTTGAACACTTCGATATAGCACCGCTATTTTATCAAAATCAGTTATTTTCGCTTTTTTTGATTGTGTCACGAACAAGATTTTTGGGTTCAAGTAAATTACAGCGGTCATATTCATGTCCTTTGTACGTGCAGTTACAAAGACGACGATACGCCTTGGCGAAATCTGCTCTTAATGAACTATTAAACTTTAGGTGTACCCGGTCTGAACAACGTGGTTAATAAAAGGTTAATTATCGTTTAAATTCAACAAGTTACAGAGATGTTTCGTTCAAAATATGCAGTAAAACGTACTTTTTTACACCCCTAAAAGGTTAATTTCACGTTAACCAATTAGTGTTGCGCGACACCGTAATTATAGCGGATTGTAGTAATTTTGAGAAATTAAACGGTCTATCCTTTGGGGTAAGGCATAAAAAGTTCCAATGTGGCGTAAGTGCTAAAGCACATAAAACAGACTATTAAGCGACTAATGTGCGCTCATTCGCTATGGGCCGAATACGAGATGGCAGGATGAGAGTATCTCCATCCGGCAACTCTACAACCGTTTTGCCTTTAGCGATTTCAGCGATAATACGGTCTTCGCTGACGAATGGTCCTAGGGCTAGCAATAATGACCACTGGGATGACGTGTTGGGCAGCGCCGAAAATGCGCTCGCTTGTGCAAGGGTTAAATCACCACGGCGGAACGCAGACATAATTTTTGAATGTAGGTTTTCGAGGGATTTTACCTGAACCACGACCTGCAAGCTACACGCATGCTTACGCGCGACTTGATCATTATTGAAGCCAATACCTAAATCTTGCCCAATATTTAAAGCTAGCTCTCTGTCAGAAAGAGACGAGGGTCGAGCCGAATCAACGGACGTATCGTCGCCTGATAAAAGACATGGAACTTTTTTAAGTGTATGCGGGAGTGTCCCTTGTCTCGACAACATGCGAAGCGCTAAAAACCGCTTCACACCATCAACTATGACATGTCCGTTTCGTGTCGCTTTTACAACAAGGGGGTTGAGGAGATCTTGCGAAAGAATGCTCCGGCACAACGTCGAAATTTTAAGAATATTGAGCGTCTTCGTTTTATCAGTTTGGTTTAAGTAGAGTGCTATAGGGTTCAAATGCCTTACCTTTGTCATCACTGCGTCCTCTTATTCACATCATGAAACCGACGTTGCGCTCTCATAATTTCCATGATGAATGGATAGTTGAGCGTCTATAAATGCGGGCTGAACGCAGAAGTTAAATATACTTAAAAATATATTAAAATCAATTAGTTAACTATATTATTAATTTTAATTTTATGCAGTATACTGCACTTTTTCAAACGTAATTATGGTTAAGCCGCATTAACTAAAGTTGTTCAGACATTCAGGACTGCGGCGCGAGTATGACTAAAATACAGATCTATTACCCGCGACAAACCCATGCAGGACGCGAATTTATATTGAGACTATCGCCTGAAATTAGGACTGAGGCCTGCACCGAATCTTTAATCTACAGACTTGCTATCCATCCTTTATATCGCCGTGAATACTGGCCCTTACCATGGCATTAATACATGCCTCAGGACCTCCATTTTGCCCTGCGATATGTCAAAACTCAGAGCTAAGAATCGTCATATTTGACGCATTGTCTAGTGCGCCTCCTTTCCCTAAAGTTTTTCCAATAAAAACTTGGAAGGAATCCCCATGAAGCATATCACACTCGCCCTGCTCGCCTCCGCTTGCGTCCTGACCGCCTGTAAGGGCAACACAGAAACGAAGACCGCAGACACTTCTACAGCGGCAATGGACGCGCGTGCCGCTAATGAAAACGCTGAGAACCTGTGTTTATCATCAGGCCCACAAACACCCCGTGATATTTCCAGCAAGAACGGACTTAATCTGGCAGATTTCGCGATGGCTCCAGCCGCAAGCGAATTGAACCTGTGTAATATCCACACGCATACGAACGCCGAACACAAAGGTCCGGGCTTTAATCTCTTCGTGAATGACAGCGATAACGGCGGATACGCCTGTAACGACACGCCTAATCTGAGCACAGAAGAACTTGCGCCGTATGAAGGCAAGGCGTCTTACAAGGGCGTGAAACCCGGCGACACGATCGAAGTCCACTGGGTGCATTCAAGTTGTGATATCGAGCCTGGTAAAGGCCTGGGGTCTTGCCTCAGTGATTCGTGTGAAAATCCGCTTCTGCGGGTCGAAGCGCAATCTTTCCTTGTTGTGAATGACGACGACGCAGCAGATTTCATGGATTACACGTACGGCGGTTCAAAGGACGAGACTGTTTACCAAGCCAAATCCCTGCCAAAAGGAACAGGCACGCCTGTCGTCTTCCGCGGGTCAACAACCGGGCCGAGCTACACACAATCCGTATGTTCACCGGTGAAAGTCACATGGAGCGTTCGTCCATCTTGCCAGAAACTGGATATTGGATCTTTGCACGATTGGGCAGAGTCCGAAAATGTGTTTGAAGAAACGAAGTCCCATGGCGTGCGTCAGCTCGTAACAGCACCAGAACTGCTCTCGCCGATTAAATAGAGGCTAAACCGCCTCTTTAAGCTCCACGTTCCACTCTTCGGAAGCGGTACGAAGGAGGCGGTTATCCGGCCCCTTGTCGGGTGTATCGGATATAGCAATTTTCATGAGAGCGATGATAAGCTCTTTTTTCTCGGGAAGCGCATTTAGGTTTTGCAGCGTGTCGGCAATCGTTTTGTCGTAATAAACGCTGCTCATCTTACGCCGCATATCGTCCTGATGAAGCACATACCAATCACGAGCCATTTTTTCGTCAAGGTTGAGATCCGGGCAAATTGTATCTCTCACAGTCATAGCCGCAGCTCTGAATATCTTGGACTCGCGCCCCTTTATAGATTTATCATCCATAATCATCATGGCCAATAAAGTCAGTACATCATGCCAATGTTGTGCACGCATAGGTTCCTCGATCCCTTTTTGCTCCCGTATGTCAACACTGCGCTTACAGTGTGAAGAGAGACTTAAGAAAATCTGAGGTTGTTCAGCAGGGATAATGACCGTTTATCTGCGGTTCATAATCGATATATAGCTTATAAAATACAGTTTCTGTAATCGCGTTCGAAGTGCTGAGCACCTATTACGATATGGGGTTATTTAAACGGCACTCTCAACAATACGCAGGAATTCCATACGCGATTCAGATTTGTGAAACTGACCGGATAGAGCGGAGCTGATCATGCGGTGGGGTGTTTTGATACCGCGCATCGTCATACAAAGATGTTCGCCCTTAGCCATAACAGCCACATTATCAGTGCCGAGAATGTCTTTGAGTTCCTCGGCGATATCAGCGACAAGCTGCTCTTGTAGAGTGAGCTTGTGGGCATGCTTGTGCGCAATACGGGCAAATTTTGACAGGCCCAAGACCTTGTCATCCGCAATATAGGCAATCGACACGTCGCACCAGAACGGTAGCATGTGGTGCTCACACATAGACCACACCTTCATACCAGTGACCGCGACCATTTGATTATGCTTAACCGCCGCAAAGGTCGTATCAAGTTTTCCGGCATCATATTCGATGAATTCGCGCCAAAAATTGGCGATACGCCGCGGGGTCTCAATCAAGCCCTCCCGGGTGGGATCCTCGCCGAGCGCTTCAAGCAATTCGGTGACCAGGGATTTAACTTTGGCGTGATCTATTTTTTTGCTCATACTTTACCTTAGAAGAAACTGCCGATAGAGAAATAGACAGATTGACGCCCCTCATCATTAAAACCTAGCCCCAAAAATACTGGGCCAATCGGCGTATCTGCCCCAGTGAATACACTACCTGAGTAAACCACGTTGCCAAAACCTATCTTGTCAAAGCTTTGATAGACATTACCAGCCTCTAGGGAGGTTCCGACATATAACGGCGCATCAAAAAGTGGAGATGCCTGATTCAGCCGGTAATAGTAACTCCCCAGAGCGAGGGCGCTATACCGCCCAATAAGTTCATCTTCGCCAAACCCGGATAAAGACAAAAACCCGCCCAAATTTGAACGCCCCAACACATCGGAGTCAGTCCCGGTTACGCCCGCCAACCGGCCAGAAAGTAAAACCGTATGCCGATCGTAATTGAACGGTTTTAAGGCTTTTACACTGAAGGTTTCATATTCAGCATTGCCGCCAAGAAAATTATCATGGTAGCCATATTCGGCCACAAATGATGTCCCTGTTTCAGGAAAAGCCAAATCATTTAGCGTATCAATAGAAAACCGCCCAAAAAGACTGGCATCATCAACTTTGAAGCCGCTCTGAACGAGAGTTTCGTCTGTAAATTCGATCTTACCAAACTGACGGGTTACACCGCCGCGAAGCTCCCCCCAACGGCCAAAGAGTATGCCGCCTTCAAGAGCGCTACCATAAAGCCGAGCATTAATTTCGCCACGGCGACGCTCGTTGACATCAAAGAAATCATCTTGGGCCCGGGAAAAGAAGACACTCGGCTGGACGAACAAATCTTGCTTGGCTCCAAATGGCTGGTAGTATTCGGCTTGCAAATCCGTTCTGTCTCCGATGATGAGTTCCGCGCGAACTTCTCCGCCAAGGGCATTTATCTCCGGCTTGGTGTATGCGATACCCAGTTGAAAAGAGGACTCGTTTTTGAGGTTGGAATTCAGCTCCAATCCGGCCCGTAAAAAACCTCCAGATGATTCCTTTGCAGATGCAGATACCATAAGAATGTTCTCATTATCGTCCGTCACAACCCGGTACTTTATCCGGTCAAAAACACCGTCATCGTAAAGCTTATCGATATCCTGATTAAGAACATCCACGTCGAGTGTCTCGCCGGGCTGAATAGACAGCCCCGCCCGTAGTATTTTATCAGATAGGCGTGTATCCTGCGATATCACGATACGGTCAATCCGAGGTGGGACGGGCTTGAACTGTTCTGTCTTATTTAAATAAGCCGCCCACTTAGCATCGCCTAGCCGTAAGCCTTGCAAATTTGGTAAAACGCGGTTTGCAGCCTCCGTCCCTAAAGAGATCGTGGTTTCAGTTTTACCAAAATCTGTGACAGCTATTTCGGACAAAGCTGGGTCTATAAGTATGTCGTTTGCACGGATATCTGCGCGCTGGGCATCACTGTTACCAATCGTCAGCAAAATTTGTAATTGCCGGATAACGTCCAAAACATTTTCAAGCTCTTCTGCCGGGCGTGGGTCTGTACCAAGATCTACAACGATAACAATATCAGCCCCCATAGCCCTTACTTGGTCAATGGGCAGGTTATTAGAGAAAGCCCCGTCTATAAGGTATTTGTTTTGACGTTCTACAGGCGGAATAAAACCGGGTATCGCCATCGATGCAAAGACTGCAGACACGAGGTTTCCGTCTTTCATAACAACAGGTTTTCCGGTCGACAAATCTGTTGCGACAGCCCGAAACGGTCTTGCGAGATCATCGAAGTTCTCAACCGCGTAACTCCGCGTGAGTAATCGGGAAAGTTCCAGATATAAGGTTTGCCCTTCGATTAAGCCAGCAGGTAGAACCAATCTGCCGCTGTCAAAGGTGAGCTTTAAGTCGGTGAGAAAGCCCTCCTCATTTGACTTTCGCCGAAACAACGAATTTTCTCGATTTGAATTGTCCGCAAAGACTGCATTCCAATCTAAATCCGTTGCAATCGTATTGATTTCATCCGCGGAATAACCTGAAGCGTAAAGAGACCCTATAACGGCGCCGATACTTGTTCCTGCAATAACATCGACTGGGATCTGATTGTCTTCAAGGACTTTCAAGACGCCCACATGGGACAAACCCTTCGCCGCTCCGCCGCCGAGCACAAGGCCAACCGTTGGGCGGCCGTCAGGTTCTACCGCTATAGCTGTGCCTGCGTTCAGGCAAAATAAAGCCGTACAAAGAATCAGAAATAAGGAGCGCGCAATCATGCCTAAGCCTAGTCGATGCTGACGGTGTGTTCCAACTCTAAAAAACACTCACCATATTCACCCTAAAATAAGCCTAGCGTGAACGGTTTCTAGGTTTCCCGTAACCGCCCTCGCCGCCGCCCACTTTAGGCTTACCCGGCTTTCTGTTTTGGCCCGGCTTACCGCCCTTAGAACCGCCCGGCTTTTGAGGACGGCCCTGCTTTGAGGTGTTCGGCTTATCTGAACTCGACGATCCTTGGCTTGGGTTGGTAGACCGCGATCTGTAGCCCTCAGATTTTGACTTATGAGGACGGTCTGCACGAGTAGCGCCTTCAGAAGGTTTGCCTCTCGGCGGTCTTTTCGAATGTTTTTTCGCATGTTCAGCCTGGTTCTTGGCTTTGCGAGCGGCCCGGCTTTCGCCTTCGGGGCGTGCCTTGTGTGGGGCGCGCGCAGATTTTGGTTTCTCTGAGTTTGAGCGCTCAGTATCAGAACGGCCTCTTGGTTTTGAACCGCTTTTATTCTGTCTTTTATCGCCGGCTATACGAGCTTTCTTGCGCGACTTCCCCCGGCCTTTTCGCCTCGGCTGTTCGGGATGAAGCAGACTTTCTGCAGATTTTTCAATTGGCTTCAAGTTTTTAAGCTGCGCAGATTGTTTGTTAAATTCGTCTGGCAGAGGCGAGACCGGGATTTCCATTTTCAAAAGCTTCTGAATTGATTTCAGATAAGGGCGCTCATCTGAAGCCACAAAAGCAATCGCTTTGCCTTCAGCGTGGGCGCGTGCCGTCCGGCCAATCCGGTGAACATACTGTTCCGGCACATTCGGGACTTCGTAATTAAAGACATGAGTAATGCCTTCGATATCAATACCGCGCGCGGCAACATCTGTGGCGACAAGGACGTCTACGGTTCCGTCCCGGAAAGCGCCGAGGGCTCGTTGTCGTTGGTTCTGACTTTTATTGCCATGTATCGCGATGGCTTGAATGCCGCGCTGGTTCAAGCGTTTTACAACGCGGTCCGCGCCGTGTTTGGTCCGAGTAAAGACGAGTGAGCGTTCGACTTCAGGCTTGAGCAAATACAGTGTCAGCAAGTCTAATTTTTCAGTCTTGTTGGCGAATATGACTTCTTGCGTAACTTTGTCAGCCGTCTTGTTGGCCGGCGTTACGGAAACTTTGACCGGGTTTGTCAAAAACTGACCGGCAAGTTTCATAATTGGCGGCAGCATAGTAGCTGAGAAAAACAATGTTTGCCGCTCTTTAGGGAGCATGGGAATGATTTTGCGTAGGGCATGAATGAAGCCCATATCCATCATTTGATCAGCCTCATCTAGGACAAGAATCTCAACATCCCCAAGCTTACAGGCCTTGCGCTCTATAAGGTCCATTAATCGTCCGGGCGTCGCCACTAAGACGTCAACGCCGCCTACAAGTCTTTTGATTTGTTTTTGAATGGGCGCACCGCCGAATACAGCCAGAACAGAGAGATATTCGATCTTCTCGCCGTAGTCCCTTACAGACACGGCAATTTGGGAGGCAAGTTCACGGGTAGGCGCCAAGATAAGCACACGTGCGCCGCGCTTTGGCGGGTCGATATCAACGGTGGCGATGTGATTTAGGAGCGGCAAAGAAAACGCAGCTGTCTTGCCCGTTCCAGTCTGGGCAATACCCATCAAATCACGCCCCTTTAGGACATCCGGTATGGCTTGTAATTGTATGGGCGTCGGCGTTGTGTAACCGAGTTTATCAAGTGCGGCTTCGAGGGGCTCAGCGAGGCCTAGTGATTTAAAATTTGGCATAGGCGGCCCTAATCGGGTTACGGGTTTAAGTCAAACAGGAACTAATGGAAAATTATAGTCAGCCCCGCGCAGGGATGTGGGTCTTTACGCGGGGCCTTAGACACATATAGAATGTGTCAGGGGAAGAGGTGGTGCTACTTTCGAAAATTAGAAACCGAAAGTTGGGGCCAAGGTTTCCAAATTTTATAACGCATGAATACGCGCACTTCCTCACCTCTTCCTACTTATGTTTACTTTGTCTAACAATTATCTATTATTCGATTATACTATATGGTATTTTCGAATAATGGATAGGCTTGAAGCTCTCGCATTTTTTATGCGCATTGTAGAAAAAGGCGGCGTTGCAGCTGCTGGACGCGAGTTCGGTCTATCTCCTGCAACAGCCTCCGAACGCTTAGCCGCCCTTGAGGGTCATTATGGCACCACTCTCCTTAACCGTACAACACGCTCTGTAAGCCTGACCGAGGCAGGCCGTATGCTAATGGAAGGTGCAGAGCCTCTTATTGCTGACGCTCAAGATTTAGAGGGCCGCATAAAGTACGGGGCCGAGACATTGTCAGGCTGGATTAGGCTTAGCGCGCCCGAAGACTTTGGATCCACTCGCCTCACGCCTGTTATTGATAAATTCTTAGAACAAAACCCTAAGATAATGATCGAGTTGCGCTTAAGCGATGATTATCTTGACCTCTCCAGCCAAGGCCTCGACCTCGCCATACGGCTAGGCGCGCTCAAAGACAGCTCTCTCATTGTGAGAAAGCTTGGCAATAACCACAGGATCATCTGTGCTTCGCCGGAATATCTCAAAGCCTTTGGGACACCGGTGCATCCTGATGAATTATTAGATCATAACTGTCTTATCATGCGACAAGGCTCGGTTATTGACCAAGGCTGGAGGTTTACGGTTGAAGGAAAGTCACGCTTCATTATCGTTTCGGGCAATCGAATGTCAAATAGCGGATTGGAAGTTCGCAAATGGTGTCTTGCCGGCCAAGGCATTGCGTTAAAATCAACATGGGATGTTGGCGAAGATATAAAAGAAGGCAGATTAATTGAGCTTTTACGCGGTTTTGAACCTCAGTCAGAGTCAGCTATGCAAATTATATACCCCGGTAGCGGTAAACCTAGCCGCCGCGTGCGAGCATTGATTGATTTTCTCGTTGAAAACCTCTCCCAACGCCGTCTCGCGTAAATTATTTCGACAGGGTACGCGCAATTCGAAATCCGTAATCATCGTAACGATAATCCGGCGTGTAGTGAAAGCGTTTAGCTGAGCGGATTTGGTAAGGCAGGTTAACCCATGAGCCGCCTTTCATAACGCGGCGACTGCAATCACCATCGCTGCGGGCGGCTCCATTAGCGGGTGCGCCCTTATGATTTGGACTCCAACAATCCGCCGTCCACTCCCAAACATTGCCATGAATATCATGTAGTCCGAGCGCATTGGGCGCAAAGCTTCCGACGGCGACAGTCTTGCGGCGATAGGGCCCCTTAGGCGAGCCACCATATGTGTATTGACCGTTAAAATTTGCCTGCTTTGTTGTGATGGACTTGCCAGTATAAAACGGGCTCGCCTGCCCGGCTCTCGCAACATATTCCCATTCAGCTTCGGAAAGCAGTCGATATCTTTGACCCGTCACGCCATTGAGCCATTTGATATAACTCTGCGTGTCGTTCCACGACACGTTGATGACAGGCCGGTCGCCGCGGCCCCATCCAGCATCTTTGGGCTCATACCCCTCACAACCACCGCCGGCCACACAGGTATCCCATTGCTCGAACGTCACTTCATATTTACCGACTTCAAAATAGTAATTGATAGAGACTTTATGAACGGGCCCTTCGCTTGCATCACGCTCAAGCTCTGAGCGCGGCGAGCCCATTTTAAAAGACCCTGGCTTCACGGTAATCATGTTGAGTTTGTAAGTAGACTCGGGACGCCGAATATCACCAGGCCTGGCTGGGTCCACATAAGGCGTAACCCCAAGACTAGCATAATAGCGTGCCGCAGAGGAGGCTGGATCCTCGTTACAGATTGTCTCAATTTGAAAGGGTGTACCTGCCATCAATAACGTAGCGCACATTTTAGGCGATGTATGCGGCCCCCCGCCCTCCAGTACATTGTAACTCATTATCCTGGCAGATGCGGAAGGCGACAATGTCACGGTTACAGCAAGACATAGACTTGCTTTCAAACCCGTCATAATCAGGATTTGAAAACGCCTATAATTTTCCAATTTTATAGCCTGAATAACTAGTGATCATATCCAGGATTAGTCCGCGCAAGTTTACGCATCAGCCCGGGCCAAACCAAGTTATCGCCCATGCCCGGGACAAAGGCGACGGCCCCCTGCCCGTAAACTTTCTCGGCCATTTGCTCTGGCTCTTCATGAAGGCTTTCCGGGCCGCCAACAGCTTGTGCGAGGATTTGCGTCTTGCAAGCATTCTCAAGAAAATACATCCGCAAGAAAGCCGTGCCGCAAGTTTTTCCTAGAGTCAAAGTTCCATGATTACGCAATATCATCAGTGACTTAGAACCTAAATGTTCAACTAAAGTTTCGCGTTCCTCCATCTCTAACGCAATGCCCTCATAGTCATGATAAGCGATGTCATTATAAACTTGCATGGCAAATTGTGTGTAGCGGCGCAGGCCGGCCTTCTGAACAGAGACTGCAATGCCATAAGGCGTGTGTACATGAATGACGCAGCCTGCATCTTCGCGGGCTTGGTGGATTGCGCTATGAATGACAAATCCGGCTGGATTTATAAAATAGGGCGTGTCTTGTTTAATGTTCCCATCGCAATCAATCTTGACCAAAGATGACGCTGTCATCTCGTCAAACATTACCCCGTAAGGGTTGATCAAGAACCGGTGTTCCATCTCTCCTTTTTCATTGGGCTCATCCGGCAAACGCGCGGAGATGTGTGTAAAAACCAAATCCGTCCAGGCATGCATTGCGCAGAGCCGATACGTTGCGGCAAGTTCTTTGCGAATGCGCCATTCTTCACCAGACACTTTTCCCTCAAGACGCGGAATAGTCGTTGGGTCGGGTATGTTAAATCCGGCGTCCATTTTAAGCGCAGACTCAGCTTGTTTTTCTATATTAGCTTCGGCGTTCATAGTGTCCTCCAAATTTTTTATACTATGAATGTTTGCTCCGCGAAGTGCAAGGTGCGCCACATTCTCATGCAAAAAACCCGCCCCGGCAAACCGGAGCGGGCTTTCTAGTTTTAAATAGCCCTAAAAACTAGAAACCTTCGTAACGGACTTGTACCTTACCCGTAGCTTTGGAACCGCCCGTTGCCACGCTGGCACCAAAAGCCCAATTTTTACTTCCCCGAACGGCCAGTGTTGCACCGAAACCAACATCACCGCCGAACATAGCCGCGCCGCCTGAAGCCGCCCATTTTGCTCGGGGCGAGAGATACATGTCCGGCAATGCGGCCACGGCTGCAAGACCACTAGACAAATCACCAAGTTGTTTGTCGAAGCCTGCCATCAGTTGACTATGCTCTTCGATTTTCGATGAGTTAGCTAGAATGTCGCCCGCATTTTTCGACGCCACCTGCTCAGTTCCGGAAATACGTTTATCAAAAGTCGAGACCGTCCTCGCCGCTTGCTGTGCCGTATTTTCAGCTGTCGAAATCCGGTCGTCAAACGTGCCAACTGTCGCCGTAACTTCAGCGACACCCGCCGCATTCGCATCAATATCTGCCCTGTTACCCGCAATCTGCGTTCCTTGAGTTGCCATAGCTGATGCGTTGGCATCAATATCCGTCCGGTTAGCCGCGAGTTGAGTGCCTTGCCCGGCGACCATTGCCGTATTCGCATTGATGTCGGTCCGGTTTGCAGCTAGCTGCGTACCCTGTGCAGTAGCTGTGGCCGCATTCGTTTCAATGCTGGTTAAGTTGCTAGCGATTTGAGCGCCTTGTCCGGCCATCGTAGCTGCATTTGCGTCAATATTAGCCCGGTTGTCCGATATTAGAGCCGCGCTCTCTGTCAAGCTAGTTTCCAGTGGCGTAATATCTACTCCTCCTACAGTTTGAACTGCATTCGAACCTCCCGATGGCAAGTTATCGATACTAACCACATTGGCCGCGACGCCCGCCGTATTATCAGAAACGCCGGATGTAAGAGTTGCAATGTCGGCTGCATTTCCTGTGGCAATTGATGCGTTAGAGGCAATATCTGCGGCATTCGCCGCAAGATTTGACGATGCACCCGCAATGCCAAGTGTATTTGTAGCAACACCCGCAGCATTTGCCGCTATACCTGCCGCGTTAGTGGCGATACCAGAGGCATTCGTCGCGACGCCAGTTGCGTTAGTTGTGATTCCGGACGCATTATCTGCAATGCTGGCCACGTTGTTACTTACGCCTGCCGCATTAGCCGCCACGCCTGAAGTATTTGAGGCGACGTCACCTGCGTTGGAGGCGATGTCCGTTACGTTGACCGCAATCCCTTCCCGGTTAGCCTCAATATCTGATCCATGACCATTTATGTCAGTCGCATTTGTTGCCACGCCAGCTGCATTTGTTGCAACGCCCGCCGCGTTGACTTCGATTGAGACCGTGCGGTCCGTAATGTCGTCCACATTAGCTGCGACGCCTGCAGTATTTGTTGCAATACCAGTTGTATTATCGGCGATGTTGCTCGCATTCGTTGCGATGCCCGCCGAATTGGTTGAAATCTCAGCCCTAGAGTCTGTAATATCGTTCGTATTCGCAGTGATGTCAGCAGCGTTAGTCGCGATGCCAGCAGTTACACTGGATATATCCGCTGAGTTCGCGCCAAGATCGGCCGTGTTGCTTGTGATATCAGCCGCATTATCCACTATGTCTGCAGAATTTGTCGCGATGCCAGATGCGTTGGCTGTAACACCGGATCCATTCACGGTTATATTGCTTGCATTATTGTCAATATCCACCGTGTTGGATGCGATATCTCCAGCATTCGTTGTAACCCCAGAAGTATTGGCTGCAATATCTGACGCGTTGTTAGTTATCTCAGACGCATTTGTTAAAACATCTGCCGCATTGACTGCGATGGAAGCCGTATTATCAGAAATATCGTTTACGTTTGCGGTGACATCAGCTGTATTGGCTCCGATTGCTGAGACATTAACGGCTATAGCGGCTGCATTATCAGCAATCCCTGTTGCGTTTGTTGTAACAGCCGCGGTATTTCCTGCTATGTCAGTCGTGTTCCCTGTAATACCAGCTGTATTGTTCGTAGCCGTCGTCGTGACTGTGCCCAAACCTGCCGTATTAGATGCAATATTTGTTGTATTCGTAGCGACGTCAGCTTGAACACTCGCAAGACCTGTTTGCAAAGCTGTAATGTCTGTTTGAATAACCGTTATCGAGTTTGTGTTCGCCGTAATCATACCTTCAAGAACACTTAATCCGGTGAAAAGCTGATGCCCGTTTACGGCATCGGAAGAATCTTCCTCAATCCGTCCGTCAGCGATACCTGTCAAAATACGCTCGCCAAAATTAGCCTCGCCGCCAACTGCGTCAATGCTTTCCGCAATATTTAAATTACCAAGAGTGATGCCAGTATATGCGGCTTGAGCTCCGGCAACATCAAGTGTGGTGACTGAACCCGCGCCAAGAGCAACCGAATTTTCAGTCGCTGCAACAGCGCCGCTACCAAGCGCTAGGCTTCCTGCCGCGTTGCCCTGCGCGCCGCTACCAATCGCCACAATATTATCACCTGTCGCAGCCGAAAGACCGCCAATAACGATGTTGTCACTCCCTGTAACAGTGGCGCCGGAAACCGCATTACCACCTGCAACAAAGTTACCTGTGCCTTCAATCGCCGCGTTGTTACCTGTAATTATGTTCCAGCCTGATGCCGCGCCCGTCACAGTATTATTGTCGCCTAGGACTTTAATATGAGAGCCAGCAGTGCCGATTGCATTCAATTCATTCCCTGAACCGAATATGCCAATATCGCTCTGCGCGTCACCTACTGATAGTCCGCCAGCGGCACAAACGGTGATGAGCGGATCAGGGTCCGTATCCTGGCATGTGTCATTATTGGCGCCTAATATCGTACTGTTAGAGATAAACGCGCCCACAGTATTATTTCGTCCTGATATCGTATTCCCCACAGCATTATCGCCTAAATGTTGAGTACCGCCCGCTACAAAGTTTAGAGCGTTATTATCACCAAGCGTATGTCCCACGCCCGAGGCGATATTGTGCGCTGCGTTATCACCAAACGTGATGCCTTCGCCAAACAGAGCATTTGCCTGCCCTGCAATGCCTGTTTCGTTTCCAGTGCCAATGACAATTGAGTGCTCCGTATCTTGACCAAGAATGTTACCTTGGCCAATCGTGATGCTGGCGATTGTACCCTCATTCAAAGTGTTCAGCTCACCGCCAACAGTATTGCCGATCACGTCAGCGCCAAGCGTATGGCTCTGACCACTAATAATATTTTCCGAAACTCCTTCACCTAACGTGTGCCCCACGCCGCTGATCACGTTGTTTTTGGAGTCGTTGCCGACACAATGTTCAGCACCACTCACAATATTCCCTGTGCGGTTAGTCGGGTTTAAGAGATTTGGCACTGCCGTAATCACGCTATCAATTAAACAGTCAGAATTAATCGAAACTTCGAAAGCATCAAGATCATTGACGATTTGTGCGTGGCTTGTTTGGGGGAAAACGAGAGCTGCAAAGCCTACTGAGGCCAGCATAGCGAGCTTGCTTTTAAAGGTGTTTGTAGACCGAGTATTTGATAAAGTACTCTTGTAAAGTTGGGCCATTTTAGTCTCCAGCAAAACCCCCGGCCTTCTACCGAGTGGTATTAAAAATAAGAAGCTGAAAAGATGACCCAACCACACTCACAGCCTCAACGTGTTGTGAGCATGAATAAACGAAATGTGCATTTATTTAGATTTAAAAATTATGGTAAATAAGTCGATAAAATAGACCTAAACCACTGATACTTAATTGCTTTTACATCAATCTATTTGCATCTGCAATAACCTAGTTGCGCCTGCATTAAGTTCTCTTGAAGATGGCTTTCCTCCCATATTCTGGTTCTCAAGCCGTCAGCTAATAATAATTATAAATGATAATTTTGCTCACTCTATAATAGGAAAGTCGTAATCACTCGGTATTGACAGACCTAAAACTGCATTGACTCTTGCTACGTTTACGCTATTTCTGAACGGCGTTCGGAAACTCAAAAATAATAACTCTCGGGGACTAAGATGACGGAACAAAAATCAGCATTTATTACAGGCGCAGCCATGGGTATGGGCGCGCTCAAAGCCAAAACATTAGCCGAACGCGGCTGGACTGTTTTTGCAGGCGTCCTGCCCGGTGCTGATACATCGGAGCTCGGCGATCATGCAAACATCACTAAAGTCGACCAAGATGTGACATCAGATGCGTCTGTCACAGCCAGCGCGACGACAGTCAAAAATGCCCTGGGGGGCAAGGGGCTAGATCTCCTTATAAATAATGCCGGTATCGCTAATCGTGGTATCGGCGTGATTGAAGGCGCAGACATCGAGAACGCCCGTATCGCCTTTGAAGTCAACACATTTGGAACGTGGCGCGTCTGCCAAGCCTTCTTGCCGATGATACGTCAGAACGCGCCTACCTCACGCATTATCAATTTCGCGTCCGGCGCAGTTAAAGCCAACCCCGCCTGCTCCGGCGCTTACAATATGAGCAAGCACGCAGTCGTCGGATTAACCCGAACATTGCGGCACGAAGTTGCGCCCTTTGGCATTCAAGTCACTGCTGTCGAGCCCGGCGCAGTCAAGACCCATATGACGGCAGATCCATATGCGACCACGCAAAATATCTGGAAAGAAGTCAGCCAAGAAATGAACGACGTGTATGGGCCACATCTAAAAGAAGGCACCACAGAGGTTATGCCAAAAATGCTCGAGACCTCCGCCAATGACCCCCAAGATGTTGTCGACCAAGTGCTAGGCCTGCTTGAGAAGAAAAATTGGAAGCCATCCTATCTAGTTGGCAAAGACGTTAAGATGCTTGGGCCAATGTATAAAATTTTACCAGAACGCACATTTGAAAAAATTCTTCAGGGCGTCTCAAAAATCCATCCCTATAAAGGCTAGCTATGTCCGAGATCGCTCAAAAAATTGAAAAACTAAGATCATCATCCCACCGCCTCCGCAATACTAGCGCGTCGGAGCGAGCGGCGAAACTCACAGCTTTGTGGGACGCTACCGCTGACCATAAGGAAGACTTATTCAAAGCGGCTCATGCGGAGCGCGGCACACATGATTTAGATATGGCCGCAGAACTGGTCATGTTAAAAACTGAAATAGATTTCGTCTGTAAGAATCTTGCGAAGTGGATGAAACCGGAAAAGGTCAAAAACTCTTTGGCGACGATGGGCAAGCGCTGTGAAATCCGCCGGCAGTCCAAGGGCGTTGTCCTAAACATGGCGGCTTATAACGCGCCGACAGCCGAAAGCTTCGTGCCTATGGTCGCTGCGGTGGCCGCCGGAAACTCTATGGCGATCAAACCGTCCGAGCTCGCGCCTCAGTCCGCACAAATAATACAAGAGATTGTCAATAAGGTTTTCCCAACTGATGAGGCCGAGGTCTTTCAAGGCGGCGTTGACGTCGCGCAAGATTTATTAAGCCAGCGATTTGACCACATTTATTACACAGGCGGAATGGCGGTCGGAAAGATTGTTATGAAAGCAGCGGCAGACAACCTTACCTCCATCACACTTGAAATGGGCGGAAAAAATCCTGTCATCATTGATGAGACCGCCAAGCTGGAAAACGCGGCGGCGAAACTCGCCTGGGGCCGCGTCATGAATGCGGGACAAGTTTGCATCGCGCCGGATTATGCGATTGTCCATGAAAGCGTCAAAGACGAATTCCAGAAGCTGATAAGTCAGAAAATTGATGAGCTTTATAATTCTGAAAAAACAGGCTTAAACAAATCCGCCTACGTCCCGCGCATCATTAATGAACGTCACACAAAACGTATCAAAGCCCTCTTGGATGACGCCATAAAAAAAGGTGCGACAGTCGTTAGCGGCGGCGATGTCGATGTTAAAGACACTTATATCGAACCCACTATCCTGACCGATGTCACTGAAGATATGGAGATCATGCGGGAAGAAGTCTTCGGACCTGTCATGTGCGTGCTCGGGTATAAAAACCGCGAAGAGGTGCTGGACCTTATTGCGCCGCGCACAAATTCGCTCGCCCTATATATCTACTCAACGAATGATGAGAATATTGAATACTTCCTGACAAACACATCGTCCGGTTCTGCGGTCGTCAATAATAATTGCATTCAATCTGGCACTAATCCGCGCCTGCCGTTTGGAGGGATAGGACAGTCAGGCATGGGGCGAATTGGCGGCTATGAAGGCTTTCGGTCGCTGTCGAATGAACGCTCCGTCGTCCACCAACCGCTCGACCGTTTCAGGGATTTCCTGATTCAGCTTCCCCCTTATTCTGAGCGTTATTCAGGACTAATTATGAAGGGGATTAATAAGTAAATGGGCTCTGCTTTATAAAAGCAGCAATAGAGAGAATATGATATGAGGACTTTTTCTAGTAAAACGGCGATTGTCACGGGTGCGGGCCAAGGCATTGGCGCGGCGATTGTCACGCGTCTTGCCAATGAGGGCTGCCGCGTTGCCGCGCTCGATTTAAAGGTAGAGCAAGCGGAGAAGCTCATCGCAGACCTTCCCGGTGAGCACCTCGCGATTAAAACAAATGTTAGCGATAGCTCCTCTGTTATTGCCGCTATCCGCCAAGCTCGCAAAGAATTCGGACGCCTCGATTTTGCCGTCAATAATGCCGGCATCGGTCAAGCCGCTGGCGACGGCTCTGACAAATTTTATGCGGGCATGAAAAAGCGCGACGCCGAAATCGCAAAAGACGGCACCTCCGATACTCATGTCGATCATCTCATGCATATGGGAGATGAAGGCTGGGCGAGTGTTATGGCTGTCAACCTCAACGGCGCGTTCTATGTGTGCCGCGAAGCCGTACGCATAATGGCTGAAGACGACAATGCAGGCTCCATCGTAAACATCTCATCAACCTCGGCGCAATCGGGCGAAGGCTCGCCGCATTATGTAACGTCTAAATCCGCTCTTATCGGGTTGTCACGTCAGCTCGCAAGAGAACTTGCCCCGCGAGGCATTCGTGTCAACGCCGTGGCCCCTGGCCCGACCAACACGCCGATCATGCACGGCCTCCCGCAGGAATGGATTACCAGCATGGAAGCCTCAGTCCCCCTCGGCCGCATGGCGGAACCTAGCGAGGTCGCGTCCGCAGTCTCTTACCTTTTGTCCGATGATGCCTCTTTCGTGACTGGCTCTGTCCTTGTCGCAAATGGAGGATCTTACAGCTTCTAAACTCAACCCCCGGAGAGATAACTATGACGAAATATACCCTGCTGTGCGGAACAGCTATACTTACTGCCGCAACTACTGCGGCCACCCCTGCCTATGCTCAACTTGACGAGATTGTCGTCACAGCTCAAAAGCGCGAACAGAGCATTCAAGATGTCCCGATTGCGGTTACGGCGGTGGATGCAGATTTTATCGAAAGCCGGAATATTACGGATATTAAGTCCCTCTCCAGCCTCGCGCCAAACGTGAAAATCGAAAATACGCCCGGCAATACAACATCCGCGCAAATCTCTATTCGCGGCGGCGTCACGATTAACCCGGCCCTGACATGGGAACCCACAGTCGGGATCTATCTTAACGGATCTTATATTGGTAAAACTCAAGGCGCTATTTTTGATGTCGGCGATATCGAGCGGCTCGAAGTTCTGCGCGGACCTCAAGGCACGTTATACGGACGCAATACGCTGGGCGGCGCGGTCAATGTAATCACAGCAAAACCAACGGGCGAATTTGGCGGCAAGGCTAAAGCCGGATACGGCAACTATAATCAGCGCATGCTTAAAGCGTCGGTCAACCTGCCAGCGCTGGGCCCAATTAAAGCGAAAGTGTCCGGCCTGATTGAAAAACGCGACGGCTTTGTTGACGGCGTCCCTAATCCCTTCCCCGGCGTTTTAGCCGCCGGGCCGCTCTCGACGACTGAATTCCAAAGCGTCGACAAGCAGAGCTTTCTAGTCGCGCTGAGCGCGGACGTGACGAGCAATCTGACATTTGATTACACCTATGATTACAGCGACGCCGACAACGCGGCGACCTTCGCGCAAACCGTAAGCGTCAGTGACGGGAATATTTTCGATCCGGCTTCACCTGCTTATCTCGGCTTCCCCGGCGCACCCGGGCAGTTCTTCGGCTTCCCGCTCGACCTGTATACAAATGCGGACCGCCAGACGAGCGGCACAATAGACGGTCCTTTATTTGAGCGCAGCAAAGTTCAGGGTCATAACCTGACAGCGAGCCTCGAGACGGGTTTCGGCGAGCTGAAATCCATCACGTCATACCGGAAAATGGACTGGGATGACGCGCTTGACCTTGACGGTTCGCCCTTGCCGCTTGCCGCTACGCAGCGCGTCTCCGATTACGACAGCTTTTCGCAAGAGCTACAGCTGACCGGCGGAAGTGACCGTATAAATTACGCCCTCGGCGCTTACTTTTTTACGGATGACGGTTACACGAAAAATCCGCAAAGCTTCTTTGGCGGCGCGAGCGTATTTGATAGTCAGTACGGATTTACCACCGACGCTTATGCGGCTTATGGTCAGGTTGATTTCTCCGTTACCGACGCGCTTACCCTTACGGGGGGCCTGCGCTACACGGACGAAACCAAGACTATCGAGCGCAGCAATATCACTCTAGCTCCGCTTGACGTTGGGGGCGGTTTTATCCTGCCTGCGGGCACGCCGCTCATCCCCGTCGGCACCACGGGCGAAGAGTCATTTAGTAATCTGTCTCCGCAAGTCGTCGTCGATTACGCCTTCTCTGATTCAGCCAGCGCTTATGCCAAATATGCGAAGGGTTTTAAAAGTGGCGGGTTTAACGGCGAAGCTGGAACGGTTGCGGAAACACTACGCCCGTACGATTCTGAAATCGTCGACTCCTTTGAGGTCGGGTTTAAATCCCGCTTTGCCGATAACCGCATACAGCTCAACGCAGCCGCGTTCTTTAATAAGCACAAAGATATGCAGCTCTCGGTCTTTACGGCGGACGGGGCGGCTGGGTCTGATGTTCGCAATGCGGGCCGAGCCAATATTGCCGGTTTTGAAATCGAAGGCCTCTTCCAACTTTCGGATGACTTCCTGCTGCGCTCGAGCTTTGGGTATCTGAACACGGAGTATAAAGAGTTCATCGAATTTGGCCGCGACGTCGCGGATGAGCGGGCCTTCCCGCACGCTCCCGAAAACACGTTTTCTGCCGGATTTGATTGGGATGTTGTCGAGGGCAATTGGGGCGGCTTAACGCTGACCGGGGACATGAACCACACCTCGCGCTATTATACGTTCCCGTTTTCAACGGTGCCCGGCGATCCGCAAACTGCGTTTAATTCCGAAGCGGACTCGCGGACTTTATTCGACGCGCGCCTCGCTTGGACAGACATCCCGCTTGTGGGTGAGGGGGTGGAACTGGCCGTCTGGGGCAAAAACTTGACGGACCACGAATACGTCAGCAACTTCATTGATTTTGGCCCTGGCTTTGGCGGGCTGACAAATGGTTATTTTGGCAATCCCCGTACTTACGGTGTGACGCTTGGTGTTGAGTTTTAGCTAAACCGATCCGCTAGAGACTGCCGGTCTATATCGGCAGTCTTACCGGCCCGAAAGACACACCAGGCGGCGGGAATAGCCGCGGTTAATGTTAGGGCCATTGAGTACCGTATGGCATCAGCGCCGTATTGAGCCTCTAAATAATCATTGACCAAGCCCACGACTAGAACGCCCAAGACCAAGCCCGCAAATGTCAACGGGAAAGCAAAAATCGACGTGCCTGTCGCCCTGATTTCCGCTGGCAATAAATCCTGGAGTCCCGCGTAGAGCGCCACCACCCATCCAGCTCCCAAAAGACTTGCCGGGTAAACAAGTAAAGTGGCAAAGCCAACATCCTCGGCGAAACACATACCAATCGTGATAATCGTAAAGGCAAAAAGTCCTGTCGCAGATAATATATACGGCGCGCGTGCATTCTTATTCGAGAGAAGATCGCATAAAAAGCCCATCAGCAAAACGCCTACTACGCCGGCCAACAACGCGGCTGTACCATAACGCGCGCCCGCGGATTGATTGGAGATGTCAAAGATACGTTCAAACATAGCCACGGCCCAGCTTCCGAAAGCGATTGTTGAAAATCCGCCCAGGCTCGCAGCTATGATCAGGTATTTAAATGTGGACGTCCCCATCAATATTTTAAAGACTTTGCCAAAACTCATATAGACTTTTGGTTGATCACTGTCCGCATCAAGACGCCCACGCTGAGGTTCTTTCACGAAAAGCAAGGTAAGTCCCGCCAATAAAATTCCAGGGCCACCCAGCCACAGAAAAGTCGTTTGCCAATCAAAAGCCGCTGCGAATGCAGTGCCTGCAATCTGGCCGAAAGCACCGCCGAAATAGACGCCCAAATTCATAAATGCGAAAGCCAAAGCGCGTCTTTTGGGCGGAAAATAATCGGCCAGCAAAGAGTAAGCCGGCGCTAAGAAGCAGGCTTCGCCAATACCCACACCAAACCTTGATAGAGCAAAAATTTCCGGCGTTTTCGCAAGACCTGACACCATTGTAAATAAGCTCCAGACTACAGCCCCGATAGAAATAATTCTCACCCGGTTATGTTTATCGGCAAGCCGCGCTATGGGGATGGCTGCGACGCAGTATACAAAAGCAAATGCCGGGCCAATAACAAATCCCATATAGAGGTCAGAGACCTGATAGGTCGCTTTAATTTTTTCCAATAATGCGCTGGCGAGCATGCGATCAGCGTAGTTGATGAAATATAGTAGCACCATCATCACAAGGACGAACCAGGCATAACTGCGGGAATTCGGCGTTTTGTCTGTGTTCATCGAAACAACTCTACTCTCAATGCGTAATTAATATACACTTTCACTACGCACTTAGACATATATATCGAAAAAATCACGTGTAATCGTAAAAATATGTGCTAAAAACTTCGCATATGACGAATACTGCCAAAGCCTTTACGCCGCTAACTATCGGCCCTCTTACACTCCGCAACCGCTTTATCAAAGCGGCGACCAACGAAGGCATGTGCAAAAACGGCGTGATTTCCAAAGGCCTGGCGAAATTTCACGAGAACATCGCTGAAGGCGGGTCGGCGATGACGACTGTTGCTTATTGCGCCACGTCCAAAGATGGGCAGACCTTCGTTGACCAAGCCCACCTTAGCGCGGACACGGTCGCAGATTTCAAAGTTCTCACTGACGGCGTCCATAAACATGGCGCGGCAGCTCAAGCCCAAATCACCCATGCGGGGGCTTTCACATTTTTGCCTAAAGATTTTTCCTCCATGAAACCAATTTCGGCCAATGGCGGATTTAATAAATTTGGCGTGATGACCGGACGTTATTTGAAAACAAAAATGGGCCGCAGTGAGATGGACGCGATTGCCGATGAATTTGTCAGCGCAGCTCTTCACGCGAAAGAGGCGGGGTTTGACGCTGTGGAAATCCATATGGGCCACGGCTATCTCCTCGCGCAATTTATCACGCCGCTTTATAATACTCGCAAAGATGAATATGGCGGCACGATCCAGAAACGCATGAAATTCCCCGCTGAGGTTCTGTCGAAAGTTTTGGACGCTGTTGGCGATGATATGGCTGTGACGGTCAAGTACAGTCAAACTGACGGTAAAGAAGGGGCCAACACGATTACCGAAGGCATAGAGATTGCTAAAATTCTACAAAGCACCGGTGCCCATATGGCGCAGCTTTCCAACGGATTAAATGTAGAATCTATTTCGACAATGTTCGGCAATCCCCTGCCCAAGACGGCTGCGCCGCCGAAAAACTTAATCGTGCGTGTGGGTATGATGATGCAGCCCAAGAGCAAAGAACCCGACCGCGAGTTCACGCCGCTCTATTCCATGGACCCGGCCAAGCAAATTCGCGCGGCTGTGGACATGCCGCTCTGCTATTTGGGCGGCGCGCAGACAATGGATAATGTCAATACGATTATGGACGAAGGGTTCGAAGCCCTCGCTTTGGGCCGCGCACTTATTTATGATCCAAATATGATAAATGCCCTGCAATCGGGCAGCATTCGCAATTCCGGCTGCACGGCCTGTAATCAATGCGTGACTTTGATGTATACGCCAGAAGGGACGCGATGTGTTCTTCCCGGCGGAAACCAAGGCCATGCTGGAGACTTAAATACTATGCCCGCCAGCGCGGCGTGATATAAAAATAAACGGAGGATATTATGGCAACCACAGCAGAATACGGCATCGGAGAATTCACCTTCCCTCGCGGATGGTTCATGGTGGCGGAAAGCGCCGAAGCCACGAATAAGCCTGTTCCTTTGCGCTATTTTGGCCGCGACCTGATTATGTACCGCGGAGCTAGCGGCCGCGTTGTTGTCATGGACGCTTATTGTCCTCACATGAAAACGCATCTGGCCAAGAACGAGAGCTCTTATATTGTCATGGACGGAGAACAGATCGTTGGTGATGATATTCGCTGCCCGTATCATGCCTGGAAATTTGGCCCTGATGGCGTGTGTAATGAAATCCCTTACTCCCCTGCGCCTATCCCGAAAGCGGCGAAAATTCGCGCGTTCCCTGTTCAGGAATGGGGCGGTCTCATTATGATTTGGCATGACGAAGAAGAAGGCGAACCCGACTTTCAGCCGCATGAGCTCCCGGAATGGGAAAACGAGAAATGGGTGAAATGGAAAGTGGATTATCTTGGCGAGCTGAATTGTCACCCTCAAGAAATCATCGACAATATGGTCGACAAAGCCCATCTTGGACCCATCCACGGTTCGACAGATATGGAGTATTTCGAAGCCGAGTGTGAAGATCACGTTATCCGACAAGTCCTCGCCGCTGGACACCGGACTTTGGCCGACGACGTCATGACGAACTATACGTGGTACACAGGCCCAGGTTTGCTGCTCTCGCGTATGAACGGGTATTATAACTCCCTGATGATGATCTGCCACACACCTATTGAAGACGGTCAGGTTCGCGCCTGGCACGGCCTTATGGTCGAGCCGCCGAACTTCCCGATGAATGATGAAGACAAAGCCGCTGTGCCCGCTTTCCAAGAAGGGTCCAAGATGGCGCTGCTACAGGATTTCGATGTCTGGGCCAATAAAGCGCCGTGCCTTCAAATTATGCAAGTCGTCGGTGACGGCCCGTTCAACAAGGCCCGCGCATGGTACAAGCAATTCTTTAATCCCCGCAAAGACGCGAAAAAATATCAAGCCAAATCAAACGGAGCATGGGTCACAAAAGGCACGAAACGCGACCCCTGGCCCGACGCGGCGGAGTAGCTAGCCAAACCGTTTTTTGCGTTCCGCGAGCGCGGCTTTCATGCCCCTCTCGCGCACGAGATTGAAGAACGCTTGAAACGTGGGGCTTTGGTGGAATTGAGCGTCAAGGTCCGCGGCTTGTTTCGCTGATTTTTTGAGCCCCATATTGTCATACCAATTATTCGTGGACTCTTTCAAAATTATCAAATGATTGACGGGAGTCTTAGCAATATCTGTGGCCATCGCATTTACAGCGGCTTCTAACTCGTCCGCAGGCACGACGTTATTTATAAAGCCAAGGCCTTTGGCTTCGTCCGCCTTCATTGACCGCGCTGTGTAGAGCATCTCTTTGGTTTTCCTCAGACCAATCAACATAGGCCACAGGAAAACTGTCGGCGGAATACCGAGGTCACGTCCGGCTGGATGCCCAAAGGTCGCCTCTTCGCTCGCGATAACGATGTCTGATACGGCGAGTAATTCCCCGGCCCCTGACAGGCATGCGCCCTGAACTTGGGCAATAATAGGTTTTGGAAACGTCCACATATCTAACCAGTAATCCAACAGGCCATGTATGTCTTTTCGATCCTGTTCAAAATCGACACCGTCCGGATAATCCGCTGGGAACTGCGATATAATCCAATCCTCTTCAGATAAATCATATCCCGCACAAAAGACACGCCCCGCACTTTTGATAACTACAACTGAAATACCGTCATCTTTTTGGGCGACCTCTAAAGCGGCTTTCATTTCAGCCAAAACTGTTGGGGAGAGTGCGTTAAGTTTCTTGGGGCGGTTAAGTGTGATTGTGAATATTTTATCCGCTGCATGTGTTAGAATAGTTTTGTAAGTCATATCTACCCCAAAGCCTGAAAGACGGTTTCACCGTCCCACTCGGTAACATTCTTTTTAATCATATCGAACATCATTTGAAGCCCCGGATTGGGAGCTGTGAGTTCAATCCAGCCCGCAGAACTGCGCAAATAAATATAACGCGCCCCGCCAGATGTTATAATACAAGCCGTTTCCATGCCTGCGGCTTCTGCTTTCTCAATTGCAGAATCCATATCGTCGACGGTGAACTGTGTATGATGCGAGCCCCATAGTCCAAGCTGCTTATTACGTTGATAAGGCGACGGGCTATCGCAATTCGGCTGAATGAGCTCCATCTGAATATCGTCCCTGTAGGACAGCGCCAGATCAATCTCGATCTCTACGGTTTCGCCGTCCATCGTCGCCGACATCTTGACACCAGTCATTCGCATCCAAGGCCCTACGCCTAAGGCTACCCACTTGCCAGCGGCTTCGTCAATATTATCGGTTAAATAGCCAAGCTGTGTAATCGGTCCAAAATTTGTCATTTATTCTCAATTTTCAAAAAGCCTTCGCGAGTGCCCACGTAAGTATCACCATTCGGGGCAATCGCGATGCTTGCCCAGTTATTGTTAAAAGCCACACCTGTTCCCGTCGGTATGCGGACAACTTCTTTGCCCGTTTCGAAATCTAAACCCACAAGGGCCCATAATCGGTCGCCATTTTCTAAAAGATCAAAGCTGTAGAAATAAACAATGCCATTGCCAAGGGACATTTTCGGAACAACGCTTGGGACTTTTAAATCTGACTCCCAAACGATGTCGCAACCGGACTCGTCTTCCCGGACTTCAACGCGGACAACCCCGCCTGTCACGGAGCTGTAATCCTTATGTTGCAGGGCATTGGTGAAACCGTGATTATTCTCAAGAATTACTGAGCGGTCATAGGCGACCATTGAATTATCAGTCGCGCTCCCTTTACTTTTGAAGACAGGAACGCGGCAGATTTGCCGTGTTTGACCTTCGGGTACGCCTTCAGTGTGGGCGACGATAATCGCAATCTTGTCATCGGCGTTATCCGTCCAAGTCACATATTTCCCTCCGCCGAGGATTGTCGGCGACGTGCCGCTACCTTGATTAATAGACCCAATTTTACGGCCCGTACCACGGTCATACTCAAAGCGCCAACGCTGCGTCGGCACGCCGTCGTCGAGTTCCAATCGGTACATGGCGTGGTCGGTCACAACGTAAGCTCCGCTCTTCGCAATGGCGAAAGAGTTTTGGATTTCTTCGCCGCCGAAATCCGTGGCGACGACCTTACCTGTCTTTGGGTCGAGCGAACCAATGCGCCCTTTGCGCGTCACCCACCAAAGAACGCCGCTATGATCAGGCATAACCGTCGTGAGCGCGTCGCACTCCCCGTCCGGGTTTTGGTTCGTGAGCAAGAAACAATCATTTGGGATGTAGGCGTTCATATCCCAGCTATCGAATTCTTTGAATTCCCATTGCCCGTCGCTTTCTACAGGACCGATACGGCGGATACGCTGTTTACTGTCGCCGATAACGATGCGGTCTTCATTGTCGAGATAGACATAGGCGCTGGACGTATCCAAGAAAATTATCTCGGGGTCCCTTTTGACGATTGCTTCAATGCCGGATGGCCGCATCGGCAGATCGAACTTCGCGAGGCGGTCTAAAGTATCCGGGTCAAAAAGCTGAAGCTGGAAACTTGTAAAGCCGCCGCATAGAAGCACTGGGTGGCCTTGTGATGTGAAAGTAAATGTCGCGCATTGCCGAGCCGCCAGACCTCCGACGCGGCGTGTTTTGATGACTGGACTATCTGTGAAAATCCCCGCTGCAGGGTGTGTATCCGTCTCCCATCCGCCCGAATGCATCACACTGGAATCGTTGACCGCCATGAACGGGTGTTGCGGCTCGCCAGTGGGCGGAAGAGTTTTGGGCATAAAATTAGGATCGATAGTCGCGGCAAGGTCTACGCCCTCAGTGCTCATCCGCAGCGGGGGCGCAGCAATAGGTTCAGCGTCAATTTTCCACCGTAAAAATGCCAGCGCCCCAACCACTATAATGATTAGGACGCATAGAAATTTGAGGATTTTTCTCAGCATCCGATTACTTTACGGCGCGAGACCCTCAGGCGACCCTGGAAGCATCGTCAGATATGTCCCCGCCGTCCAGCCGCCGTCCACGGCAAGCTCCGCGCCCGTAATGTACGACGCCTCATCGCTCGCTAGAAAGAGTGTTGCATTCGCAATTTCACCGGGGTCACCAATTCGGCCAAGTGGCAAACGCCGGAAGACCTGATTAACCTGTTCTTTCGGACGCCCTGCCGCATTCCCCATAGGCGTATCCACGCCGCCAGGATGTACGGAATTGACTCGAATGCCCGACCCGCCGAGTTCATAAGCATGGCATTTTGTAACGCCGCGAAGCGCCCATTTACTGGCCGTATAACATGTTAGTCCGTTTGCGCCGCGCAGACCGTCAACGGAACTAATGTTCACGATAGAGCCTTTGCCCGCCGCTTTCATAACGGGAGTTACGTGCTTGGTTCCGAGTATCGGGCCGAGCGTATTCACGCTCAGGATTTTATGAAAATCCTCGGGATTGAGCATTTCAATCGGGGTGAAGTGAACAAGTCCAGCATTATTGACTAGAACATCAACCGTGCCGAATTTATCCTGAGCGGCCTTTACAGTTGCGGCCCAATCATCATCAGAAGAGACATCTAATTTATGAAACATCGCGTTGTCACCAAGATCTTTCGCAACAGCTTCGCCCTTTTCAGCGTTGACGTCACAGAGGACGAGCTTCGCCCCTTCGGATGCAAACAGGCGCGCCGTCGCTTCGCCCATACCTTGAGCTGCACCCGTGATGATGCAGACTTTTCCTTTCAAACGGTCAGGCATTACATGGCCACCGCTGGATCGTTTTCATCGAGATCAACATAAAACTGACGGAAATATTTCCGCCACGCCAGGATAGGCCCGTCTCCATCACACAAAAGCGGCTTGGGGCGATACTTTTTATTGTCCCAAACAATAAGGTCAACGCTTTCAAAGCCTTTACTCTCTTCGCCTTCGGCTTCGCCGATGGAATGCTCGTATAGATGCTGACCGATGGCTGCTTCTTTGGAGCCTTCGGGATATTTCTTCCATGTGAACATCATGCGCACGCGGGACATTTCTTCGTCGGTTGGCGTCGGCGTTGCAAACATCAACATAGAGACACCGTCCTTGTTGTGACGATTAATTGGAATGCCGGGGCCATGACTTTCGCCCACAATGTAACCGTCCATGATATCGTAATGCCAAATATGGCCTTCGGCTTTGGCCTCAACGCTTGGGATGATGGGCGAGCCGTGCAGGAATTTCAAATGCGGCGTATCGACGGAGTTCTCACCCATTTCTTGAATACACGTACCAATATCCCAATAATGGTATTTAACTTCGACATGATTATCAGGGTCATCCATCTCAGGAACCACCGGAATGTCCCACAAAGGGTCAATACCGTGCGGGTGATACCACGCCCAAATCGCGCCGTATTTTTCCACTACGGGCAGCGCCTTCAAAATCGCTTTGCGGCGCGCAACGCCTGGCATGACTTTGCCGTAGGGTATTTTCTTACACCAGCCTTCGCTATCAAATTCCCAGTTATGGAACGGGCATTGAATGTTATTGCCAACTACCTTGCCGCCCTTACCCAAATGCGCGCCCAGATGCGGGCAGAACGGATCCGTCATACCCACGCTGCCGTCCTCGCCGCGGAACAATACCCATTCCTTGCCAAAGACTTTTTCGACCTTGATGTCACCGACTTTTAATTCGTGCGAGAAATGCACATTGTACCATCCGTATGGAATGGGAAATGGGCAGCGTTCCAGCTCTTCGCCGGTTTGGATGTGATCTTTATTTACGGGGGCGTTCATAGCTCTCTCCTTCTCTATTCTTCTAAAACTTCTGGAATTAATGGTTTGGCAGGATGGCGCTCGCCGTTGACCTTCACGGAAAAGCTCATGGCCGGGCCTGGCGTCGGCGCCGTTTTTGTCTTCAAGACATAGTCCGGCGACTCTAGAGACAGGTCGAGGCGGTGGAAAAGCCGCGCCATGATCACGCCCATCAAGACTTCTGCGAGGTTCTGCCCAAGGCAAGAATGCGGCCCGCGTCCAAACGGAGCATAGACACCGGGCTTCATGTGCTCGCGGCGCTCATCACTAAACCGGTCAGGATCAAACTTATATGGATCCGGGAAATATTCTTCCATGAAATGCGGGACGGATGTGCCAATAAAAATCAACTCGTCTTTCGGGATGATATGCCCCTCAAATTCTAAGTCATGATTGGTCGTCCGCATCTGTGCGACTGCAATGGGCCAAATGCGCATCGCTTCTTTGAGGCAGTTTTGAATATAGGTCAGCCCGCGAATATCGGCTTCGGTAACCGTATCTTTGGCATAAAGCGCGTCAGCTTCAGCTTGTACTTTTTCGAGTACGCCGGGCGTCTTTAGTATGCCGTATGTTGCAGCGGCGACTGAATTGGCGACCGTATCAAGACCCGCCACATAAGGGCCAGTCAGGAGCACCGCCAAGTCACGCGCTTGTACAAATTCAGGGTCGTCAATATGCGCCTGATACACATCACCAAGTAAATTATCCGGCAGTTCGCCGCTATCGGCGTAGGCTTTAAACTGGGCAATTAACTTTTCACCCAGTTCATCCACACGCTTACTCGCTTTTTTGAACTTCGGCGATTGTAGCATAATTTTAGGCCGCACTCTCGCCACCAATGTGTTAAGCAAAAACAGGATATTCGTGCGGATGTCTTTGACATAGTCAAGCGGCGCATCGCCACTCATCATCTCGCCAATCATCTGCACAATCATATACTGGAAGGCTTCGACGACCGGGACAGTCTCTCCGGTTTTCCAATCGCGCGTGATGGATTTGTCGCCAATTTCTGTCAGCATATGATATTGGCCTGCCGCAGCTTCGCGGGAGAATCCTTTGCGCATAATTCCGCGCATTTTGCGGTGCTCTTCTCCGTCAATCTGCGTCAGGGTTTTGGACGCGCCGAAATGATCAACAAAGTCCTGCCAGAACTCTTTGGACCGCAGACCATCACGCCCTTTTTTGGTCGACATTAATTTAGCCGCTTCGACCCCGGCAATGCAGTATTGTTTCCGTCCAAACACATTCACCTGATAGACGGGCCCGTAATCGCGGTAAGCGCGAACAAAAAATGCCGCCGGATCTTTCGCCATTTCAACCGTACTGCCAACAAAGGGAATACCTTTAACCCGCGGAATTTTTGCAGATTTTGTCTCTACGTCTATTTCACTAGCCATACTAATTAATCTCACTGCCATCTTCACCGCGAGCCTGCGCAATGGATTTAAAAGACGTTCTCAACAAGGCATTGACCTTTTCTTCGGGTGTTTGAGTGAATACGGAAAAGGCTTCAGCGAGGAGTGGAAATTTATCCACTTCAAGGCGGTCGAATTGCCGCTTCGCCACGACTGGCATCGTCTCGTCGTTAAACTCAAACTCCCTATGACGCACCGTTTCAATGGCGCCCCCAAATGCGGCCATGCCGATAATGTTAAAGACTTCCATCGCCTCAGTAGGTTCAAACCCGCGTTTTTTCATGGAGACAAGGAATGGCTCAATCAGGCGGAAATGCACTTCGAATCCGTAATCAGAATGTTGGTGACTATAAATAAATGATGGATTTTCCGCGAGGAGTGTTCGGAGACTATCAACATAGTCACGGGCCAGCCGCGACCAATGCTGCCCAGTATCTTTGGGAAGTGCGACGTCTGAAAGCGAATGCACAGCCGCTGCGCGCATGAGCGTTTTACGGCTATCGTAGTATTGATAAAGGGTAGCGGTTCCGACATTCAAATGATCCGCCAAACGCTTCATCGTCAGGCCCTCAAGGCCGAGCTCTACAGCGCCGTCTAATATCTCCTCATGCGTGAGAAGACGGGGACGCCCATGAGATCGTTTTTCTTGTTTTGCTGTCACGAGCGCTTTCCAATTGACTTTTCCGAACGATGTTCGGATATTCATTTATCTGACCCAAGGAGTCAATGAAATTTCTACAATGATGCTATCAAGCGCCAAGTTTAATGCTCTCGCCTTGAGCCGCCCTGCGCGAGAAGCCTTTGGCCCAGGCAGCCCCTACCCCTATCTAGCTTTTGACCTTCAGGACGCGCGCACAGAATGGGTCGGCTGGGTGCGCGATCTTCCCTGTCCGGTTATTGGCATTGGCGAAGGAGAATTGGCGAAGGTCTGTGATGTCCACCTGCCTAATAGACAAAAACTTGAAAAAATAATAAGAAATATTTCCCAGGCGCCTATTGCGGCTATGATTTTAGTTCAGCACTTGCGGGCTAGCGAAAACCTATCTCTCCCTCATGCACTCACGGCAGAGAGCTTTGCCTATGCAGCCATTCAACATGGCCCCGAATTTCAGAAGTGGTTGGCAAGTTACGCGGGCGGCAGTTTGCCCCAATCTGGCGAACCTTGCCTGCAAATAGACATTCAAGACGAGGCACTGAATTTAACTCTTAACCGTCCTGACACACACAATGCTATTGGCGTGGAGATGCGCGACGTACTTTGCGAAGTCTTGGACTTAGCACTCTCAAATAGTTTTTCTAAAGTGACCCTAACAGGTTCAGGGTCTGCTTTTTCTACTGGCGGTGCGATTGAAGAATTTGGCGAAGTCTCCGACCCCGCCACAGCACATTGGGTCAGAAGTCTACGCCTCCCTGCGTGGAGGCTAGCGCGACTGACGAACTTGGAAGTCCACGTAAACGGTGCAGCTATCGGGGCGGGCGCAGAAATTGCGGCCTTTGGGACGCATGTCACCGCAAGGCCTAAAGCCTGGTTTCAATTACCAGAATTAAAATACGGCCTTATCCCGGGAGCTGGCGGCACGGCCTCTATTCCCCGGCGCATAGGACGGCAACGTACAGCCTACATGGCGCTCTCTATGGATAAGGTAAAAACCGAGACCGCTTTAGACTGGGGCCTCATCGACGCGATTGTAAACTAGCTCTCCCCCAATCCATGTTGCGATAACTTCAACATCAGCAAGATTTTTACGGGCTTCGTGCCAAGTCCTGTCTATCAAACATAAATCGGCGGGCGCGCCTATCGCGGCCTTTCGGGGCAACCCTCCCGCATCGTCCGCAGGTTTGGTGTAAAGCGCCAACGCCTCTTCGGGCGATATAGCCTCTGCTTCAAAACCTTCAGGCCGCGTAACGGCCGCCGCCATCGCTTTCCAAGGATCAGGATTCCCGAAAGGCGCATCACTCCCGGCTGCGCATCTCAAACTCTCAAAGGCTTTCAATCGCCAAAGATTCTGGTGATCCACTTGAGGCACATCTCTGCGGTATGCTTTTACCCGCTCCTGAATAAAGTTAGGCTGCGTGACAACAATTAAATCCAGAGCCTTCATCCATTTAATAGCGGCCTCATCTGCAATAGCTGCATGCTCAATACGGTCACCCGGCATCGGACCTGCTTGCTCTATCGCCGCTAAGGTTAACATAAGTTCTGCGCGGGTTACGCAATGGGCCGCAACACATCGGCCCTTTTTGTGTGCCGCAAAAATCTCATCTACCAGAACGTCCAAAGCCGGTAAATCATGGTCATGATAATGGAGTTTCAAATGCCCCGAAGGGAGTTCAATCTTTCCCATAATAGACAAACTTAATGGTTTAGCCGCATCAAGATAATGAGCGCGTTCGGCAAGGCCATTACTTGGGGTAACTTCTGTTACACCCGTTATTCCATAACTTAGCAATTTCTGAACAAGCGGATTTAAATCAGGAAACCCTGCACCCCGGCGAATGAAAACATCTTGATCATACATACGTCCATCTTGGGGTTCCGTTATACCGAGAGCCTTCATGGCAAGACTATTCAATATCCATAAGCGTCCTGAACGATGCTGAATACGAACAGGTCTATTCGGGCCATGTTCATCAAGCCAACCGCGATCTATCTCTCCCGCAACACTTCGATAATACCCCACGCCGCGCAGCCACCCGTCGCCAGTGTCGTTCAACGCTTCAATTAATTCATTATCACTATTAATTTCAGGCGGACCGCATTTCACGGAATTCATCGCCGCCGCAGTCGCATTTAAATGAATATGATGGTCATGAAGCCCGGGGAGCAAAGCTCGACCATTCCCCGCTAAATATCGCCCACTCGAAATATTGTTTCCAATCTCTACGACGATACCATTGGCAAGACGCAGACTCGTGACTTCTCCGTTAATTTCAACATCCCGGATTACCATAGTAAGTTATTATCAGCGCCAAGAGGTTTCACCAAGCCTCTGGCATCTCTCATCGAGTAAAGATCCGCGTTGTCTGCAACAGCCATAGCTTGCCAATCCTTCACAATCGCCGGGAGATCATTCGGGATATTACCCATCGCAAACCGCAAACAGTCACACATGGACAAATCAATCAATGCGCCCTGCCCCTTCGTTAGGTAAGATTTAATTATTAGAGCTAAATGCAATCCGTTCACAGGGTCTGCGATGGCATCGCCCACAAAACAAGGCTCGTCATTCGCCTGCTCCATCACACTCGCCAGCCCCGTTGAAACGCCGATGTCGTCGCCAAACCCTATCCTGTTTTCAGATTGACCATAAGCAGTAAGACGGGCCCATATTTTACCCGGTTTGTTTTCCATAAACTCTTCTGCAATTATGCCTAATTGCGGCACGGCACGCGGTCGCGACGCTTCAATAACGACATCCGCTTTGTGCAAAAGTGACTTCAGATTTTTTAAATCTTGTGCGTCTCGGAAGTTAAGCGCCACACAATCTTTGTTCGCATTCAAAAGCGCGTAAAATTCTTCTTGCCCGTTTCGCGTTCCGTCAGGTCGTGTCGGGCTTTCGACTTTGATGACCCTCGCTCCCGTCATTTGCAAAAGGCTGGATGCTAGCGGCCCCGCCCACAATCCCGAGAGATCAACGATTAAGGGATTATCTTTTACATTGGTAGACTTAAACTCCTTCGTAGAGAACCACGTGTTTGGACATTCGATTATACTGTCTTCTGCAACAGCCAGGCCAATTTCGGCAGCGCGGTCTGCAAGATATTTTGTATCTTTCTCTCGTGCTAATTTTTCAATACCCGCCCAATCATCCGCATAATCTTCGAGCCAAGCCGGGATGAGATCCCAGTCATCATCTCGCACGAGATTGAGCGCAATCCTGCCATCTTGTGTCTCAATTAAGCGCCCATGTCCGCCGGCACAAAGTCGTCCCTGCCGAACTGTTTTTCGTAGGCGTGCACGTTCGCCAACTAATTGACTCCCGTAAGCAGGAAGGCCTGAATTTGGCGCAAGAGCCTTGAGCGCCATTAGCGCCCCGTCGGCTGCACTCGCCAAAGGCAGCGGCAACATCAAGCCCGTCGTTTCATATAGTCCGGATCGACGCCACGCTAAAGCAGGATGGTCAGCTAGCGCATCTATGCGAATGTCGTGACTTAGGCTTCCCAACAATTGATTGGCATAATCTGCCGCAATTCTAGACTTAGGCGAAATCATCGCGGATGATGCGGCGCAGGAGTTTTCCGGTTTCGTTGTAAGGGAGTGCATCTGTGCGTTTTATCACAGAAGGGACGCGAGAGGAACGCAAGTTCGCGCGAACAAGTTCGCAAATTTCATCATCGCTAATCTCTCCCTTACAAACAATTGCTAGCCCCACCGCTTCGCCCCATTCCACATCGGGTACGGCCACAGCCGCAACATCTTTAATTGCGGGATGAGTACGGACAATCTCTTCTATTTCGCCCGGGGACATATTTTCTCCCCCGCGCACAATAACGTCGTCCGCACGTCCGTCGATATAGAGGTAACCGTCAGAATCTAAAAATCCACGGTCTTTAGTCGGGAACCATCCGTCCGCATCAAGGGTCGAGCCGACGCCTTTATATTCGCCGCTGACTTGATCCCCTCGCACCCAGACAAGGCCTGTTTCTTCGGCGTCGCAAATGATATTTTCTTCACTTCGAATTTGAAGCTCAATCGTCGGGATGGGTTGTCCGGCGCTCCCGAGGCGTCGCCGAATGGCAGGGTCATGACTTGCGAAAGCTGTTCGGTGATCGTCAGGACCGAGCATACAAATCGTTGCGCTCGTTTCGGTCAGGCCATAAGCATTCGTGAATTCTACATGGGGTAATAACTCGAGAGCCTTGGCAATCGTGACGCTTGGCATTTTTCCGCCGCCATATGCGATACTTCGCAAATTCGGCAAATCAAGCCCCTTACCCTCTTCGGCGCGATCAATAATACGCTGCAACATAGTCGGGACAAGAAACGCACTCGTGACATTCTCTTTTACCGCTAAGTCAATCCAACCCTCAGCTGAAAAGTTAGGAAGCTGCACCATGCGTGTCCCAGAGTAAGTCGCGCTTAAGACGACGGCGACGCCCGCTATATGATAAGGCGGGATACTAATTAATGTCGCTTCGTCCTCTCCTGCACTCATGAACTCTTTGGTTCCGAAAATATAAGCCATTAAATTACTATGCTTAAGTACAGCAGACTTAGGCGTTCCGGTTGTTCCGCTTGTGAATAATTCTACAGCAATACCTCCGTCGATATCTGGAGCTTCGCCGGCGAAAGCCTCGCCGTTGAGAGATTCAGAAGGCAGAATGTTAGTTATGCCTGCGTAAGAAACATCTTTATCTGTGATCAATAAAGAAGGCGTAACCCGCGCCATCAAAGCGCGCACTTGCTCTTCGGACAGTCGGTAATTAATCGGTATAAACGGCACGCCCGCGAGCGCGGCGCCAAATAGCCCAGCGGGTTTAGCCGGAGAGTTTTCGGTAAAATATGTGAGGCGTTCCGCCCCCTCAAGCTTGGCCGCGATTGCCCTCGCCGCTTGGTCAAGTTCTGAAAATGTCAGCCGCGTGTCTCCAGACACAACGGCCACGCGGTCGCCCATGGCTTCGGAGGCCATTTGCAATAAGAGATGAATGTTCATTCAGTCGGAACTTGGCAACTTTTTTGCCGCTTTTATATCAATCACATACCCCGCCACCGCAACTGTACCATCGCCGCCGCGCGTACATAAAAATTCCATAGTCTCTTCAGCATCTGTGTAGCGTTTACCCACAAGCGTTCCGGCGTTCTCTCCGCTCATTTCTCCTAGCTCAGCCGGGTCGCCAATTTGCATTGGAGCGCCGCCGCATGTGATCTCCAACGCTTCGCCCGGCACACGCAGAGCCATGATCTGTGTTTTGCAAACGGTGCTGGAAAGCTTGACGCCGGGTTTGTAAGTCTCTGCCATTTCTATTTTCCTATGATTGCACCGGCCACGCCCGAGGCGAGAAAAGCGGTCTCTGCATTTTTTATCTGATTCGCCGCCGTACCGCGCAATTGTCTTACACCCTCAGTAATATTATTCATCCCGTGAATATACCCCTCACCCATGAGACCTCCATTGGGGGATAACGGCGTCTTCCCGTCAAGTTCAAGGTGGCCGTCAGCGACATAGTCTTTGGCCTCACCAATGCCGCAATATTTAAAGCCTTCAAGTTGGCGCAAAATCTGCGGTGTGAAGTTATCGTAAATCATCGCAACGTCGGTATCCTTCGGCGCAATACCCGCTTTAGCCGCCAGCTTGTCCGCTACGATTTCTGAATTTTCAGTGCGAATCAAATCTCCGGCATAAAAATCTGAGATAATTTCATGATTAAACAGCATGGAATATTCTGCGCCCAAAATACGTACTGGCATTTGCTTGAGGTCTTTCGCGCGGTCAGAACGAGTAATAATAAGCGCCACGCCGCCGTCGCTTTCTTGACAACAATCGAGCAAGCGTAATGTCGGCTCTACAATCCAACGAGAGTTTTGATGATCGTCCAGTGTGATGGGTTTTTCGTAGAACCAAGCCGCAGGGTTCGTCGCAGCCGCTTGACGAAATGTAACAGCGATGCGTCCTAGATCTTCAGATGTGACGCCGTATTTATCAAGGTAAGGCCCGCACGATAAAGCTTCCCACGCGGCAGGAGTTTGGGCGCCGAAGGGGAAACACCATTCCATGAAAGTTGAGCTGTGCGCGTCTGGTGACATGCTGTGATGTGGTTGCCCGAAACGGTATTGGCTACGCTCATTCATAGCGCGCCAAATAACAAAGACATCGCACAATCCGCTTTCAACAGCATTCTTAGCATGCACAATGGTTGAAACAGACGCCGCGCCACCTTGCGGCAGACGGGCTGTATATTTAATTTCTTTGACGCCTAGCGAGCGCATAACATCGACTTCATCCGTATTATCGAGATCGAACGTCGTCATGCCGTCAATATCGGCGGGGTTGATACCTGCATCCTGACAAGCGGCGAGGATGGCCTCCATAGCAAGTTGCTGCTCAGAGCGGCCAGAAGCTTTGGAAAACTCAGTCTGACCTATACCGACGATGCAGGCTTGGGTTGATGCAGCAACCATCACGCACCAACTTTCTTAAACACAGGGACCGCTTTTCCGCCAACCGTCTTTTCGAAATCAACTTCGACTTTATCGCCAATTTCAGGCGGCTGATCACCGACCAAGTTGGAGACCATGCGCAAGCCTTCTTCAAGGTCCACCAAAATCACAATTGGGCTTTCCTTAAACCCATAACTTGCCGGCCGCACTTGGCGTACCCAAGACATGACCTTGCCCTTGCCCGAAAGCTTAGCCGTCGATTTTTCAAGGCTATGACAGTCCGGGCACATGGGACGCGGGGGATGCCAGAGTTTATTACACGGCTCACATTTTTGCGCGACGAACTCGCCGCGTTCGCAAGCGTCCCAGAAGAAAGCTGTGTCGATACGCTGAATTGGATCTGGTCTCATTAAATATCTCCAAAATCGTGACAATGATCCGGCGAGCCGGATAACTGCTTGTAAGAAAATCGATACTCAATCGATTTGATTACAAGCCCCACGGATTTTCCATTTCTTTTTGTCCGGGCAGAGGCGGATCACACAAGATAGCTCCGTCATTTGCCATGGCTAAAATCTCCTCTTCGGCGTAGCCAAGTTCTTCAAGAATAGCTTTTGACTGCTCTCCAACAATAAGCGGAGCCGTGCCAATCACGCCCGGGGTATCGGACAGCGCATATGTCAAACCGATTTGCTCCAGCTTTCCGACATAGCGATCCGTATACTCTGCCGTCCAGTTCTTGGCTTTGTAATCTGCATTATCAAATATCTTACGTGAAGCCTCCGCATCGGAAATCGCGGCCGGCACACCGGCGTCCTTGAGAGATTTGATTAAGTCGCCAGACCCCTTTGCGGCAAACGCAGCGATTTTATTGTCGCCTGCTAGTTTATCAAACGCAGACTTATGGGCGTCGTTAATAGCCGCAACTTGAATCCACTTTTCATCCGCGCATTTATAGAGGCGATAGTAATCACCATACCCTGTTTGGTCAGCATCGAGGCGGGGGCGGTCTACGGCTGAGCCGTCTGGCTTGGCCACGCCATAACTTGTATTCAACAGAGCGGCATTCACAATGGACGTATCAACGAATTGGCCTTTGCCTGTCCGTTCACGTTCCATCAGCGCATTACAAATTCCGACCGCTGTAAGGAACCCGTTCCCAGTATCGCCCAGAGATGTCAGCGACCACATAGGATGCGTGTCACCTCCGGCGTGCAGCGCACCGTCTTCGTGCTGTACCCCCGCAAGGCATGCGCCCGTCTGGTCATTCCCCGGTAAATTTTTACGGGGACCTTCTTCGAAACCGCGTGAATGACAATAAATCAGGCGCGGGAATTCTTTCTTTAAGCTGGCGTAATCAAGCCCCAAACGTTCCGTCGCCGGATAACGCATATTGTGCTGCACCACATCGCAGGTCGCGATGACTTTCTTAATCGCTTCCATACCCTTGGGATGTTTCAGCATAACAGCGAGCGAGCGTTTACCGCGGTTGGCCATAGCTGCGATATGGCACTTATGCCAAAAGCTATCCCAGAGCGTATTCATTTTGATAACTTCCGCGCCCATATCCGCCAACAGCTGACACCCGAACGGGCCCGCGATCGCCAGGCCCAAATCAAGAACACGAATGCCGTCAAGCGGACCCTTACCAGTTATCGCCGCTGGGAGCGTATGCATTTCTAAATTCGGCAATGACGCCGCATATGATTTTACGGTGTCCGTATCTGCGCCTGTTGCGCGGGTCGGGCCTTGAACTGTACCTGGGCTCGTCTCAAGGCGGTAGGTAATACCGACTTGGTTGATAGGGCCCAGCTCGGGGTCATGCACAGTCGTAACGCAATTATCCGCGATTAATAATGGGTCAGTCAGACTCTCCTCTAACGTCCGGCAAGGCTGCATCGTCATATTCCCAACCGCCGCCGCGTTCACCCAATCATCGCAATTAAATTTCTTCACCGCGTCAGCAAGGATAGGCTGATAATGCGCCATCACGAGGAGCTCTTCCGGGCCAATACCAAAACGGTCAGGATCGTTTTGTACACTTAGGTCAGGCGACGCATTGAGCGTATCGCCGCGCGTGGCTTCTAAAATGAAGCGCGGGTTAGGCACCCAGTTATGTAGCCATTTCCCGTCTGCACATTTGAAGTGCCCTTTTGGAGACGCTGAGCCCATAATCCAAGTATTGAAACCCGGCGCGTCGATTTCCTCGGCGCGCTGCCACACGCCCGAGCAACACGCCATCGCGCCTTGCTGCAAGCTGGTCGATACGCGCTGACCACGCCCTGTTTTTTCCCGTGCAAACAACGCCGCCGATATACCTGTAATGGCAGAAAAGAAAGCGCCCATCGAAGGCCATTTAGAGGCAACGTGCAGAGGACCTTCACGGTTTGCGCCTTGAACATGATTAGGGTCAATCTCGACAGCGCCCGCGAAAGGGTCTTCACGCCCCGCCATATGGTTGAGCGCTCCTTCCGGCCAGCCGCGCTGCTCGTATTGCAGGCCCGATGTGGCTGCGACGATGGCATCATAGCCTGGACGCGCATCATCATCGCCGTAGCCCGTGATTGAACAATAAATGAGTTTAGGATTAAGGGTTGCAAGTTCCGGGTAATCTATACCGAGCGCTTTCGTCTTGCCCGGGGTCATGCTCTCAATAAGGACGTCTGCATTGGCCACGAGTTTTTTAAATAGCGCCACATCGCTTTTGTCTTTGAGATCGAAAACGGCATTCTTCTTACCCCGGTGCCAGACTTTGTAGCCCAGCATGCCCGCAAACGGGTCACCTTCCGGGCGTTCAATCCGTGTGACGTCAGCCCCGTGATCGGCGAGCAACATGCCTGTCATTGGCCCGGCAATACCCCAGCTTAAATCAAGAACTCTTAGATTGCTTAATACACCCGCCATGCCATTCCTTTTTTACATATCTCTTTTTGTTCTCGGACGCACTTGCCATCTCTATAATAAGATTATATGGACTTTCCGAACGCCGTTCGTAAAATAGGGACCGCGGCCAGAAGGTCAACCTTAAAAGGATAAAATATGCCCGTTTTAAAAGTCACTACGCTTGAAGGCGAGACAAATGACATAGACGCTCCGGACGGCTCTGTACTTATGGAAACTTTGCGCGATGCGGGACTTGTCGAGGGTACGTGCGGCGGCGTAGCCAGCTGCGGGACGTGCCATGTCTATTTTGCGGATGCGGCCAAAGCCGGAGAGCGCACAGAAGATGAAGGCTGGATGCTCGAAGGGCTTGCTGATTTCGTTGAAGTTCGCGAAGGGTCACGTTTGTGCTGCCAAATTAGAGTCACCGAGAAACATGACGGCCTCGCCATAGACATTGCGCCGGAAGCTTAGTGGCGACGCTTACAACAAATGTTTCTGGCTTGAGGTTTCAAGCTACGGAATTTTTGCCCAAAGATGCGCCCAAAAATATAACCTTGTTCTGCTTGCCTGGCGGCGGCGTCACGATTGAGCTCTTTGACCTTGCGCCTAATTTTAGCTTTGCCCGCCGCATGTCGACCAAAGGCTACCGCGTTATAATGATGGATCACCCCGGGACGGCAAGCAATCCCCTTCCCGCCGATCATGGCTTTCTGAAACCGCGCCAGGCGGCGGATTATATTGGCCACGCCCTCGCGAATTGGACGGACGGTAACCCTATAATTGGTATAGGTCATTCCATGGGCGGTATGATTATTACCTTGATTCAAGCTCATAATAAAAGCTTTGCCGCGGTCGCGCTTCTAGGATCGAGCGCAGGCGGCCTGGATTGGGGACTATCCGATGAGGAACGCGAGTATGTTGAGAAACCTCGCATTTTTAAACGTGATATCGAGAAAATAACCCTTAATAAATTCGGGTCGGACTTTATTGAATACCCAAATCAAGGGCCTAGCGGAAAGTCGATTACCTTCGGCGGAGAAACGCCCGAGCTCACGCAGCGCCTTAGGGATATCACGACAACGCTTTACGCCGCAGGCGGTATGATGAGTATGACGCGGGGATCTTTCCGCAAAGAAGTGAACGCGATAGACGTGCCTATATTCTTTGCTTTCGGCGACCACGATATTGGTATCCCGCCCGAAGACGCGCCGAAGGATTATATCAACGCTCCAGGCAAAGAATTAGTGGTGCTGGAGAACACGGGGCATAATTCTCTCGCTTTTAGATCAATTGAAACACTCTGCACACGGCTGGATCACTGGGCGTCTAATTTAGACTGAGTATCTTTGATCCGGTAATTCAACCAATAAATCTCATAGCTATTTTTATCGGTTATTTTCGCCGTCTCAAGAAGCTGCTCTAGGGCAGACCTTCGGACAGCTAATGCTTGAGTGTTTTTAGGCTCAGCTCCCAAAACTATATCGACGAGATGCAAAGCTTTGAGCGGGTCGTTAGCGTCCATATGTCCCTTGGCTTTCACCGCAAGTGCATCCGCCCCTGCAGCCTCTACGATATCCGCGTAAATTGTGTCTACAGGCACGGCATAGAGTTCCGTGGTTTTATCAAAGTGAAACCAAGTCGCGTAATATTCCCATATAGATTTGACCGCCCATGAAATTTTACCGTGCTCTTGCGTCAGTGCAAGCTCAGGTGGGAGTTGAATTTCCGCCATTAATTGCTCGACGGTCTTACCGGCATTCATACCGGTGACAACAGCATCATGAACATATTTCGTGGCGTCGCGCATTTTGACGAGGCCTTCGGTAATTACCGCTTTGTCAGAAACAGGGTTTTTGTGACTTGGAACAATCATGTCAGGTTCAAGCTCAATAATTTTATTGAGCGAGTTTACATACTCGACGGGCTTACGGATTTTCTCGCCGCGCATTGTGAACACGTTCGGAAATTGCGGAAAGAGTGGCCCAAAGAAGTCACCGGAGAAGAGTATTTTTTTCTGCGGGAGCCAGAGCACAATATTATCTGCGCCTTCCGCGCCGGGAAGCGCATAGATTTCAAAATCTACGCCGCCTTGTGAGAATTTCATAGGCTGGCCATTTGGCACTGTAATCGTGGGTTCGATACCGCCGTAAGCGATTAACCCAATAGATGGTGGTTTCTCCGGCATGAACGGGAAGAGCGTCCTGTTCCGGCCCCAAAAATAATCCTGTAACTCAGTCAGGTAACGCTGCTCTTCTTCAAACTCGGCATGAGCCACAATTTCAACGCCGTCTTCATGCCAGAACTTCGTTCCGCCTGAATGGTCGGCGTGCGAGTGGGAAACGACTATGTGTGATAACTCCAAATCAGGCACAGCCGCTTTTAAAGTCTTCATCTGTTTAGGCACTTGAGTGGACAGGCCCGTATCAAACAAAACGTCTTTGCCGGATGTCGTGATGAGGTTGGCATTCCCAACGCCTGTCCCCTGCCAAATTCCGGGAGATATTTCGCGCGCCTCAATGGGAATGTTGATAAATTCGGCAGCCACTGAGCCTGCTGCATCTGGATTTGACGCCATGCGTTTAATCGCGACGTCGCCAATTTTATCCAACGCCTTTATCTGTGTAGATTTTTTAAAGTCCGGATTAAATATATACAGCGCACCCAATATGAGCGCACCGACGGCGACAAAACCGCCAATCAATTTAATTATCTTACTCATAAGAAAGTCGTCCTTTATCACCATGACGCTTTTGTAGAATTTTGCCGCGCATACCTGACGTGTAACTATCAAGGTAGTCTGAATTCAATTCGTCCGTAGGAATGACTGACACCGCATAATCGAGTGGTGCCCGCCATCCGGGATGCGGCGCCAATGAGACACGCACACCATTGATGGGATGCTGTGCTCTCCATTTGCGAATTTTTTCGGCCATGCGTTTCACATCATCCGGATGAGTTGCCGCGAGATTATTTTTCTCCTCGGGATCAATATCCATATCAAACAGAAAGTTTTTGACGTCTGTCGTGGTTTGGCCGTGGTCGATAATTTGCACGAGTTTCCAGCGTTTTTCCATAACGCTAACATGGTATTTATTGAACATGGGGGAATTAGACGCGAAATAAAGATCGCCATTACGCGTATCCTCAGTCGAATTCGTTAAAGCGTTCCAGCGGTCTTGGCCGTCTATTTTCTTTGTCGCGCCTATTGTCACTCCCGCCGCTTCGGCAAGCGTTGGAAAGACATCAAAGACCGAGACGACGTCCTCTGTTTTACCCCCAGCCGGAACTTTCCCCGGCCAGCGGAGAAGCGCATTGACGCGTATGCCCCCTTCAAAAGTTTCTAGCTTACCGCCGCGCCACGGCGTGTTGTCCGCACCGAATGCTGCGAGCCCGCCATTATCGGAAAAGAACAAGACAATCGTATTATCGCGTAGTCCCTGAGTCTCTAACGCACCGAGAACCTTTCCGATACCTTGGTCGAGGCTATCCACCATGGCCGCATAGGTTTTCTTCGGAAACGGTCTATTGGGACGATCGCTATATTTATCCTCAAGCTCTTTGGGCGCTTGCATGGGTGAATGCGGCGCGAGGTAAGGCACGTATAAAAAGAACGGCTTTTCCGGGTCGCGAATATCGGTCAAATAATGGACAGCTTCATCGGTATGAAGATCCGTAGCATAAGTCCCTTCGCGCTTAATTGAGGTCCCATTTTCTTGAAGGTCATATCCTCCCGCAACGGTGTAATCATAATAGTCGATTTGCGTATTTAAGTGCCCAACGAAATGATCAAACCCGCGCGAGGTTGGAACTAAAGGCTCAATCGTATGACCCAGGTGCCACTTCCCAACCATCGCCGTTTGGTAACCTGCCGCCTTAAAACTCTCCGGCATAAAGTGTTCTTCCGGGGATACGCCGCCGTTCTGCCAGGGCTGAAACCCCGCATAGATAGAGCCAAGCTTCATCGGATCACGCCCTGTCATCAAGGCACTGCGTGTCGGGGTACAAATGGGCTGCACATAGAATCGTTCAAGGCTCAAACTCTCAGACGCAAAACGGTCCAGATGAGGCGTTTTAATGTCACTGCCGCGAAACCCAAGATCGGCAAATCCCAGGTCATCCGCCATTAGGATAACTATATTGGGTTGGTCGTACTTCGGTGTCACAGACACGGTACTTAGCTTCACTGAACTATCAGCAGGAATTGATGTAGGAGTATCGGTTAGTATGCCATCGCCGCAAGACAAAACTAAGAAGCAAGATGCGGCCACAAAGCCTCTCATGAATAATGTCATATCACTCTCTCTTAAATGAAAAAAGCCGCCGCAAAGCGACGGCCTCTTCAACTCTTTACCCCGAATAATACTAGAATTTAATACCTAGCGACGCTCCGTAGCTACGAGGTTGGCCGTAAACTTGTGTGCGATATGCGAAGGTTTCAAATGGGAGACTATCCACGAGGTACTCTTCGTCGAATAGGTTTGTTCCCCAAATCGCGACCGTTGCCGTATTTCCGCTCGCCATATCAAAGTCATAACCAATCCGGCCATTGACAAGGTCAAATGCTGGCAAACGCAGATCATTCGCCGGAACCGCTAATACACTATCCTTGTGACTATAGCTGACATTCCCGAAAAAACCGTTATCGCCATCATAATTCAAAGACAGTAGATATGAGCTCTTTGGCGTTCCCTGCAGTTCTGATCGCGAAGATGGATCAATGAGACCTGTAAAAGGGTTGGTGATATCTCCGGCATTACCATCAATATAGGAATAACTCGCTGCCATTGTGAATTCATCTGTAAGCGCGAATTGACCATCGAGCTCAACGCCGTAAATTTCATCATCGACATTCACGATAACCCGCTCTGTCGCGATTAACGGGTTCGTCCCCAGTGTGTTCTGCTTGTCTTTAAAGTCATAATAGAAAGCGGCAACATTCAAACGAAAACGATCGCCAAAATCACCTTTGAAACCCGCTTCATAGGCCGTATTGCTTTCAGACCCAAAATTAAAGTCCGCGCCAGAGGTTTCCCCAGGCAAAGGAAGAGCTGTTGCTGTCGCGTTGAAACCCCCAGAGCGGAAGCTTTCTTTATAGCTGGCATAGATCATAACATCATCTGTTGCGTCCCACTGAAGCGTCAATGATGGATCAAGCACATCTTCTCTATACGACGAAATGTTCTGCGGAATGACATTGCCCAAAAGGTTGATATTGTCATTAAAGAAAACTGATGTCGATTGGCCAACCGCGTCTTTGCTTTCATCTGAATACCGTAGGCCTGCTGTAATACGGAAATCATCCGATAGATGATACGTTGCCTGCCCATAAATGGCGAAGGCTTGTGTATCGATACGCAAACTATTTGCTGTGCTTGAACGTGCTGCCCCTAATGCAACGGATAAAGTCGGAATACAGAAATTATTAGCCGGCATAGGTGTCATACCCGTTTGCTGGCAAGTGGTACCGTCGCCTACAAGTTGATTCAGAAGAGGAAATGCCTGTGGAGCCAACGGGGTTTGCAGGAAGGAAAGCAAAATAGCTGACGCGACAACTGGTCCCTGGTTAGCGGCCGGAACACCGACGCCTGTTAGGAAGCCTTGAATGTTAGGAGCTGTAACTCGTGGATCAAATTGCCCTAAAACAAAGAGGTAGTCATTCGCATTTTGCAAGTTCCGGCCACCATTTGTGCCTGTCTCTTCATCATAGTAAAAAGCACCGGTTGTGTATTCGAGTTTGCCACCTGCAAGCTCGCCATTAAACGTCGCTTCTAAGCTAAGCTGATTGTGCCCTGCTAAGTTTTGGGACCCGCCTGGTTGAGACAAAAACAACCCTCGATCTGGTAGAGAGCCATCTACTTGCGTTGAAAAATCAGGACGGAAAGGCTGACCCGCAACTCCAAAAGCAAATGGTAAGGCCCCCAATGCTTGGTTAAACCCGCCCGTAATAGCATTTATAACAGCCGGATTAGCCGTAGGGATTAGGGCTGTGTAACGTGAGCTTTCAGCTTCGCGGTAACCCGCAGTAAATTTTGCATCATGATTTTCGTTAATATCCCAACGCAATGCCGCTGAAACACCTTTGGTTTCAAGGTCACCTTTTTCAGGCGCAAAACTAGTTGTCGTTTCCTCTTGGCGTCCATCATCAAATGTTGTGATTGCGGGTCCAAAGAGAGGATTCACTTCGCCAAAACCTGTCACAGATTGATAGAACAGAGGCTCTTTTTCGGTCTTGTTGTAGTCAGCCGCGAATTCGATATTGACGTCAGTCCCCACATCAAAACCCACTGCACCCCGGATACCATATTTGGTTTCGCCGCCAAAGTCAGTTCCCGGGCCAGAGTTTTCAACCCAACCATCCCGGTCCATATAGGATCCTGAGAGACGGAAAGCAGCTGTCTCAGCCATTGGAACGTTAATAGCGGCGGAGACTTTCTTATGATTATAATTGCCATACTCAACTAACGCTTTTCCCGAATACTCACTTGGATCGGGCCTCGCAGAAATGAGGTTAATCGCGCCAGCAACCGTGTTGCGGCCATAAAGCGTACCTTGTGGGCCTTTCAAAACTTCGACCCGCTCTAGATCTGGCATATCAAAGGCCAAGCCTTGCGTTTTACCTAGGTAAATACCGTCTTGATATATAGCGACGCGGCTATCTTGACCAATTTGCGGATCGAATGTCCCGATACCGCGGATACTAACACGAACACCATTATTATCAGCAGGGTTAGGCGTCACATAGACACCCGGTGTGAACTTGCCAATATCCTCAATACCCTCGATACGGTTGTTCTCCAGAGCTTTGATGTCAAAGGCTTGGATTGCGATAGGTACATCTTGAAGGTTCTCAGACTTCTTTTGAGCCGTAACCACGATCTCGTCGAGCTGTGCGAATGCGGGTGAACTTACGGCTGTAAGCGCTGTTGTTAGCACGAGTGCGGTCAAGCCTTTGGTATATAGATGTTGCATTGTGTGTATCTCCCCTGAGAAAAAATCTTTGTGATTATTCATTTTATTAATATCTGATTACGCTAATTGACAGATTGCCGCAATACAGACATCGCAAGTTTTTACGCGCTAAATGCGCATTTTACTCCTTTTTGGCCCCTATTGTGTCGATTTGCGTAGACATGTTGCATTTTTGTTACGCATTTAGTGAAAGAGTTAAAAATTCAATCGCATTAATGTTTATCAATTTTATCAACAGGATTCGAAGGTCTCGAGCCCCTTTAAATTCCGTACCCACCCGCAACAGCGATTTGCTGCCCTGTAATATAGGCCGCTTTGTCTGAGGCTAAGAATATGGCTGCTTGCGCCACCTCCTCCGGTTGCCCCCAGCGCTTGAGCGCAAGGTTTTTGTGAACCTCCTGCGTCCAGGCCTCGTCAAACACACCTTGTTTTGAAAGCTCCAAAAACATACCCGCTTCTATGACGCCGACGAGAACGCTATTCGCCCGAATATTATGTCGACCTTCTTCGCGGGCTATCGCTTTTACAACTCCTTCATTCGCGGCTTTCGGCGCTACGGAGAGCACGTCTTTCTCCGGCCAGCTTAAATCGCCCGCTGAGCCTAGATGCACAATTGAACCACCAGCACGCCGCATGTGCGGAATGACGTTTTGCGCGGCGCTAAAAAATCCGTGCACCTCGATATCAATCGCTTGGCGCCATTGCGCTATCGTCGTGTCCGCAAAATAGACCTGCTCGACTAGCGGCCCTGCGCCCCAAACCAATGTATGAATTCTTGTATGCGCCCCGACAGCCGCTTTCATCGTTTTTTCTACGTCTCCATCAATGATGACATCGCACTGATGCAGGCTGGCTTTACGCCCAAGACCTCTAATGTCTTTAGCTAGAATTTCCGCAACGTCTTTCTTGGAGCGCCAGACAATGGCAACATCACTCCCGGCCTTCGCAAATTGCAGTGCTACAACCCGGCCAATCCCGCCAGTGGCCCCGTAGATTAAAGCCGCGCCTTTTGGAAACTCAGTCATTTCGTAACTCCCCTGTGAATTTTGGTATTCTAAAGACGAAATTCTTTCGCGATAGCCTCGGCTCTGATCACGTCATCGGGCGTATTGATATTAAAAAAGGGATCATAACTCAGACTCTCAAATTCAATAATTTTTGAATTAAGTATATCATGGATATGTCCTATTTTTCGTTTGTCCTCGTCTAAAACCAAGCACCTGAGCGCCTCAAAGCTTGCGCAGGGCCATAAAGCATGAAGCCCGTGTGTCCGGTCATTTGTTTTGCAAATAACCGGATGAATTCCGTCCGCTGCTGCGCACAACTTTGCCGTCAAATCGGGCGGAACAAATGGGGTATCGCACGGTGACGTCACAGCATAATTAAAACCATTATCAGAAGCCCATTTTAATATCGCTAAAACTGAGAACACAACGCCGCCATCATCAATGGCGCTTGGCCAATCTACAATAGTAGGAAGCTCAAAATTGCATGGCTTAGCAACGCTGATGGCCACGGTCTCAAATTCCGTAGCTAGAACTGAATGCACCCGCGCAAAGCATGTGAGCTCACCGACGCAGATATCTGCTTTACTAATACCACCAAGGCGCGAAGCCTTCCCGCCCATAAATATAACACCCACACCCGATTTCATACCCATACTCATAAGGGATTATTCATAAATAATCTTACCTTTTTCGCCGTGTGTCTTTTGAAGAACTGCGGCCGGAAGCTTACCAAACCCGCCCCACATATCTTCTTGAACCTGATCGGCTGGTATGACGACATCAGCATAATCATAAGGTGCACGCCAACCGGGGTGTGGCTGAATTTTGACGTAATTGCCGCCAATGGGATGCTCGGCCATACGCGCATCTAGAATTTTAGTGAGACGTATAACCTGATCAGGATGCGCCCTTTGAATATCAACCTCCTCATTCGGGTCTTCCCAAACATTGAACAGCTCAGTTGTCGTTTCGGTCGAGCGGCGCTCATGATTAACATACTGTACGAGTTTCCACGGACCATCGAGGACGCCGTATTTAAATTCATTATAAATCGGCACATTCGACACAAAAATAAGCGGGCCGCCGCGATCCTTATTGCCTGTACCCGTTACCGCGTCCCAGCGGTTAATGCCGTCCAGCGGCTTGACCGTTTTCATGGGCACGCCTGTCGCCTCGGACAGCGTTGGGAAAACGTCTAGGACTGAGATCACATTTTCATTGACGGTATCCGCGGGCAAAACGTCAGGCCAGCGAATGACAGATGTCACGCGAACACCGCCCTCATAAGTCTCAAGCTTCCCGCCGCGTAAGGGTTTGTTGACACCGCCGAAATTATAATATCCCCCATTATCAGAAAAGAATAATACAATGGTATTGTCAGCAATGCCCTGGTCGTCGAGCGACTTTAAGATGTCTCCAACCGCTTCGTCCAGACTGTGCACCATAGCCGCGTAGGTTTTGCCTGGGAACATCGGCGTATCGAGGCGGGATGGGTATTTCGCCTTATCTTCGTCCTTTGCATCCATCGGCGAATGCGGCGCGAGGAACGGCACATAGAGGAAGAACGGTTTATCCGGATCCCGTAGCTCTTCGATATAGCGGGAGGCTTGGTTGCCGTGAACGTCGGTGGCGTATTGGCCTTCATGGCTTACAGTTTTACCGTTTTCTTGGAAATCATGCCCGCCCGCAAATGTGTGATCAAAATAGAGCACGTCCGTATTAAAGTGACCATAGAAATGGTCGAAGCCGCGCGCATTGGGCGTATGTTGCTCAATCGTGTGGCCCAAATGCCATTTCCCAACCATCGCCGTATCATAGCCTGCGTCCCGGAAGCTCTCCGGCATAAAATGCTCCGTCGGCGACACGCCGCCATTGTCCCACGCCATTATAACGGCATTGGCGACCCCGAGCTTAATCGGGTCACGAGCTGTCATCAAGGCCGCGCGAGTCGGTGTGCAAAACGGCGTCGCATAGAAGCGCTCCAGCCGCATGCCTTCTTGCGCGAGGCGGTCAATGTTTGGGGTTTGAATGTCTGATCCGTGATAACCGACATCAGCCCAGCCCAAATCATCAGCTAATAAGATCACCACATTTGGCGACGGCGCATCTGCGGGGCGCGACTTGACCAGAGCCGCAATGTCCGTGGTCTCGGTTTGCGCAAATTTATAATTTGAGGATGGCGTCTTACGCGTTTTGAAAAATAGGAATAGCGCCCCAATGAGACCTAGAGCCAGAATAATAATTAAAACACGTTTCATAGTTCCTCCCCAATATTTTGGCTTTATGGCATGTTCAATATAAATTTGCGAGACCTTTATCGAACGCCATTCGGAAAGTCGCTAAAGATAAAAAAGGCCCGCAATAAATGCGGGCCTTGAGTCGATATTTTAGGCGCGAGTACCGGTAACACCGGAATTACCAAACATGCCAAGTTTGACATTTCCGTTAAGCGCATCACACTCTGCTTCAAGATCAAACTCAAGCGTAATTGGCATTGGGCTCGTCAAATCCATTTCAAATTTGGCGTGGCCATCTTCTACTTTACCGTTCTTGATTGGCGTCGCAGTCCCGTCCGCAACAGCTTCGCCTGTGAGCGCATCGCCGTCTTGAGCAAGTGTTATCTCCGCTTCTCGGTCGCCCATTGGCGTTTTCATTACGATGTTCCATTTTCCATCAAATGACATACTAGTCTCCTTGTTCAAGTATTAGCACCCATAGCATGTTTCGCGGCGACATAGCCAAATGTCATTGCAGGGCCTAACGTCGAGCCCGCGCCCGGATAAGTCCGGCCCATAACCGACGAAGCATTATTCCCTGTCGCGTAAAGTCCGCCGATCGCTGTGCCTTTTTTATTGATTGCCTGACCGTTTAAATCAACCGCAATACCGCCCTTAGTCCCAATATCGCCGGGACGCACTTGGAACGCATAGAAAGGGCCTTTAGATAGCGGGGCGAGGCACGGATTAGGAGTCACTGTGGGATCGCCGTAATACCGATCATAAGACGTACTGCCAGATCCAAAATCCTCATCAATACCCGTCTCAGAATATTTTGCGACCTTATCAACTGTGTTCTGCAGGCCATTAGCATCAACGCCCATCAACTCTGCAAGACCAGCAATAGTCTCCGATTTTTTAACAACCTCTTTTATCGCGTCCGTCCAACCGCTATCTGGGTGAACCGCCGTTGGGTATAGCGGCCCTATGCCGTATTTCTTTCGCGCGCGGCGATCAAATATAACCCAACTCGTCAGCGGATACGCCTGAAGCTCACGGCCCACTTCGTCATAAGAGGCAGCTTCGTTCAAATAGCGCTCGCCCTTTTCATTCACGATATAGATACCCGGCAAAGCGCGTTCAGCGAAAAGCACGCGCGAGCGATCTTTCCCCGGCAGGCGCACAGATGGCCCCCACCACGCCGCGTCCATCAAGGTTAAATCAGCGCCGACTTGGGCGGCGGCAATATGACCATCGCCTGTATTTTGTCCTGGCGTCGCACTCCATTCTGAATTCGTCGGCGTTGGTAAATGCGTCTCGCGCATTTCAGTATTATGCTCAAAGCCGCCCGCGGCCATGATAACGCCGCGCGCCGCATTGATTTGCACTTTTACGCCATCGCGGTTCACGATAGCGCCTTTAACAATCCCGTCTTCTTCGATGAGGCTTTCCATGGGCGCATTAAGCCAAATGGGAATTTTACGGCTAAAACAGGATGTCAGGCAACGGCCAACAAGTGCGTTGCCCAGACATAACCGCCGATGCCGTTTCGATTTCCTACGCATCGGAAAATCAAGCCGGTAAGACAGCGCCAGTTTCGTCATAATCCACTTCCAGCCCTTGGCGCGGGTGATGATGATCTTGGCTTCATTGACTGTAATCGTAAATCCGCCAAATATGGTCTGCGGGTGGGGCGGGCGCATTTTGAAGAATTCTTTTCCCAGCTTTGTCGCAGACATTGGAACCGGGTCCAAAGTACGCCACCCGTCTTTACTGCCCGGATGCTCGGTCAGATAATCCGCATAAGGCGTGGAGACAAATTTTACGTCGGAATTGTCTTCCATATATTGGAGCATTTTAGGCGCTTCGCGAACATAGGCTGCGAGGCGCTCCTCGGAAACGTCATCTCCTATACAGGCTTTTAAATATTGCAGTGCCGCTTCGGGCGTATCGCTCTGGCCATGCTCCGCCATCAGGTGATTACAAGGTATCCAAATTCCGCCGCCCGACGTCGCTGAGGTGCCGCCATACATATCAGACTTTTCAACAACAAGGGCTTTGCCGCCATGGTTATGTGCTGTGATAGCCGCCGTTAAGCCGCCTGCGCCTGAACCCACAACTAGCACATCTACATCAATAATTTCCATCATACCCTCTGAGTTAACTTTAACCTAGTAGGACACAAGACGGCGTGTTGCCAATAAAAATATACTTATATGGCTACTTTTCTACGCATTTTGATTTGAAATTTGATAATTTATCTTCAATTGCGTAGTTTTTTATAAAAATAATGCGCAGTATAGGAAAAGCGATCTCCCGTATTCAGGCACATTCTAAAAAATGCCCGCGCCTGTTTCAGCGGATGAGCAGCCTTGCCGGAAAGTTCCGAACAGGTCACGCCCAAAGCCAATGCGTTTTTGATTGGGTTTAAAGATAGCGGGGATGCGCGCGCCGAACGCTTCAGGGTCGACATCAATCAGAAGCTTTCCTTGGGTGGCGTCCAGCGTGATCATATCCCCGTCTTGAACACGGGCAAGCGCGCCGCCCTTCGCCGCTTCCGGGGCGACGTGAATTGCCGCCGGGACTTTACCAGACGCGCCGGACATACGGCCATCAGTCACAAGCGCGACCTTAAACCCTTTATCTTGCAGTACGCCTAAGGATGGCGTGAGCTTGTGGAGTTCCGGCATGCCGTTCGCGGTTGGTCCTTGAAAACGCACCACGACGACAACGTCTTTGTTAAGCTCGCCCGCGGTGAACGCCTCCAGCATAGCGTCTTGGCTTTCAAACACGGCAGCGGGCGCTGTCACAAGGTGATGTTCCCGTTTGACGGCCGAGGTCTTTATCACGCTACGGCCAAGCGGGCCGTCTAGCAGTTCCAAGCCACCATCCGGCCTGAACGGCTTATCAGTTGTTGTGAGGATATTTTCATCAGCCGATTTTTTAGGCGCGTCCCGCCAAGCTACAGTCTCTCCGTCCAAGATCGGCTCCTGCGTATGTGCGCGAAGCCCCTGCCCAATCACGGTTGTTACGTCGTCATGCAGAAGGCCTGCATCCAATAGCTCGCGAATGAGAAAGCCCATCCCGCCAGCGGCGTGGAAGTGGTTCACATCAGACTGGCCGTTTGGGTATATCTTTGTCAGTGACGGTGTGATTTGGGAGATAGCATCGAAGTCATCCCAGTTCACGATAATTCCCGCAGCTTTAGCAATGGCCGGAATGTGTAATGCGTGGTTCGTCGAGCCGCCCGTTGCCATCAGGCCAACGATGGCGTTTACAATAGATTTCTCGGTCACGACATCAGCTATAGGGATGTAAGTATCACCTAGGCCTGTAATTTCTGTCGCGCGTTTGGTTATGGTTTCTGTCAGCGCCTTGCGAAGCGGCGTCCTCGGATTAACGAAGGCAGAGCCCGGCACGTGGAGCCCCATGACTTCCATTAGCATTTGGTTGGAATTGGCCGTGCCGTAGAACGTACATGTGCCTTGGCTGTGATAGCTTTCGGTCTCGGCTTTGAGGAGTTCATCACGGCCGATTTTACCTTCCGCGAAGAGCTGCCGGATACGGACTTTTTCTTTATTAGGGAGGCCGGACGGCATAGGTCCTGCGGGAACAAAAATTGCCGGGATATGTCCGAACTGCAGCGCGCCGATTAAAAGCCCCGGGACGATCTTATCGCATATTCCAAGATAGAGCGCGGCGTCATAGGTATTGTGCGAGAGCGCAATCGCCGTGCCCATAGCAATCACGTCGCGCGAGAACAGCGAGAGCTCCATGCCGTCTGTGCCTTGCGTGACCCCGTCGCACATCGCCGGAACGCCGCCTGCGACTTGGGCCGTGGCGCCGTATTTGCGGGCCGCCGCTTTGATGATATCGGGGTAGCCCGCATAAGGCGCATGAGCCGACAGCATATCATTATAGGATGTGACGATGCCGATATTCGGCCAGCTTGCGCCCATGAGCGCTTTCTTGTCTTGCAAAACGCAGCCCGCATAAGCGTGGGCTTGGTTGCCTGCGCTCAGCCCTGCCCGCGCGGGGCCATCAGAACGCAGAGCTTTGGTAACTTCGAGATAGGATTGACGCGTATCCTTGGAACGCTCCGTAATGCGGTCCGTAACTTCGGCAAGTTTTGTATGAAGCTGGGTCATGGATTACGCCGCATGTAAAATGGTGAGATTTTTGAGTGTGAGAAGATGAGCGACTGGCAGATTGGATGATTGATTATTCATAGCGGTCTCCAATACCTCACGTTTTTCCGCGCCTGTTATGAGCAACAAAACGGACCTACATTGTTTAAGCGCGCTCAATGTCAGTGTCATGCGCTCAAGGTAATCTCCTGTCACTTTAGACTTATTCGCGGTGATAGCTTGCACGACATTTTTATTTACGGGGTCAATAGCGGCGTCCAAGCCATAGCTTTGCGGGAACCATGAACAGACATGTCCGTCAGTTCCCATCCCCAGAACCGCAAGGCTTTTTCCACTAATTAAGTTCTTATATTGCGCCTCTATGTTTTGCTGTCCGTCCTGAGGCGAAGCGTGCACGGTTTTCATGGGTATAAACTGCGCAGCCTTTGCTTTGCCCTGCATAAGAGTTTTGCGAATGAGAGCCGCATTGGAGCCGTTGTCATTTTCACCAACCCAGCGTTCATCCACGAGGCCAACAGCTACGTCTTTCCAGGGTAAACCTAATTCCGATAAGCCTTCATAAATAGGTCCCGGCGTGGAACCGCCGGAGAGAAGCAGGTTTGCTTTACTTGCTTCCGTAGCCCATACCAAAATATGCGTCGCAATAATATCTGCCGCAATAGTGCGAAAACTCGTTTGCGATAACCCCAAGCGAGAGATCACAGCTCCCACCATTTACGTCCATCCCGATCCAGCATCATCGCAGATTGCAATGGCCCCTGCGTTCCGGCTGTATAATGCTCTAAGCGCTGATCATTTTGCTCCCACGTCGCCAGCAAATTATCCACCCACTTCCACGCCGCCTCGACTTCTGTCCGGCTCATAAAGAGCGCCAGATTACCACGTACCACATCCATCAAGAGGCGCTCATAAGCATCCGGGTAACGCACGGCAAAGTTCTCGGCATAGGACAAATCCAGCGGGAGGTATTTCAGGCGCATCCCGCCCGGCCCCGGTTCTTTGACCTGCATGAACAAGCGCATGCCCTCATCCGGCTGCAAATGCATCACCAGCCGGTTGGGGACACGGTCCGCGCTATCAAACAACGGATGCGGCGTCGGTTTGAACTGAATCATAATGCTTGAGTTGCGATCTTTCATTCGCTTGCCAGTCCGCAAGTAAAACGGCACGCCCGCCCAGCGGCCATTTTCAATCTCGGCTTTTATTGCGACAAAAGTTTCGGTTTGGCTCTTCGCGTTATCACCCGACAGCGTTTGCAAATAACCATCGACCTTTTCCCCGTTTATAACGCCGGCTTCGTATTGCGCCCGGACGCTATTTTGAGCCACCGTCTCCGGCGTAAACCGTTTCAGCGCTTTGAGAACTTTCATCTTTTCGGTGCGCACATCGTCAGCGTTCATAGAGTTTGGCGGCTCCATCGCGGTGAGGCACAGCAGCTGCAGCAAATGATTCTGGATCATGTCGCGAACGGCCCCGGACCTGTCATAATAATCAGCCCGTCCCTCTAGGCCAATATCTTCGGACACCGTTATCTGAACATGATCAATAGCATTGCGGGACCAGACCGGTTCGAACAGCGCATTCGCAAAGCGAAGGACGAGAAGATTTTGCACGGTTTCTTTGCCGAGGTAATGATCAATTCGGTAAATCGCGCCCTCATCGAAGACAGCCCCGACGCCTTCGTTAATGGCCCGGGCAGAATCGAGATTTTTACCGATAGGCTTTTCGAGAACGAGCCGTGCCTGCGGCGTATTCATTTGCGCCTGGCCCAGCGCTTTACAGATATCAACATAGATGAGCGGCGTGGTGGCAAGATAGTAAATCTGCGGGCGCTTATCAGTGTTTAGATGAGATTTTACCGCGTCCCAATCCGCATCATCAGCCGTGACGTCAATCGCTTCGTATTCGAGCAAAGCGGCAAAGCCTTCCCATTTGGATTTTTCCACGTCTTTCGCAGATGCCTGACAAGCCTCTTTGGCAAAACTTAAAAATTCTTCGCGGGACATTTTAGACCGCGCCACGCCAATAATCTTGCAGGACGCATCAATCTGTCCGTCCAAATAACGGTGAAACAAAGCCGGGATGAGCTTACGCTTTGACAAATCACCCGTACCGCCAAAAATGATAATATCAAACGGATCGACTGGAATGAATTCAGCCATAGCTTTACCTTTTCACGTGTCTCATTGCTTCGTACATCTATATTTTTGCACCGCATATATCAACGCTATTCCTGAGATTAAGGCGCGCCCCTGTCATCACGAACTCTAACAATTCTATTGCAAATAATTTTATTTTTTTTCTGCGGAGGACTCTGCCATTTCCAATATGAGTTGCGATGTAACATGCATAACTAACGCCTCGACAAGGTGTGATATTGTCGTAAGTTGTGGCCAGGTAATTTCTCCAAGACAAGATACGTCAAACCCATTAATCGAGATCTCATCGGACACATGAATATGGCTATGTGATGTAGATTTTAGGGGTCGCAGAAATATTGCAAGCGGCTAACAGGCCGCCTGCAAATCCGGCTACCGCAAAGACCGACGCTTGAGATGCGGGTTTTAGTAGCGAAGCCGGATACCAACGGACCCGGACTGCCCAGCAGTTCCGTAACCCAAAATTTGTTGGTAATCCTCGTCAAGGACATTTTCGACCCGGCCATAAAGTTCTACGTTTTCGTTCAAATCATACGCGGCATTCAGGTCAACACGTAACCAGTCTTTAACCACGCCGTTACTGTCTTGCTCTTCGCCGTTATACCGAACAAGCAAAGCGCCAGATATAGGCGCATCAGGCGTAAAGCTAAATGTCACATCTCCGGAGTTTTCAGGGACGCGCACAAGAGTATTCCCTGCATTATCTTGAGCATCAATATACGCATAGCTCGCGCCGACTTTAAACCAATCCATAACTTGGTAATTGCCGTAAACCTCAACACCTGAACGTTCTGCGCCGGGAATATTGTTGTATCCACCAATGCCAAATGAGAAATTGATAAGGTTATCAACGGTTTGGTCAAAATAAGTCATGCCAACTTCACCTCGGCCGTCTGCTACGCGGTAATCAATACCGACATCAAAGCCGTCAGACTCTTCGGGCAATAAGTCTGCATTGGGTTCTGTGGCGCCGCAGCAGAAAAATGTCGTCTGGAAGATTGTTGGCGCTTTGAAACCCTGCCCCCATGTTCCCCGTACGGTCAGGTCTTCAGTCACGTCATAAGCCAGCGCAAACCGGCCTGTTACCTCTGACCCAAAACGCTCATGGTCATCCAAACGCACACCTGCTGTTAATGTCAATTGATCGAGAGGCTTGAGCTCATATAAACCAAAAATACCGTCTATAGAGGTCTCTTGATCACTCGTTCTACTCTCTTCATGCTCAGCCCCGAAGGCTAGCGTGTTAGACTCGTTGATATTGAACGTACCTTGATAGCGCAATGTTGTGCGGTCACCTTCCGCGCCAAAACCAGGTGTTCCACTTGTGAAGTTTAGGCGATCAATTTCTGAATACCCCAGCAAGACCAAGTTTTCCAAGCGCCCGTCTAAAAGGGGTAGTTTGAGAGTGACATTTCCTGAAAATTCTTCCGTCTCACTAACTTCAGCCCCATCGCCGACATTGCCTTGGCTTCCAAAAGCAAAGCTATCAAATTCCGTATCCCCGACCGTGTAAAGCAAAGTCGTATCTATGCGGGCCGCGCCAATATTTAGGCCGCCTTGTCCGGACACTGTTACGCTTTCATAGCCATCTTTTTCAGTATTTCCATTGGCCTTATCGGCTTTAGAAATTCCGTTCGTGTTAATAGCTGAGGCTGCGAGGCGAAAATCCCCTATCTCATTCGCGCCGCTAACAGAAGCTCCGCCGCGTATTGTATTATAACTGCCGACTTCGCTGAACCCGGTTAAGCTTATACCCGCTTCTGGGCGCTTGGTTATGATGCTCACCACGCCGCCAATTGCGTCGCTTCCCCATAGAGTAGATTGCGGGCCTTTTAAAATTTCTATGCGTTCAATGTTTGCCGTATCTAAACGGGCAAAGTTAAACCCGCCGCCAGGGGATGTTGGATCGTTCACGGTTACGCCGTCAATTAAGACCAGTGTCTGCTCGCTACTTGCGCCGCGAATGCGCACGCTGGCCTGTCCGCCATACGCGCCGTTTTGATTAACCGTCACGCCAGGGGCAGACGCCAAAGCATCAACAGCAAAATCAAACCCTAATAGGTCAATATCTTCACGTGTGATAATAGATACAGCTGTACCAGCCTCTTGTGCAGTTTGGCCTAGCCTTGTGCTCGTAATGATAAGTTCATCAGGGTTCGATGCAATTTGAGCGAAGGCTGGGGAGGCAAGGACGGACGCAAGCGTCGCGCCGACCAAAAAAGTTTTGTATGACATAATCTATATTTCCAAGAGCGCCCGCCATCCGACCGAAGCGCATATGCAACAATAAAAAAGCCCGCCTTACGGCGCGGATATAGGCCAATAATTGCCGCTAATGGAACAAGTTCCCTATTCGCAAAGCTCTTCCCGGCCTTCGAACGCACGACGTGATGGCAGGTTTCCTGACTTACCGATTAAAGCTTGGGCCGCCTTCCCAGAATAAATTCCAGTGGCAATATGGCCGTCACGCTCGGTTAACAGTTACGGGTATAGCGCCGGATTTTCACCAGCTTCCCTCTTAGCCCCTTTCACAGAGCACCATCAGCCGAAGCCTATGTTATATTTGTTGCGAACTGTCAAACAAACAATAGAGGGTATTCCAATAATGTATCATCAGACATCAATGCCGGTTTCACCCTGTATTCCGAAACTTTAAACCGGAGGATTAATCTCAAGTGCTTCGTCACGAAGGCGGCGCAATATCCGTCTTAGTATCGCCCCCAAGGTCACACCTATCTGTCTGGTACAGTCAAAGCATAAATAATTTGTCTGACCGTATGTGCCTCGTTTAAAATGAAAAGAGCGGGGGGGTCAGATTGCGCCAGAAGGTAGTGGCGGAGAAGAAGGGATTCGAACCCTCGATGGGCTTATGACCCATACTCCCTTAGCAGGGGAGCGCCTTCGACCACTCGGCCACTTCTCCGTTGGCGGGCTTAGCGAAAACTAACCACAGGGGCAAGCCGCAATTGCTATAAAGACGTAATTTTATACACGCACAATAGACCCACTCTGATACGCGGCCCTCAATGTAGCAAAATTAGGCAAGGCCGGGTGCCTCAACGTGGAACATGTCCTACCTAAAAATTTTTAATATCGGTTATGGATTTTTCTAAAAATTTCGGCGGAATTTATGTGTATCGTTCATATTCACCACATATTAACCATAAACACTCGTCTCATGCCCATTATCGGACAATCTGAACCATTCTGGCACAACGTACGCATGATTAAAAAGATGCAGTGTTTACGAGATATTCGTCGTTTCATTGTACACGTTGTGATTAATGTAGTGGGTTTAGAAATGACAAATAAGAAATCGATACAAGAGACGCAGCAAACCGCGGCACTTGAAGGCCAACGCAGTCAGCCTGATGGCGGGCGCGGCCACCGCAGCGTCGAACGTTTGGATAAGTTCGCAGCGCGCGCCGGCGCGCCTCGCCCTAAAGGCATTCCTGAACGCCGGGGAAAACGTAAAACAACGGCAGACATTTTTGTCCCTAAGCAACAAGTCAACATTAATGCCTTGCGGGTTTTACTTCGCGGTGTGGATGTCTTCTTTATCACGACGCTCATCATGCTGAGCGTATGGAGCGGTTATGTCGGTATCAATGATAACGGCCTATTAGCGCCTCTGGCCGCAGGGCTTCTGGGCGCCGTAAGTTTTACACTTATGTTATTTGTTACAAAAGCGCATCATTTTCCGGCCTCTGAACGCTATGGCGAGCACATGGGACGTGTCGGCATTGCCTCTGCAGCAGCCCTTGGGGTTTGGCTCAGCGCAGCCCTAATTTACAAACCAGATACATTTTTACCAGACTTCCTCGCGAAGTCTGGTTTGATCGCGACCGCTGCGTTAGCTATTCTTCACACCTTATATTACCGCTATGTCAGCCGACGCCATAAAGAGGGCGCCCTCGCGCCAACGATTGTAATGCTGGGCGCGACCGAGTCTGCTCGGCGCCTTATTGAAGAAAATGCAAAATCGAGAGAGCTCAATATTTTAGCAATCTTTGATGACCGCATCAGCCGCGCTCCGCTCAATATTCATGGCGTGCCAGTTGTAGGCAAAGTCGAAGACCTAATGGAGTGGGCCGACCTGCCATATGTTGACCGCATTGTCGTGACATTGCCAAGCATGGCCCAAGCCCGCAAAGATCATTTCGTGAAACAAGTTCGCTTGCTACCAAACCGCATTGCCTTTGTTGTCGATGAGTTTGAAAATCTTGATCACGTGCAACAACGTATTTCGCAGATCGCAGAAGTCGGAATGCGTGAAGTCTCCGGAAAACCTCGGAGCGGACGTCAAGTCGTGCTTAAGCGCGCTATGGACCTTTTCATAAGCGTCCTTGCATTGATTGGTCTCTTGCCCATCCTTGCGATTGTCGCTTTGCTGATTAAGAAAGACAGCCCAGGCCCGATCTTGTTTAAACAACCGCGCCACGGCTTTAATAATCGTGTTTTCCAGGTTTATAAATTTCGCTCCATGCGCAATGATATGGCGGATTTAAAAGCTGCGCAGCAAACTGTCGCCGGCGATGCGCGGGTCACCAAAATTGGCCGTTTCATTCGTAAAACCAGTATTGATGAACTTCCGCAGCTTCTAAATGTCATTAAAGGGGAAATGTCCCTTGTCGGTCCTCGCCCGCACGCTATCGGTATGCGTACTGAGGGCAAGGACTCAATGGAACTCGTCAGTGAATACGCCCATCGTCATAAGGTGAAGCCTGGGATGACAGGTTGGGCACAGATCAATGGATCGCGCGGGCCTCTTCACAACGCAGCGGATGTCGCCCGGCGGGTGCAGCTTGATGTCGAATATATTGAACGTAGCTCCATCTGGTTTGATTTTGTTATCATCGTGAAAACATTGCCTTGCCTGCTAGGTGATAGCGAGAATATCCGATAGTGCGCATTTCAGTAACATACACAACTTATGGCGCGATCCTATGATGGGCCGCTCCATTTTGGCTTATATTCCGGTCAACATCGCGAACCTCATCGTGAGCTTTGGCGCGATAGCTATTCTGACACGGCTTCTGACTGCGGCAGAATTTGGACGTTATGCCTTGGCGATGATTACTATGCTCGCGTTCCACATGCTCTGCATGACATGGCTAGAAGCGGCTATGGAGCGTTTTCGTGCCCGCGCCGAGCGCGAAGGTGACGTCGCATCGCATTTAAAAACACTCTACAAGTACGGCGTATTTACGTCTGCCTTGTTCTGGGCTTTGTTCATGACTGCACTTGCATTCATACCTATGGATACAGGTTTAAAAACTGCGATTATGTTTGCAAATACGTCAACATGTTTGCAGCTTTTCTTGAACCTAGGACTAGAAGCTCACAAAGCCTCACACCGTATCAAGCGGTATAGCGCGACTTTCACAGCCAAGCAGATCTTAGGCTTTGTGTTTGGTATTGGTCTCATTCTGTTTACGCCCCTGCGCGAAGCCGCACCGTTTCTAGGTATCGTTCTCGCCGTTATAATATGCCTCATCTTCGACCTCCCCTTTATGCTAAAACGGATGCGCGGCGGCACAGCAGAACCTGAGCGTATCAAAGCTTATTTCAAATACGGCATGCCCATAAGCATTTCTTTGGTTCTGACTTATGCTCTCGCTTCAGGCGACATGTATATCATTAGCGCCATGATGGGCGACGCATCCGCGGGTGAATATAATGCAGGCTACAATCTTGCTAACCGCAGCCTAGATATGATTTTCGTTTGGATTGCTATGGCCGTGACGCCAATTGCAGTGACGGCTATGGAAAAAGAAGGTTTGGAAAAATCTAAGTCTGTAATGAAAGATTACGGCGCAGCCCTCCTCTGGATTGCTATGCCTGCAGCGACCGGAATTGCGCTCGTTGCTGAACCTGCAGGATTTATCCTTGGCGAAGCCGTTCGCGACGAAGCCGTCAAAATTATGCCCCTCATCGCCTTCGCCGGCGTGCTCAACGGGATGATTTCTTATTATGCACAACGTGCATTTATGCTCAGCGGGAAAACCCAAATGTTCGTCTGGGCTATGGTACCGCCTGTTATTTTAAATATTGGCATGAACATCATCCTCATCCCTAAGTTTGGTCTGATGGGAGCTGTCTACGCGACAGTTGCCGCATATGCTCTCGGCTTTGTCATGGCCGTCATTGTTGGCCGCCGTTATTATCCCCTACCCCTCCCTGTAAAAGCTTTTATGCAAATCAGCTTTGCTTGCCTCGTAATGGCTGGAGTTGTGATGGCATTGCCAATCTCTAATACGATGCCAGACCTTATTGAAATCATGATTAGTGCCTCCGTCGGGGTGACGGTTTATGGCCTTATATGTTTTGGGATAGACGCGGCCAATTGCCGTGAGCTGATCAAAGGCCTAGTTACTAAATTTCGCGGCAAGTCCTCTATGGCCCCCTCCGAGGTTACGCCATGACCGACACTCTCAACATTGTGAAAAGCACGGTCCAGTCTCGGACACGTCCGAAACTGTCAATCGTTATCCCATATTATCGGGATAACCCTGCAGAGCTCCTGTCAGACCTACTTGCACAATGCGGCGGACAGAAGACCTTGGAAATTTTGCTCTATGATGACGGAACAGGCGATGCGGATGTAAACAGCCGTCTCTGCGCAGCTGTAAAGGCCGCCAAGACGCCTGTAAGCCTTATTCTGGCCGAAGAAAATAACGGACGGTCTACCGCCCGCAACGTCTTGCAAATGTCTGCTCGGGCGGATTGGGTTTTATTCTTAGACGCTGACATGCGTCCCGTCACAGACCATTTCATCGCTGACTACCAAGCCATAATTGAAGACGACACAGCCGATATCATCTTTGGCGGGTTTACCGTCCCGCGCTCCTCCGAAGACCCAGATACAGACCTTCATAGGGCGTTGTCAGATGTGTCCGATTGTTTGTCTCTCGAGGACAGGGAAGCCGCGGGCCCGCAATATGTCGCCTCCTCGAATTTGTGCGTACGTAAATCCGTGCTAGCGCAAGATCCATTTGATACAGGGTTTGTTGGTTGGGGCTGGGAAGACAGCGAATGGGCCGCGCGTGTGAGTAAAAATCACCGACTGAAACACGCAGATATTCCGGCTCTGCATCTGGGTTTGGAGTCTACGGATACGCTTCTTAGCCGTTTCAAGAATAGCGGCGCAAATTATGTCCGGTTTACGAACATGCATCCTGACCTCGCCCAGACACTTACGCTCTTTAGCTTATCGCAAAAACTACGCCGCGTACCCGGGCAGAAACTTATGCGCCCTCTTCTGCGAGGCATTGTAAAATTCAACCGCGGACCGATGCGTCTGCGCTTACTCGCCTTAAAACTTTGGCGCGCGAGCTGGTATGCGGAGGCCTTCGCATGACCCACATTTACGTGCCAGACACATCCTTACCCGCCAAAGTCAAACGCCGCCTAGCCCGTAAGCAGGCCCGGCGCCTTATGCCGGTAGAATTAGATGTCCCGATTGTCAGTTTCAGTTTTGATGACTGCCCCAAATCGGTCATGCCGCATGCCCTTACGCCTATGGAAGCTGAAGGTTGGCAAGCGACTGTTTATATCGCCGCCGGGCTGTGCGGCACGACTAATCATTTGGGTCTGCACATGAACGAGGATGATGTTAAAGCCGTTCACGCATCAGGTCACGAAATTGGGGATCATACCTATTCACATTGCGATGGATTTACCCTGCCCTTACAAGATGTTCTGACGGACATTACTAAAAACCAAGCGGCATTGGACGCTCTGGGTATTCCGGCAAGTCATACATTTGCTTATCCTTACGGGGAACTCACGCCCGCCCTCAAGAAGTCTCTGCAGAGCCGCTTTAAAGGTGCGCGCGGTATTCACAGCAAAACACACGAGCGCTCAGTCGACCTGAATCAAATCGGGTCTAACCGGCTTTACAACGGCGCAGATTTTGATGCCCTCCTGCCTCAAATCGTAAACCTCAAAGACACTCCAGCATGGCTGACAATCTTTACTCATGACGTACAAGACACACCAAGCGAATTTGGTTGCACGCCTGAACAGTTTCAGATCATCATAGATGCCGTCAAAGACAGCGGAGCCCGCGTTATGACTCTTAATGATGCGATTGATGTTATGGAGGCTGCAGCATGACCGATTGGACCGAAGGCGTCTCAGTTATTGTGCCGACCTATAAACGGCCCAAGGGCCTTGAAAGAGCGCTTAAAAGCCTGTGCGAACAATCGGTGGACGGCCGCATTATGGAAATTGTAATTGCCGACAATGACCCTGCCGGAAGCGCTCGTGAGTTTGTTACAAGCTTCGCTTCTAAATGCGCCCATGATGTCACCTATAAACATGTACCTAATCCTGGCGTGTCCAATGCGCGTAACGGCGGGCTTAGTGTGGCGCGTGGGCGTTTCATCGCTTTCCTCGATGATGATATGGAAGCCCTACCAGGCTGGGTCGCAGAACTTGTCGCTGCCTCTCTTAAATACGAAGCCGGACTCGTTTTTGGCCCGGCTATAGCGGAAATGCCGGACGCAAATAATCCGTACAACCCCTATATGATACCGTTCTTCTCACGCACAACTGATGCACCGGAAGGCTATATTACAAAGACTTTCGGGACAGGCGGGTGCCTTGTAGATTTATCTATTTGCAATATTCCAACGCCTGCTTTCGATGCAAAATATAATGAAACCGGCGGTGAAGATGACGCCTTTTTCCATCATTTGATCACTCATGGCTCAAAAGTAGCTTGGGCCCCAAAAGCAAAATCTTGGGAAATCGTTCCGGCTAAACGCGCTGTCCCGGACTATATGTGGCAACGCAATTTTGCGTTCGGACAAAGCCCAACACAAGAAGCTGCGGACCGTGGCGTTGCTGGAATATTCGAAATTGCCAAATGGATGAGCGTCGGAGCGGCGCAATTCGCTATCAATGCTCCCTTGATGATGGCTTTCAAAGCTCTCGGAAAACCAAAATATATCCATTATCATGCCCGCACAGCTCAAGCTCTCGGCAAGATATGTTGGTGGAGCGGGTTTAAGCAAAGCTTATACGGCGCAAACGCGACGACAGAAGATCCGGTCACAGTATGAATTTAAACGCCACAAATAACGCTCTCCTCCCGGAGACGGCGAAGTTTGGGTATATTCCCGGACTGGACGGACTGCGCGCGCTTGCCGTGCTCATCGTCTTTGTGGCGCATATGGGCTACGAACACATCGTTCCAGGCGGTTTCGGCGTGACGGTATTCTTCTTTATATCAGGTTTTTTGATAACGCGATTATTACTCGCTGAGTCTGACAAGCAAGGCGGCATAGGTCTCAAGAATTTTTATACACGGCGTATTGTTCGGCTTTATCCGGCGCTTCTCTTTATGGTGATTGGGACAACCGCGCTCTACGGCTTATCAGGGATAGGCCTGCCATCGGTCATCCATTTACTCGCCGCTGTCTTTTACTTTGGTAATATTTTTCACGTGGCCATTGCAGCTGCCGGAGACACTTACCTTATGCCATGGACTCATCTTTGGTCTCTTGCCGTGGAAGAACATTTCTATATGATCTTCCCGCTCTTGATGGTTATGTGCCGCAGGAACTGGCGCAAGGCCGCCTATGCCTTGATTGGCGTGATTATATTTGCCGTGGCCTGGCGCAGCTTTATACTTATGGGCACGTCCCTGCCCGTCACCGAATACAACTACATGATGACCGACGCGCGTATCGACAGCTTGGCTTGGGGTTGTCTTTTGTCTGTGTTGCTGCACCTCTCGGGCGACCATAAACGGTTTAAAGCTCTTCTGGGCCTCGTTCCTTCTGCTTTAGCTGGTCTCGGGATTTTGCTGTCTTTCCTCATCAGGGACGAGACCTTCCGTTACACGGTTCGTTTCACCCTGCAAGGCGCGGCTTTGTTCGTCCTGGTCTTAAACTTTTACTATTGGCAGACCGTGCGTTTTGCCGTGCGCTGGCTTGAATTTCGGCCCCTTGCCTGGATTGGACAAACCTCCTACGCGCTCTATCTCTGGCACGTACCAATCTATCACTTTCTGCATCATTATTTTGACCGCAGTCCGGTCACGATCGTTATTACAGTTATCTCAAGTTTCGCGATTTCAGCATTCTCGTTTTACATCGTCGAGAAGCCTTTTGTCGCCCTTCGGCGTAAGTTTGGATCACATGCGGTTAAGCGCGAAGCCGTACCTAAAGATCGTGCGCAGCCAACAACAGTTAGCCCGGCCGAGTAGTCCCGCGGCGATCCAGAAGGTTTTTGCCGGACTTGTCACGCCAAAAAGGTTTGTCGCGCGCGAATAATTTTGCTGATGTCGCCACGAAAATAACCCAACCCAGATCATTTTGCGCAAGAATCATACTCTCTGACATAGACACGCCCAAGAAAACTAATGTCGAGAGAACCACCCAATAAGTTTCAACACCACCATTTTTAATACGGTCCAAGGCGAGAAGAAGTGTAATTACAAAATGCAGCGCAAATAATCCAACAACAACTGCGCCAACTGAAAGCCACGTTTCTATCCAGCCATTATGGGCCGATGGTACGCCCCATTCGAGCGCGGTACGCACCCAATAAGAAGGCCCAAGCGGATCCTGCCAATAAACACCATAGCCATATCCCAAGAGAGGCTTCTCTTTGATACTCATAATCAGTAGGTCCCAAATATCAGTTCGGCCTGTCAGCGTAGGGTCTTTACCAATCAATTCCAGCATGGCTTCCGGAATGACAAACATACAAAAAAGAAATCCGGATATACCGGCGACAAAGAAATACATCACCGGAATGCGCAAGAATGGAAAACGCCGGAAAACACGAATAACAAGGAATAATCCAATCGACATCAGCGAGGCCAATAGAGCCGTTTTAGATGTCGACATTAGGACCAGCGCAAAGCATAAAAGTCCCATAGGCACCCATATCCATCCGCGTGACGGACGCATGGCAAATGCACACATCATAACAACAAGGCCGCGTGTCATATTTGCGCCGAGATAATTTTTCTCTACCCACGGCCCGCGCCACGCCCCCGGATGAATTTCATGCATTACGCCTTTTGCTGGCATAAACAACGCAACAAAGACCGTGAGAATAGCCAGTATGGCAAATACAAATGCAAACCGCTGAACCATTTCATTCCAATTGTAACGCGCGGCAATCAGCAACCCGAACAGTGTAGATATTGCCAGCGCGACAGCTCGCCGAAGCGTTATCCCGGGGTCAATCGACCACAAGATGCTGATCCCGCAAATCGCAACACAAACGACCAACAAAGGCACAAAAATAGTGATCCTGAAAAGAGGAACAATATAACGTACAGCGAGCCCAAGAATGATGAGGTAAGGTGGATACCACATCAAGCGGGCCATAGGCGTCTCGGTATTCATATCTTCTGGATTAACAATCGTCATCCCAATGATTGCACCGCTGAACATAAGGATCAGCAATATAAATATGGCTGACTCTATGAATTTAAATAGAGAGGCCACGGCGAGGTCGCGTTGGTATTCTGGATAAGGACTATTATAGGTCATATCGGCCATTAACTTGGATACCTTGCTACCGCTCCGTCAGTAGCTCCGCCGTTTAAAATCATACCGGCACATTGACCGCCTGCAGCTTTTATGCGGGCTGCCAGATCCGCGTTTTCAGGGCTTTCAGATTGCGATGTTTGGTTCACAATTACGGTCTTATCAGCTTCCGGGATAACGGTCAGCGCCGTGTCTGATCGCTCAAAGGCAGGAGTGTCAATAATCACCAGCGCAAAATGTTCTCGGATTTTCTGCCAATAATCTCTGACATGCGAGACATGTACCGCTTGGCCATGTTTAATTTGGGACCATTGGAATTGCGTAAAAGCAAGGCCTGTCTCGGCAATAAGATGGAGGCTGCAATACAAGCCATCGCCTTGGCGAGACCCATCTGCCGCCACAGCATCAGGACTGACCTGCCAGAACGGAGTTTCGCCAAAAGTCGCATCATATGGACCGTGCACACTGCCGTGATGACTCTGTGCATTTTCTGATTGGAAATAAGCAGATTGCTCTTGCTGAGATAAATCCAAATCAATCAAACAGACACGGTGACCATGAGCGCCGTAATGCTCCGCGCCCATGAGAGCCAGATGGCGGCACACATAGCTCGTACCACTGGTGGATTTAGGCGAAACAATAGCTACGATCTGCCCCCGCCCATCTTCGCGGGGCGTTTGACACAACTGTGTCAGCACGGGGTAAAGCGCATGCTGGTGTCCACTCATAGGGCGCGTCCTGAGATAGCCTTTAGCCTTGATAATTAGGCGGTACGGTTCCTAAAACTGGAACGCCGCTTACGCTTGCGTGCGTCTGGGCTTGAGGGTTAACATCAAGCTGACCTGCTGTAGCGCCGCTTAAATAAGGGTTCTCATAAAGATCATAAGCCGCCGCCGTCTCACCCATCTGCAGAGACGCTGGCTGCGCTTGCATGGAACCAGAAACTGGGTTTGCATAAGCTTGCGGCATTTGCGCGGCTGAAACAGCTTGCACTCCGCCGTAAAGATCCTCGCCGCCGCCGCTATATTCTGTAGCGACATAAGCCGACGTAGCTGTGGCAACAGCCGGAACAACAGCAGGATTATACTCAGCCTCATATGGGGAGACCGCTTCGGGGATATCGCTGTGTGTAGGCGCAGCTCTGCGGCGCTTAGGGGCCGGGTTCGCATATAGGCGCGGGTCCAAGAATACTCGCAACATGGCCAACATTAAGAGCGTAAAGCCCCAACCAATCGAGGCGAGAGCAAAGGCGAGAAGACGCATATTTCTTCCTTTACGCGGCAAGGTCGCGCGTGAAATTTCACGGATGTTTTCCGCACTTGTTTCAGCTTGCTGTTGGTTCACTAAAGCTTCTTGTTCTTTTGTCGTGTAGCTTTTTACACGAGCATCAAGCGCGTCGCGCTCTCGCAACAAACCCTGATACTTTGGAGACAGCGTTTGAAGCTTACGCACTTTAGCGTCAGCAGAATCGAGCTGTCTTTGGAGTGTGAACTCCTTCTCGCGATATGAATCCGCTGTCGACTGCAATGTGTTGCGACGGGTAAAGAGGGCCTGATGTACGGGATTAGGACCAACGCGACGTCCGCCGAGAGCCTTGCCGTTATTTGCACGCTGCAAAGACCGAAGCTCCGCAATTTCCGTTTCCTTTTGGCGGACAGGGTCACTTCCCGGCAAATATTTTGCGAGAAGTTGTTTAAGCTCAAGATCAGCCTGCGCCACGCGCTGTGAGGCGCGGTCGTCGACATAAAGGTTGATTTCAGGCGACACGCCTCGCAATTGGTTTTCAACAGTTGCGAGTCCGGCTTCTGTTTCTGCCATATCGCCGCGCAACTTGTTAAGCGCAGCCCGCAATTCTTCTGTACGTTTCTGAGCTCCGGTACGTTCAGACGTGAAATCGGATACATTGCTCTGTGTCAGAAACCGCTGAATAGCCCGTTCATTATCTTTGAGCTGACGCTCTGTCGCTTGGCGCCGTTCAGAAATAGCGTCACCTGCACCGTCGACAAAGACAATCTTTCGGTGGTCTGAATAAGCGTCAAAGAAGGTATTGAGTGTTTTTACCGCCACCGCTCCATTTTCATGTTTGAATGAAGCATCGATAATAGATGATTTAGGTTTTGGGGCCACGTGAAATGAATTTGCGACCTTTCTACGAAGTTCGGCGCGTGCCTCCACTCTTTTTGCTGGAGTATCCGCATTTTTAATTTTTTTAAATGAGGTACCCGCAAAACTTTCGCCTAAATCTGGATCAGATAGCATTCTCCCAATAACATCGTTCAACACTTCAGAGCTTGTCATTATGGCAATCTCGTTTTGAGTGATGTGGTCAGGTGTCAACATCAAGCCGCCACCGCTTTGCTCCCGGGTTACGGACTCATAAATATACTCAGGCCCTAATTGTACCAGAATCGTGCCTTCGCCCATATATGTTCGCTTGAAATCTTTGGTCGCGTACCATGCCGCGGCAGAGCCGACGAGAAACACAGGCACAAGCCACCATAATTGGCGACCAAATGACTTAAACATTTCACCAATACGGATATTGGGCATGCCGTTAGCATAGTCCCCCACCGTCAGCTCAGACGCACGGGGCCCGTCATAGGCAGGAGCCTCTTCGCTCTGGCCGCGCTTCTTGCGGCTTAGTATACTTCGTTTGGCCATGGCCAACCCCTAACAAAATTCAAACTCGTTAACGCACTGGAAACCCTAAAATTTAACAATTCCTTATCCATTCTTGTTAACTCTTAAAAAAATCGCAAAAATAACACCGCTAGGGCTGTTTCATGACAATTATTCAAAAAAATGCACTTTTTGCGGGGATTTTGGGCGTCTCTGCTATGGTCATTGCAGGCTGTTCAGGCCCTAAAAACTACAATTCATACGGCAAAACGAATCACTTGCGCGCCAATTCTGTTAACCATAGTCCCTACAATCGTAATATGGGGCGTTATCAGAAAGCGAATAAGAAGGCTCGGAAAGCTCAAAAGAGCAAAAAATATGATGGTTGGAGAAACCGTCTTCAGGGCCGAAAAATTCTTGCGTACCAAACACCCCCACCTCACCCCGGCATGGGCGCGTTCCAACGCTGGGTAGATTATGAGCCGCAATATACGCTGTATCCCGGCGACCAAGTTGACATCGTTGTCGCCAGCGCGCCTGAATTATCCCGCACACTGACAGTCGGTCCAGATGGACGCGTTGTGATGCCCATGACAACGCCCATTATGGCGGCAGGGCGGACATTTAAGCATATAGAACAAGAACTATCAGCGCAGCTGGGCAAACAGCTTCGCGATCCGCGCATCGCGATTTCCCCGAGAGCTTACGCGCCGCAGCAAATATTTGTTGGCGGGGAAGTTGGACAGCAAGGGACATATGCCCTCTCCGGTCCAGTCGGAACGCTTGAAGCTATCATTATGGCGGGCGGTATGCGGCCAACAGCGAAGACATCGCAAGTTGCCGTCCTCAGACGTGCGCCGAATGGCGGCATGATGATGCGCCCTGTGAATATCAAAAATGGAATGCGGAATATCCGCGAAAATAATGACAATATGCAGCTACGCCGCGGCGATATCGTGTTTGTGCCGCGTTCCGGCATCGCTGAAGTCGGGGTCTTTATGCAGAACTTCCGCGCGGCTCTGCCCGTCGACTTTAACCTGAGCTACCAAATTGGAGCCGGGAATGACAGCGGTACCACCGTGATTTCCCCCTAGCTTAATCGCCTAAGGGCAAACACATACCGTGTCATAAAACGTGAAAGCAGCCCTTATTAGGCTACTTTTTGCTTATTTAACTTTGAACGATTTTCGAGAAGCCATCCGCGCGCAGCTCTTTGAGCCAATGTCACGTCATTTGTGCTCATCTCGAATGTCATTTCTTCGCGGTAAGCTTTGGCAGGCATAGAGCCCATCATGGCCGCGAGATTAAACCATTTGTGCGCTTGGATAAAATCCGGTCCGCGGTCCTCAAGGTCGGTTGAATACATCAACCCTAACTTGAAAAGATCTTCTGCTTGTGCGCCAACTGCGATTGCAGCTTCTGCTTCTTTTACTTCAACATTTGTAAAGGCCATGGCCTTCCCCTTTGCTTTTCTTCCACCTAATGCCTTCGGAAATCCTCATGATTTCTTTTAGCGGAGCACTTGATGGTCTCTGCCGTCTCAGTGCTTAAGAGGAGTAAAGCGGGGTTGGATAAACATAAGGTTAAATACTGCAAAGGTTAATTGTAATTTATATTGATTAAATCAAGTAAATACGTATTAATTTGCGGTTTATTCGCAATTAATATAAGATTACATTCGAATTTATACTTGGAAAATTTGAGTAATAAATAAGTAAAAGATGTCCTTGGGACAGTAACCATCCAGAGAATAAAAATGCATTTTTCTAAGAATTAAAGTTATTAAGTTCTGAAAAAACAAGACTTTAGTTGAAATCTCAAGTGTATAATTGACTATTCAATAAAATGCACCCGGGTCTCCAAATCTGCGCGGTCTGCGTAGAGGTCATTTATCGCCTGATCGGGATCACCGTAGCCCAAACTCATGCCAACAAGGATTTCTTCGCCCTCGGGGATGTCAATATGCTCAGCCACAGTCTCAGGCCAGTTACGCCACCAGCCTTGCGGAGCCGTATGTAATCCAGCTTCGCGGGCAAGGAGCATCAGGCTTTGCAGGTATATCCCGATATCCATGTGCTGCGGGGCTTCCATGCGCTTATCAACAGTAATGATGACGCCTACGGGGGCGCCGAAGAATTCCATATTCTTCATAAACTGCCCAATACGGCCCGCCTTGTCGTCTTTTTCAATCCCTAACAGCGCATACATGTCTTCGCCCAGCTTATAGCGCCAAGAGCGGTGCGGCTCCCAGAGCGGCGCTGGGTAGGCCGGATGCGTCGGGTCTTCCTTTTTGCCGCCCATAGCCGCTGCAACAGCCTCTTTGCGGAATTTATCAAGCTTTGGCCCCGTAATAACGTGAACGCGCCACGGCTGCAGGTTACCGCCTGACGGACTGCGCTGCGCGGTTTCGAAAATTTGGCGCAGCACATTTTTTGGGACAGGTTTATCGAGGAAGGCCCGTGCCGTGATGCGGGTGTTAAGAGCGTCGGTGACGCTTGTGGATTTATCCGTATTTAAAGACATATCTATTTCTTCCTTTTAAATTTCTGCAGCCAAATCAAGATAATATAATCTGCAAGGCCAACGGCCAAGCCGATTGAGCCCGCAAAGAGTAAGTTCTGATTTTTCTGATAAATGAGGAATGCCAAACCGCTGCCAATGAGCGCCGCACCCATAGCTGGCCCTTCTTGGATTTTCACTAATCCGTCTTCCCAAGGCGGGTCATTATCCATGTCAGCACGAAGAAATCCACGACAGCAACCCCCGCAGCAATCGCAAGAGATATATAAAGACCAAGATCTGTAAACGAATAAAGTAACGCGAAAATAACCGCAAAAAACAGTATCGGTCCGAAGAACCGTAAAATATCGAACAGTGTGCGGTTGCTCTCGTGCATGACTACAGGCCTAATTTCGCTTTCAGGATTTGATTGACCGCTTGCGGGTTGGCTTTGCCCTGCGAGGCTTTCATGACCTGCCCGACAAAGAAGCCGACGAGCTTGGGGTTTTCCTTGGCCGCCGCCGCTTGGTCAGGGTTGGCATCGATAACCTTTTGAACCATCACTTCAATCGCGCCTGTGTCCGTGACTTGCTTCAGGCCGTCGCGTTCGATAATGGTGTCCGCATCGCCCCCTCCCGCAAACATTTTCTCGAATACGTCTTTGGCGATTTTGCCCGATATGGTGTTGTCCGTAATCCGGTCTATAAGTCCGCCTAGCGCGTCCGCTGACACAGGGCTGTCTTCGAGCTCTGTTCCGGCTTTATTCAGCGCGCCAAACAAATCTCCCATCATCCAGTTCGCCGCCGTCTTAGCTTCACGGCCTTTTGCCAGTGTTTCAAAGAAATCAGACTTTCCTTTATCCGCCGTGAGAATACGTGCGTCGTATTCAGACAAATTATAATCCGCCATGAAGCGGGCTTTAATGGCGTCAGGTAATTCCGGCAGCGTGGCTTTGATGCCATCAACAAAACTTTGCTCAAGCTTCAGCGGCAGCAAATCCGGGTCTGGGAAGTAACGATAGTCATGGGCGTCTTCTTTAGAGCGCATTGTGCGGGTCTCGCCTTTGACGCTATCGAATAGCCGCGTCTCTTGATCAATCGTCCCGCCGCCTTCGATGATTTCGATATGACGGCGAGCTTCATAGTTGATGGCTTGGCGGATGAAGCGCATAGAGTTGACGTTCTTAATCTCGCAGCGCGTGCCGAGCTCGCCGCCAGGCTTACGCACGGACACGTTCACATCAGCGCGAAGGTTACCCTTCTCCATATCCCCGTCACACGTGCCGAGTGCGCGCACAATCCCGCGTAACTTCTCAACGTAAGCTGACGCCTCTTCGGGGGAGCGCATATCCGGTTTGGAGACGATCTCCATCAAGCACACGCCGGAGCGGTTCAGATCCACATAAGTTTCATCCGGTGACAGGTCATGCACGGATTTCCCGGCATCCTGCTCCAGATGAAGGCGCTCAATCCCGACAACAACAGGTTCCAGCGTATTGCCGTCCTTATCAATCGGCAGAACTTCAATCTCGCCCTCGCCCACAATTGGAAATTCAAATTGCGAGATTTGATAGCCTTGCGGGAGGTCGACATAAAAATAATTCTTGCGGTCAAAGCGCGAGAACAGATTGATCTTCGCGTTCAAACCAAGACCCGTACGAACGGCCTGCTCCACACAGAACTCGTTAATTACGGGCAACATGCCCGGCATGCCCGCATCGACGAGCGAGACCTGCGTATTCGGCGCCGCGCCATACTCCGTCGCCGCCCCGGAAAACAGTTTGGAATTGGACGAGACCTGAGCATGAACCTCAAGTCCAATAATAACTTCCCAATCCCCGGTTTCTCCGGCGATATAATCTCTAGGGTCGCCTACGCGCTTAGCTGTGAACATTATTTATGCTCCTTTTTTTTCCGCTCATCCCTGCGAAAGCAGGGATCCAGTTTGCAATCTATCAAATTTGAAAAGCTCAACAAAAATAGGCAATTGCGACACACTGTTTAAATTTTGATTCATCTAACGCCTTAAGTGGGAAGTATTCAAAGTCAGAAGAAGTCTCTCCACCCTCGACGTTTTTGACTAAATCATCAAATTTAGCTTTTGTTCTTTGGACAACATTTTCTAATTCCTTATCGGAGCTTGCCCAAAGATACATAGCGACCATCGTGTAACGTAAACTCACATCCTTGTTTTTTTTATCACGAGTTGCCAAAATCATTTCTCTCATTCGGGTCATATCTTTATTTAACTGATATGCTTCCTTTGAGCGCTTCACTTCAATTATGCCTGTCAATTTGTGATTTTTGCTCCAGATACAAATATCGAACCGCAGTGCATCAGAAAGAAACTTTTCTTTGGCATCTGTTCTTAACTCAAATTTTTTAAAGTTCTCATCCCATTCAGCAGCATGCTTAAGCGAGGTCTCCAACGTCACAAAACACTTCTTACTATTGAATAATGCACGAGCGATTTCAGTCTGAATTACACTCTCCACTCCAGCATCTGACAACCAAGTTCCGCAAGCCCATTCTTCATAAAGTTTTGCCGCCTTTTGAGTTCCTTTTTTAACTCGTTCGTATGCTTCATCTCCCGACAACATTCCCTAAACCCACCACTTGTCCGGCTTCGCACTAAACCCAGCCGCTTTCTCAAGCGCACTCGCCGCCGAGAATACAGTCGCTTCATCCAGAGCCTTACCAATTATTTGTAAGCCCAGCGGTAAGCCATTCGCGTCTAATCCGGCCGGAACAGAAATACCGGGAAGACCCGCGAGGTTCGTCGTCACAGTGAAAATATCGTTGAGATACATCTGCACGGGGTCTGTAACTTTACGCCCGACTGCAAACGGCGCGCTTGGCGCAGTTGGCGTTAGGATGGCGTCGCAGGTCTGCCACGCATTTTCAAAATCTTCGACAATCCGCGTGCGCACCTTTTGCGCGCGCAGATAATAAGCATCGTAATAGCCCGCGCTCAGAACATATGTCCCGATCATAATCCGGCGGCGGACTTCGTCTCCGAAACCAGCTGTGCGGGTCAAATCATATGTGTCGTTCAAATCAGCCCCATCAACGCGCGCGCCGTATCGCATGCCATCATAACGGGCCAGGTTCGAGGAGGCTTCGGCTGGGGCCACGACGTAATAGGCCGGCAGGGCGTATTTCGTATGCGGCAGGGTAATCGGCACAATTTCCGCGCCCGCGTCCTTCATCCACGCAATACCCTGATCCCAAAGCGCCTGAATTTCTGCGGGCATGCCGTCAATGGCGTATTCTTTGGGGATACCGATGCGCAGACCTTTAACAGACTTACCGCAGCTCTCCGACCATTTCGGCACATCGACATTCAGCGATGTGGAATCTTTCGAATCATAGCCCGACATGCTCTCGAGCAAGATGGCAGCGTCTTTCACGGTCTTGGCAATCGGCCCCGCCTGATCGAGAGATGACGCAAAGGCCACCGTGCCCCAACGGGAACAGCGTCCGTAGGTGGGCTTGATACCAACTGTGCCAGTAAAGCTCGCGGGCTGGCGAATAGAGCCGCCCGTATCTGTCGCCGTTGCGCCGAGGCACATATCCGCCGCCACCGCAGCAGCCGAGCCGCCGCTTGAGCCGCCCGGAACAAGGTCTTCGTCTTTACGCCAAGGATTAATTACGGGGCCAAACGCAGAAGTCTCGTTCGAGCTGCCCATCGCGAACTCATCAAGATTGAGCTTGCCGAGCATGACCATACCGTCAGCTTTCATATTGGCCGTGACAGAGCTCTCATAAGGCGGGGCAAAATCGCCGAGGATTTTAGACCCCGCAGTCGTCTTGACGCCTTCGGTGCAGAACAAATCTTTCACGCCGAGCGGCGCGCCCTCGAGCTTGCCGACTTCGCCTTTTGCCCGGCGCGCATCAGAAGCCTTAGCGCTCTCCATCGCGCTCTCAAATGTGGTCGTGATAAATGCGTTCAAATCCGCACCTTCCATACAGGCATCAATGTGAGCCTTGGTTAGCTCTTCAGAAGAAAAGTCACCTTTGGACATACCGTCCAGTGCGCCCTCAAGTGTCATTTTTGTGAGATCAGCCATAGTCTACTCCACCGTCACTATTCTACAGAACGGGGCACAACGAAGAACCCGTCCTCAGACTTCGGCGCGTTTGCCAGGACCTTGTCACGCACGCCCCCGTCCGTGATTTCGTCCTTGCGCAGGGGCGCGTCCATATCCACGGCTGATGTCATCGGCTCCACGCCCTCCACATCAACTTCGTTAAGCTGCTCAATCCACGCGAGAATACCGTTCAAATCCTCGGCAATCGGTTGCAACCGATCGTCAGCAACGTCCAGCCGCGAAAGCCGGGCAATCTTTTTAACATCGTCGGCAGATACGCCGTTCTCTGGTGATTTCTGGGGGTCACTCACGCGAGTCTCCATATAGATTTAAGGTCGCGGATTAGCAGGGGGGCTGGGCGGGGGCAAGAGGGGGATGCGCGCAAATGGCAAATTGGCTTGCGAGCGCCCAAATTTAAGTCCAAATATGCCTCTAAAAACGTAATGGATATATGGCTAAATACGATAACCCCCACGTCACCGCGAATACGCCCCGTATGGGCAACGCCCTTTCGCGCGGATTCGGGGCCCTTGTGCTGCGCCTGCTGGGGTGGAAAGTTACGGGTCAGCTTGCGGATGTAAAAAAGGCGGTGCTGATTGGCGCGCCGCATACCTCTATTCTTGATTTTTTCCTCGCTATGGGCGCGATGCTCTCAGTGGGCTTGAAATTTTCCTTTATGATGAAAAAGGAAGCGTTTTTCTTTCCATTCAAAAGGCTTTTGAATGTTCTGGGCGGCGTTCCCATTGACCGGTCAGCGGCCAGTGATGTGACGCAGCAAATGACCGAATGGTTTAAAACGCAGGACAAAGCCTGGCTCGGCCTCACCCCTGAAGGCACACGTCGCAAAGTCAAAAACTTCAAACGCGGTTATCTGCGTATGGCCTATGCCGCCGATGTTCCGGTTTTCCTTGTCGTTGTTGACGGCATTAACAAGCAAGTCATACTCGATAAGCTTTGGCCATTGACAGGTGACATCGAACGGGACAATTCAGATATCAAAGCCTATTACGACGACAACTATGTGGGCGTAAAACCAGAAAAGAGCTGACGTCCTGACCTATTCAAGCCCCCATATGTCCCCAGAAGTCCCGCGAGGCGGCAATATAGTGACCCGATGGATTGGCCGCACGGTTTTACTGCTCATGGGCTGGACAATCGTCGGACAGCTCCCGAATGCGCCCAAAGGTATTATAATTGGTGTGCCGCATACTTCAAATTGGGATTTCTTTTTGGCTATGGCCTTTATGCTCTCCTGCGGAATGAAGTTCAACTATCTGATGAAAAAAGAGGCTTTCTTTTTCCCCTTTGGCGGATTGCTGCGCCGCATGGGCGGCGTTCCTATTGATCGCTCTCAACGCACAAATACGACCCAGCAACTTGTGGATTGGTTTAAAGGTCAAGATAAAGCGTGGATTGCCATTGCCCCGGAAGGCACACGTAAAAATGTACCGCATTACACAAAGGGCTATCTGCGTATCGCCCATGCTGTTGGCATCCCTATCGTTATGACCGGCCTGCACGAGCCCACCCGCGAAATTCGCATAGATAGTTCCACGACCCTGACGGGCGATGTCGATGTTGATAATGCCGCCGTAAAAGCTTATGTGGACGCGAACTTTATTGGGGTTCGTTCTCCGAAGTCTTAGGCGCTATGAAATTTGACAACCCACATATGTCCGAATACTCGCCGCGTTCCGGGAATGGATTCACGCGCGGTGTAGGCTCGATGTTACTTAAACTCTCTGGTTGGAAACTCGTCGGTAAGATGCCGGATGTGCCTAAATTTGTTATTCTCGGCGTCCCGCACACCTCCAACTGGGATGCCTTTGCCGCGACATTTGCTATGCTCGCCTCTGGTTTTCGCTACACATTCTTAGCTAAAAAAGAGTGGTTCTTTTGGCCCATGGGGCCACTTCTGCGATGGCTTGGGGGCTACCCTATTGACCGCGGCAAGGACAAGAATGTCGTACAGCAACTTACGGAATTTATAGAGAAAACGGACAAAGTTTGCGTCGGTATCCCGCCTGAAGGAACGCGCTCCAAAGTCGCCAAATACAAAACCGGGTATTTACGCCTTGCTTACGCCGCCAATGTGCCAGTATTCATCTGCGGATTTGACGGTCCTGGGAAACGCGTTGTACTTGACGAAATTATGACCCTCACGGGCGATCTTAAAAAAGATAATGCGGCCATCAAGGCCTATGTCGATGAGAAATTTGTAGGCGTCCATTCGGAACGCCAATAGGTGAATTCTCCCACCCATACGCTCTTAGCTCTCGCGCTCTTATCAAAACGCGGCAATACCAAGCGAAATTGGGCCGTCCTTGTGGGCTCATTTATTCCTGACATCGTGATTTACATCTGGGCGCCCTACCAAAAATTTGTAAACGGCGTCAGCGGACGCGAAATGTGGGGCCAGCTTTATTTTGAAGCGCCCATGCAGAGTATGATTGCGGTGTTTAACTCCATTCCAATTTACGCCCTTTTGACCGTGATTGGGTATTTCACGATAGCCAGAAACTGGGGCCTCGCCCTTTTCTTCTTCTCCGCAGCAGCCCTCATTCATATCGCCACAGACATGCCCGTTCATGGCCATGACGCTTATCGTCATTTTTGGCCTTTCTCGGATTGGCGATTTGAATCACCATTCTCTTATTACGAACAGGATTTGCATGGACGCTGGGTGAGTCTGATCGAAAGCGTCATCGCACTCATCAGCATCATTGTTTTGTGGCGGCGGTTTCCAAAAATTTGGGTTCGGATTATTCTCGCATTTTTCGGCGGGCTTTACCTGTTGATGCAGGTCTACATGCACCTTGTCAGCCTGCCCGCTCCGGCGTAAAGCCCCGCCATGGCACTTATCACCCTTGATATCCTTAGAGAGACTACAGGCCCGTTAATGGGACTCGACCCGGGGACGAAGACATTAGGTCTGGCTATTTCTGATAGAACCCGCCTGATATCCACACCCCTAATAACCATCATGCGGGCAAAATTTACAGCCGACGGAACAAGGTTACTCGAGCTTTACAAACAGAACGAATGCACCGCCCTAATCGTGGGAAACCCAATAAATATGGACGGCAGCCACGGGCCGCGTGCGCAATCGGTTCGTGACTTTTGTACAAACCTGATGCGCCTCGAAGACCTACCTATTTTTATGTGGGATGAGCGTCTTTCCACCATGGCTGTAACCCGCTCCATGATTGAAGGGGATATGAGCCGCAAGAAACGCAAAGACAATGTCGATAAACTCGCGGCGAGTTATATTCTGCAAGGCGTATTAGATCGCCTAAGAACGTAAAACTTACTACTTCTCAACTGGACTCTTTTGAGAAATATTGTACGTATCGTCTAACAGTAAAGACTTGTTTGAGAGACCCCCATGAAGACCCGTCATAATTTACTTCTCTGCAGCGCTACCCTCGCCCTCATTCTGGCCGGATGTAAATCCGAAACTGAAGGCACATCCACGCTAACGCCTGAACCGAGTAAGGCTGTGGCTGCAGCGGCGGCGGCCGATCGGTATGCCGCGCCGGCCCCTATCGTTGATTATAAAATCATTTCAGCGAAAGACGCCCTTGCGGCCGCGCCGGACATCAATATCGCCTATGACAGTTTCACTCTCGATAATGGTCTGCGCGTTGTCGTCCATGAAGACCGCAAAGCGCCAGTTGTCGCGGTCAGTGTTTGGTACAATGTAGGATCCAAAGACGAAAAGCCCGGCAAGACAGGGTTCGCGCATTTGTTCGAACACCTTATGTTCAACGGCTCAGAGAATTACAACGATGAGTATTTCGGCCCGTTTGAGCGTGCAGGCGCGACAGGCATGAACGGCACAACATGGTTTGACCGTACAAATTATTTTCAGACCGTCCCAACCCCAGCCCTCGATATGGCGCTCTGGATGGAATCCGACCGCATGACTCATTTTGAAGGCGCGATTACGCAAGAACGCCTCGATGAGCAGCGCAAGGTCGTGCAAAACGAAAAACGCCAAGGCGACAATCAGCCCTACGGAACCGCCGAATACCGCCAACTCGAAGGTCTTTTCCCTGTGGGACATCCTTACCGCTGGTCAACCATCGGCTCTATGGACGATCTAAACGCAGCGTCTCTTGAGGACGTTAAAGAATGGTTCAAGTCTTATTACGGCGCGAGCAATACCGTTATCGTACTCGCGGGTGATATAGATGCGGCGACGGCTAAAGAAAAAATGCAGCTTTATTTCGGCGATGCGCCCGTCGGCGAACCGCTTTATCAGAAAAAATCCTGGGTCCCAGACCGCACAGATACGATCCGCGAAGTTATGTATGACCGCGTCCCGCAAGCGCGACTTGATCGCTATTGGGCCGTGCCAGGCCGCAACACGCAGGACAATGCGGTTCTGACCCTTGCCGCGCGAATCCTTGGTAGCGGCAAGACCTCACGCCTCTACAAAGAGCTTGTCCATGAGCGCGAGATTGCCACGAATGTCAGTGCGTCGGTTTCAGAACACTCACTCGCCAGTACCTTTTCCGTGCGGGTCACCGTCAAACCCGGCGGTGACGTGGCCGAGGTCGACCGAGTCATTCGCACGGTGATGAATGACTATATTGAAAACGGCCCGACGGCGAAGGAGCTCAGCGCTAGCAAAACACGCATCAACGCGGCGAGCATTCGCGGGCTTGAACAAATTGGCGGCTGGAGCGGCAAAGCCGTACAGCTCGCAGAAAGCACGCTTTACGCTGGCGATCCTGGATTTTGGAAACAAAAACTGGGTTGGATTAACGCAGCAGATGCTGGCCTCGTGAAATCGACAATGAAAAATTGGCTCTCTGACGGGGCGTATGAACTCGACATTCTTCCCTTTGGCGAGAAAAAATCTGCGAGCGAAGGTGCAGACCGCTCTAAATTGCCGGATATCGGTGATAGCCCGTCGCTGACATTTCCTAAAATTCAAGAGACAACGCTTTCAAACGGTATGAAAGTCGTCCTCGCAGAACGTAGCAGCGTGCCCGTTGTGAACATCGCTCTGCAATTCGACGCGGGGTATGCAGCAGACACGAAAGATACGCTCGGCGTGTCCAGTTTTGCTATGTCCGCCATGGACGACGGGACGACGTCTCGCTCTGCCCTTCAAATTAGCGAAGAGCTCGGCAGCCTTGGCGCGACATTGTCTTCGGGCGCAGGCTTGGACACATCAACTGTTAGAATGTCCGCGCTTAAGTCCAAGCTCGATGCGTCGCTTGATATCATGGCAGACGTGACAAAAAATCCGGCTTTCGAAGCCGATGAAGTCGAACGTCTTCGTAAGCGCTGGCTCGCCAGTATTGATAACGAAAAGGCACAACCCGTTCAGTTGGCGCTCCGGCTCCTGCCGCCGCTTATGTACGGTGATGGCCACGCTTATGGCATTCCATTTACCGGATCCGGCACAGCGGCCAGCACAAATGCCATCACACGCGACGCACTTGCCAAATATCATACAGATTATATCCGCCCGGATAATGCCACGCTCTACGTGGTCGGCGACACAACGCTGGACGAGATCAAACCCAAACTCGAAGCCCGCTTCGGCAATTGGACAGCGCCGGAAATCGACAAACCCATTAAAAACGTCGCAGAAGTTCCTGTGACATCCAACACGCGCGTTATCATCATTGACAAGCCGGATAGCCCGCAGACGATGATTTTAGGCGGACATCTTATTCCGGCCAAGGGCGCTGAAAACAATCTTGCTATAGAGTCTGCAATCGATGCCCTCGGCGGTCAGTTCAGCGCGCGGGTCAATATGAACCTACGCGAAGACAAAGGGTGGGCGTACGGCGCTTACACTTTCACCCAAAATGCAAGGGGTCAGCGGCCTTTCCTCGTCTACGCGCCTGTTCAGACAGACAAAACGAAAGAGTCTCTGATGGAGCTTCAAAAAGAGCTCACAACTTACACGGGTTCCAAACCGACCACACAGGACGAGCTTGATAAATCCCGCGAGAACGCAGTGCGCTCCCTGCCTGGTAGTTTTGAAACCGCTAGCAGCGTTATGAGTTCTATGATGAGTAATGCGAGCTACGGTAAACCCTACAACTATGTGGTGAATTTGAAAGAGCGTTACGACGCGCTTGATGTAAAAGATGTCCGCGCAGCCGCGAAAGACACGATCAAGCCCGGCGCTATTACATGGGTTATCATTGGCGACCGCACATCCATCGAAGGCCCAGTCAAATCTCTCAACTGGGCTGACGTGGAATTTCTCGATACGGATGGAAACCCGGTCGAGTAGACGTCGCTATTTAGGAATATCACTCATCAAGATATGCTTGGGGTGATCAGCAAATCGCTCGAGCCAGGCGCGGATATAGCCATAGCCTGACAGGTCAAATCCGCCCTCTTCGGCCACATGCGTGTAAGCATAGAGAGAAATATCGGCAATTGTGCGCCCCCCGTATGAGAACCAACGCTGATTCGAGAGATAGTCCTCCATCACGTCCAGCGCCGCATAGCCCTTGGTCATCAGTGCAGGCAGTTCTGCCTCGCGCGTATCCATCGAATAGTGATGTATATAACGGGCCACAGCGATGCTCGGCTCGTGCTTGTATTGTTCGAAAAACATCCACTGCATGATTTTGGCTTGATCAAATGCTGGCAAGGGCCAATACGGCGTGCCTTCCGCCAGAAAAAACAAAATCGCATTACTTTCAGCCAATTTTCGGCCGTCATTTAGCTCCAGCAAAGGAACCTGTCCTGCCGGATTGATTTTTTTGAACGCTTTGGTTTGCGTCTCGCCTTTAATGATATCGATAGCGACATGCTCATAGTCGAGTCCCAGATATGACAGCAAAAGCCGGACTTTGTAGGAATTCCCGCTCGGGAGATAATCATAGAGTTTCATAAGGTCTCTATAAAGCAACATATCTGTCTGTCAGCTATAACTGCACATAATATGGAACTAATACGGCTTTTATGCGTCTTATTTAGGTCACAAAGACTTGATACGGGTATGTAATGACGTGACCGAATTGAGCTTCTAAAGTATAAATTTGAAGAGAGGACTTCTCCCGATGACACATTTTAAATCAACTTTTATGACCACAGCCCTTGTTCTGGCCTGCGCAGCTGCGCCCGCTTTCGCTGACCACCACGCGGAAGGTACAATGAAAAAAGGCGACCACATGATGAAATCTGGTGACGCTATGTTAAAGCCCGGCACTCAGGCCATGACTACAGCTCAGCGCATGGCCGCAGAACAGAAAATCATCAGCGCTATGTCCGATACTGACCGCGCAGCTTTCATGATGCTCTCTGAGAAAGAGCGTAAAATGAGGATGAACAAACAGCTCATGGGCGGCGATTATATGGCCGGCAATGCGTCAATGACATCAGACACCATGAGTACAGGTCAAGTTCTACAAATGAACGAGCCTATGAACCCGACACTGGGCGATAGCGATGTTCTTATGTCTAACGGCGCGACGCCAGACGTTGATAAAGTCATGGCCATGGAAGCTCAGGAAAGCGACGGCACATTGATGAACAATGCTATCGCTGTCCCTACGATTGGCGGCAATGAAGTTCTGACGACAGTCACCTGCCCCGTTGGAGCAGAAGCACAGCCAGATGGAACATGTATGTTGACAGGCGACACAGACTTGATGTTTTCCACGGAAACGTCCGTTCAGAGTAGCACAATGATGAACGATACGTCGGCCATGACAAATACGCAGATGTCCACTCAATCTACCGGAACCTTCACGACAGATGGCAAGCCTTATATGGGCACAATGGATCCAGCATCCGTGTTCGGTAATCGGTAACTTCGGTTAAATTGAAAATAGATATCCCCGTCATTCTGTGGCGGGGATTTTTTATGCTTTACCAGAAGACCTCTTCGGTGCCTTAGGCCACGCCAACAGACATGCCAACACCACCGCAATTAAAGACACCCCGCCGAGCACATTATTTCCGCTCATAAAAATCATGACAGTTGATACCAGAAAGGCCAGCGCCATGATAAACGCGCCAAGTCTTCGGGTCTTCTCGAACGCCCCGAGTCCTGCGCCCGCGATTTGAATAATTCCAAGCACTATCATCCAGATAGCGTTGATGCCGAGCCCCTCAAAGAACATGGCTTCCTGCGGCAATTGCCTGACTTTGGCTGCGCCCGCCGCCAAGCTCATTAAGGTAACAAGGCCCAGAATGATGAGTTTAAAGATTTGCATATTATGCCTTCCGCCACGTCGTCCCGTCTGGGCCGTCCTCTAGGACGATACCGAGCGCAACCGCTTCATCGCGGGCGGCGTCTGCGGCGGGCCAGTCTCTATTGGCGCGGGCCTGCTCGCGGCGCTTGGCGATGGCGTCAAACTCCGCTTCCTCGTCCGAAGACGCCCCGCCCTTGAACCACTCGATAGGGTCTTTTTGCAGGAGGCCTATGAGTTTGGCATTTCGTCTAAATGCAAACGACAATAATGGATCGTAAATATCTCTAAATATTGGCTGAAACCCAAGTTCTTTGGGCGGAGTAATATCTTTCCCCGAAATTTGTCCAAAGAACATTCCAATATTGGCGACGAAACTAGCAGAATTTAGGTCTCCATAAATCACTTGGGTAAAAAATTCTTGTCGTGAAACCCAGGCCATATCTTCATCTGTGAGTTTTACTTTTGGTGGGCACTCCAAAAGTAATCGATACCACTTATCCAACTGAGTTTTAGATTCCTTCAGCAAGTCCTCAGACCATATCAGTTCACTCCGATAATGCGCCTTCAGCAGCGCCAAGCGTATCACCTCCCCGTCCCAATCTTTGAGCAAGTCATGGATGAGTTTCACATTCCCCAAACTCTTGGACATTTTGTCTTTGCCCATATTGAGAAATTCATTGTGCACCCAATAATTTGCGAGCGGAGCCCCGTCATGCGCACAATTACTTTGGGCAATTTCGTTTTCGTGGTGCGGGAATTTTAGGTCAACGCCGCCGCAATGTATGTCGATAGTTTCGCCTAAGACCGCCTTGGACATAGCGGAACATTCGATGTGCCATCCGGGGCGGCCTTTTCCAAAAGGCGCGTCCCATCCGACGCCATCTAGTTCTGGTTTCCATAACACAAAATCAGCGGGGTTTTTCTTACGGGCAGTTTCGCCCTCGCCTACACGGTCGCCGCCGCGTAAATTCTCAAGCGAATTGCCGGAGAGCTTACCATAATCCTCAAACCTCTCGACCTCGAAAAACACATGCCCATCGGACTCGTAAGCAAAGCCCTTTTCAATCAGGTCAGAAATCATCGCCACCATATCGTCTATATGTGCCGTACATTTCGGCTGCACGGTAGGCGGCAAACATCCAATCGCGGCCAAATCATCATTATAGATTTTGGCGTATTTCTCGGTAATCACAGAAATATCCACGCCTTGCTCTTTGGCGCTCTCAATAATCTTGTCATCTACATCGGTAATATTGCGCGCATAGACAACGTGATCTTCGCCGTAGATATGACGCAGCACGCGGAACAGGACATCGGCGACCACCGCAGCTCTCGCATTGCCGATATGGGCGTAGGAATAGACCGTCGGCCCACAATTATACATGGTCACCCGTTTGGGGTCTTGCGGCTTAAACTCCTGCTTTTCGCGTGTAAGCGAGTTGTAGAGTGTCAATGTGGGTTGCGTATCTGTCATATCCACACCATCTAATATATTCCTATGAGAACGCAACAAATCATCACGGCCATTCTTTTCTCGATTGGGGCCGCCGTCGCCGTCTATACCGCGACGCGCCCGGATTACGGCTTGCTCAAATTCAGCGTGCGCGGGACGACCGCTTATGGGAACGGCTCGACCAATGGCAGCTCTGTCTCGCAGGTCGGCCGGTTCCTGGATAATAATCCCGCCGTGGATAAACTCGTCTTTAAATGGATGTCCGGCACATCCGATGCGGATCGCAATTTGATAATCGCCCGTAAAATTCGAAATCGCGACTTGCACACCCATTTGACCAGCGGCAGCTTCATCGCCTCCGGCGCGGTCGACTTGTTCCTAGCAGGGACGACGCGCACGATGGAATGCGGGGCGCGTATCGGCGTGCATAGCTGGTCGTCTGGGGATGGCATTTATCATCCCGCCGCTATCGGGCATGATCCACGCCAGAAAACTCAGGAAAAATTCTTGAAAGACATGGACATTGACCCGAGCTTTTACGTTTTCACAAGAGACGCCGCCCTGCCCGATGATTTGCACATTCTGACGAACGCCGAAATTGAAAAGTTTGGTCTTTTGACGGAACCAGTGAAATGTGAGTAAGACTGAATCCTCTTAAAAGGTTGAGTCCAAAACTTTAGTCTTGTTCTGTTTTTCTATTATTTTCCGGATTTCTGTTGCTGTGTCCCGTTTCGGACCGTGGACGCTTCAAAGTCAGCTACACGCCAGAACTCATCTTAAACTCAAGCTCTTGAGCATTTTTTGGTGTCCGCTATGTGTTTACTAAAAGCTTATTATACCACTTCGCCTTTTTGTATGTTTTCTTGTGATATTCCCCATATTTTGCCTCTGCTAAAGAAAGAAACTCATCAAAGCGTATATTTATATCGCGGTTCCAATAAGTCACACTAGACATGACAGGGCCGTCCGGCATGGCGGCAAATTTAAGAAAAATTGTTTCGTCCGCAGATCCTGCCTTCACAAAGCCGAGACTTGCAATAGCCCTCCCGGTATTTGTCAAGCCGAGTTGTCTCTTTCGCGTGCTTTCGAGCATTTCGTCAAAATTCGGCCCCATCTGCACGCCGCCGCCAGGCGAATCCTTGTATCCCATAGCCGTCAAAGCACCCGGGCTTCGTCGACACTCATGTCTAGCGTGACGCCAGCAATATCAAGAGATCCCGTTTGCGCATGCGTGAGAGGCGCAAGAAAAAAGACAGACAGTGTAATTGCGAGATATTTAAACATAAAAACGTCTATTTGAGCGCAATCTTACATAAACCCGACACAAAGCACGCTGAAATTGAAAATCCTGCTGAATAACAGACGTGCGGTTTTATCACTGGCATCTTCCCCGTCTTATCCGCTATAGGAGCCGCTATGAATAATGACACGAGTAAAAAGCCGGCTCTTAAGGCTGTAGATGATTTCAAACGCCCCTCGCGTGAAGAGGCGATGGCGGCTGTGCGAACGATGATTGCTTGGGCCGGGGATAACCCTGACCGTGAAGGCCTAAAAGACACGCCCAAACGCGTTATAAATGCCTATAAAGAATGGTTCCGGGGTTACGACCTTGACCCGAATGATGAACTCTCCCGCCGCTTCGACGATGTATCAGGCTATGACGACATGGTTATTCTGCGCGAGATTGACGTTGAAAGCCATTGCGAGCATCACATGGCGCCCTTCCTCGGCAAAGCTTACGTCGCTTACCTGCCAACTGACCAAGTGGTCGGTATCTCCAAACTCGCGAAAGTTGTCGAAATTTTCGCCAAACGGCTACAGACACAAGAGACAATGACCGCGCAAATCGCGAACGCGATTGACGACGCGCTCAAGCCCCGCGGGTCTGCTGTCATGATTGACGCCATCCACCAGTGCATGAGCACACGCGGTGTCCACCACCCGAATGTCTCAACCATCACAACGCAGTTCACAGGCGAGTTTAAAACGAACCCTCATTTGCAAGATCGGTTCCTGCGCTTAATTGGCATAAGCACTTAGTTAGGGCATAAGAATAGGCCCAACGACCTCAATTTTATTCGTAAATACGATACCTTTATATTCCTTAGGAATCACGCCTAGCTGTTCAAGCTCGTCTAGCCCCACACTTCCATGCCCGGCGTAAGGCCCAAGCAATATGGAACGGCTTCCCACAGCGTTAAGTCGTTTTTCAAAACGATGCGGCCACCCCCACGCGAGACGGCGATAATTTGACGGCACAGCCACATAGGTATTCTTACAGCTGTTCGGCATGCCGCCATACCACCCCGTCAATAAATATCCTTTTAGGCACGATTTCGTATTTTTGCGGGTTTGGATTATCATGTCCGGGTAAGCGGCCATAACGGGCACTGCGGGTCTGTTTGACGCGGTTAACCCCAAGCGGCTCACATCTTTTCCCCCAAGGTAATCGCGGTACGCCTTGCCCTCAGAAGTTTTCCCGTGTTTCAAATTGACTAGGAAATTCGCATCAGGAAAGGCTGTCAGAACCGCGTCCAATGTTGGCATTGCGCCGACAAATTGACCTCGAAACGGATAGGTTTCTCCGCCGTCCGCGGTATAGCCATAGCCAATATCAAGGGATTTAAGCGTTTCCAGACTTTGCTTGTGCGTTGGCCCTGAACCATCGGTTCGGCAATCCAAGTTCGCGTCATGAAAGACAACGAATTCACCATCTGAGGTGATCTTCACATCAAGCTCAATTATATCTGCACCGGCGTCGATCGCGGCTTGCATGGAGGGCAGCGTGTTTTCTATAAATCCATGGGAGAGCAGATCAATGCGCTCCGCTGTGCAAGTCGTGTTGGTCAGGCCTTCGCGGTGATAAGTTTGATGTACGCCCCGGTGGGCCAGAAGGCTCATCTCCCCGTCCGGCACTCCGGCTATCCAAGAGGCGTTCATCCCGTATATGGCGGCGAAGAAGGCTCCCGCCCCATATAAAGCCAGTTTGCATTTTCTCATTCTTTCCCTCGAGTTTCATAATCACACAGGTCGCAGAAAAACACGACTGGAATGGGACGCATTAAAGGTGACTTTATGGCGCGCATAATCTGCAGACATGAAAAAACCCGCCGTACTAAGTACAGGCGGGTTTTTGTAATTAGAGCTCTTTTAGAACTAAGCGGCGGCTTCGACTTCAGCTTGGTGCTTGATAAGCGCCTTTTTGATTTTCTTAGCCTTGTCCGTCAGCTTGTGATTCTTTGTGTTCATAAGGAAACCATCGAGGCCGCCTTTGAAATCAACCGTGCGCAGGGACGCTGCAGAAATGCGAAGGCGGTATTTTTGACCCATAGCTTCGGACGCGAGCGTGACATTACACAGGTTCACATTGAACCGGCGCTTTGTTCTGTTTTTAGCGTGAGACACGTTGTTGCCTGACATTGGGCCTGTGCCGAGAAGATCGCATGTGCGTGCCATATCAGACATCCTTAATACAATAGAAAAAGCCCGCAGTTTTACGGGCGTGAAACAATTGTGCGGGATTTAGACAAGCCGCGCTCGCACGTCAACCCAAAAATGAGTCTTAAAAGCCCGTTGCACATTACGAAATCATAATGCCATTGGAGGTTTTTATTCATCTTGGCGCTATGTGCCGGGCGCTAAATTGTTATAGATATTTTCGAATAGGCTCCCAGCCAACTCGGCTCTCTGAAAGGCGCATCAATGAAGCGGTTACTTACTCCCCTCTTGGCAGGTTTAATTTTGTCTGGTTCTGCATCAGCTCAAACTATGCCTGAGACACCCTCCGTCATTGATAGTTTTGCGCAGACACAATTTAACATGGCCAGTGGTAACTACCATGAAGTAATCGCGCCGGGGCCTGAGGCGACGCAATTCAAATTTAAGCTCAAAGGCTATGTTCTCGGCCTGCGCATGATTAGGGCGGATTATTACGGCTACACGGATAACGGCCGCTACGCGCTCTATTCAAATGCGCGCACATCGGGCCTTGCAGCTTTCTTGAAACAAATGCGAATTTGGGGTGTCACCCAAGGCCGCTATGATGCGAGCGGTATGCGCCCGGATTTTCAGGTTCAGCAAAACGTCAACAAAAAAAACCGCCGGATTGAGATGGAATATGATAATGTCGCCAAAAGAGTGAATGTCATTGCCAATCCGCGCATTGGCTCTCAAGGCGTCCCCCCTGCCAGCGAAGATGAACGCTACGCCGCCGATGATGTTTTGTCCGTCATTCTAAAATTGCTAATGACCGGCCAAGCCATTGACGGAGAGCCTTGCACAGGCAAGGCCCCGGTTTTTGACAATAAGCAACACTACAATCTTCGCATGGAAAACACGGGTATCATCAGATTCAAAAAAGACGGGTTTAAAGGCGATGTCCTCACCTGTAATATTTATTACGAGCCCGTGAACGGCTTCGACCCTGAAGACCTGCCGAGCGAAGAAGAGGCACAAACACCCGTCAAAATTTATTTGTCTTTCAACGAAGAATACGGGGTCTATGTTCCCATTAGAGCGACCTACAAAATCAGCGGGTTCAAAGCTGTCCTAAAAATGTCAGAGTTTGAAATTACGGGTCCTAAAATTCAATAATTCATCCCCGCTTCATTGCTCGAACTGCATTGAAATCATCAGACAAACCCTCATATTCGGTCTATGGTCCCGCCTTTAAACCCTGCCTCCGTCACAGCTATTCTTGGCCCGACTAATACGGGCAAGACGCATTACGCCGTTGAGCGTATGCTGGGACGGGCCAGCGGCGTTATCGGGTTGCCGCTTCGTCTACTTGCGCGGGAAGTGTACGACAAAATTTGCGCCATAAAAGGCGAGCGCCAATGCGCACTCATCACGGGTGAAGAGAAAATCGTCCCCAAACACGCGCGCTATTATGTCTGTACCGTCGAAGCCATGCCGATGGAGAAACGCTTTGCCTTTCTAGCCGTCGATGAAATCCAGCTTATGGGGAATTTTGAGCGCGGGCATATTTTTACCGACCGGTTACTACATGCCCGCGGTACAGAAGAAACATTGTTCCTAGGCGCAGAAACCGCGCGGCCCATGATACGCGAGCTTCTCCCTAAAGCCCGGCACGACTACCGGGAGCGATTCTCTACCCTCTCCTATTCCGGCGAGACGAAACTCACCCGTCTACCCAAACGCTCTGTCATCGTCGCCTTCTCGGCCGCAGAAGTTTACGCGATTGCGGAGTTAATCAGACGCCAACGCGGCGGCGCGGCCGTGGTGATGGGCGCCCTCTCTCCGCGCACGCGAAACGCGCAGGCTGATTTATACCAATCGGGCGAAGTCGATTTCCTTATCGCGACAGACGCGGTGGGCATGGGCCTAAACTTGGACGCTGACCATGTCGCCTTCGCCAGTCTTCGGAAATATGACGGCCACAGGCGGCGTATTCTTGGTCCTATGGAAGCGGGACAGATCGCGGGCCGCGCGGGACGGTTTCGTAATAACGGCACTTTTGGGACCACAGGCGACTGCCAGCCTATGGACCCGGAGATGATACAAAAGATCGAGGCGCATAATTTTGAGCCCATGCACCGGGCCGAATGGCGAAATTCTGCGCTCGATTTTGGCAGCCTCGCACGGCTGGACGAATCCCTACACGCGCCCACGCCGAACCGCCGCCTGAAACGCGCGCGAGGAATCACTGATGAATTATCCTTGGAACGTATGGTGGCTATACCTGAAGTGAATGACGCCACGCGCACCCCTGCCGAGGTCAAGCGTCTCTGGGATATTTGCCAAATTCCTGACTTTCGGAACATGACCATCGACGCCCATGTCCGACTATTACAGGATATATACCGTCTTATCGTCACAAATGGCGGTAAACTCCCCGATGACTACATGCAAAAGCAGGTTAACCGCGTTGATGAAACACTCGGCGGAGTTGATATTTTATCTGCGCGATTAGCCCATATCCGGACATGGACATATTGCGCGAATAAAGTAAGTTGGATTCATGATAGCGCGCATTGGATCCGCCAAACCCGCGAGGTTGAGGATCGACTCTCTGACGCGCTACATGAAAGTCTGATTGAGCGCTTCGTCGATAAACGAACCAGCGCTCTGATGAGGGGCATAGGATCGGGAATACACATGGACGCAACGGTTAAGGACAACGGCGAAGTTTGGGTCGACAATCACTTGATTGGTCATTTAAAAGGCCTCTCTTTCACGATCGATGAAACCGCCTCAGAACTCGAAGCTAAAGCCCTCTCTGCTGCCGCTGAAAAGGCTGTCAGTCCTGAAATTGACCGCCGCCTCACCAGCCTCTGCGGAGGAACCCACGCTATCTTTACCGTGTCAGACGCAGGCAAAATTCTCTGGGGCGGAAACGCTGTTGGTAAAATCGGCAGCGGCGGGACGGTATTTAATCCGGATGCAGATGTCATCGGCGCGGAACTTGGCAATATCAATTTAAGAAATCTTGCAGCCGACCGTATGCGCGAATTCCTCCGCAGCGAAGTCACCGCAAAGCTCGCCCCCCTCCACGCTCTCAAAACCCTGTCCGAACGCGAAGACGCTATCCCTGCCGCCAAAGGCTTTGCTTTTGTCCTCTTGGAAAATTACGGCGCGGTTGACCGCTCTGATCATTTCGCGGCGATTAAAGCCCTTGAGCAAGATGCCCGTAAACAGCTTCGCGAAATTGGCGTGGTGTTTGGGCAGTACAATATTTATTTACGCGACATGCTTAAACCTAAACCAGCCACCCTTTTGGGACTGCTCGTGGCGTTCGGCGCTGGCGGCGATAAAAAACCGTTTATACCCTTCGCGGGGATGACGTCTATTGCCAGTGAAGGCGACCTTGCGAGCGAGCATTATTCCAAAGACGCAATTTCTCGCGCGGGCTACCGCGCCTGCGGACCGCGTATTGTCCGCTTTGATATACTTAACCGTCTCTCATCTCTTATTCGCCAAGCGCAGACCGAAGCCGGAGGGCGTGATTTCCAAGTCATGCAAGAAATGCTCGCCTTAATGGGCTGTACGATGGACGAAGTCGAAGGCGTGCTAAAATCGCTCGGGTACAAGTCCGAAACGAAAACGCCGAAAGACCCTGCACCTAAATCCGAGGCAGAAGAGACAGATCCGACAGCCCCTGCTGCCGAAACTGAAGCTCAGGCTCAGAACCGTAAAATACAAGCGCCAAAGAAACAAACGGCCCAGCTGAGTGTCTATAATAAGCGCGTACCCAATGAGGCCGGCGAAACTGTCGAAGTTCCCAATACTGATTTTTGGTCAATGCCTTATAAGCACAACAACAAACCGGGCGGACGGTCCCAATCCAAAAATCAATCTCAAAATAGAAAACCGTTTAAAGGCAAGCAACCGCCGCGCGGCCCCAAGAAGCAAAGCGCAGAGTTCAAACAAAAAGAACAAAAGCGCATGGAAGACTCGCCTTTCGCTGCCCTCGCAGCGCTTAAGACCAAAGGCGGTAAGTAATTGGGCGCGCCGCAGCTTCAACACAATCCTGCCGACGCAGCGCGGCTTGACGTCTGGCTTTTTCGCACCCGCCTTGTCAAAAGCCGAAGTCTTGCGACCAAACTCATTCTTGGCGGTAAAATCCGGCTTAGCCGAAATGGTCAAACTACACGCCGCCTTAAACCTCATGTCACCATCCGCCCGGGCGACTGCGTGACCTTCATGCGCGGCACAGAGCTGCTCAATATTGAAATGGTCGCCCCCGGTACGCGTCGCGGCCCCTCAAGCGAAGCCCGCGAGCTTTACATAGCCCTGCCCCTTGAGGCGCAGTAACACTCAAAGGTGACATATGGGCCTGTTGACAATTGGCCTGTAAAACGCCAAATCCCTCACTCTAATCTCCGAGTATGGACGCCCACATGACCTATATTGTCAAAGACGAATGTATCAAATGCAAATTCATGGATTGTATCGAGGTCTGTCCCGTCGATTGTTTCTATGAAGGCGAGAATATGATCGTCATTCACCCCGATGAATGTATTGATTGCGGCGTCTGCGAACCCGAGTGTCCCGTTGACGCGATTGTCCCCGATACCGAAGATGATCCGGACGGGAAATGGCTCGCGATCAATTCTAAATATGCCGAAATTTGGCCCGTTATTACCGTCAAAGGGACACCGCCCGCAGATGCAGAAAAATTTGAGTCCGAAACTGGTAAATTCGAGAAATACTTCAGCGATAAACCCGGTGCGGGCGATTAATCGCTATAATTATCGCTCCCAACGGAAAAACTACTCCGTTTATGTGGATTTTCAGTGATTTTTGTGTTATACGTTATCTAAGAAACGGGTGCGGCCTTTATAACCGCGCCTTTTGTTTGTTTAATGCATAGCAGTACTAAACCTGCGCGAAATCGAAGGCATCTCATTCATGGCAACTAAAAAAACATCTCCTGCAAAAGCCGGAGCAAAGAAAACTGCGTCAAAAAAGACGGCGACTAAGAGCAAGAAAAAATCATTCAAGGTCAATCAGCATATCGTCTATCCCGCTCACGGCGTTGGCAAAGTCGTGGCGATTGAGCAAGAAATTATCGCTGGCTTCGACATCGAAGTTTACGTTGTGTTGTTCGACCAAGACAAGATGACTTTGCGCGTTCCGACATTAAAGGCCGATACGTCCGGTATGCGCCCGCTGTCTAACGACTTGATCCTAAAAGATTGTTTCACGACCCTACGTGGCCGCGCCCGAATTAAGCGGACAATGTGGAGCCGCCGCGCACAAGAATATGAAGCCAAAATTAATTCCGGCGACCTTGTCCTTGTGACCGAAGTCGTTCGCGACCTGCACCGTACGGATGCGCAGCCTGATCAATCCTATTCTGAGCGTCAGCTTTATGAACGGGCCATTGACCGCACAGTTCGCGAGATTGCAGCGATTAAGAAAGTCGACCGCGACACAGCTCTCGGCGAAGTTCTAGAAATCCTTGCGAAAGCCCGTGAAAAAGCTGCCGCTAAAGCCGCGGCTAAGGCCGAAGCTGAAGCGAAGAAAAACGGCGAAGACGAAGCTGCGGCTTAACACTTACCCCCTCCCCCCTCGCGGGGAGGGAGTTAAGATTTAATCTAAAATTTCGAGCCGTTCGGGATGATCTAGCCAAATCATGGGACCGTTCATAAGTTCGATCCACCCCCGGACACGCACACGCGCGCCGTCCAACTCGTTCAGGTCTAGACCGGCTTTTTTAAACCGCTTGCGGTCTTTCTTGGCGATAGCCACCGTAAAGTCTGTTTTATAATTCGCCCCAAAATTCAAATAAACCCGTCCGCGTATATCTGCGCTAGACGTGATAATCCCTTCGACGAGTTGAAAGCTATCCACGTCTTGGGCGAGCGCATCAGGCGCGGGATTACGTATGGCATAGTAAGCGTTGTCCCATATGCCCCGCTTTGCCTGCCTAGCCTCTTGTTCCGCCGTGTATAGAGCGCCAGAGTCCTGGAACGTATCAGGCCAAGTATAAACCCGCGCCATGCCGAGACGCACCATTTCCTCTTGCACCCAGATGTCTGCATTGCCGCCCTCATCCAGCAGATAAACTTGCGCAAGAGCCCGGTCATATCGATCCCGGCGCTCCCCGCCGTAATAAAGCCGGGCTTTACGTTTACCTATCAGAGTATTTAGAGCCGCCTTGGCTTCATATCCTAAAGGCCAATCTTTGAAGCCTTCCCGCCCCAGAGATATTTTAGGGGCTTGCATTGCCGAGAGCCGGACTTTCAGCCCGCTATCTAGGTATAGCGTATCCCCATCTAGCACAGATTTTACCGCGCCTGTTTCGCCCGCATCCAGGTCTGGGGCTCGAAGGCCCGTATTTGACGCGCCCAGAAACACAGCGCTCGCGAGGACGGCAATGCGCTTAAGCCCGCTATAATTTGACTTAGACTTCATAGCCGCCATGATGGCGTAGAAATTAGCACACGTCGAGTCAGCTATGACAGCCTCCATTGATCTTTATTGGTCCTTTCGTTCCCCCTACTCTTTTTTGGCGACAAAGCGTATTCGAGAGATTGAGGCTGAACGTGACGTAAAATTTAACCTAAAAATCGTGATGCCTCTGGCCATACGCGACCCAAAATTTTTCGATAGCCGCGGGCCGAGTTGGCTCGGCTATGTCATGCGAGATATTTTCAGGCTTGCGCAAATGAGCGGGCAAACTATCGCGCCGCCCAATCCCGACCCTATCATTCAGGACATGGCTACGGCTAGTATCGCTGCAGAGCAGCCTTATATTTGGCGACTCTCACGCCTTGGAGTTGCCGCAAGCGACTCAGGCAAAGGGTTAGCTTTCATAGATGAAGTCAGCAAAGTCATTTGGGGCGGTCAGCCTTGGACGGAAGGCACTATTCTAGCAGACGCCGTAGACCGTGCCGGATTATCCCTCCTCGAACTTGAAAAGACCATCACCCCCAACGCAGACGCCTTAGATACCCGCATCGCCCAGCACGACACCGAGCTACGCGCTGCCGGACATTGGGGCGTGCCAACGAGTGTCTACAAAGGTGAGCCGTTTTTTGGGCAGGATAGGCTGGAGGTGCTACTCTGGCGCCTTGACCAAGAAAATGTTGGCTAGTTCCGATTTCCTGCTAAAAGCGCGCGAGCGATCCCGTAGCTCAGCCGGATAGAGCGCAAGATTCCTAATCTTGAGGCCGGTGGTTCAAATCCACCCGGGGTCACCA
>ENA-ORXT01000058-ORXT01000058.1-marine-metagenome-genome-assembly--contig:-NODE-58-length-160838-cov-11.648858_pt1 | contig 160838 bp, 125 predicted proteins | sample MGYA00237868_ERZ511482 | MGnify/ENA metagenome assembly ERZ511482 | reverse complement strand
CAAATACCTCTCTCAGAATTATCTATTAGCCCAGCTTTGAATAAGTAGAATCTTGCCCATTGAATTTGATTTCTTACACGACTTTGGCCGTTTGAAGTTGTTTCTTCTAATTGGTTTTCATCTATCTGTAGCTGTTCAATAACTTTTTCTATAATATCAGATGTATTACCAGCACCACCATTTTGCTGCAATTGATTTAGAACTGGATTCATATATTCTAAAAACTTGGGACCTTTCATTTTTTTTGTTTTCTGATGAGACATAACGGATCGGTGACATGCAGCGTCTCTCGACGAAGGAGAGATATGCTGTCATCGTCACTTGTTGAACAAAGCTCCTACGTCGCAGCCTAAAAAAAGCGGCACGATCTTAGACCCTCTTACTGCATTATTCAACACTAAAAATTAAGTTATGAAAAAAAAGTTTCATTCCAATTGGTATTGATCGTTTCGATGCTGCCATCTCGCGCATGGATGTCCATATGTCTCTTAAAGGATCAGCCTTCGCTACTCGCCAAAACTATCTACGTGGTATAAAGATAATGATTGAATACTATCAACGGCTTCCCGAAGAATGTACTGTTGATGAGATTAAGTCTTACTTAGTCTATCAACGTGAACACCTTAATATTGCATCCTCTACACTTAACGTAAGGGTCTGCTCCCTAAAATATTATTTTCGCCACATTGCTAATCGATTGGACCTAGTTGTTAAGATCCCCAATCCTAGAGTCCAAAAATTTGATACAGAGATCTTCACACCTGCAGAGATGAAGATCATCTTTAAGACCTGTAGAGATGTGCGTCAACTACTTATTATACAGTTACTCTTTGATTGTGGGTTGAGGATCGGAGAGGTGATCAAGCTACGGGCAAGTGATTTTGATAAGACTAGTCACACGATCACGATCCGCAACTCTAAGGGAAACAAAACCAGAGTAGTCTTTTATGGAGCGAGTTTAAAACAGACCCTTAATCAATATGCCAAGGCTATTGGTATAAAACAAGGCGCACTTATCCAAAGCTACAAGGACTCTGGTAAACCACTTTCTATTAGTGGTATCCAGCACATCATAAAACGGATCATCAGAAGGGCACATCTAAGTAAGCGTGGCTCGGCTCATACACTCAGACATACATTTGCTGTCCACTACCTCAATAGAGGCGGCTCTATATTTTCCTTACAGCTACTTCTTGGGCACTCTCACATTTCTACCACTCTTGGATATCTTAAGTATGCTAAGTTGCCCGATGGAGATAGAGTCTCCGTTCTTGATAGTCTGACCGAGTAGTTCGTGGCTAAACATACTCTCGAGGTAAGTGATATCATCAAAAGATTCCTGCCTCAGATGGACAAGCATAAGATGCCTGTCCATCATCTAAGAACGCTGTCTGCTATTGCTCGATGCCGCACCGCTGAGCTAGGTGGTCATATAGATCAGTGTGATAGTTGTGGTCACCTCAGGATCTCTTACAACTCTTGTCGCAATCGACATTGTCCCAAATGTCAGGGACTAAACAAAGAGATGTGGATCATCCAACAGGAAGACATGCTATTACCTGTAGTTTATTATCATGTGGTATTTACCCTACCCCATGAGTTAAATTTGATTTGCATGTACAACCCTCGAGTGATGTATGATCTACTATTTGATAGTGCATGGCATACCATCAATACTTTAGCAAAAGATCCACAATGGATCGGCGCTAATACTGCAGCTACTATGCTCTTACACACTTGGTCACAGAATCTGTCGCTGCATCCTCATCTCCACTGTATCGTGCCCAATGGTGGATTGACTAATGATGGTAGTTGGCAATTCCCTAAGAAAGGAAAGGACAATTTTCTCTTTCCAGTCTTAGCAATGATGCAAGTATTCAAGGGCTATTTCATGCAACAACTAAAGCAAAAAGTGAAAGAGCACCAACTCGATATTCCACAAAGTTACTTTAGAAAATTTGGTGGGCAAAGAAAGTGGCGCAATCTGCTTTATCAAAAATCTTGGAATGTGTTTACTAAAAAACCATTCAGCAATTCTAAACATGTAATCGATTATCTTGGAAGGTACTCGCACAGAGTCGCTATTACCAATAGACGCATTGTCTCAATAGATGACCAAGGAGTAAATTTTGAATATAAAGACTATCGATCCAAAGACGCTAAGAAGATCTTGCCTTTGAGTGGTAAAGAATTCTTACGTAGATTTTGTTTGCACATTCTGCCACCTAGATACAGAAAGGTCAGATATCGGGGATTCATCGCAAACGCATGCAAAGCAAAAAATATCAAAAAAGCGCGAGCTGCACTAAACACAAAACATTACCAATTACTGAATAAAGCTGAGAGAAAACAACTCGCTATGCTGAGACTATTTGGATCAAATGATCTCGACCTATGCCCCTGTTGCAAAAAAGGAAAAATGCAAATGATCATCACCATCAACAAAAACAGACCACCTCCCAAAATCATCATTGCTAAAATCAAATACCAAAATTCTAAAAACAGAAAATGAACGATTTTCAATAAAACCCCTATGTCTAGTATCAAGAAATACCGCCATGAAGTGGCAATTTATTATGCTTATCCCTAAGTGAATAGAAATATTATAAAGTGAAAATTGAGCTAAGAGTTCTTAGCTTTATTTATGCTCCGTACCTGAGCCATTTTTATAAAGTGGTTCAAAATTCAAAACCCATAAGAGTTCCAGTTTGACTCCGCGTTGTCCAACACAGGCTATGATTCAGTATTCACTAGAATCATGAGCCTTGAATGTTAGATATCGGATTTCATCTTTTCACCTTCATTCAAACTGAGATTTGAGATCCATCTTCTCATGTAATATTCTTACAATTTCAATTCTACCTTCTTTATCATTTGGACGATAAAATATAAGATGTCTTCCAGATTTTAATTTTCGATAGTTTCCAGTCTTGTGTAAATAGGGTTGACCAATTTCTGGATTTTTACTTGCTAACTTAAACCTTGAGAATACTTCGTCTTGGTATTTTTGAGCAGTATTGAATGACCAATTTTCAACTGTATAATCAAAAATTAATTCTAAATCGAAAATTGCTTGAGGGCTTAAATATATTTTATACATTCAAGCCGTGCTTTTTCTTCATTCGTTCTTTGAATTTTTTATTGTCGAATAGAATCGGTTCTCCGCTTTTCTCTCCAACAACTAGAGCTTCGTTTATTGCCTTTATTTTGTTTCGCTCGTCTTCCAATAATCTTAAACCTGTTCTTATAATTTCACTGGCTGATGTAAACCTTCCCGATTTGATTTCTTTTTGAATAAATTGGTAATCGCTGCCCCATTGTCTATCGCCATGACATAAATACCCAAGGAGAAATAGGCAGGACGAAATGTGTAATTATCGATTCCATCCTTAAATATATTCCCAAAGGCTTTTCTAAATTCAGATTTTACAGCCATTCTTGGGATTAGATTTATTCTAAAGCCAGTCTTTAAGCCGAAGTTATAAGCAGTAAATTTGTATGTATCCGACTTAATGGGTGATGTTAAAAACGGCGAACATGTTCTTGTACCTATTGAATGAATTTCTTCATAATAATAGAAACTTGTTTGTTTATCAATCTATTATTGTTTTGAACTAAATTCAAAAAGCTTCCGACGGATATTTCAATGATATTACTTTTAAGCCTACGCGTGTAGTAGAAGATAATTTAAATCTGTTGTCTCTGTCTCCACATTGTTAGTTCTACTCACAGTATTTGATTCTACAGGCGAAAGAAATATATTTTCTACGCATAAATACCCTCTAAATACATGAAAATATCTAGGTTTAAAACTAAAACTTAGAGTATTTGCACTGATTTCATAAAATTATTATCTGAATTAATATTTAAATGTAATATAAATTGCAAAACAAAGTAATTATGTTTAGCTTGTTTTGTACAAAAAATATTACACCAGCAGATATTAAGTAACTATTGTTATTGATATATCTAAACTATTGAATACATTAAATCGAACAGAGAAGTAAAATGAATAAATTAATTAATAAAATTGCGATTGCGAAGCTGGCCTTAGGCATTGCTGCTACGGCTGGAATTAGTGTCTTGAGTCTTTCTTCTGCTGCTTTTGCGGGAGAAGGTGGAGTAGCTGGTGCTGCTGCCTTTACTATCGACAATAGCGGTACAGATCCTGTAGTAACAGGCGTTGCTGTTGCTGCTGCGGTTGGTAAGCAAGATGCTTCCGCTGCTGCTTATAACGTTCCCGATAGCACTTTGGCAACTGACGTTGGCGTACAAAACTATGCTTATTCCATCGGTTCTGCGGGTGTAATTTCCATCTCCGCAATGGGCGACCCTGAAAATGCTGAAATGGCGGGTTCTGCCGATACTGCTTTGGCTGACGAACAGGGAAACAGCTTCAATGCTGATGCTCCTGGGGCAATTCAATTAGGAACAATTACAGGCGACGATTTAGTTGACTTTGGCGAAGTTGCTCCATAGTACGTCTTAATTTATTGGTAATAATTTTAGGTCGGCGGAATATGTTCCGCCGATTTTATCCCTTTTTTTAGCAGTAAAAAATCGACACGTTAGCGAAAAAAAAGATATTTAGCCAATCTAATTAAATATATAAAGCTCTTAAATGAGTCTAGTTAACCCTAATAAATTTTAAAGTATCTACTAAGAAAAAACAAAAGCTGAGTAACATACTATATTTTTGTTCTGGATATATTTGAGAATATCAGTCTGTTTTTATTTATAACTTATCGATCGCGATCGTAACTTATCACTATTTTTTATTCTTAGATAGCTTGCTATTTAACCTTATCAATCGCGACTGAATAGTTATTTGTTTGGTATTGACGATCTAAATATGATTCCGCCCTCCCTGCCCCCAACTCGCGCGTACATGCGGCTAAAGCCTTTGTCTTGCGCCTTTCGTCGGACGGTGCGAAGCACCAGCGTCCCGAAGGGACTTTGCCTCGATAGAGGCTGTGGGTCGCTCGTCAATCCTGGGGGAGTAAAGAGAACGGTAAGTCCCCAAATTTGGGACGTAGCCACCTCGCATATAAGGGGCATTTATTTCTATCGCCCGCAACAGCCGTTATACGACCAGAGAATATTCTCCTGTAGCTTGTTTTGGAAATGTGATAGTTGGCGTTTCCCAATTTAGAAAAGCAGAGATTGAATCGCTCTCATATCTCTTCCAGATCCATAGTAGACGCTCAATATTTGTTGCCTTAGTGATACCAACTACCAAATATTACGAGAACTAATTAACATGTCTGCATTACTAGAGATTTCATCTGTTCCCGCTACTCTATCTAACACCGCCTCAACCTTAGTCTTTATCGATTCTGGAGTTGAAGAACCACAATTTTTAGCCAACGGTATCGTTCCTGGCGCAAAAGCTTTTATCCTAGATCGCCAACAGGATGGCATTAAGCAAATCACCGCGGTTTTACATGACTACCCCCAAGTAGAAAGTATTCACCTCGTCTCTCATGGTTCGCCTGGATGCATACAGCTTGGTAATACTTACCTCAGTCTCGATACTTTAGATAAGTATCAGCAAGATTTAAGTAGCTGGTTCTCCTCCTCACCCCGTCACCCTGCCACCCCATCGCTCTTAGTCTACGGTTGTAATGTTGCAGCAGGAGATGCAGGAGAAGAGTTTATTAATAAGCTTTATCAAATAACGAGCGCCAATATTGCTGCCTCCAAGACAAAAACTGGAAACTCTGCTTTAGGTGGCGACTGGAATTTAGAAACTAGAAAAGGTTTCTCCAAAGCATCTCCCATCTTTCAACCACAAACAGTAGTTTCATATGCTGGTGTTTTTGGAATCGTCAATGAAGTCGAGCCAAACGACACCATTGAGACAGCACAAATTCTAAATCTTGCAGATTTTACTTTGGACTTCGATCCAAACATTGGCGACCAGACTACCAATACATCGGAAAGCATTCCTCATGTAACTATCCAAGGAACTGGAAACGATACTTTTGATTACTATCAATTTACAATTTCTCAGCCAGATACCAGGGCAATATTTGATATTGATTTTGGAAGTAATACTGGAGCGACAAGTTTTGATACTTATCTTAGACTTTTCGATAGTAACAACAACCAAATAACTCAAAATGATGATAATTCTACATCATATGGTCAAGCAGGTAGTACTTCTGGTTTAGATTCTTATCTTGAGTACACTTTTGCTGATTCTGGTACTTACTTCATAAAAGTATCACGATATATCGATAATTCTGTTCCTAACGGAAGTGACTATCAATTACAACTTTCTATGCCTATTATTAGTGGCGAATTTACTGAAGATGCAGCCAATCCCTTTACATTTGACCTACTATCTATAGTCACTAATGTTGATGGTAATGCACTAAGTATCACCGAAGGCTATACTGCGACTTCTAATAATAGCGATCGCACTTTTAACTTTACTATCGATGAAGCGACAGGGGAATTCAATATAAATCCCAATCAGTTTAATGACCTAGCAGAAAATGAGAGTGAAGCTGTCACCGTTAATTTTGAAGTAAGCAACGGTACAGAGACGGCAGCCAACACTGCTGTTTTTTTGGTTGATGGTGTTAACGATGCGCCCGAAGCTACTGCTGTAGATGGTGGAACTACTAACGAAGATGCAGCTAATCCCTTTACTTTTGACTTGCTCTCTACTGCTACTGATGTCGATACGAGTGATGAGCTACGTGTTGCGGATGGATCTACTGCGACTTCCAATAATGGCGATCGCACTGTTGACTTTACTATTACAAACGGTGAATTTAGTTTAGACCCCAATCAGTTTAACGATCTGGCTGCGGGAGAAAGTGAAACAGTTGCCGTTGATTATGAAGTAAGCGACGGAATGGAGATGGTGGAAAACACCGCTACTTTTGTCGTCGAAGGTGTAAATGATACGCCTGTGGTGTCTGCTGCTGTGGATGGCGGAACGACTAACGAAGATGCAGCCAATCCCTTTGCTTTTGACCTGCTTTCTACTGCCACTGATGTTGATGGTGATGATCTGAGTATTAACAATGGATACACTGCGACTTCCAATAATGGCGCTCGCACTGTTGCCTTTAGCATTAATGAAACTACAGGGGAATTTACTCTAGACCCCAATCAGTTTAATGAATTAGCCGTGGGTGAAAGTGAAACTATCACCGTTAACTATGAAGTAAGCGACGGTATGGAAACGGTAGCTAATACTGCTAGTTTCGTGGTTGAAGGTGCAAATGACGTACCGATGGTTGAGACTGAGATCGAAGACCAAATTACAAATGATGTTGAAGCATTTAGTCTCGACGTTAGCAGTAACTTCAGCGATGTTGATGCTACAGATCCTCTCAGCTTCTCTGCTAATGGTTTACCCGATGGCTTAGAAATTGATGCTGCGGGCATGATTACTGGTACGGCTACTGGTGGTGGTGTTTATAACGTTACGATTACGGCTGAAGATCTCGCCGAAGCAACCGTTACTGATACCTTTGAAATGACGGTGCAGGGGGTAATTACAGGTACAGCAGGAGGCGATCGCCTGGGTGCAAATTCCGATCCCAACCAAATTGATGGTGCTGCGGGAAATGACAATATTTCTGGCTTTGCTTCCAATGACCATTTAATCGGTGGCGAGGGTGACGACTATCTCAAGGGCGGTACAGATGACGACCTCTTAGAAGGTGGTGCGGGACGCGATCGCCTGTTGGGTAGCAAAGGCATGGATACTCTTTCTGGTGGTGCAGATAATGACCTACTTAAAGGCGGTACGCAAGACGACATGCTGATGGGTGATGCTGGTTTAGACAGGCTATATGGCAACAAGGGTGCAGATACCTTTGTGCTTCAGGCAGATATGGGTCTAGATACAATCCATGACTTCAAGCTGGGCGAAGATATCTTGCAGCTAGAAGAAGGGTTTACTGGGACTCTGGATCTGACGGAAAGTGGTCGCAACACGATGATTAATATTGTTGCGGGAGAATCGGAAACGGCGATCGCTTTGCTCAAAGGCGTAACAGATGTCACCCTCGATAGTTTGGGTTTGACTCAACCTTAAGCAACCGAAATTCGATTAGCTAATTTTATTTGATGTTTGCGCGGTAGAGGATTTCTGCCGCTTTTTTATCTATTTTTGTGCTGCAAGACAATTTTATCGGCTGTAGCACAAATTTCAAATTCTGCTGCGATCGTAGTCACTCAAAAGGTAATTTAGGGAACACTAAGCATAAGAGAGAGAAGTTTCGATCTTCAGAAAATTGCCTCAGTAATTGGTGTGTGCAGTGGAGAGTATCAGTTTTAAATCATGTCTAATTTTTGGCAAAAATATGCTGCATTTTGTACCAAGATTGAAGTGCATAGTTCGAGACAAATACTACAGTCGCCTGAATTAATTGTGCTGATGGCGATCGCCTTATGGAGCATTCCTGCGATCGCTGATGCTCAAGCTTTACCCGAAAAAATCGATCTTAAAGAATTCAAAGTAATTCGCCAAAATCGTGCCGAGGCATTGCAGCCAAAGCTAAAAATTAGTCACGACGAAGAAGACAAAATTATTTGTCAAGCAGACATACCGCCAAAAGAATCGCCATCTACAGAACAACCGAGAAGAATACGGCGTATTCACCTCAAAAATCGTCCCTGTCCGCCAACCCCTCCAGTCAGGAGAAAAACTCAAAGCACAACTACGGGTTATTTTGCGCCTCGCATAGCCGATAACAACCGTTTAAATCCTCTAACAACGACTTTACCCCTAAACAATACCTTCATCAGTCATCGTACTAATTGGGAAGTTTTTAGCAACCCCGTATTTGGCGAAAATATCGAGCAGGACGTTGGTTTTGGCGGCATTGTTAAACTTAGTTCTCAGGTAACGGAAGGTCTGGGGCGAGATAATATTTTTACCACGGATCAGATCGGTCATTATCTCCAGGTCAATCGAGTGAGAGATCGGCGATCGATCTCGACTTCTAGATTTGCTACCGAAAAGCTGCTGGGTTTAGAGACACAAATGAGCTTGATTGGCAGTTGCTTATTAGGGGAAGAAGAGCCAACCGAAGAATGTACCTATACCCCAGGAATAGTAGTAGATCGCAATAGTATCGACCCGACAACCCTTGCCCCGACCAGAATATTTCACACTAGCGATGTCGGAGACGTTGTTACGCCCGAATCTAGAGCAATAATGGAGCAAGATGGATTCAGTGGAGGCGAAGCAGGAGAAGAAATTGGTGTCGATCTCTATTTTCCCAATGTCGGTACGATTTCCCGTGAAGAAGGTACTTCTCAGATACGGCGTGAAGAAAAAGTCGATCTGGTGCCTCTAGCTACTTTTTCTCGCGTTCGTCAGGTAGTCAAAGCCAATGATACTAAAGCGGTAATTGGTCGGACGATTAAAGGAACTCCTTTAGTTTTCAATGGCGATCGCAATTTGCTAGGTCAGAGTGCTGCTGCGGTTAGTTTTTTGTTACCCGATGCTGTACCCAAAATAGATGCTAGCCAGGCTAAATTTAATCCTGGGGTCAATCAAAACTTATTTATTGCTGCCAACAATACCAGACTACCTGCCGATAGCTATACGATTTATCATGCAGGATTTGGCAGTGCCAAAAGTATTACTTCTGAGGTGAAAAATGCCCGTCAGATTCCTTTGGGACAGTTTAACGCTCTTTGGTTTGGTCTTTCTCCCGTAGTAGACCGAGAGTATGGCAGTACTTCTCTATACGAGCCTCACGACAACATAACAATTATTGCTGATGCGGGGGGAGAGGGGGGAGCAGATTCGGATGTGCAGCTAGTTTCGATTGTCAATGAAGATAATTTTGCTTCCAACACCTTACAAAATATTCATACGCAGATTTATCTCAAATTCTTTTCTCACGATGCTGACGTTTACACCAGCAGTTCGACGATAGAGAAAACTAAGTATCAGCCTCACCTCAGCTTTACTGGCAATATTACGGGCAGCAGAAACGTGCTTCGCTATTATGCGGGGGGAATTATTAACGATCCCTTTCGAGGCTATTTAGGTTTAGATTACAAATATCAAACCTTTAACGGCTGGAATTTTAGTACGGGGGGCATTGGCTATCTAAATCCCGATCGCGAATATTATAGTCAGCTTTGGGGCAATATTAACAAGAGGATTAAGCTCAGTCCCCAAACCAACATAACTTTTTTGACGGGTTTTAACTATGCGCTCGATCGTCCCGACAAAATTAGAGAAGTAATTCTTTCATCTCGTTCTAGCAGCGTCAATCTTGGTTCTCGAATTCAGTGGCGGAGACTCTCTTTGAGCGCCAACTATAACTTTGATAGTCTATTGCCTAATTCGATTGAATCAAGGCTGATTTTCAACTTAGGCTGGGCTGCGAGCGATCGCCTGAGCTTTTCGGCATACTATACTCCAATCAATCAAAATACTAGTCGTTCTCTTTATGGCGCAAACACCTCCCTGCGCCTGGGTAAAGAATACAACAGTCCTAGCCTCAATTTGGGCTGGTCAAATACCGAATATCGCTTTGAAAATGGCTTTGTCCAGGCAGATAATATATTTACCTTGGTGCTGCGGACTGGACAGCCAGGAAACCCCTTCAATCCTGCCACTGCCAAAGAACTCAGAGAAAAAGAAGCTCAAAACTTCGAGCAACAGCAGCAGGAAGAGGTCGGAGAATAGCAGCCGACTTATGCCGACGTACTCTCAAGGAAAAGTAGTGAGTATAATCTACTACCCACTACCGAGGCAGCTAAAAATAGGCAGGAATTGACTAGAATTTAAAGCCCAGCTTGCCGTTTATTCCTCGAACAGAATGGTATCCAGCACCGACAACTAATTTTCCCGCACCGACATGTGCGCCTACGGAATAGGCGATCGTTTCGTCGCCAGTATAGTAGCCTACTCCCAGATAGGGAGAGACGACGGGAAAGCCGATAAAGGTGAGAAAGTCTGCTCCTGTAGCGCCTTCTTCTCCCGTACCAATTTCAATCCCCGTACCTGCGAATCTAACTCCCGCACCATAGCTAACTAGGTCATCGACCGAACCAACTGTACCCCAAACTTCAGGCAAAATTTGACTTGAGGCAGGAGCAGCACATATGGTCGAAACACAGGCGGTTAAGATGCCTGTTGTAATTAGCGATCGCGAAAACATTTGTTGAGTAAAAACACAAAGACGATTTAGCATATTTGAAACACTCCAACACTAATTTTTATTTTTAGAGACAATACTTTTAGACACAAACTAATCTAGGATAATTCATTCAAACAATGAACATTCGTATTGGCAATGGTTATGACATACATCAATTAGTAGCAGATAGACCGCTAATTTTGGGAGGAGTTAATATTCCTCATGCTCTTGGACTCTTGGGACACAGTGATGCTGACGTTCTGACTCACGCGATTATGGATGCTCTTTTAGGGGCTTTGAGCTTAGGGGACATCGGGCATTATTTCCCCCCTAGCGATCCAAAATGGGAGGGGGCAAACAGTATCACCTTACTAGAGCAGGTTTTAAAAATTATTCAATCCCAAGGATGGCAAATCGGCAATATCGATTCAACTATAGTTGCCGAACAGCCAAAACTCAAGCCACACCTAAAGGCAATGCGCTCGACTCTTTCTAGAGCAATGGGTGTAGAAATGGATCTGGTTAGTATAAAAGCAACTACTAACGAAAAGTTGGGTCCTGTAGGTCGTCAGGAAGGTATTTGTGCCTATGCGGTAGTTTTGCTGGTTCCAAACTTAACTCAAACATAATTTAAAGCCAAAAAATTTGTCAAAAAGTAGAAAAAGCTGAGAGGATGTATCATTCTAGGCAAACTTAGTAAAGTAGGTTAAATTAAGATAGCCAAATTGTGGGAAAAGCTTAAACTGAGCTAGATACCGTAGATTAAGTCCTAAAATTATTGCGTAAAGTTGTGACCTAAATTCACCGTCATAAAATTAATTGTAATTATCTGTATTTATTAGCCTATCGTCATCGGATAACTCAAAAAATATGAGTGTAGTTTTAGAAGTAGATAATCAAGTCTATACCGCCGAAGATTTAGTTCCTCTGTTAACCCAGTACCAAATCTTACCCAAGCTTGCCCAAGAAATTCTGACGGACAAAGCGATCGCCAGAATTCAGTGTAGCGAGGAAGAGAATACTCAAATTTTTAATCAGTTCTGTCAGCAAAATCAGCTCAACTCCGAAGCAGAAGTGCAGGCGTGGTTGGACAAGCAGGGTATGAATCGCGAGCAGTTACAAAATTTAATTACTAAAAAGTTAAGAATAGATCGATATAAAGAGGAGACTTTTAGCGATCGGGTAGATGCTCACTTTATCAAACGCAAGTCGCAATTAGATCGTGTTGTTTATTCCTTAATTCGAGTAGAAAAGCCAGAGGTCGCTCAAGAGCTATATTTTCGGGTCAAAGACGATCGAAATGCCTTTAGCACTTTGGCAATGGAATATTCTCAGGGAACTGAAGCGCAGACGGGAGGGCTAATTGGTCCCGTAGAAATTAATGCTCCCCATCCTAAAATTGCTCAGATATTGGCTACCTGTCAGCCAGGTCAGCTAGTTCCCCCAACCCGTGTAGGAGAATGGATTGTCATTGTGCGACTAGAGAATTACATCTCGGCAAAACTCGATAGTCCGATGCGACAAAGAATGCTGGATGAACTATTCAATCGCTGGCTCAACGAATCTATACAGCAAAAAGTATCATTCTTATCTAGCCCCGTAACCTCTTAAGGCTTACTTAACTCATGACCAATACCAATACCAATACCAACACGACCAAAATTGTCGAGCAGTTTCTTTCTCTGGTTCCCCAATTTAATCAACTTTCTGCCGAAGCGATCGCCGAAATAGCTCCCAACCTCAAGCCGTTGCGATTTGGGGTGGGTAAGGTAATGATCATGCGGGAAAAAATGCAGGGTCAGATCGCAATTATCTCCGAAGGAGAGGTTAGGCTTCTCGGTTACGATCCCCGCACTAAAATGCCTACTACCCTAGATAAACTCAGACCAGGACAGATCATCGGCTGGGTTAATCTTGCCAGAGGTATGCCTTGTGAGACGGCAATGGCAAGTACAGAGGTAGTTTGTCTGGCTCTCGATAATGAGTACTTTATTAAGCTACTAGATAAGTATCCCGAACTGGCAGCAGAATATCGATTCAAGCCTGCCAAGGTAGAAGTTTTTGACCTGTTGGGAGTTCAACTAGAAAAACAGGCTCAAGGAGATTGGGAACTAGCAGAACTAGCAAATAAAGTAGCAGACGTTGCTAGAGTACATTATCTCGACCCAGGAGAACATCGATTAAACGGCGAAACTACCAAACCTTTAAGAGATCCAAGTCTGATCTGGCTGATTAGCGGTGGTTCTGTCAATGAGTTTACGGTAGGCGATCGCCTAGAGCTAACTAGAGATTTGCAGACTGTTACAGTCGGTGGAAGCCAGCCTGCTCGTCTAATTTCGATTCCTAAAGCTTATTGGTTTGATGAAGAAGCGGAAGACGATACAGCATTTACCGCCTTTGATGAATTTCTGCAAGAAGATTCAAATCTCGTACCGCGTTTAGATTTAGGGGAAGAAGATTTTGATGATGCTGATGGCTTAGGGGAAGGCTATACCTTTCAAAATGAGGAAGAGGAAGTTGAGGCGGTAAAAAAGGATTATCCTTTTTATCGAGGAAAGACGACATTGGAAGTCGGAGTAGCCTGTTTCCACATGCTGAGTAAGCATTTTGGGATGCCTTTCCGTAAAGAAGTGATCAAGCGAGTACTAAAAGAGCAGCTTGAGCGATCGCCTAGTTTGTCTTTACCCTTATGTGGTGGAGTCTCGGAATTGATGGGTCTAAGTCCCCAGCTAATTAATATTCCCGCTCAGTCCATAACTCGACTTGAAGGACCATGTCTGGTTAGGTGGCAAGATAGCTTAGCTCTTATTTACGAATTAAATGAGGAAGAGCTGGTAATTGCCGTCCCTGAACTGGGAGTACGTCGCTATAAGCCAGAAGACTTTATTGAAACTTGGGGTGAAGAAGGAGAAGTTCTCTTACTTAAGAAAACTAAGGATACTCCCCAGCAAAGATTCGGTCTGAACTGGTTCTACCCCGCGCTGCAGAAATATAAGCGGGTATTGATCGAGGTTTTTGTTGCCTCTTTCTTTGTACAGCTATTTCAGCTAGCCAATCCTTTGATGATTCAGGTAATCATCGATAAGGTAATTAGTCAAAATAGTCCCGATACTCTCTGGTGGCTGGTAGGCTTCCTAGTAGTCATCAATATTTTTGAGGCATTACTAACTACCCTTCGCACCTATCTCTTTGTCGATACTACGAATCGCATTGATTTAAGTCTCGGCTCGGAAATCATCGATCACCTGCTGAGATTACCCCTGCGGTATTTTGAACGGCGACCTGTGGGAGAAATTTCGACTAGGGTTAACGAGCTAGAAAAGATTCGTCAATTCTTAACGGGAACCGCCCTGACGGTAGTTCTAGACTGTATATTCTCAGTTCTATACGTCTTGGTCATGTTGGCATATAGCCCCTTGCTGACTGCCGTGTCCTTGGCGATTATTCCTGTATTTATTGGCTTGACTCTAATCTTCTCCCCCACAATTCGGAGACAGCTACGAACTAAAGCCGAACGTAATGCTGAAACCCAGTCTTATTTGGTGGAAGTGCTGACAGGTATCCAAACCGTTAAAGCTCAAAATATCGAACTGCGATCGCGTTGGAAGTGGCAAGAGCGCTATGCCCGCTATATTTCAACTGGATTTAAAACGGTTATTACCTCTACCCTAGCCAAGTCTGCCAGTGACTTCTTAAACAAGCTCTCACGAGTTATTATTATCGGTATGGGTGCTTTCCTCGTTCTAGAAGGAAAGCTTACTTTGGGGCAGCTAATCGCCTTCCGAATCATTGCTGGTTATGTTACCTCTCCTGTCATGCGCTTGGCGACTCTGTGGCAGAACTTCCAGGAGACAGCATTATCCTTAGAACGTTTGGCTGATATTGTCGATCATCCTGAAGAAGGGGAAGAAGATCGCAACAATATTCCCATGCCAGCGATTAGGGGTCGAGTAAAATACGACAACCTTTCCTTCCGCTTTAAAACTAGCGGACCTTTGCAGCTTAAAAATGTGACTACCGAATTCGATCCTGGTACATTTGTCGCTATTGTGGGCGAGAGTGGTGCGGGTAAGAGTACGATGACCAAACTGTTGTCGCGACTCTATGCTCCAGAAGGCGGTCGAATCCTCGTTGATGGCTATGATATCAACCGCGTAGAACTTTATTCTCTCCGCCGTCAAATTGGGGTTGTACCTCAAGAGACATTGCTTTTTGAGGGTACTATTTTAGACAATATTGCTCTAACCAACCCAGATGCGACGACAGAGGAAATTATCGCTGCTGCTCAGATTGCTGCTGCTCACGACTTTATTATGACCTTGCCCAGTGGCTACAACACTAGAGTGGGTGAAAGAGGTTCAGCACTTTCGGGGGGGCAAAGACAAAGGATTGCGATCGCCCGTACTATTTTGCAATCGCCAGCAATGATGGTTCTCGACGAAGCAACCAGCGCCTTGGATTTTGCTACCGAGCAAGAAGTTTCCCGTAATTTAAAAGAAGCGCTGAAAGGGCGTACAGTCTTCTTTATCACCCACCGTTTAGGTACGATCAAAAATGCCGACACTATCGTCATGATGGACGCAGGTTCGATTGTTGAGCGAGGTACTCACGAAGAGCTGATGGCGTTGAAAGGTCGCTATTGTTATCTATATCAACAGCAAGAATCATCAGTTTAAATATCTATCTAAACAGTTTTAGTTAGATAGTCTAATTAATCTCTGTTATCGTAATTTTTCTCGTTTCTCTGGATTGCTAACCATTCAGCAGAGACGAGTTTTTTTATTGCTTGTACTTTTTGCTGCGATCGAAGCATTTTTTGAAATATCGATCTTTAGATTAGCTTCTGTATTCTTTCGCTCGACGCAGCTATCTAAGTGAATATACGTATTTTTTTCTGCAAAGATGCTGTGCAAAATGCTTGAAATAATTATTCGTGCTTGACTATAGATCTTTATACAGCATGTTCTTATTGTGTTCAAATAAAAATACTATGCTTTTTTTGTAATACATAATTTTTTTAGCTGCTAGAAAAATCAATAATAATCTATGAATATATTTATTCGTCTTGTGTTTTTGCTACTATAAAAATGCTTAACCAATCACAAAATTATATTTTTAATATTTAGTTAATTATATCTGTTTAATTCGGAATACATCGCTTTTTTGTTAAAGAGAACTTGCATCTAATACCTATTGTTAAACGATTATTTTTTATTGAATAACAATTAACTACTGTTGCGTTGCAAAACTGATTGTGTACGTATAAACAAACTCGATATTAAAGCTGTAGGATAGTTTGTCTCACAGTATCTCAGGCGCTTAAAATAAACTAAAAACAAGAGCTAGATAATGGTTGACAACTAAGAAACAGGAGATAAAATCATATATTTAATCTTTTACGGATACGACCCACAACTGCAAATTTTAAAGATATTTAAAAATCGCTAATAAAGTAATTTGAAATAATATCCTTGTTTTAAAAAATACAAATATTACTGCTGCTTTTGATTAAAAAATCCAATTCCTGTATACTCATTAAAAAATATTGTCAATCTTCAAAACACTAGAGCAAGAATATATTAAATGATAATCAACGTTAATTTTGGTACCGAAAGTTCCTCGTTACCGAGCGATGAGTTTATTCTGGATTTTGGAAGCGGTTATAACGTCAATAGAGGTTTTGGATGGATTACAGAGGCAAGTATCGACGATTCCAACCCAATTCCTATTGATATCTCTACGAACACTCGCGATCGCGATTTAATTGACGAGCAAAGTACCGATACACTAATTCACCTACAGTATCCTGATGGGCTAACTGGAACTAGACCAGCGCGATCCAACCAAACTCCTAGTGCTTGGGAATACGATTTAGAAAATGGTACATATCAGATTACTGTTAGTGTCGGCGATCCAGAATTTACCGATAGCAACCACGTTATCAACCTAGAGGGAGAGTCAGTAATTTCTGGCTTCGTACCGACAGAAGATGAACTGTTTACAGAAGTTACTACTACTGTCGAAGTTACCGATGGCAGACTAACTTTAGATGCGATCGGCGGTGAAAATACAAAGTTAAACTTTATAGAGATTGTCCCTGAAGATCTTATAGAGTCAGATAGCAATGATAGTGATATTGACGAAGACACTGCTCCTGAAGCTACAATTCCCGACACAACGGATACAGAAGAAGATACAGATACGACCACTGATTCTACCGACACTGATGGTGATGAAGGAGAAGGAGATACAGACGCTCCCACCGATTCTACCGATACTGATGTAGATGATGGCGATGAAGGTGACACTGAAGGAGAAGGAGATACAGACGCTCCCACCGATTCTACCGATACTGATGTAGATGATGGCGGTGAAGATGACACTGATGGAGAAGGAGATACAGATACGACCACTGATTCTACCGACACTGATGTAGATGGTGAAGAAGATACAGACGCTCCCACCGATTCTACCGACGACGCTGATACAGGTGATGGCGAAGGAGATACAGATACGACCACTGATTCTGTAGACGCTGATACTGATGGCGATGAAGGTGACACAACCACTACTGATTCTACCGACGCTGATATAGGTGATGGAGAAGGAGATACAGACGCTCCCACTGATTCTACCGATGACGCTGATACTGATGGCGATGAAGGTGACACGACCACTACTGATTCTACCGATGACGCTGATACTGATGGCGATGAAGGTGACACGACCACTACTGATTCTACCGACGACGCTGATACAGGTGATGGAGAAGGAGATACAGACGCTCCCACCGATTCTGCTGACGCTGACACTGATGGTGGTGAAGATGACGCTGATGGCGAAGAAGGTGACACGATCGCTGATTCTACCGACGACGCTGATACAGGTGATGGCGAAGAAGGAGAAGAAGGTGACACGACCACTACTGATTCTACCGACGCTGATGTAGATGATGGCGAAGGAGATACAGATACCCCAACCGATTCTACTGACACGGAAGAAGAAGGTGACGGTGGTTCAACACCTGATACTGTGACATCTATCGATGGAGAAGGTGATACAGAGACTCCAGAAGATCCTGATGGAACTGGTAGTGACGTACCAGAAGATACCGATACATCTGAAGATACGGGTGGAGAAGTCGGAATTCCTGTTGAAGGTGGAGGAGTTGTTGAAACTGTTGAACCTATTAGTGCTGGAATTAACTTTAATTTTGGAGTTCCTAGAGTAGACAGTCCTGCAGGATTCACTCAAGACATCGGCGAAGCTTATGATTCCGAACGAGGATTTGGTTGGGTAACAGAGGATAGTGCTGGAAGTGCAGACTTTACGCCGATTGATGTAGTCGTAAATGGACGCGATCGCGATACTCTGTTTAATGATGGACTAGGAGGTCAATTTAGAGAGCCAGTGCGAGACTCTCTAATTCATATGCAGTATCCGACAGGATTACCTAATTCAAGTCGGTCAGTTACGTCTCCTGCAGCTTGGGAATATGAGATAGCTGATGGTCAATATGAAGTGACTGTTGGTGTGGGAGATCCCACATTCTTTGATAGCAATCATGTAATCAATGTTGAAGGGGAGAGCCTAATCTCTGGTTTCACACCTACTGGCTTTGATGTTAATGGTTTTCTTCCTTTGGATGCACAGGCATTTTCTCAAGGTTCAAGCATAGTTGAAGTTACCGATGGTAGTCTCACCGTAGATGCAATTGGTGGTGAAAATACCAAAATCAACTTTATCTCGATTGTTCCCGTAGATGCTTCATAGACTGTAGCTACTGGAATTGCAATTGGATAGATTATTTTAAGCCTGGGAAAACCCAGGCTTTTTTGCAACAATTTTGCCTATAGATTCAACACTGCATAAGGAATAATCTTCGTCTCCTAAGTCGAGCTAACAATGTCTTATAAATAGAATTAGTAACGTTTATTTGACTTTGGTTGATTCTCAGAAGACGATAATTATTAATGCAGCTGTGAACTATCCAGAGTTTTAGACTGTGTGTCTATAGTTGCCTGCTGAACAAGAACAAAAGTATTGAGATTGGGTTATATGTTTGATTTAGGTAATAATCGACCAGAAATAGCTGAACAAAAATGGCGATCGCAATTAGATCTCTTTGTTACTGATTACGAACAGCAGCTTGCAGCTTTGGCATGGGGATTAAAACAAGAGTGGCAAGATAGCAATGATGTTTTGGGCATCGATCTGCAACCAACACCCCACTTTGTCGCCTGTTCTCAAGAGAGTCTAAAAAAGCTAAATAAAAACACTAGAGGCATAGTGCAAGAAATTCTGGGTATTGTCGATAATCACGATCCCGAAGTGGAAGTGGTAATTATTGGCATAGCCGAAGGGCAGGTAAAGTTAATTAATTTTCAGCCAGAACTATCTCCTGCCGAATGTTTTGCGGCTAATAATGACATCGACGCATTAATTAGCAGTCTCGAAACAGCAATGAGTGAATTTATCAAATAAACGATCGATTGGTTTGTTTGGTTTCTTTTTTACACCTTGTAAGAAACTAATTGTTTACTGGAATAAAGCGATCGCTATTTTCTTTGGAAAGTATTGCCTTTTCTAGAGCCTCAAGGTCATAGTAAGTATTACCGTTACTAGTTGTCACCTCTATTTTGCCGTCTCCGCTAACAGCGATAACCCTACCTCTAGCTAATCCTCTAGTGTCCATCAACAACCGCGCTGAGTTGACGGGATCTGTATTAGGCGGAAGAGTGACCACGAGGTTTTCACTGCTACAAAGCTGGTCTTTTTCAGCAATGGCACAGAGAACTGGCAGATCGTTTAAGCTGCCTGCGCCAATATATCTCAAAACGCCATTGTCATAATATCTTTGAAACCTAAGTGCTACTTCTTCACAACGACTGGCGTTCGACCATTCTTCATTCACGTCTCGATTAAATTCCATTAGTTTAATATTCCCTCTCGAAACGCGGGAATATACGCCATAAGCGCCATTAATTTGCTGACAATGGTATTTATCGCTAGATGCAGATACGACTGTGGGGAAAGTCACTAGACCAGCAAGAAAAGCGATTGGGATGATAATTTTGTTTAACTCAAATAATTTCATAGATTGCCAGTAAACTTAAAGTACAAATAAGAAAAAAGATGTTAAATAAGATCGAAGCTGTCGATTTATGTATTCTATATCATTACAAGCTTCTATCAGATTTTGTATGGCGATCGCGTTTAGTTTTGTCAGGAAAATTTTCAAACTGAGAGAATTGTTTAACAACAGTTTGCGGATGGTCAAAAAAGCTTAAAATATGTTCAACTTCCGACCCAAATGGTAATGTTAAGCCGATGTCTACCAACCCAGAAGATTTTTTAGGTACTGTTCTTAAAGATAGATACCGTTTAGAAAGACTTTTAGAGATTCAAGGTGGACAGGGAACTGTATATTGCGCCATCGACATTTCTACCTCTGTTAACAGTGAGCGAGTTATTAAACAGTTCTGTCCTAACTACAGTAATAGTAAAAAATTTGACTTAGGTACGCGCTTATTTCAGCAAGAGTCGGAAATACTGCAAAAATTAGGCAAACATTCTCAGATACCACAGATATTTGATTATTTTGAACTAGACAGTCGCTTTTATCTCGTTCAAGAATTGATTGAGGGGCAGAATCTAGCCCAAGAGTTCAAAGAAAAGCAGCAGTTAAGCGAATCTGAAGTCATGAATTTGCTTGTGGATACCTTAAACGTCTTGAGTTTTGTGCATCAGAACAAATATATACACAGAGACATCACACCTTCTAATTTAATTAGGAACAAACACGATCGCAAAATTTACTTAATTGATTTTGGTGCAGTTGAGGAAAAAATAAATCCCGAAAATATTAACGAAAGAGGTGATTTTACTCCCACTGCAGTAATCGGCAAGCCAGGATATATGCCTTTTGAACAACTGCGGGGAATGCCAAAATTTTGCAGCGATATTTATGCTTTAGGAATGGTTGCCATTGAAGCACTAACAGGATTGCATCCTACTAATTTTATTGATGAGAACAGCAGTAATCCCGTCTGGCGCGATCGCATTCCTACTACTACCCATAGCTACAATTCTAATTTTTTGCATCTGCTAGATCGCATGGTAGGTGGTAACGATCGGGAACGCTATCAATCTGTAGAAGAGGTATTACAAGACTTGGAAAGTATTAATTTTCCTAACAGTGTAAATCTGACTTCCTTTCCTGAAAGAATTAAAGAAAAGGACGATAAAACGATCCCTAATGTCATTCCCCCAAGATCGATCGAGCTATTATTTCCCTGGCTGATTGCAGGCATAAGCGCGATCGGACTTGCCATCGTCGGCAGCTTACTGATAGGCAGAAGCGAAACATATACAGCCTATAGTAATGCAGAATACGGCATCAATCTGGAACGACCCGAAGATTGGTCTGTACAAGAAAGCTGGAACTCTTATCCAGATCCAGGAGTTACTTTTCTCTCTCCCTTGGCTAACCAAAAGGACAGCTTTCAAGAACGAGTTGAAATTTCTACTGAAAAATTAGCAGAGGCATTGAGTCTTAACGAATATACCGATCTGGCAACTGCACAAATCAAAAACTCAAATACAATCCTCGAACCAGCAACAACAACTACCTTTGCCAACAAAGAAGCGAGAAAAATAGCTTATCAAAGCGAAGACGGTAGCAAGAAACTAACAGAAGTTTGGGCGATTAAAAACCAAAAGGTTTATATTGCCACGTACATTGCCGAAGTAGATAAGTTTGACAAGTACAATAAGCAAGCCGAGAAAATAATTCAATCTCTGGCAATTAGTAATTAATTCTCAAAAAGCCAGATTCCAACTACTGCAATTCTTCGATTTGGGCTAGTGCCTGTTGATATAGCCGAATATTTCCTTGTTGTTTGTGTCGTTCTGCAGCTTGCTCAAAATCTCTTTTTGCATTGCTATTATTACTAATATTTTTGTAGCTCAAACCACTACCGTAGTAAGCGTTTGCATCGTCATGACCGAGGCGAATCGCTTCGCTTAAATCAGCGATCGCATTTTCATAATCCTTTAAATTAAAATAGCTAAGACCCCGATTAATATAAGCGCATGAAAAGTTGGGATTTAGACTAATCGCTTTACTGTAATCAACGATCGCATTCTCATAATCTTTTAAACTAAAATAACCAAGACCCCGATTGTAGTAGGCGCGTGTAAAACTGGGGTCAAGACGAATCGCTTCATCAAAATCGGCGATCGCCTTTTCGTAATCTTTTAGATAGTGGTAGCTCTGACCTCGGTAGTAGTATAGGTTTGTAAGTTGAGGATTGAGACGAACTGCTTCATTATAATTGGCAATCGCCTTCTGATAGTCTCCTGATTCACTATAGCTGAGATCTCGGCTGTAGTAGGCTGAGGATCGAGACGAATTGCTTCATTATAATTAGCGATCGCTCCCTGATAGTCTTCTTGCTTATATTTGTTATTTCCTGCCTCTAATAAATCGGCAGATTTACCAAAATCACTGTTAGCCATATGACTGTTTTCTATTTTATGCTGCTGAATAAATTAAAGGTTCGAGGGCGAAAGCTGATGGGAAATAAAACACAATAAAAGCGATCTCGCTCAAACAATAGATGGCAGATAGAACTCTCATTTCAATCAGCAATATCTTAAAAGGATTACAGGATTGTTAATTACGATCGAGGCAAGCTATTGAATGCCCAACGGGCGATCGCTATGGTGAAATCGCATTTTGAGATTGCAACTCTTTTATCTGAGCCAATGCCTGTCTATACCATTTCATATTCCCTTGCTCTCGGTACAGTTTTGCAGCCTGCTCGAAGTCTTTCAGTGCATCTTTATCATCACCCACTATTTTGTGACTTAAACCACAGTTAAAATAAGCATCTGCATAGTTTGGATCTAGACGAATCGTTTTGTCGAAATCGGCGTTTGCCCGATCGTACTCTTGCAGTCGAAGGTAGCTCAGACCGCGATTGTAGTATGCCAGCGTATATTCAGGATTGAGATAAATTGCTTCATCAAAATCAGTAAGCGCCTGTTCGTAATCTCCTAATTTAGAATAGCTAAACCCGCGACCATAATAAGCTTCTGCATATTCAGGATTGAGACTAATTGCTTCATCGTAATCGGCGATCGCCTGTTCGTTATACCCTTGCTTCGAATAGCTGTTACCTCGGTGGCGATAGGCTTCTGCATATTCAGGACGAAGATAAATTGCTTCATCATAATCGGCGATCGCCCGCTCGTATTTTTGTAGCTTTCCGTAGCTGCGACCCCGACTAAAATATGCCCTGGCGCTGTTTGGATTGAGACGAATTGTTTTATTATAATCAGCGATCGCGCTTTTATAATCTCGGAACGCATAGTAATAATTACCCCGACTGGCGTAAGCAAAAGGGTTGTGGGGTTCGAGACGAAGCGCTTCGTTATAATCGGCGATCGCCTGGCGATATGCTTTTTGGGCAAAATAGCTGTTACCTCGGCTTAGATAGGCACCTGCATAGTCAGGACGAAGATAAATTGCCTCCTCGAAATTAGCAAGAGCGAGATCGTACTCTCCTTTATCACTATAGATTGCGCCTTTACTAGCGTAAGCATAAGAGGAATTAGGATTGAGATCGATCGCCTCGTCGAGATCTTTTAGCGCAGCACCATATTCTTTTAAAGCAAAATATGCCTCGGATCTGCCATATAGAGCATCTAGATCTTCAGGATAAGCATCTAAAGCACTATCGAATTCAGCAATTGCCCCTTGATAGTCTTTCTCTTCTAGTCTCTGTTTACCTATGCTGACAAAGTTTGATTCAGCACCCTCTGTCACTGTAACAAGGTCATCTTGTGCCGCTAAATAAATTTCGGTGGGGATGGCGATCCCATTTCCCGCACCAGTGTTAGATGTGACGGAAGCACTATTAATACCAATTAGACGAGCATCACTGTCAAATAATCCTCCTCCCGAACTACCTTCTGGCAACAAAGAGCTGTGCATGATTTCATAACCATCTTCTGCATCGTCACGCCGACGTTCTATTTGACTTATCTTTGATAAATACCCCCTTTCTGGTATGCCTGGAATTGGATCGGGATAGGCTGCAACGTAAGCATCTAGACCAGGTAATGCTTTATCGGATTCGCCAAATTCGGCTACGGGATACTCATTGCTACTCAGAAAGGTAACGACAGCCAAATCGACATCGGGAAGATTTTCGATTTTGGTAATCTGATGAATTCTCCCATCAACAGTAGTTGCTTGATAGTTACCTGGAGTATCCACTACATGCCAACAGGTCAGAACGCTATAAGAACCATCATAGTTTTCGATTATTGTTCCCGTGCCTGTATCTTCTCCACCAATTTTTACCGTAAATTCTTCGGCGATGGCAGAAATTTCTGTGGCTTCTAGGGCAAAGGAAGGTCTAATGGAGAAACTGAGAACAGTAGCAATTCCTCCGACTAGAGGAAGAACAGATAAAATTCTTTTCACAATGAAGGACTTTGGCTAGTAGATGACAATGTTACTAAACATATTACATCGAAGCGATTGAACCTAATTTGTAAAAGTAATTAAGATTATTGATTTAAAACCAAACGATCGGGGAATTTGTAATTATTTCAATCCTCGCTTCAAGCACAAATTATTATCATTATTTTATTCACCTAAGCTGTCCAATTTGATTTACTGCTTTCTGATACCATTCAGTATTTTTTTGTTGTTTGTATAGTTCGGCAGCCCGATCCAAGTCCAGGGTAATCGCATCAAAACTATCGAATCTCTAAAGGCAACAAGGATCGCCAACCTAGCTAGAAACGTCGAATAAATTATCTGACCTGCAATCCAGTTTTTAGCATAGTCAATAAACTTTTAAAGCGATCGCGTAATAAATTTCTGATTTTAATAAGTTTGCTACTTCGTATATCTAGTCGTTTAGCTATAACTAAGATATAAATAGCACCACACTCTATTTCTCATGGATAGTCAACAGGATCGACTTCAACCTACCTCACAGTTTGAGCAGCAGCAGGAACACGAACCCGACATGGGTGGTGGCTTATCGGTAATTGAGTATTGGGCGAAACACACCCTATCCCCAGAAGGAGCAAAGTTATGGTCAACTTTAAGTCATAAAAGCGCCTGTCTATCCTGTGCTTGGGGTACGGGAGGTCAAAAGGGTGGCTGGACGAATGAAGAGGGAGAGAAGCTACAGCGGTGTATGAAAAGCGTGGAGGCAATTTCGGCTGAAATTCAACCCGCGATCGCTTCGGAGTTTTTTGAACGAAAAAGTCTAGAAGATTTGTCAAAGCTGACTTCTCTAGAAGCTGATAAACTGGGGCGCTGGAGTTTTCCCGTAATTCTGCGTCGGGGTAATTCTCACTATCAAAAGATTGGTTGGGATGAGATTTATCAGTTGGCTGAAACTGGCATGAGTAAATCTCCCGAACGAGTAGCTTCCTATAGTTCTGGTCGCTCTTCTAATGAGGCAGCTTTTCTCTTGCAGCTAATGATGCGAGCGTTGGGATCGAATAATTTAGCGGACTGTTCTGATTTGTGTCATGCACCCTCTACCTTCGGACTCAAACAGGTATTTGGAACGGGAACATCTACAATCGATCTAAAAGGGCTAAAAGAGGCTGGCTGTGTGGTTATAGCTGGTTCTAATGCTGCCTATAATCATCCTCGCTTGATGAATGAACTGATTAAATTGCGCGATCGCGGTGGGAAGGTAATTGCCATCAATCCAATTATGGAAACTGGTTTAGTTAAGTTTGCTTCTCCTGCTTTTTTAGATTCCCTTTTAACTGGTTCGGAAATTGCTTCACTCTATCTCCAGCCGATTCCTGGGAGTGATACAGCCCTGTTTGTCGGCATTCAAAAGGCTTTGGACGAGCGCAATTTAATTAAGACTGAATTTTTAGCAGCCTATACAGAAGACTGGGAACAGGCGATCGCTTTTGCTCGTAATACAGACTGGTCAACGATTACCTCCACCTGCGGGGTATCACAACAAGAAATAGAAGTGGCTGCGGAGATGATTGGGAAGTCTTCTAAAGTGGTTTTTGCCTGGGCGATGGGTATTACGCAACAGGCTAATGGAGTCGATAATGTTTGCAGTATCGCTAATACTGCTTTGATGACTGGCAACGTGGGTCGAGAAGGAACGGGAATGATGCCGATACGAGGACATTCTAACGTCCAGGGTTTTGGCTCGATGGGAGTTACAGTCAGGCTAAAACAGGAAATCCAGACAGCCTTGGAAAAGTTATTACAGTGTCCTCTGAGTAAGGTTCAGGGATACGATACTCATGCTTTAATTGAAGCTGCCGATGCTGGCAAGGTAGATACTTTGATCTGTGTAGGGGGTAATTTATATGCAGCTAATCCCGACTCGAATAAAGTTAAGCGTGCTTTAGGTAAAATCGAGACGATTATTTATTTGGCTACCAAACCTAACTTGGGTCATTTTCATGGTTTGGCGAAACATAATACTATTATTATTCCCGTTCTCAATCGCTTTGAAAATCCCCACAAAACTACGGTAGAGTCGGGCAATAACTTTGTACGCCTCAATGATGTGGGAAAAACTCACCTTAAAAAAGCCGATTTAATTGCCGAGGTGGATTTTCTAACCGAAATTGCCCATCGCCTGCATGGAAACGATCCTGTAGACTGGCGCAAACTACAGGATACTAAATATGTCCGCCAATTAATTGCCCAAACTATTCCAGGTTATGACAAGATTGGTGCGATCGACGCAACCGAAGAAGAATTTACGATCGCAGGACGGATTTTCACCTCATCAAAGTTCCCTACCCCTTCTGGTAAAGCAAAACTGCAAGTTACGCCTTTACCTAATTTGACTCTTCCTACTGCTGCTGGTTTTGGAGTCGATAACCATACCAATGGCGTAGTTCTAGCGTTGATGACGGGACGTAGTTATTCACAACACAACACGGTAGTTTATAAAACAGTGGACAAATACCGCGGGATACCTCATCGCCACTGTATTCTGATGAATCGAGCCGATGCCGAAAGCGCGGGATTGGCAGAACATCAGCGAGTTACGGTTAGAGGTAACGTTAGTCAGTTAGACAACATCGAGATTATCTATGGCGCAGTTCGTTCTGGTGCAGCACTAATGTTCTATCCAGAAGTCAACGTTATCTTTAATGCCCCAGTAGATAAGCGTTGCGGAACACCTGCATTTAAGCGTGTACCCGTATTTGTTTATGCAAAATAGACGCTGCTAATGAACCATTGCAAGGTGAGCAATGCTTTATTAATCGTTTTGGGAATTATATTGATGTAGTTTTTTAAACAAAATTGATGGACTCGACTCAACTCAAGTGGACAAAAAATATCAATCGAGAAGATGGTGAATGGGCATACTCACACAAAGAAAATGTCCATCCCTCCAAAATTTTCAAATTGCATTGGAAACCTGATTCGGTTCACAATGCAGGCAAACCCGAACAAGGCGATCTGGCAATTTTGAGACAGAAAACAAGAGTTACACATCTTGTAGAGTTTGTAGATAATGAAAAACCGAAAGAAGATTCAGATAATAGCTGGCTTTATCGCTTAGTTAAAGTAATGTGGATAGCCGATGTCTGGAACGAACCACCACACCAAAATGATGTGTTCGGTTGCGCCCTTAGTCTTCAGGGAGGAGAAATCATGAAACTAAAAAATATAAGAAATCTTGAAGAAAAGTGGAATACACAAGGAGGTATAGCTGGTTTTCAGAAATATATTCAGCAAAAATTTGAGCTTTAAATATTTGACCTCGATCTATTTAGCGATCGAATAAAACCAACTACCTACTTTCTATTCATTCATGCTCTGAAAGAAATCAATCGTCTCTTTTAAAGCGGTGATAAATGCGTCTATTTCCTCACGGGTGTTGTAGAAGTACAGACTTGCTCTAGCACTGCCCGAAGCATTTAAAATACGGTGTAGGGGTTGGGTACAGTGGTGTCCCGAACGGATCGCAATCCCTTCATGATCCAACAGAGTTGCCAAATCGCTGGCATGAATACCAGGAATATTAAAAGCTGCTAGTGCTGCTCTACCTTTACCTTCTGAAGTGGGTTTTTTGCCGTAGATTCTGAGTTCGGGGATTGTAGCTAGCTGCTCGAATAAGTATGCCGTTAACTCTTCTTCGTAGGCGTGGATCTTATCCATGCCAATACTATTAAGATAGTCTACTGCTGCCCCTAAAGCGATCGCCTCACCGATAGCAGGAGTACCCGCTTCAAATTTATGGGGTAAGTCGCCATAGGTAGAATGATCGAGAAATACTTCGTCGATCATTTCTCCCCCACCCATAAAGGGAGGCATAGCCAGTAAGATCTCTTGTTTACCGTATAAGAAACCTATACCTGTAGTGGCGCACATTTTATGTCCCGAAGCAACCAGCCAATCGCAGTCAATGTCCTGCACGTCAACTATCATATGGGGAACGCTTTGACAGGCATCAATTAATACTTTTGCCCCATGTTTATGTGCTTCTGCCGTAATTTCTTTGGCGGGATTGATTATTCCCAGAGTATTAGAGACGTGAACTAGTGAAACTAGCTTTGTTTTGTCCGACAGTAAAGACTTATACTGTTCAAAATCAAACTCTTCACTAGGAGTCAATTCGACGTATTTAATCACCGCACCAGTTTTTTCAGCGATAAGCTGCCAGGGAACAATATTACTATGGTGTTCCATCACCGAAAGAACAATTTCATCCCCAGGCTTCAAATTGGCTAATCCCCAGGTATAGGCAACTAGATTAATTGCCTCACTAGCATTGCGGGTATAGACAATCTCGTCACGAGAAGCAGCATTAATAAACTTCGCGACTTTATCTCTCGCACCCTCATAGGCATCAGTAGCTCTACCGCTTAGGGTATGTGCGCCACGATGAACATTAGCGTTATCTCTTTGGTAATAGTGTTGTAGAGCATCTAGTACCGCCTGGGGTTTTTGGGAAGATGCAGCACTATCAAAATAGATTAGAGGATTATCGTTAACCTGCTGGTGCAGGATCGGAAAGTCGTTTCTGACAAGATCGCCTAAAGTTTTCTCTTGAGTAAAAGTCATTTACTGTAGTTGTTTGGTGAATAGACTACGTTGAAAGTTAACTAATTTTAGCTATCAGCTTTTATAATTGAATCTTCTGTTCGATTGTTTCTGTAATTCTGGTTCTAAGAGATTCTAAAGGCAGGCGATCTATAATTTCTGCCGCGAACGCATCAACTAATAGCTGATTGGCATCGTTTTCGCTTAAACCACGACTGCGAAGATAAAATATCTCTTCTGCCTCTAGCTGGCTTACCGTTGCTCCGTGAGCGCACTTGACGTTATCTGCGGTAATCTGTAGTTCTGGCTTTGTGTCTACTCTCGCTTTGGGAGACAGCATTAGATTACGGTTTAGCTGGGTAGCATCCGTCTGTTGTGCCTCTTTTGTGACAAATACCTTGCCGTTAAAAACCGTATGAGCGCGATCGCCTACAATGCATTTATGCAGTTGATTAGTACTGCCGTGAGGTTTAGTTAAGGCAATAATGCTGTGAGTGTCGGATGTCTGATCTCCCGTTGCCACGGTTAAACCGTTGAGATCCGTCTCAGTTTGCTCCCCCTGCTGCCACATTTCGGGATTGTGACGATATAGCTTTGCCCCTAAGTTAATTTCTGTCAGGGTGTAGTGACTATCACGCTGCTGAGAAACGGCGGTTTTGCCGATATGGTAGCTATTATCTGATTCTTGCTGAAGGCGAGTATGATTGATTCTGGCATTATCGCGAACAAAGATTTCTGTCACCGCATTGGTAAAGTATTCTCCCACGCCACTATATTCTTCTACTAAAGATAGACTAGAGCCTGTTTCTGCCACAACCAACACGCGAGGCTGAGTAAAGTTGGCTTCGTTCTGTCCATCAGCGAGAAATACTAAATGTAAAGTCGTTTCAATGGCAACATTCTTGTCTGCCCAAACTACCGTTACATCATTTCCACCTGCGGTATTTAAGGCAGTAAAAGCATCTGCGCCTGGCTGCTGGGCAAAATATTTTGCTGCGTCATACTTACTTGGTAGATTGCTTAAACTACCGACGTATATGCCTTCTGGCAATGCGGATATATTGGATAGATCGGTATTATAAACACCATTAACAAATACCAAACGACTATTTTTCGTTTCTTGTAGGGGCGAACGGCTGTTCGTCTCTACGGGGTTTTGCGGTGTGACAAATTTACCTGCCGTTAAGGATGACAAATCGATAAAACGCCAGTCTTCATCCTTACGAGTAGGTGTAGACTGGCGAGATAGCCAGTTTTTTGACTGCTGACGCACATCTACTAACCATTGGGGCGCATCTCGATTTACCTGACACTGCTGTAACAAGCCAGTAAAAAAAATATCCTCGATTACCGCTTCGTCATGAACTTTGGAGATAGTTGCAAAGGGAATTTGTACCGCCATTAGACTCCTACCCCCGCAGTCGATTTATCGTCAAGGAAATCATAACCGCGAGACTCAAGTTCAAGAGCTAATTCTTTACCTCCGCTAGTAATAATTTTGCCCTGCTGCATCACGTGGACATAATCGGGTTCGATGTAGTCTAATAAACGCTGATAGTGAGTAATTACCAGGTGGGCTTTGTCGGGAGTTTTAAGCTGATTTACGCCATCAGAAACAATTCTTAGCGCATCAATATCTAAACCCGAATCAATCTCATCAAGGATAGTCAAGGTAGGATCTAACAGTGCCATCTGGAGAATTTCGTTGCGCTTTTTCTCTCCACCAGAAAACCCTTCATTGAGACTACGCTCTAAAAAGCTAGGATTCATTTTGACAACTTCGAGCTTCTCTTCGATTAAGTCTTCAAAGTCAAAGGTGTCAATTTCTTCTAATCCCTGATACTTACGCTTAGCATTATAGGCGACACGCATGAAATCGAGATTGCTTACCCCTGGTATTGCCAAAGGATACTGAAAAGCCAAAAATATACCACTGTTAGCTCTCTCGTTTGGCTCTAGGTCGATAATATTTTGACCCTGATAGATAATTTCCCCACCAGTCACTTCATAGTCTGGATGCCCTGCAATAATTTTAGACAGGGTGCTTTTTCCTGAGCCGTTGCGCCCCATAATTGCATGAACTTCGCCTGCCTTGATTTCTAGGTTAACGCCCTTAAGAATAGGAGTTCCATCGACGTTGGCGGTTAAATTACGTACTGATAAAATCGTTTCACTCATTTGCTAACTAAACAACGATAACTGTGGGTGGTAATCTTCTCAGGCAAAACAAAATATACGCTGAAGAGAATTGTAAATAAGATTGGAGATTAAAACAACACTTTTGTTGTTTAAGTCTATTGTAGACTACATCGATCGCGAACTTGTTGTCAAAACCGTACAAAATTTTGCATGATGTTAATAACAAAAGAGCGATCGCCAAATCGCTCTTAGCGAGAGTTAGCCAAACACTGTTTGAAGATATCTTTATTAATTTCTGAATTAGGCTGCATATACAAAAGCTCGCCTAATCAATTTCAATTTTGTCTGAGTTACGCCAATTAACTCTGAGGAAAAGTTTTACTCTGCATTGAGATAGCTATATTTTAATTGGGCATTTAAAAGGCTGCAGTGTATATGTAACAGCAGTTTTATAAAGTAAAATATTTATTTTACTTTATGTCTTACTTAAGTATTTATTGTTCTAATAAGACGGTTATTAAAACTGTGCGTTGTACTCAAGCTGTATTTTTGCTAAATCTTATGGTCGAATCATTCATCGTTGAAGCCGAATCTACATCCCTCGACACTTATTTTGTCGAAGGCAATGCTTCCGCGTCTGGAGGAGAATTAATTAGTTTGGGTGCAGGATTCCCTTTTGACGTCGGGACTGCATCTTTTAATTTTGAGGGGGATTCGGGGCAATATGATATCGTGGTGCATTATCTCGACGAGAGAGACGGCACTGGTCGGCTTGAAATCGGACAAAATGGCAATACCTTAGACGCTTGGAATCTTGAGCGCAATCTTTTCGATTCTAGTTCGCCTGAAATTTCTACTGAAGCTAGGACTGTTGCGACGGGCATAGATATTGCTCAAGGAGATAGTTTTACGCTCACGGGTAGTGAATATTGGTTTGAAGGGGTGCAGGTTGATTTTGTAGAATTTGTTCCTCTTAATAATTCCGAACCGAGCATTTTGGCATTAGAATCAAGCATCCTGGATGTAGATGAAGGTGCAGGAACAGTAGATATTCCCGTGGTGCGGACGGGTAATCTGGATGAAACGGTATCTGTTAATTTTCGTACCTTTGAAGAGACAGCCTTGGCTACGGAAGATTTCACTAACCAAGAGGGAAGCTTAACTTTTGAACCTGGGGAAACTGTCAAGAACATTACGATCGCGATCGCCGATGACCAAATTGTCGATCCAGATGAAACCTTTAGCGTCACCATTGATAACGTTACGGGTAACGGTACGCTAGATGCTCCTAGAACAGCTCGTATTACGATCGACGATAATGAAACCCCTGTTGATGCCGTAATTATCGCTGAAAGCGACGATAGCACTCAGGTAGAGGAATCTGGTGGGGGAGATAGCTACGACCTAACCCTCGGTCGCCAACCAAACAGCAACGTAACTATCGATCTAGCTACAGATGACCAGGTTAGTGCCGATGTTACCAGCCTGACATTCACCCCCGAAAATTGGAATCAGCCTCAGACAGTAAACGTTAGTGCGATCGACGATGAGCTAGTTGAAGGGGAACATCAGGGCGTTATTAGTCATACTGTCAGCAGTGAGGACGCTGCTTTCAATAATTTTGCTTTGAATAACGTCACCGTAGATATTTTGGATAATGATACCGACGGTGGGGAGACGGGAACTTTCGTTTTGGAGACTTTTGCTTCGGGGTTCGATAAGCCGACAGCGATCGAATGGACTCCAGACGGTGATAAAGTTTTTGTCGCCCAGCAGAATGGGGTAGTTGAAGTAGTTGAAAATGGCACTCCCAACGGCACGCCGTTTATCGATCTTTCTGCTGAAGTAAATAACACTAGAGATCGCGGTTTACTTGGGCTGGCGGTACATCCCGACTTCCCCAACCAGCCCTATGTCTATTTAGCATATACCTACGATCCGCCCGAAGTATTTCAAAATAGCGGTTTGGCAGGAGAAGATGGTCAGGGGAATCGCCCCTCTAGAGTTGTCCGAGTCGAAGCTGACCCCAATACGAACTTTAGTACGGCTATTCCTGGTAGCGAGGTAACGATCGTCGGCGCAAACGGCACTTGGGAAAATATTAGTCGCCCCGATGGCAATAGCACTAACGATCTTGATATTCCTCCTTCGGGAATAACTGCCGACGGTGAAAATTTGCGGGACTATCTCGCCACCGATAGCGAATCTCATTCCATCGGGGCGCTACAGTTTGCTGCTGATGGATCGCTGTTGATTAGTAATGGGGACGGAACTTCATATAACGTTGTCGATCCGCGTACCGTCAGAGTGCAAGATCTCGATAACCTTTCGGGCAAGATTTTACGAGTCGATCCCCTCACAGGAGAAGGCTTGGGAGACAATCCCTTTTTTGATGGCGATCCCAACAGCAATCGTTCTAAGGTTTATAGTTCGGGCTTACGGAATCCCTTTCGCTTTACGGTCGATCCCAGTACCGATCGCCCTGTAATTGGTGATGTGGGCTGGAAAACCTGGGAAGAAATCAATACGGGCAGAGGAACAAACTTTGGCTGGCCCTATTTTGAGGGTGGTAACGGTGAAAGTTTACAGCAGCGAGAATATGCAGCATTGCCTGAAGCTCAAGAATTCTATGATAGCGGGGAGTCGGTAACACCATCTCTATATGGTCGTAATCATAATGATGGTGCAGTAGCGATTATTATGGGAGATTTTTATGAAGGAGGGGCTTATCCCGATAATTTTGATGGAGCTTTGTTTTATAGTGATTTTGGCGACAGTACCGTACGCTATCTAACCTTTGATAATGGAGTCACGGTCAATACTTTTCAAACAGACGTTCCTGGGATCGTGCAGCTATCTACTTCTCCTGATGGCGAACTTTATGGAGTCGATCGCCGTTCGGGGCAAATTATTAACTGGAGCTATGAAGAAACAGTAGCTCAAGATATTACAGGTAGCCCGCTAGGTACTCCGCGTCTAGCGAGAAGGACAGCAGCGCCCTTGGCTGGCGTTATCGATCGCCGTAGTTCGGATGGTTTGAACAATAGTCCCGACGATTTTTTACTCAATCAGAGTTTTTAGTTTGATGTTTGTTCAATTGGAATCACTCAAGCATGAGATCCAAGTCACTGTTTAGGCTCAAACAGCTATCTATAATAGCAGCATAAATACCGCCAGCCACTTTTATAAAAGGCTGGTATATACGAAATCTGGCGCTCGGACTATTTAGTTAGTTTGGGCGCTAATATTTTTGGGGAATGTATCGAGAGCAAAGAATTGTTGAAATAGCTATAACCTGATAATCTGATGGGTGTTTTGCAAAACAATAACGATTTAGTACGGTTAGGGCAACTCTTCCTGAACCTCTTTTGATGATGGATAGAGGGGAAACTCTTATCTATTAACCAATATGGCAGCTAATACCTGGACGAGACGACATATTCTTTCTTTGATTGATTTTACACCCGAAGAATACGAAACAGTTTTACGGACTGCTGCTAGTTTTCAAAAGGTGCTTTCAGGAAGAACCAAAAAAGTTCCCGCACTCCAGGGAAGGGTAGTCGCAAATATGTTTTTTGAACCTTCTACCCGTACTCGCAGTAGCTTTGAATTAGCTGCCAAAAGGCTGTCGGCAGATATTTTGAATTTTTCTCCTGGTAGTTCTTCTCTGACTAAAGGCGAGACTATTTTAGACACGGCTAAAACCTATTTGGCGATGGGTGCAAACATCATGGTCATTCGTCACAAAGAAGCAGGCGTACCCCAAATTATTGCTCAAGAGATGGATCGACTAAATTCTGGGGTAACTGTACTCAATGCGGGAGATGGTTTACACCAGCATCCCTCTCAAGCGCTGCTCGATCTATTTACTCTCACTACCGTTATCGATGCCGATAATCCTCGCCTCGAACTATTAGCCGGCAAGAAAATTGCCATTGTGGGGGATATCCTCCATTCAAGAGTAGCCCGTTCTAATATCTATAGTCTCACCACCGCAGGAGCAGAAGTTCATCTTTGTGCGCCTGCAACTTTGCTACCCAAAGAGTTCTTAAGTCTAATAGATGAAAATTCCCCAGGAAAACTGTTTATTCATTGGAAGTTAACCCCTGCATTAGAAAACGCTGACTTTGTGATGACTTTGCGGTTGCAAAAAGAACGGATGACGGCTAACTTTATTCCTAGCCTACGAGAATATCACCAACTGTATGGGGTGACTCGCGATCGCCTTAAAGTATGCAAACCCGATGTAAAAATACTCCATCCTGGTCCCACAAATCGCGGTGTAGAAATAACTTCCGATCTCATGGACGATCCTAATCTCAGTTTGGTGTCGAAGCAGGTTACGAGCGGTGTAGCTACCCGCATGGCGTTGTTATATCTGATTGGCAATAGTAACGATAATTGAAGCAAAATACGATCTAAATTAATCAACCCAGTTTTCTAACTTTAATTCTGGGATGCGATCGAACTTCTTAATGTTATTAGTTATCAAAGTTGTATTCAAACTTAGAGCCTGAGCAGCAATTAACGTATCTAACGAACCGATAGGAGTTCCCTGCTTTTCTAACATTGCCCTAATTGCGCCGTAAGTATTAGCTGCTGCTGCATCAAAATCTACTATGGTTAGAGGCAATAAAAACTGTATGAGTGCCTGTTGATTTCGATCGATGTACTGGCTTTTCTGTACGCCAAATTCAAGCTCGGCGACGGTAATCAAAGATATACCAATATCTCCTACTTTATATTCAGTAAATCTCTGTAATACCTTTTGAGGTTTATGTTTAATCAGATAGATGCAGATATTAGTATCGAGTAGAGCCTTCATTCAAAAATGTCTTCTCTATTTTGCGTTTTGGGTTGCGATCGCTCATCCATAAAATCAGCAGAGAATTGTTCTAAACTAGCGAATAAAGTTTCCCAGGAATCTTGTTCGGGTAAAAGCACAACTGCATTGCCGACTCGCTTGATTAAAACCCTATCGCCAGCAAAGCGATACTGCTTAGGAAGTCGCACAGCTTGACTCTGACCATTTTGAAACAGTTTTGCCGTATCCATATTGCAGTTATATTAAAGTATATACTTATAATATATACTGTCTGTCTAGCTTATGTAAAAGGTGTAACCAAAATAATTGATTGCGAGAAAGATGGACATAGTTCGTTATTTAGGTAAAATTGCGATCCGAAGGGTGCGCGGATGCGCGATCGCTAGCAATCTAGATACAATTACCGTTTACTCTATGTCTAACCTCACCCCAGAACAGCAAGCAGCAGCTTATGCACCCTGTAGCGTGGCGATTACGGCGGGTGCGGGTACGGGTAAGACACATATGCTGGCAGAAAGATATTTATATTATCTGCGCGATCGCAATTTATCGCCTTTAGAGATAGTTGCAGTTACCTTTACCGAGAAAGCTGCTACGGAGTTGCGATCGCGTATTCGTGCTTTAGTTATGCGAGAGTTACCCGCACGTTTGGATCTAATTGCGGAATTGGAAGCTGCTCAAATTAGTACGATTCATGCTCTTTCGGCGAGAGTATGTCAGGAACATTTTCAGACGATTAATATTCCTGCGGATTTTCAGATTCTAGATAATTTGTCAGGGCAAATATGGTTAGCAGATGAGCTACAGCAAGCTATAACCCAGCTACCGCCTGAAGTTTTCGAGATTATTCCCTATTCGTTGTTACGAGATGTTTTAGAACGGTTATTGGACGATCCGTATACGGCGAATAAGGCGCTACAGCAGGGTATTCGAGACTGGGAAGAGTTGATTGTTAAAGCTCGTTTGGAGGCAGTTAAAAATATTATTAAGGATGCGGGATGGCAGCCTAGCCAAGAGATCTTGGCACAGTATCAAGGTGCAGATGGTGATAAGTTAGAAGCGATCCGCACCTCGGTTTTAGACGCGATCGCCGATTTGGAAAATGCCAAAAATATCGATCGTGCGATCGCTACGATCGAGCAGATTAATCTGAGGGTAGGTAGTAAAAAGAATTGGCAGGATATGAAAGCTGTCAAGGATGCGTTGAAAACTCTCAGGGAGTCGGTTAAACGAGTTACCAGCCAGGGATTATTAGATCTGGCTATTGGTGACGCGGATCGACAGTTGGAATTAATGCTACCTGCTTTGAATGAAGCCTATCAGGAGGTTACGGCTTATCTTAGTCGTCTGAAGCTACAGCGTAAGGTATTGACCTTTAGCGATCTAGAACTATATGCCCTACAAGCACTAGCTAATACTCAAGTGCAGGACTATTATCGGCAACGCTGGCAGGTATTTTTGGTTGATGAATTTCAGGATACCAATCCTACCCAGGCAGAATTACTGGATACCCTGACAGCTAAGGCAGAATTAACCGTCGTCGGCGATATCAAACAGTCGATTTATGGTTTCCGTCGGGCTGATATACGAGTATTTCAACAGTTTCGCGATCGCATTTTAAACAACAAAGGTAAAGAAGTAATTCTCAGCACCAGCTTTCGCACTCATAAGACTGCGATCGATCGATTAAATCAAATGTTTGCACCCCTGTTAAAAGACAGTCATCAGGATCTCAATGCTTTTCGACAGGCAAAGCCAATTCAAGCAGAGGGAAGCGAGAAATATAACTACATTCAGGTGTTAACCATTGGCGATCCTTTAGCCAAAGGAGCGCGAAAAGCCGTTGCGGGGGTTTCCCCCGTTGCCTTAAAGGATACCGCTTCGCATAAGGCTATTGAGCAAGAAGGCGAAGATAAGCCACCCAAGCCGAATAAATCTCAGCGTCAGCGTGTCGAGGCATTTAGTTTGGCAGAACGAATTAAACAGATGCTCGATCGCCAAATTCCCGTCTTTGACAAAGAAACCAGACAGACGCGCCCGATCGAACCAAAAGATATTGCTATTCTGACTCGTACCTGGCAACCTTTAGAAATATACAGTGAGGCACTAAGAGCGATCGGTGTTCCCGTTGCCCCTGCGGGAGGAGGAAATTTACTAGCTACTAGAGAAGCAAAAGATGCGACGGCATTGTTACGGTTCCTAGCCAATCCACGGGACGATTTGGCTTTGGTAGCCATACTAAGAAGTCCTTGGTTTGCGATTAGCGATCGCCTCTTATTTCAAGCGCGATCGACTTGGCGATCGCAGTTTAAAGATTCACAATTACAGGCTGAAGATGCCTGCTGGTGGACGGAACTACAAAAGTCAGAACTAACCGAACTGTTGCGTCCAATTCGCGTTTTACAGCAGCTAATCCAATTACGACAGGCAGAAATACCTTCCCGCGTCTTGCAGTTTGCCGATCGCCTGACAGGTTATACAGCGGTAATTGCCAACTTGGCGGGTGCAGCCAGAAGGCTAGCGGATTGGCAGGGATTCGGACAGTTGGTTAAGGATCTCGAACAGGGAACATACGATCTATTTGGCGTAGTGCGTCGTCTCAAACGGCTATACGAGAAAGAGGTAGCCGTACCTCGTCCCCTCGTCTCTGTAGCCAATGCGGTATCGCTGATGACGGTTTATGCTGCCAAAGGTTTGGAGTGGGGATTAGTAATTGTGGCGGATCTGAGTAAAGAACGTCCCAAATCCTATCCTGCAATTTTGTTTGATGCGGATCTGGGAGTAGCAATTAAAAGTAAAACTCCATTAGGGGAGACTCAAAAACCAGTGCTGTATAGCTGGTTAGAATATTTAAAAGAGCAAAAAGAACGAGAAGAAGCAGTTAGAGTCCTATATGTAGCACTAACTAGAGCTAGAGACTATCTATTTTTGAGTGCTGCCGAACCCTATAAGGGAGAGCTTAACCGTTTACAAAAGGGTATATCCGCTGCCGATGTGCCAACTTTTACCATCCCCTATAGCGATCGCCGAGCTTTACCTGCAATTCCCCAACTACCTCCCTTAGCTACACCAGCCCCGCTATTATTAAATTCGGTAGGATCGGGATTATCAGAACTCCCCGTCACGGCTTTAACCGACTATGCAAAATGTCCCCAACGGTTCAAACTACACTTTATCGACGGACATCCTGGTTTGGGCGAGGGGTTAGCTTACGGAATGCAGACGGGAACATTGGTGCATAAAGCCCTAGAGCATAATATTATCCAGCCTCAAGATCTGTTGCCATTTGCCGAAGCCGACTGGGAAGAGTCTATTTTAAAAGATGCGATCGCTTTAGCAGTTAGATTCTTTAAACTACCCGTATATCAGCAGCTGCGCCAAACTGCCATTGCCAAAGAACAGCAGATTAGTTTCAAACTCGACAAAATTGCCTTCAATGGCGTAATCGATCTTGTCGGTAACGATTGGGTACTCGACTATAAAAGCGATCGCACCATGCAGCCCATAGATCATCGTTTTCAACTGTGGATATACGCAGCAGCGTTAAACATTCCCAATGCTCATATTGTCTATCTGCGCCACGATAAGATCCATAGTTTTACTAAAGATTACCTAGACGAAATTGCCACAGAAGCAGATTCCCTGTCGCAAAAAATAAGCCGAGGTGACTATACTGCCACCCCGACTACCGAAAAATGCGCTTACTGCCCCTATCTAGCATTCTGCAACGAGGCAATGATTTAAATACCTACTACTTACTACTAAGCTTCGTCGTAAGCTTCAATATCCAAGAGGTGAAAATAAGGTTGAGCCAACTCTTCTCGCTGAAAAGCGATCGCTCTGAGAAGATGCCAGTCCTCTAACGCTTCAAAAGGACTGTCATACTCATCCTGTTCCAAACGACCTGCCAGGGTAGCAACCTCTTCCTCCGTAATCCCTACAATATCCTGCTTGGTTAACTTTAAAGTAGTCATCAGAGTTATACCTCAATTCAAAGTTTTTAGAAATTGCAAATACCCATCTAGTAAAATTGTAGCCTAATTCCTGGCTATTATTTGGTATGCCTGGATACTGCTGTGGTTCTTAACAACTATTGTCGAGCATTGTGTCGTCATGCCCTTCGACCTCGGATTGCGATCGTCATATTTGTCTTACCGATTTTTGAAAATGATAGCGATCGTTTCTGATGAAAATCACCATAAAGCAGCTTTGTTGCTCTAGAAAATAAGTTTGAATTTTCATAAACATATTTAAAAAGCAGCTACATCAAGATTAACAGTCCGTATTAATACTAATGCTACTTAGAAAGCTATTAGCTGCAATTCAGCTAATAGAGCGAGTATGTAAAACAGATTACTGAAATATCTGTGATTCTAATATCTGGTGGCTTTACGTGTTTGCACTAATGTCAGATTGCTGGCTTTAAAGTTTAAATATTTATAGTCAAATATATTCAAATTAATCCAGTCTGAAATTATGGGTTCTCGTTAGCTAATTAATGTTTTCAAATAATAATAATACAGGTAAGCTCTACATATATTTTTTAGATAAGTAAGTAATTTTTATCAAAGATAGCTGTAATTAAATACTGCTTTTGTTGTCTATTAAATAACAAAAATAGTAATTATAGCGTTATAAAAATGCTCCAGTTTAGCTTTTAAGGCATCGTCAAGCTTAGATCCATATTGTTATTTCTATTTGAATCAGTTATTAGTAACTAATTTAGATTGTTGGAATTGCGATCGACCTTATTTTAAGCATTGATGCTGACGTTATTAAAAGCAAAGATTATCTACATTTGAAAACTATAGTCTTCACCAATAGACTTGTAGAGTAAAAATTGAGTGTTCTGAATTTAATTTGTTACGGCTATAAACCCGTGGCATATTCGGTTCTCTGAATTTAATTCCTGTTGTTATTGAACTCACTCAACAACAATAGATTAGATATTTTATGAAAAAGCATAGCTCTACCACCAAAAAGTATTATCCTATCCTGATTGGCGCAGCTCTACTTGCAGCCAGTCTTTTCCATTTTCCTCTACCCGTATTTTCGGCTGGGACTGACGCAGGTCAAATAATCCGTAACACGGCGACAGGTACATATAAAGATAACGACGACAATACCTACACCATTGATTCCAATACTGTGGAAGTTACGGTAGCTAAGGTTGCAGGTATCACCAATATCCCTTCTGGTTTTTCTGACAACACCAGCAGCACAACTAACACTTCTGTCCTAACTGGCGACGAAGTATCTTTTGATTTTACGATTACCAACGTTGGTAACGACATTAGTAATATTCATATTCCTACCGTCGCCGATATTATTGCTGCCAACGGCATTAAAGGTCTACAGGCAGGCAGTTTGGTTATGACTGCCGACCTGAATGGTAATGGTACTTTTACCGCCGTAACTCTTGATGGCAATGACGATTTTATTGTTTCAGATGTTCCTGCCAATGGGCAGATAGTTATCAAAGTTACGGGTATTGTTACAGCAACCACTGCTGGTGCGCCGATTGAGGTTCTTTTGGGTAATACTGGCAGCAATACCGATCCTAACGAACCTGTTGCCGACACGCAAAACCAATTTGTCGATAGTATTACTGGATCTAATCCAGACGGTGCTGATGACGAAGTTCGTACCTTAACTGCTACAACTCCAACCGCGGGTGTCACTGCCTTGACTGCTGCCGAACAGAAAGAAGCCAGTGCTAAACGCCAGGTGTTCTTAGGTTCTAATCCCCTAGCAGCGACCAAGATTGAGAAAACTCGTGGCGCTGTTGGTGATGGTGCGACCACCGATTTAAATGATAACATTATTCCTTACAGTCTAGAGTTAGAAGTCTTAACTACTACACCTAGTTCTTTAAATACTCCAGGAGAATTAGAAGGTCGAGACTTTGGAACTCGTGTGACAGCAACGGGCGTTGCCAATACTGATAACCTCGTTCTAGTTTCTGATGCAATTCCTGCTGATACATTCCTCAGTTCAGCTATTTCTAGCTTTACGGATGCTGATGGTAGAGTCTGGACTCCTGTATATGCTACTGCTGAACCTGGCTTCGTTACTAACGAAAATACCGCAGCCGACGGAATTCAATGGGGAGATGCTCCTGGCGATTTGACTACTGTGACACGGGTTGGTTGGGTTTATGATGCTACTCCAACTCCAGCAGGTGGCGGAAACCCTCCAACGTCAAATACGATTAAGCCTGGCGACATTGTTTCTGGCTTTAATTTTGAAGTTATTACTACTGGTCTAGATGCAGCGACTGGCGGTACTGTTGCCAACATCGCTCAAGTCTTTGGTACTACCTTCGACGGCGACCCTACCGATGCTCCTCTCGGTCCAAAAGTCTTTGATGAATCTGGAGACCAAGATCCCAGTAACTTCAACGGCATCAACCCAGGTCCAAGAGAAATTAATCCTGCTTCCCAAGGTATTGCCAGTCCAGCAAACCACGGTGTTGATAGTGAAAACAATAACAATGCCAACGGCGCAGATCCTGACTCTCCTGGTGGTGAAGATAATGTCATTACTATTGGCGCTGCTGGAACTTTACTCAATGGACCAGTTGGACAACCCGCAGCAACGGGTAACGTGTTTATTACCGATCCCGATAATAACCATGATTTCCAAAACAAAGGTATTAGTAACTTTGCCTCGGCAAATGGGGGGAATAATCCCCAGCAGGGTGAAAATCAGACTTTAAATCCTGATGCAGTTGTATTTACCAATACTCTGAGCAATCCTGGAACAACTGACCTAGAAGATGTCTTGCTGCAGCCAATTAACCCGTCCTTCGATGGCTTTGGTGGTACTGATACAGATTTACCTGCCACCACTAAGGTAACAATTAACCTAGGTACTCAACAGGCAATCTATACCTACACTGACAATGGTGGGGTCTTGAGCTTTGTCTTAGATGGAAATACTACCGCTAATCCCAGCCAGCCGATTATTATCCCAACCTTGGCTGCTGGCGTTCCTCTAGACTATACCGTTACTATAGATCTTCCTGGTACTACAGGATTGTCTACTGACTTAGATCGTGGTTTCCCCGTACCGCTTATCGCCTTTGTTGATGGTGATGCGAATGGTACTCCCGATCCTCTTGAAAACAGTAACTATACTGTCAACCAAGTTTATACAGGCTTCATTAAGATAGAGAAACAGGTAAAAGTGGTTCGTGATGGCGTAGATGTTGCAGGCATGAACTACAACGATCCAAATACTGATAAGCTACCTCTGCCTGGAGATGTTCTAGTATATCGTGTCAACTATCGTAATATCTCCGAGCCTCAAGTAGGAACTGGTAATAACCTAGTTCTAGAAGGTACGGACGTAATGATTGATGAGAACGGAACTCTAGATGGCATTACCTTAGTTACCGATGGTAATAACTGGGGACTCGACAATAATGGCGACCTCGATCTCGATACTATCAACGTTCAAGGAACTGCTACTGATAGCAGTGCCAACAGCACAATCACGTACTATACAGGCGCTAGCGATGCTGCATCTACCGATGTATATTCTGTGGACACACTAACTTCTGCGGGTACGACTGACCCTGGAGAAACTGTTACAGGCTATCGTGTCGTTGTTCCTTCCGTTGCCCCAACAGCAGTAGACAGTCCTTTCCAGTTTATTTTCCAACGAAAAGTAGATGAGTATGATGGTCTAGCTCAAGACATCGATAATCTACCGTAGATCGCATCGGTGCAAAGGGATTAATAAAAACGGAACGGTAGGTCGATTAAATCCGATCTACTGTTCCGCACAAATTCTTCATTGGACATCATAGCAAGATAAAGAGGTTGAAATAAGTATGAAACTGCTACATAAAGTATTGGGCGTTGGAAGTTTGGGCTTGATTATTGCTCTACCCTTGATAAACCAGACTCCAGTACAGGCGAGCTTCCCCCAGATTGGGCAAATTGTAGCTCAGGCAAATCAACCGAGCTTGAAGCTAAATTTGACTGCTGCCAAAAAGTCAATTGTGGTTACAAATGGCGAACAGCAGGAAGTTAAGTGGGAAGATCTTGGAGACAGTGCCGTAGTCAATCCTGGAGATGTTTTACGCTACACCATCAGTAGCGAGAATCCAGGAACTAGCGTGGCAAACGATCTAACTATTACTCAGCCCATCCCCGAAAAGATGGTCTATGAGCTGGATACGGCAAAGAGCCAGAATCAGGCAGAAGTCGTGTTTAGCATCGACAATGGTGAAACGTTTGTGGCAGAACCGACGATTACCATTGAGACGGAAGACGGCGAGGAGATCGAAAAACCTGCCCCCGCCGAAACATATACACATGTGCGCTGGCAGTTTGGCTCTCTCGAACCCACAGCAGATATTGCAGCTACCTATGAAGTGAAAGTCCAGTAGGTAGACTGGGGCGATTAGTTAGATTACCTCAATTATTCCTAATCGCCTTGCTTCTCTTGGGAACAGAGCTACTTACTGATATTTAATTTGAAATTTAAGCAATTAAGAGTTTTAGCGATGCTGCGCTGAATATTTGCTTTTTATTAAAACCCCACGGATATTTTATGTCATCCCTGACAGCTAAAACGAGTCAGAAAATAACAGCTACTTTAATTAATTTTTTATTTTTATTAGGGTTTACGCCTCTTGGTCTCAAATCGGCTTCAGCTCAAACTACTTTAGCCTGCAAAGATGTTCGGACAGATTTGCTGACTCTTTCTAATAGTGCTTCAGTTCGCTATCAGGTAAAAGAACACAATCCCATCGCCCTGGGAACGAGGAATAATTTGCCTTCCGCTGTTCCCGACTCCTACGGAATAGTTAGTAACAATACTAGTACTAATGCCAATCCTACTAACGAAGTTAACTTACCCCTAAGATTAGTTTCTTTGGGCATTGAAGACTTAGAAGGTAACACTGTTACTGGTCTAGGTGCGATCGCTTTAGATTTGATCGAACTATATCGACAGGCTGGTTTAGATGAAGTAACAGCTCAAGATTCTAGCTTACTCACTATTGAAAAATGGTCGGCTTTGTTACCAGAAACATCTTCTGCGCAAGTGGTAGCACTAGTTAAAGAGGAAGTTGCCGATACTATCGAAGATCGCGATGGTCGCAGGGCGATTCGAGAACTAAACGAAACGGCTTTACTTACTGCTTTAGGAGGTTTTGGGGAAGTTGCCCTCAAGTCCTTGGGCTTACCAAGCAATCAGTTAGAGCTAATTCTGCAAACTAGATTAGAGTCAGCTTCCGTCGGTAGTTTTAACCTTCAGATCCAGAGCGCCAACCAAACCGTCACCGAGCAAATCGATCGCCCCGAAACAGAATTGTTGTTAACGGCTGCGAGAAATAGATATCAGCAGGAATTAAACAATCTACGTTTGGACGAACAAACTGTATTGACTACGGGTAGCAGAGTTAAATTTAGGTTTCGTCTCGATAATCAAAGAAATACCGTAGCGCAAATTAATATACCCAAGGCTTCAGAGATCGCTGAAAGTGGCTTGACTGGAGCAGGAAAAATTGTTGCCGTCAACTATCGCCTCAACAGCACTGATACGGATAATCCCAGTCAGAATATAGATATTACGTCAACGGGAGAACTAGTTTCTATTCCCCCCCAAAAATCTTTAGAGTTGGATGTCGAAGTAGAAGTACTCGAAACATCAGCGACGGAGGTAGTTCCCCTCAACCTAGAGTTGCAGCCCAACTGTGGAGCGCCCGTTGCCCAGTCACTAAACATTTTGCCCCCAATTGGTAAGAGTAATAATGAGCTAATCGATCCTCTGGGCAACATAACTGGCTGTGCGGGGGAAATTCTACCCGACTATCAGGGTTTTTCGATCGCCCTCTTCAATCCAGATCCTAGCGACCCCACAGGCAGCACAGAACAGGGATTAACTAGGCTGACAGAAACAGAATTACCCGATGACCCCGAAAACAATATTGCCCAAGGAATCGAACCAAATACCCAAAACAGCAATCCCTTCTTTTTAGTTAATAGCGATGAAGGAAAATATTCTTTCCTATTTGATAGCGATCGCAATCAGCTAGACAGAGGAGAAATATATATTTTAGCCGTTAGTCCCCCCCGCGACTCCGAATATGATGAGCGTCGAGTCAAGTTAGAAATCGGCGAGCGTCAGGGAAACGTAGTTGAATATACCGCGACCTCTTTAGACGGCAGACCAATCCGCGCTAGTGACGGACAAACAACCATCACAGGAGAAATTGTGATTGTCGAAGATGCCGAACGAGTCGGCTTAGATTTGGCAGTTTTAGATCTATCTACTAGCATCTGCGATGCCCAAGAAATACAGCTTACCAAGACTGGCGATCGCATTTCTGCCGAGCCAGGAGATATTGTTCTCTACCGTTTGGTCGTGCGTAATTTAGCCTCAGCGCCGATGGAAAATCTGCAAATTAGCGACACTCTTCCTCCTGGTTTCAAGCTCGAGGGAAACAGTATCAAAGCCGAAGCCGACGAAGCCGAAGTAGAAGTGTTTATTACCCAAAGCGATCGCACAGTAGAGATAATTGCCGAGGATTTCACCCTCGAACAAAACGAGGTTCTCAACCTGGTCTATGCAGCCCAGGTAACTCCAAATGCTCTGCGCGGATCGGGACGCAATTCGGCGATCGTCAACGCTACCAGAACCGACAATAATCTCAGCGTCCAGGATGGTCCTGCGATCCATACTCTGCTGCTCGAACCAGGAATTATCGAAGATGCGGGAACTCTAATCGGTCGCGTATTTGTAGACAAAAACTTTGATGGCGAACAGCAGCCAGGAGAGCCAGGTATTCCCAACGCCGTAATTTATCTAGAAGACGGCAATCGGATCGTTACCGACCCTGACGGCTTGTTTTCTGTAACGAATGTTCTTCCAGGGCTGCATACGGGCATTCTAGATCTGACTACGATTCCAGAATATCGCCTTGCTCCCAACGTCCGTTTTATTGAGAAAAATAGCAGTTCCCGTCTGGTCAGATTAGAGCCTGGCGGGATGGTACGGATGAATTTTGGTGTCACTCCCACCGCAGGCAAAGCAACCGAATCCTCACCCCAGAATTCCTCAACCCTCAAACAGCCAAAGATGAACAACGAACCCGATATCCCTAGCTTAAATCGATAAATTTCTCTGCTTTAGACAGACGCGATCGCTAACTATTTTTATGAAGTCTCCACGTACTAAAAACTCCAAACTTAATTTATCGCAACCGCTAGTTGTGCTTATGGCAACTTTGGTTGGCGGTACGTTGCATAGTGCGATCGTTCAGGCGGAGACAAAAACTTCGGAATTAAACTACGAGCAGTTTCAATCTCAAGCGGAAGAAAAGTTGCTCGCACAAGCATGGACGGATTTATCCCATCAGCAATTAAGCTTTGCCGTCAACACTGCGAATAAAGTACCTGGACAACTACTAATCTCTCAGGTATTACCCAAATCCCAGGTGACTGCGAGAGTATGGTCGGAGATCGATCCGCGATCGCTGAGTTTGGCTGTCGATGAACCCAAACAATTGTCATCTTCAGAGCTATTAATTAGCCAAGTTTTACCCCAACAGCAGCTTCTTGCACAGGTCTGGTCGGAGATCGATCGCCAGCAGCTAAGTTTGGCAACCTCCGCACCAAAAACAAAATCCGAAAATCTATTGCTCATTGCTCAACTAAGACCTTCCGAACAGCAGCTTTTAGCCCAGGTCTGGTCGGAGATCGATGGTCGAGAACTTACTTTGGCAGCTTCCAATGCTTCCAGCACCCCTAGTAAGCCTATTCTTCTCGCTCAACTTCTGCCCCAACAGCAGCAGCTAATTGCTCAAATGTGGTCGGACGTGGCGAATCGAGAGCTGAGTTTAGCTACTCCTAGAGATCGCTCTGAGAATCTATCGAGTCAAATTGCGATCGCTCAACTTTTGCCCGCAGAACAAGAATTAATTGCCCAGGTATGGTCGGATATTGATAACGAGAAACTGAGTTTAATTACAACCGAACCGTTTCCTGTCCAGACAGATCGAACTGAGAAACCATCGACAGCAGCTTCAGACTCAATTAATGCTCCTAAGCTAGATTCCCAACAGCAGCTAGTAGCCCAAACTTGGGGGTCGGCAGATCGCCAAGAGTTAAGCTTTGCCCCAGCGATCGAGGAATTCGATCAAATTGCAGCCTTGTCTAGCCCTTTTGTCGAACACACACCTGCTACTCGTGTTCCTAGCCAGAAAGAAATCGCTGCGCGAATTGTCTTAAATAAGGTACAAATTATCACTCCCGCTCCTGGAGTTGTTGTTAATGGCGAGGCAAACAATAGCAGCGTTACGGTGCAATATCCTGTTAACACTACCGTTAAGCTAGAAATCAACGGCAAACCAGTCGATAATTCTCTAGTGACGAGAGAGCAGCTAGATTTTCAGTCAAATATGATGACTCAAACCTGGCAGGGAGCAAGCCTGAATGAAGGAAAAAACCAGGTCAGCATTATTGCTAATAAAAGCGGATTCTCTCACGAAACAACGCGAGAAGTAATTGTCCACAGCGATTCCGAACAAACACAATCCGAACAGATACAATCCGAACCAGAACTGGTAGCAGAAACTGCTGAGTCTGAGTCTGAGTCTGAGTCCGCACCTTCTCCTAAGCCTAGATCGACAGTTTCCGAGAACTATTCACAGGGACTAGTCAAAATTCTTACTCCCAAGGCTGACGCTGTATTAGAAAATATTTCGAGCAGCGTTATTATCCAGTTTCCTGAAGAGGCAAAGGTGCTTCTAGAAATAAACGGTAAGGCGGTTAATGCTTCTCAGGCGGGACGGACGGAAATTAATCCCGTCACCAAAATCGTCACCCAAACTTGGTACGGGGTCGTATTTAATTCAGGCACAAATAAACTGAGTGTCTTAACGACTACAGACGGTAAAAAGTATTCAGAAACGGCGATTAATGTAATCGTGCCAGGGAAACCCGATGCTCTAAAAATATCAACCGTTGAATCCCATATTCCCGCCGATGGTCAAAGCGTCGCCAGAGTTGAAGGGCGATTTATCGACAAAGAGGGCGCAACGGCAATTTGGAATGAGATTGTCACCCTTAATAGCAGCAATGGCCAATTTATCGGCGCAGATTTAGACCCAGACCGACCAGGATTTCAGGTCAAGACCAACAACGGCGAATTTTCCGCTTCTCTCCAGGCAGGATACGACCCAAATAAAGTAACGATTCAGGCCAAAGCTAGAGAGATAGAGGCTTATACTCAAATTCAGTTTAAAAATATCCTGCGCGAGCAACCCTTACTGACAGGCTTTGCCAACCTGCGGATTGGTGCGAGGGGAACAGATTATTACGATAGCTTCCGCGATTTTCTGCCTCTAGACGAGGATAATGGGGCAACGATCGACTTTGACTCGGCAGCCTTTTTGACGGGCAGTTTGGGTCGCTGGACATATACGGGGGCTTACAATAGCGATCGCTCTCTCAACGAGGATAGTCGCGGAGAAAACCGCATATTTCGCAGCTATTCTAGTAGTGACGAGCAGTACCCAATCTACGGTGATAGCTCGACCACAGAGCTGGTGACACCTTCGACCGATCGCGTATATTTTCGTTTAGAACGCAATTCCAAAGTCGAGCTGGCAGACTCCGACTTCTTTATGTGGGGAGACTATGGCACAGAAGAATTTGCCTCGGAATCCCAAGAGTTTAGCGCCATTACCCGTCAACTCCACGGCTTAAAATCGAACTACAACCTGGGCGGTTTTCAGCTCAACGCTCTTTATGCTAACAGCATCGAAGGCTTCCAACGTGATGCGATCGCTCCAGACGGCACGTCGGGCTTCTATTTTCTTTCTCGTCGCCTGCTCGTACCTGGCTCAGAAGATGTTTATGTCGAGCTAACTCCCCTCAACGATCCTGGCAACGTAATTACTCGCGAAGCTTTGAGCCTGGGGACGGACTACGAAATTGATTACGATCGCGGGACGCTGCTGTTTAGAGATCCGATTCTTAGAACTCAGGTAGACACAGACGGCAATATTCTTACCCGTCGAATCGTTGCTACCTATCAGTTTGAAAGCGAGGCCAGCGATTCTGACCTATTTGCGGGTCGTGTCCGCTATCATTTCGATCGCAACTTCGATCGTCCTATTTGGTTGGGCAGCACCTATATTAATGAAGATCGAGGCGACCAGGACTTTGAACTCTATGGTTTTGACGCTCTGGTTTCTTTGGGTAGCTGGGGTAGCCTAAGTGGAGAATATGCCAATTCCGAAAATCAGACTGTATTTGCCGATGCTAGCGGTTCGGCTTATCGTCTGGAGGGTAAGGTCAAGTTTGGCAGCAATATTTTAGGTCGAGCCTACTACCGCGAAGCCGATGCGGGATTTGCCAATAATGCCACCCTTAGCTTTGTGCCTGGGCAAATTCGTTATGGTAGCGACTTAACCGCCAAAGTTTCCCAAAGTACCGACCTGCTTTTCCGATACGAACGTCAGTCAAATGATGGGGTTGCCCCCAGACCTTTAAACGAGCTAGAAGACTTTCTCGATGTGGGATTCGACCCCGTTCCTGGCAGCACCGTTGATAATAACCTATCTACTATTACTGCAGGGGTTAAGCAAAGAATTGGGGAGGCAGATTTAGGCTTAGATTTAACCTATCGCGATCGCCAAGACAATACCTCGACCAACGACCTGGGCAGCACTTCAACTCAGTTGCGATCGCGTTTTTCAATTCCCGTGATTGATAAACTCACCTTCCATGCCCTCAACGATCTGACTATTTCTGATAATACTGACGCGGTGTTTTCCGATCGACTAGGTGTCGGTTTGGATTATGAATTCTACTCTGGCTTGAGTCTAGTCCTCAACCATCAGTGGTTTACCAGGGGCAACCAGGCAGGAGATGCTCTAACTACCCTCGGACTTCAGGGAGAATACGAACCCTGGGCAAACGCCACCCTGACAGGTAGGTATGGCATCACCAATGGCGTAGCGGGAGTCAACAATACGGGATCGATTGGCATGCAGCAAAAAATTCCGCTAGCTGCAGGCTTAGATCTAGACCTCAATTACGAGCGCACCTTTAACGACTTCGATCGCGACGGTACGGGCAGACAGTTTGCTCAACCCTTTGCTGTGGGTCAAGGGGCATCTGCTCTCAGCTTTGAATCTGGCTCTATCTACGCCGTGGGTCTGAGATATTCCGATAATCCTGACTTTACTGCCGATGCTAAATTTCAATATAGCGATGGTGAAAGTGGAAGTAATACGGTAATTTCGGGTGGCGTAACGGGAAAACTCAGTCGCGCTTTAACCAGTCTGTTTAGCTACAACCAAGCTAATTCGGCAAATCAAACCTTTGATATTGGAACGACGAGAGATATTCGCCTCGGTTTGGCATATCGCGACCCCAAACAGGATAAATTTAATGCTCTAGTGCGCTATGAATTTGAAGAAAATGGCGGATTGATTCCAGAGACTATTTTTCTCGGTAGTGGTACAGGTTCAAAAGATCATCTATTTGCAGGGGAGGCGATCTACGCTCCTGACTGGCGTTGGGAATTCTATAGCAAACTAGCCTACCGCAATAGCAGAACCTTTATCGCCGATGATTTTGTCAGCAGCAGCAATATCTCCTTGGGTCAATTTCGCACCACCTATCGCTTGAACTATCACATGGATTTAGTTGGAGAAGCTAGAGCCATCTGGCAACCCTCGGCAGACTATACCGAATCGGCTTTCCTCTTAGAAGCAGGTTACTATCTCTCTCCCGAACTCAGACTATCTGCGGGCTATGTGTTTGGTCGGGCTGATGACGAAGACTTTACGGGAACGCGATCCGCTGGCGGTCCTTATGTGGGCATGACGGTCAAACTTAACGGTTTATTAGACGGCTTTGGACAGCATCAACAGCCAACTCTGCCAGAGGGAGTTGTGCGGGAGGCAGAAGGCAGAAGGCAGGAGGCAAAGGGCAGAAGGCAGTCCCAAAGGGATACCGCAAACATAAAGTCAGAGGGCAGAAGACAGGGAGACGAGGAGACAGGGAGACGAGGAGAAAAAGAGATTAGGAGACAGGAAGACGTGGAGATAGGAGGACAAAATGGCGATTAGCGTTCTTTACCTCTGTACGGGCGCCTCTGTACGCCTCTACTTACTTACTACCTCTTACTTATAAAAATGTTTCTTAACCGCGATCGCCAAAAATCTATCTATCAAATCTTTTTAACCGCCCTTCTTGCTAGTGGCATGACAGCTCAAGCTGCTATAGCCCAGGGGGATTTACAGTCATTCAAAGTTGTGGTGAATAGCGATCGCGACGAAATTAATCCCGATCGCGAATTGACCCTCAGAGAAGCCATTGCCATCGTTAATAACACCCTTACTTGGAGCGACCTCAGCCTGAGGGAGCGAGAACAGGTGACAACCATCGATCGGAGGGATGCTTCGCGGATTGAATTTGATTTCCCCGCACCTGTCATTATCAAATTAGAAAGTCTGCTTCCACCCCTAATTAGTCCTGGCTTGACGATCGACGGTACGAGTCATCCCGATTACGATCCGAATAGTACGACAACTGCCGAAATAGCCATTCCCATTCCTGTGGTTGCCATAACTCCTGCTGCCGAGCGAGATATTTTCCGTGGCTTGAGTATTATGGGCGATCGCATTACCGTCAAAGGCTTGAGCATCTACGGCTTTAGTCAGCCCCATCAGCCGACGGACACGATGCCAGGAGCAGACATTATTGTTGCATCTCGCCTACCTACGGGCAATGAGGAACTACAGTCTTATGTTCCTACCCAACCCCCTCTCAACGTCGATATTCTCGATAACTGGCTCGGACTACCCCCCGATGAATCTCTCCCCGCAATTCCTTCTGGCTTTGGAGTCTGGATATTTGATGGTGAGAACACGAGAATTCAAGGCAATCGTATCTATCATCATGGCGGAAGCGGTATTTTAACCTCCGTCGATGCTAGGGGTATGCAGATTCGCGAGAATATCATTGTTGGCAACGGCTTAACTGGTATGCCCCACGCAATCTATCTCGAAGGTTCGATCGAAGATAGTACTATTTCCGATAATCTTCTGTGCGGTAATGACGGTAGCGGAATCTATCTTTTTAAGCCCGAAGGCGCGATCGAGATCGATCGCAATCAGCTCAAGTACAACGGTAGAAGAGTACCTAGTGCAGCTATTTACCTGATCGGCAACGATCATTTAGTGACTGAAAATCAAATCGGCTGGCAAACTGGTACGGGGGTAACAATCGCTGCCTATCCTCAGAGCGATCGCAACTTTATCGAGCATAATACTTTTAGCAATCTCGAAGGTTTGAGTATCGATCTTAATACCAGAGATAATACCAGCAAACCCTTCTTTAAGTTAGGAGACGGTGTTAATCCTCCTCGAAACTCAAATAACCGTAAACGAGATACGGCAAATAGAGCGATTGATGCGCCTCAGTTTCTCAGCCCAGATTTTTATTTAATCGACGGCAGGGTAAATATCGATGGGGTTGCCGAACCTGGAGCAAAAATAAGTCTCTATCAGGTTGAATCCGAGCTTTCTAAGCAGCAACCACAAAGCCCTTTAACTAACAACAGCAAACATTATGGTCCTTTAAGTAAACCACTTGCCGAAGCAATTACCGACGATCGAGGTCAATTTAGCTTTACCCTAGATTCTTCAAACCTTGGCATGACTCTTAGTGCGATCGCCAGTCAGTCGGATTATGGTACATCAGAACCAGCTTTAAATGCCGTAATCAAATCTTTTGAGGCGGAAATACCAACCCCCAAGCCTAGCGTTACGATCCCCCACTGCACGACTCAACCCGTTGCCAAAGTTAGTCAGCCTCCTGTAGTTACGGATGCACCAGAACCAGAAGCAGAAACAATTAGGCTACAAGTTCCCACCAACATTCACTTTGCTTTAGACAAGTCCGACTTATCTTCCGCCAGTACAGAAATTCTCGATCGCATTACAGCCGTATTAATCGAACATCCCTATCTAACTATCGAACTCCAGGGACATACAGACTTTCGCGCTAGTAACGCATACAACCTTGCTCTAAGTAAAAGACGGGCGGTAGCTACCCGCAACTATCTTCTACAGCAGGGAGTCAAGCCCGAACGGATGATAATTCGACCTCTGGGTGAATCGCAATTGAAGAAATCGGGGAATACTGTCATAGAACACGCCTATAACCGTCGGGTAGAGATAAAATTCCGCGATTTACAAAGTTTAGAGATCGATTTTGAAGAACAGGATAACGATTTACAGCTAGAAAGCCCATCGAAATAAAAGCGACAACTAATTTAAAAACTATAACTTTATGCTGTCAAAGATTTTATGTAATCTAGAATCCCAATCTGTCCTCAAGGTGGCTACAAAACTGCTGTCTTTAAAAGCGGTTGCTAAATCTTTTCGGGGAGCTTCCAAATTCACGGCAACTGCCAGCTTGACCTTGCTGGGAACGAGCATCAGCTTGGCAGTACCTCAGATCGTTTTTGCCCAAGCCGTAGTAGTAGAAGATGCACCAGCAGGTGGAATCCCTCTAAACGCTACGACCAGTCGCTGTAATAACTACCTGATTCGGACTTTTGAAGTTAACAATGATTTTCCTGTCGGCAAAGTCACATTAGGTTTGAACATCACTCATGGTTATCGAGGCGCGATCAGAGGTATCCTACGCACTCCTAATCGTACGTTCATTCAATTTAGTCGAATTAACGGAAGCGACACCAATGATAACTACGATGTCTTATTTGAAGATGGCGGTGGGGCGATTAACAATGGTAATAATGACACAGTTGGTCAACCGTTTTACGAGCGAACCGTAGATCCAGTCACAGCCTTCTCTACACTTGCAGGAGAGTCAGCTCGGGGAACCTGGATAGTTTATCTATGCGATGGGGGTAGTAATAGTCTAGGTACGTACAACCGCAGTCAGCTAACCGTGTTGCCACCAAGTATTATCGGATTTGCCTATGATGATGTAAACAGAGACAGTACGCGGAGTGCTACTGAGAACCCGTTGGCTAACATTGGGGTTACCGCTTATCGAGATGATGGTGATGGTATTTACGAACCCAATGCTGGCGATCCTCAAGTTGCAGTAACCGAAACTGAAAACAATGGTGCGTATGTTTTTAATGGTCTAACTAACGGTAACTACTGGATTGAGGTTGATGAAACCGATCCTGATTTAGCAGGTCGTAACTATGGTGGTTCTGCTGCTACCAATAATCCCAATCCGCGTCTAGTTCCCTTCTCTGGAACGACTGTTACCGATATAGATCTACCGTTTGTACAGAATTTAGAGTCGATCTGCGAACCTGGCGATCCTAGTGGCGAACTTACTTTTATAGAGGGAGAAGAGCTAGAGTCGGGTACAGACCGACAGGTGGGTGCGGTATACCGCTTTGCCGATGTGTTTGAAAACGTCGATGCTTTGGTTGAAGTTGCTGCCTTCAACGGCGGAGCAACTTTAGAGGCAATAGACAATAACAATTCTGGGGTATTACAAGCTTTCCAGCCCGTACTAAACGCAGCTTCTGGAACTACTTCCAGCATTGATTTTAACATTAGGCTGGTTATTAAAAACACCCAAACGCCAGTGGCATTGAGCTTTAGGGCTGCGGGGGTCGATATTGACGGTAACGGCGCAGAGTTACAAGAATTTATCGAATTGACAAATTTGACTAGCTACAAGTTCTTTGACCCAACGAGCTTAGTTGCGACCAACATTGCAGGGGGCAATGAATTTAAATCAAATACAACTGATGCCCAGCCAGGAGTAAGCGCAACAGCAAGTTCAACCTTAGTCGTAGCAAAGTTCGACTCAGTTTCTCAGTTTCGCTATCGTATTGGTGGCGATGATGGGGGGTCGACAGGAGCTTTACAACGGCTCAATTCGCTTTTTGTCGGCTGTGCTAGTGCTACGCCTGCAGTATCTAATCCTAACGTACTGTTAGTTAAGCGGATCACGGCGGTAAATGGCGATCGCAATAAGAACCCCAACGACAACACCCCACTGAATACTTTCGTTGATGACACGGTTTCTACTCGCCAGGAAGACGATAATTCTCCCAACTGGCGCGACAATTACTTAACTGGTGCGATTGACGCGGGCAAGATTAAACCCGCTGATGAAATCGAATACACCATCTATTTCCTCAACGCTGGTGATATAGAGGCAGAAGACTTACGGATTTGCGACAGAATTAGCCCTAACCAAGATTTCAAATTAAATGCCTACGGTACTGGTAACGATCTACAGCTTCAGCTAGATACCAAGCCTAGAGTTAATTTAACTAGCACGGATGACAATAGCGATCGCGCTCGGCTAATTCCTGCTACTGGTACTGTACCCGATAACTGTAATCTCAAAACTGCCAACGATAACGGCACTTTACTTATAGATCTTACGGGTACGGGCAGTACGACTCAAGCCGATCTAACAATTGTGCCTGGTTCTACGGGAAAGGGAACTCCCGATAATTCCTACGGCTCGATCAGATTTACTACCATCGTTAAACCCTAAATAAATAGTTTCAAGACGCGACGGCTAAAGCTATTAAAGTATCGCCCGTTATTTTAAATTTTTAATTCTTATGCTAATTCATAAATTTGAATCTATCTATAGTCAGACACCAAAAGGCGATCGCGGATGCTCTTGTTCTTATCGTTGGTGGTTAGCGGTATTTGTTTTTGCCAGCAGTTGGCTATCAGCTTTATCGTTGTTGGCTGCTAGTCCCCCACCAGGAACTGTAATTGATAATCAGGCAACTGGTAGCTTTACCGATCCTACTGATAATACAGAAAAACAAATCGAATCGAACATTGTTCGAGTAGAAATCGCCGAAGTTGCAGGTATCACTATTACAGGGATTGCTACGGAAGAAGCTCCCAGCAACGTCAATGGTGCTGGTGCAAATCAAAATGATGGTAACGTCAATCCCAATGATGTAGTCTACTTTATTTATCGAATTACCAACGTAGGTAATGACCCTTCACAGATTTTTATTCCAGGCGCACCTTCGGCGATCGCTGGGGGAAGCCAACAGGGAAACATTGAAATTATTGAATACGATCCTGATGGTACTGGTGCTACAGCAGCTAGCGATTTAAGAGACGCACCGATCGAAGTTCCCAACGCTGGTATTAGCACGGGAGATCCTAATGCCTTGGATTTACCGAATGGTTCTATTCCTGCCGAGGGTACGGTTACAATTCGCGTTCCAGTCAAGCTTAGTCCTGGTTTGAGCGAAGGATCTACGGTAGCGGTAACGATGGGTGATACAGGAGATAACGATAATTCTGCTGCAACTCAAAACCAGATTTTTAGCGCGGGAACGAACGATGTTTATACCCAAGATAATCCTGATGGCACTACGGGAGAAACCGACGGTAATCCGCTAAATGGAGATACGACGAATCATCGACAAGAAGCTAGCTATAAACAAGTGGTCACAGTTACCCTAACAACTGCTGCTCTAGACTACGGTGATGCTCCCGATACTTATGGCACGGACAGTACTGCGGGTAATAGCAGTAATTCTAGCGATCCTTTAGGCGCATCCCATGTAATTGCCTCCAATTTATTCTTAGGTGCAACTGTTCCCGATGCCGAAACTAATGGCTTTGTCGATGGTACTGACGACAATGGTGACGCCACAGATGATGATGCGCTTAACGGTACGGGTACGGGCAACGGCGATGATGAAGATAACTTTACTCTGCCCAATTTAACATCTGGAGATACGACCTACACTATCCCCGCAGCCAATATTACTGCGACTAATACTACAAACCAATCAGCCATCCTTCATGCTTGGATTGATTTTAATAACAGCGGTACATTTGAGAACAACGAACACGCCAGCGTCACGGTTAACAATGCTACTAACGGCGGTAATCCTGCGGGCGGCTTGACCTGGAACAATATTAATGTTGGGGCGGTTGGAAATACTTATGCACGCTTTCGTCTAACCACTGACAGTTCCATTACTGCTGCTACTCCTGGTGGTAATGCAGCGAATGGTGAGGTAGAAGATTATCAAATTGCGATCGCTAATGAGAGTCAGACTATTGAAGAAACAGCTTCCTGTGTCAATTTAGGGGGTACTCTCTCAAGTAATAACATCTTTACTCCTTTTGATAACGGAACTTTCGGCACAGAAAATGGACAGCCAAATCAATCTCCCCCCGACAATGCCGATCCTTATCCTGGAGCAGTGATTGGTGGCGAGTACAAGAATTTTTATAATATCGATCATGGCAACTACGGTTATGTAGCTAATTATGTCCAGCGTCGCAATACATTTCAGCATGACAACATTTCCGATCCCGTCTATGGAGTCACAGGTCGCTTTTTTGCTTCCGACCCCGATACCGATACTCCCACCCTCACCGCTACCTTGAGTGGTTTGACACCCAATCAGTTCTATCAATACTCTTTTTGGGCAGCTAATAGCGAACCAAATTCGCCGTCAAACAACAATGTTGACGTGAATATAAATGGTCAAAAAGTATATAGTACAGGAGAGTTACCCGCCTTTCCCGACACTTTACAGTGGAAAAAGCATACGGTTTCCTTTACTAACGGTGCGAGTACTTCTATTACCATCGATCTAGAATCAACTAAAACTGGTGCGCCAGGAAATGACTTTTATCTCGATAACATCGAGCTGCGAGACTGTAATTTTACCGTCGATTATGGTGATGCGCCGACTAGCTATGGGGATGCGATTCAAACAACTATTCCCAACACTCCCACAATTTATCTAGGAGCAGTTGCACCCGATGGCGAAAATGCCACTCCGTTAGGAGGAGATAATGGTGTGGGTGCTGATGGTGATGATGATGCCAACTCAGGCATTGATGATGAGGATGCATTTGTTACCTTGAGCGATATTCCTACGACTGGTAGCTACGATCTAAATAATATTCCCGTCAACAACACTAGTGGCGAGGATGTTACCCTCCATGCCTGGATTGACTTCGATCGCGACGGTCAATTTTCTGCCTCAGAATATCAAAGCGTTACGGTAGCAAATGGTGAAACGACTGCTGATTTGAGCTGGACAGTGCCTAACAATACAACTCTTGGTAATACCTACGCCCGTTTTCGGATTACTCCTGATGTCTTACTTACTGACGATCCAAACACGGCTGATGTCGATGAACGTTCTAAAGATGCAGCAGTTAATGGGGAAGTAGAAGATTATCAAATTGCGATCGCGCCTGCGTCTCTTTGTCCTGCTGCTAAAGCCGATCTGTGGTTTGCTAATGATGAATCTGGTAGCGTTGACTCAGCCGAATTTAATAATGCTTTGGACTTTATCTATCAGATTTCCGACGGCTTTATCTACGACGACAACACAGGCATGAAGGCGGGAATTACAGGCTGGACAGATTTAGTCAACTCGACTGAAATTGTTATACCCATCACCGAATCTTTTGGCGATCCTGGAGACTCTGGATTATTTTCGACTGGCAATATTACTCTTAATAGTAATAGTCAAGGTATTCGGGAGTTATATAGCAGCAAACAAAACTCTTCCCCTGGCACACGCCTCGATCGCGCTACTAACTACTTAGCGGATTTAATTACGGCAGGTAATGGTAAACGTCCTAATACACCGCAAGTTGCGGTAATACTGACGGATGCCGACCGTAATTTTATTGAGAATGAGAATGAAGGTGGAGGTTTTGATTGGGTTAGCCAAGCCAACACACTGAGAAATGCGGGCGCTGAGATTGTTCTAATTTTGATTGATGAAGCTGCCACAAGCTACAATACAAATTCAGATTCCAGATTTATTATCAATCGCGTAGTAGGTAGTAATGGCAGGGTAATTACTGTACCTAACTATGCTCAAGCTGCTGACTCTACTCAGAGCTATATTGAAGAAGTTTCCCAAGCAATTTGCGACCTCTCTACACCAGTGGCTTCCGATCCAGGACTGCTACTCGTCAAAAGAATTACGGCGATTAATCCTGGTCAGACAGACGAAATTCAGTTTAATGATTTTGTAGACGATCCTAATACTACCAATGATAATCATCCTCGCTGGCCCGATTCTGACGAAGATCCCAGCAGTAATACTAATTTGTATTTACGGGGCGTACTTAACGGCGGCAGAATTAAACCAGGTGACGAGGTAGAATACACCATCTATTTCCTCTCTAACGGCGACGAAGCAGCCGAAGAAGTGAATATTTGCGATGTCGTTCCAGATCATCTAACTTTCGTTAAAGATGCTTATGGTGGCGAAACTGGTATTGCCTTGGGATACGATCCTGACATGGTTCGCACCGATCCCAATAAGTTTTTATCCAATCTACTTAATGATGATGCGGGAGATTTTTATGGTGCAGACACTGCTCCTCCAGCTAATTTATGCAAAAAAGTAGAATTAATTAATAATTCAGCCACTGCTAATGGCAGTAACAATAGCAATGGAGCTGTAAATTCAGACTATAGGCTAGTGACTGTCGATGGCAGCAACAATAACAATGGGGCAATCATCGTCAGACCAGCTACTTCTTTACCCTCGGCGATTTCTCCTGGACAGCCTGCTGGTTCTTATGGCTTCATTCGTTTCCGTGGCAAAGTTAAATAACCCATAACCTATAAAAGTTTTGCCTTAGATTGTCACGTTAAATATCTGCTAATACTAAAAGATTGCGATCGCTTTTAACCAACAACAATTTGGGAGTTCAGTAGAATAACCGATTTGGATCTACTTAAAGTTAATTAGACTAAAAATATTAATCGAAACTAATTATCGATCGCATATAAAAACTGTTATGAACCAGGACAAAATTCTTATTTCCGACCAGAAGCAAGAAAATAAAATTCAGTCACCAGAAAAAGATCCAGATATTGCAGAATTTACCTCTTCTATGGTTCATGATTTGCAAGCGCCTCTGCGATCGCTAACTATGTTTACGGAGTTGCTGGCTAAAGAGTATCAGGACGATTTAGACGAAAAAGGACAGCTATATTTAGATCGCATTTCTGCTAGCGGTTCGAGAATGCAAAATCTAATCGAAGATTTGCTAACTTATTCTCGCACTGGCACGGGAGATCAAACGTGGATGAGCGTCGATCTCAATCAAACAGTAGTTCAGGTTCAGCTAGATTTGCAATCAGAGATTGCGGAAAGCGGTGCAAAAATAACCGTACATGATTTACCACAGCTTTTATTAAACCCAAAAGAAATTCACCAGCTATTCCAAAATTTGATCGCCAACGCGATCGCCTATAGCGATAATCCGCCTCAGATTGACATTTCGGTGACGGCGCAGGGAGAAGAGTGGCTATTTGCGATCGAGGATCGAGGGTTCGGCATTGCCCCTGAATTTCAGTCCCAAATTTTTGAAGTTTTTCAACGGCTACAATCTGATGATCTTTTCCCTGGCAGTGGAATTGGCTTGGCAATCTGTCAAAAAATAGTTCGTCGTTATGAGGGCATAATTTGGGTAGAGTCTGAAGTAGGAAGAGGTTCGACGTTTTATTTCACCCTGCCAATGAACCCCTGTCCTAAACTTCCTACCGCCAAGATTGTTTAGCGATCGCTGACTACATGCGGGACGGTGCTTCGCACCCAGTGCGCGACTTTGAAAAAGTCGCCAGTCGTCTTACGACGATCTGGGAGGACAGCATTTTGCTATCATGTCAAAGCCTTGCACTCCTGCCCTGTTCCGCATGCATATCTTTACTTTACTCGTTACTCATTATTAACCACCGATCCCTCCAAAGCTTGCTGCAAGTCTTGGGTAAGATCGGCTACAGCTTGGCGACGATTGGTCTGATATCTCGACCAGTAATCAGCAATAGGAAATGCTGGCAGAGCCGTCATTTTCGCCCATTTTTTGCCTAGATAGGGAGTCTTGGCGTTGGAATCTCCTTTGAGTCTGGCAACCATTTTCCAAAGCAGCAAAATCGTATCGGCAAATCTTTCGACACTTGGCTTTTCAGCTACATAATGTCCCGTGACGCTCACAAAAGTTTCCACTAACCGCATATGCCATAGACGTAATTCAGCTTCGGAAGCGACGAGATCGGCTAATCCTCTAATTGCGGGGGCAAGATTGTCCAATTCGGAAATATCATCACGATAGATGCGATTCCAGCCTGCTTGCTCCACCCGACGACAGCGATCGCTAATTCCACCGTTGGGTTTCACTCCCAATGATTTTTCGGCTACGTTCAGCGCTGCATCTAACAAAGCCTGTAGGCGAGCGGGCAAGTCTTTACCTTCGGCATCTAGCTGCTGCTGATAAAATTTACGATAAAAATCTTCCATTAATGAAAGAAGATGCTTGGATAGGGCAATCAATCTTTGATAGAGTTCTTTCTCTTGCAAATCGCTAGGGTTTTTGCCATTGACCAATCCCATACTTTGATTAGGAGTCTCTCGTAAGCCACTATCTACTTCTAATTCTGTTAACAGCTCATCTAGATAATTCCAAGGAGCTAACTGATAAAAATATCTAATGCCTAAAGGTGCGATCGCTACTTCTTCATCCCGCCCCGCTTTAACCAAATCTTCCTGACACCAAAATCCAAACTGAGCAATCCCAGGCTCGATTGGACTAACTATTTCATTGTGTCCATTGGTCGCTCCTTCTGGGGCAGCAGCCATGGGAAATTGACCATTAGCAAACAGATCGCGGATCGATCGCAATCCAACCCGATCTACCGCACCGCGACGGATTGGCGTAGCACCGAGTTTAGAAATACCCCAGCCCACTTTGTCTCCAGCCCAAAGAGGAATACCGCGATCGTAAATAAAGTGAGTATGAACGGGAGATTTTAAAGTTACCCCTTGCTGCTGTGCCAGATTCGGTAGCTGATTCCATAATAGTTGAGCGAGACAGGGGGGATCGATTACCGTCGGATGACGAAACGCCATCATAAACCGCATTTGCCCCTGCTGAAACTGATGATAAAGATCGACCAATTTTCCTGGATTGTCTACCTCAACCCTGACGATACTATGGTTGTAGCGTAACCAAAAAGGTATAATTCCCTTCGCCACCTGCCAGATAGCTGGACTATAGGCTGGGGGAACAAACTCCAAAGAAGACTGGGCTTGAGTCATTATGGTTAATTTAAGAACTGAGGCTATTGCTGCCAGTTTAATCCTTTTCGTTCATAGCGCCAACGCCTTGAAATAGCAAGAATAAACCGCTTAAAACAATGAGCAGAGCGACTACCCCAAAAGTGATGTCTGCCCAGTTGGTATTTTCCATTTGCTTTTTCAAATTGAATATAGAATACTTATACTATTATCTACCCTCGGTCTACCCAATCGCACAAGAATGTTTCGAGTTATAACTCCTGGATTTGAGGCGAGCTACGATCGCTGGACAGATGCCTTGAACAAAGCTAATTCTCTAAAACCTGGCTGTAAGGGTCTTTTGAAAGATGTTCGGATCTATTACGGTGAAGATCTAATCTGGCTTTATAGTCGTTCCCATAAGTATCCTCAGTATATTGGTGCGGGAATCTACGATAAGCTGGCAAGGTTATTTGTTCGAGAAGCGATGGAAGAAGCAGAGGGAGCAGAGGAAGCAGAAGAAGCAGAGGGAGCAGAGGAGTAAGGGGAAACAGGGAGACATGAAAAGATAGAGGTCTCCCTGTAAGTAGATGTTGCTTTTTTAGCGTTTCCTGACACAAATTTAAAGATATTGCTAATTTAGTTTTGATTTTAACGATCGTGCTGCATAATTGAATACGGCACTATAGATAGAGCTTTTTGCCAATGATTAATTCATCAAGCGCTATATGTAGTACTATGCATTAATATCTTCACCTCGACTTCTATAATGAAACCATATTCTGTTCAACAAGCGGAAGCCAGACATCTGCTGCTGACCGAACTTCAAAATCAAACCCCAGTTAGTTTGCAGCAATTGGAACTTAAAAGCGGAGATAGTCAGCTATCCCATCGCAGTCTTAAAGAAGCTGCTTGGCGTTTGGTTGAAGAGGGCAAAGCTAAATTTAATTCGACTTGGGATCTAGAAATTTTGTAGCACATTTCCGTAATACGGCTAAATATTTGTTTGAGACATACTATTTAATTGAGGGTGTGTCTTTTTTATTGCCGTTTTTTTTTTGATTATTCTAGACTTTAGCTAACGATCGCCTATTGCCATGAGGAAAAGACAGCAAAGACAACATAATCCTTTTGGAGATCGGGGGGATAAGCCAGGAGACAATCGCCATTCTTTTCAGGTCGATCGCGATCGCATTCTTTATTCTTCGGCTTTTCGCCGTCTGGCGCAAATTACTCAGGTTTTAACCGCCCAGGAAGGTCATGTATTCCATAATCGTCTGACTCATTCATTAAAAGTAGCCCAGGTAGCCCGTAGATTATCAGAAAGGCTCGTAGCCGAACAGCCCGAAGTGGCTGAAGCTATTGGTGGAGTCGATCCAGATGTGGTGGAGGCTGCTGCTTTAGCTCACGACTTGGGTCATCCGCCTTTTGGTCATACCGCCGAAGAAGAGCTAGATGCCTGTGCGAGAAAGGCTGGTTTAACCGACGGTTTTGAAGGTAATGCTCAATCGTTTCGGATTTTGACTCGGCTAGCGATTCACCGTATCGACTATTATGGCTTGAATCTGACTAGAGCAACCCTCAATGCTGTTTTAAAATATCCCTGGCAGAGGTCGCCCGACTCCAGCTCGAAAAGACATCGCAAATTCTGTATTTACGATCTCGATACAGAGGCATTGAATTTTGTCAGAGAAGCTAGTAACGATCGCCAGTCGATTGAAGCTAGTATTATGGACTTTGCCGATGACATCACCTATAGCGTTCACGACCTAGAAGACTTTTATTTAGCTGGTCTAATTCCCTTAGAACTGTTGGCAACGGATTGGGATGAACTAGAGCGCTTTATTACCGAATGGCTGCGGGTATCGCCAAATAATCGGGTGGCAAAGGTAGTCAAAGCTAATCCCGATCGCTTTCAAAATTTTCTCAACGCGACCTACAACCTCAAAGGGCAATATCCTCCAGGCTCGTTCGAACAAAAGGCGCAGATTAAGCGGATAAGTTCTCAGTTGATTCAAAACTATGTCCAGTCGGTGCAGCTAACTACAGAATATGGCGATCGCGGCTATCTTAAATACAATCGCAATCGGGAAGAAGAGCTAAAGTTTCTCCAGCGCATTGTTTGGTCTTATGTAATTTCCAATCCTCGCTTGGCTACCCAAAGATACGGACAGAAGCGAATTATTAAAACCCTATTTGAAATCTATCTTCAGGCAATTAGCGATCGCGATCTCAGCTTTATCCCCGCCAGGTTTGTACGAGAATTTCTCGAAATTGAAGCCGAAGCAGAAAATCCCCAGCAGCTAAATCAAGAGCAAACGCGGATGGCGGTGGATATTGTGGCAGGATTGAGCGAGGCAGAAGCGGTAATTCAATATCGTCGTCTGACGGGAATCAGTCAGGGTTTATTTATGGATAGCTGGAACTAGTAACAATATGCGTTTTGACCTACAGATGCGATCTCGTCAAAGTTATAAGTTACAGAGGGATTAGTCTGCTTACTATTCAAGCTAAAATACTAAAGAGCAATTATAAAAATATATCCCTTGCCCCTAGACAAATTAAATTAAAGCATTTTAAAACTATGGATTTAATCGCACTTGAAAGCCTTCTAGACAATACTTCTTTTGGGGTATTGCTAGTCACAATGCTGATCTACTGGACGGGGGCAGCCTTTCCCAAACTACCCCTGCTAGCAACTTTAGGTACAACAGGGATGGCAGTAGCAAATCTTTGCATGGCAACTCTGTTAGGATCTCGCTGGATTGAAGCGGGATATTTTCCCCTTAGCAATCTGTATGAATCTTTATTCTTTTTAGCCTGGGGCATTACCGCAATTCATTTTGTTGCCGAAAGGATGAGTCGCAGCCGTTTGGTAGGGGTAGTAACTAGCCCCGTAGCCATGTGCATCACCGCTTTTGCTGCTCTGAGTTTACCCGTCGAAATGCAGTCATCTGCACCCTTAGTCCCCGCTCTCAAATCTAACTGGTTGATGATGCACGTCAGCGTCATGATGCTCAGTTACTCGACTCTAATGGTGGGTAGCGCGATCGCAATTGGCTTTTTAATTATTACTCGCGGTGAGAAGATTGAGTTGAAAGGAAGTTCCGTCGGTACGGGCAGTTTTCGCGATCGTGTCAAGCAGAGAACGACACAGAATCCTACTGGAGACACGGCGGGAGATGCTGGATATAGCAGTACGGGAAATGTAGCAGTGCTAGATCTGCCTCAAACAGAGACCGCTACTTTAGCCCCAGAACGTCTAAGTTTGGCAGATACCTTAGACAACATTAGCTATCGTGTTATTGGTCTTGGTTTTCCGCTACTAACTATTGGTATTATTGCTGGCGGAGTTTGGGCAAATGAGGCATGGGGTTCATACTGGAGTTGGGATCCCAAAGAAACTTGGGCATTTATTACTTGGCTCGTATTTGCTGCCTATCTTCATGCTCGGATCACTCGCGGTTGGCAGGGTAGAAAACCAGCAGTTTTAGCAGCCGTCGGCTTCGTTGTCGTCTGGATCTGCTATTTAGGGGTAAATCTTTTAGGACAGGGGTTACACTCCTACGGATGGTTCTTATAAATTTATCAGTAGACATATAGTTTGACTTCGGGGGACATCAATTATGAATGTCCCTATTTTTTTGTCTCGATCGAATGCCTAAAGCTTGGAGCTTAAAATCAGTCTATTCGTGAGAGCATGATTAGATTTTAGCCAAGAGTTAATTAAAAACCCGACTGCTATAAACATTCTTTGAGGCGGAGATAACAGCGCCAGTTATTGAATGTAGCTTGACCAGAAATTCTGACCCCACATCTCCCGCAGCCACATTGCAACCGCACAGGTATATCTGAGGAGTTTCTAACTCGCGATCGACGCGATCGAACCAGCTTTGTAGCTGGAACTCATGCTGAATTAAAGTGTTTCGACTCAGCTCGGTTCTACCTAGATACATACATCCTGGCGTGCCAGAGCCAACTAAATATACCTGTCGGCAAAAGCTAGAGTCCAATACATCGGTGATTGCTTCAACTCCATCAGCTAGCAATCCTAAGACAATTACCCTCACTTCGGGTGCTGCTTGTTGAATTAAATTCTCACAGCTAGAGACACGAGAATCGATAAAGGCGATCTCTCTAGAATCTGGATAATCTGGTGATTTAATATATTCAGAAAACTGACGAGATAAGGAAGACATGATGTTGTGTATACGTTTTATTTATCGGCATTAAATAAATATTTGGCAGACATTTATTGATTGTTATAGTCAATAAGCTACTAGGTAACTAACAAGCAATTTTTAGAAACCTTTTAATTGATAAAGATAATATACATCAATTAAAAAGGCAGTATCATTTTATATTTGCTGACCTAAAATTAGATATATCTTATTCGGAAGTTTATATAAAGGAAGATTACACTTTTTTCAATGGTAAAAGTCAAATTAACCGCTCTCTTAATCAAATCTTTAAAAACACTGCTCGATTGTGAAGCGGATAAAAAGCTGGGCTTAGATGGAGCTGCGCTTCTTGCTTGATGGGCAAGCTAGCGGTTTTTACTCTGCATAATTAGCGATCGCTCAAATCCTCAAGATCTCAACTATAATGACGCTTTGGCTAAATGGCGCTGTAACAAACTATCCAATTTAGTTTATGAAGTTGAAATAAAGTTGACCATTTTGAACTTGTCAAAAAGTTAAGACATCATGAGTAATCATGTCGCTCGTGTTTGGAAGGAATATCTAATATGTCGATTTGAAGATCTAGCTGCTGACTCCATCGACCCAGATAGGAAAGCAGAGCATAAATGAATATTACAATTCCTGTCATTTCTAGAAACTCTTCCAGGGTAGCAATTAGAGCGTAAACGATATGTTGCTGACTTAGAGATTCGGCGAAGTGGCTGCCAATCATCTCCAAAATTAATGCCCCTCCGACATAAACGCAGCCTGCTAAGACAAAGTGCCGCCGAGACTTTGGGGATAGATGACGGATAAATTTGCTGTAGCGTCGGATAAACCAAAGGACAAAGAAAACGCCAGGAATTACCCAAGCTGAATGAAGAAACCAGGGCAGATGAAGAGCCTCACTGAGTTCGGGAATAATAAGTATTTCGTGGAGACTGACTACCTCATCGATCGCTAAAAAGCCGAAGATCGTAGATAGTAGTTGCCAATCTTTAGTATAGCGATCGCCCTGCTGTTTTTTACCGATCGCAATTATTCTCAGCAGCGCAGCGCAAAAAGCGAGCATCAGTGCCGAATACCAGGTAGGAAAGTTTAATTCGCGATCGAGATTAAACAGTTTCATCCAGTCATCCTTATAGTCAAATACATATTTACAGATTTGAATTCCCGTACTAACTAGAGTAAAAAAAATTACGCCAATCATCAGATATTTGACTATAGTGCGAGGTGAGACGGCAATTTTGATCCGCATTCTGCTAGAAGTTAAATGTTTCACGACCTATGCTAAACGATCGAATTTAAAAATTTCTTTGATACTCAACCCTAGCTTCATTTAATACATAGTTATAGCTGGGACGAACAGAAGAATTTCGATCGATTTCGTACAGACCCTCAAAATTTGGAAAGACGCTCAGATAATCTAGACCAATTTTTTTACCCCAGCGGATCGTCGTATCATCAACAAAAGAAAATGCCCGATCTCTCAAAGGAGTAAGAACAAATCTATTCACTCCTAGATCGAACAATTCAGACTGACTGGGAATCCCTCCTCCTCCTTGGGTCAGACTGGCTAATTGATTGGTCAACTGATTACTCAATAAATTGATAATCGCGCCCTGATTCAGGGAAGGGGTGCTGGTCAAGGCTACCGCAGGAGAATCGATCAAGCCACGATCTTTAGTACTAACAGAGAAGTTATCTTCAAAACAGCGGCTAAAACGATTCAATTCTGCCGTCGTGTAGTATTGTTTGTTCTCAACAAGGGGCTGGTCGGCAGGACGAATATTACAGTTGAGGCTGGTTTGCCGAGCAAAATTTGGCAATATTTCGGCAGTTTCACCATCGATCGTCAAATTAACGCGGACGGTATTACTGTCACTACCAAGAGAAAGCGGATCGGCAATTTCGTTAGTATTAGACTCGGCTAAAGATAAACTGCCTACTTGAGAATTAACATCTACGTCTTCAACAGAAGTTTGCAAGATAACATCTAGTTTGGGATTAAGCACGCCAGCTTCGGGGGTAAAGACAATAATATTATCGCGGCTGCGAACTAGTTCAAACCTGGTTCTAAATAAATCTACGTCACCTTTGGTGAGCTCTAATTGACCCTGAGGAATAATGTTGCTTGGTTCGTCTACCGTACCGTTTAAAGTCAGGTCGCCGTCAAGCTCAAAACTATAGAGAGCAGCTTGTTTGAGCTTAAAATCTTTAAGATTGACCTGAAGATTATCCAGAGCTGTAACAAAGGCTGAAGATTTAGATGCAGATGGGGCTTGTGCTGAAGCTTTTTGATTTGCTTTTATCCCCGAAGCTGCGTTGGAAAGTTGGTTTTTGCCAATTTGAACGGCATCTTCGGCGGTGGGAGTATTGGTCTTGGGAATAGAAACTCTACCGTCTTCTAGAGTAACTTCACCCCCAATTGCAGGCTTGAGAGATGCCCCCGTTACCGTCACGTTTCCTTTAACTCCGCCTTTGTAAAGTTTTTTGATGTCAATATCCCCTTCTTCGGGAAGATTGATGGTTAGAGGACTATCTAGGTCAGCGACAGCGGTAAGGATAGGCAACTTTCCGCTCACTGACAGTTCTTTTTCGGCAAAGGTGGCATTCAGGGTTTCCACATTGACGATCTGATTATCAACGGTGATTTTACCCGTACCGTTAAATATTTCCGAAAAGAAAGGTGTCTCCACCGCTACGTCAGCATCATCGAGATTGACTACCCCATCCGCAGCCAAATCGTAAATTATCCCTTCTCGATCTAAATCTAATCTGGCATTTGCCTCTAGTTGAACATTACCTTCACCGCCGATCCAATTAAGGTAGTTTTGACTAAGGGCTGCTAGGAAAACAAAGGCTTCCGACTCAAGGTTAGCCTTAGCGGTAAAGCGATCGCTAGTTCCAGGAATAATCGGATAGGGAACTTTTGCCTCTACCTGAATTGATTTGGGCGCAGTGGTATTAAAACCCAATTGCGTACCGTCATAGTCAAAATCTCCCGCAAGCTTGGCAGGTAAGACATTGCCGTTAAATGACCCATCAGAGAAAGCAACTTTTCCCGCCAGACGAGGCTGGGCGGGCGTACCTGTAATTGTGCCCACGCTATTAATTTCACCCGCTATATCTACTGGTATTTCCACAAAATTGCCGATGTTGTCCACGGTCAAATTAGCGATCGCAAACTTAGCATCTGACTGTTCTGCCGATAGTTTACCTTCTAGGGATAGCACCGCGTCCTGTACTTCCAATCTCGCTTCTTCTAGATCTACCGTTGTGCCGCTGAGATCTCCTGCAATTAAAAGCTTGGGTAAGTCAATAGACTGTGATTCTTCAATTACTAAGCCCAGAGGGTTAACAATATTCGGATAGGCAGGGCGAGGCTGCCACTGCCAGTCATTCCCTTCGACGCGAAAATCAGCTTGAGGAACTTGAATTGTCCCTCCCAGGATTACTTCTCCTGCATATTTACCCTGAATGTCCAATTCCGTAGGTATGCCACTGGCTTCTCTGACTGCTGCATTTGCCTGAATTTGACTGTTTACCCGTCGTAGCTGAACTAACTTACGAGCAATAGATTGGTCCACCGTATCTTTTTCTGGTGCTGGTCTTACCGCAGCAGTAGATCCATAGTTGGGAATATTAAACAGACTAATTACGTCTTCAATCGTAAACCAACGTAGGGTAGTTAAAGCATCTTGGATATACGCCTGGGGAATATTTAGCTTGCCGTCAATCTTACCAGTTTCTAAGTTTAGAGCAGCGTTAAGGTCGTATTTACTGCGGTCGAGTTCTAACGAGGCGCTAGTAATTTCTGCCAGATTGTTGCCAGGGTCATAATTAAAGTCGGCATTTAGCTGGTCTGCCTGAATATAACCTAAGCCTGGTTTATCGATTTTAATGTCCCCCGTAGCTGCCAGGGTATAAAGATTTAGGTCAACTTCTCCCGTGGTTGTGCCTCCCAATGCGCCTTCAATACCTGCTGCTTGACCAGGAGCAAGATTCAGCAGTGCCAACGGAAAATTATCAATATCGAGAGCGAAGCGATCGCCATTACGTTCCCCAACGGCAATTACTGGTCGATCGGTATCCTCTCCCTGACGCAATTCTAAATTGGTTGGTAGATAAGGTATCTGACATTTACTCTCGGTACAGGGTACGGCTCTGGCTGTAATCACATCCTGTTGTCCCCGCAGGTTTAGGGCGATTTCCTGGTTAGGACGAACATCTACCGTACCCGACATGACAGGATCGAAAGCAATATCGTTAAAGGCAAAGTTTTGGAGATTGAGATCGCCCGTCAGATTGAGATTTTCTGCTGGTGCAGTTAATAACTGCTGACCCTTAAATTGACCTTTAAAAGCAGCCTGTCCGCCAACGTTGACGCTTTCGGCGATTAACTCATTATCTTGAGTTGCCCCTGCCACAAGTTGATTAATCGGCAAGCGATCGAAATCGACATTGGCATCAATGTTTAAGTTGCTATCGGCAACGTCTAAATTGCTGGTGATATTGGCTAGGGTTAAATCTCCTTGAGCCTGAAGATTTTGCACTCCCGAATTAACCGCAAATCGATTGACGTTGACGGGAATATTTGTCTCGTTATTAATCAAAGGCTGAATCGATCCAGAAAGATCTGCCTGAGCGTTGATGTTATCTACCTGCAGCGAAGCATAATTACTGGGAGCAAACTTATCGATTAATAGTCTAGAGCTGATGTTATCCGCATTGACCTTTGCCTGCCACTGATTGTTTTTTAGATTGGCGATCGCTGTAGTTCTGCCTTCGGCTATATCTAAATCGGCATCAACACGGGCATCAAAACTACCGAGGTTGGGATTTTCGGCAAAGCTAATAAGCTGTTTTAAATCTCCCGAAGCAGTAAGCTGACTCGATCGCAAATTTGCAGGTATGGGTAAAGCAGGAGCAAGACGATTTATGTTGATTCGATCGGTATTTGCCTGAGCCTGAATTTTTCCTGAGTTTACCTGGCTCTTAACCGCTACCGTCTCACCGTCTACGAGTAGACTTAAATCCGCATCAGCTTTGAGACTGTTTAAACTAGGATTGTCTTTAAAGGCAAGTAATTGCTTAATTTTGCCCGAAGCGTCGATCGAACCCGATTGTAGAGATGCAGCTACGGGCAGACTAGTAATAAACGAATCGAGCTTAATATTACTCGTACGGGCTTGAGCCTGAATATTTCCCCCATCAATCTGGCTATCGACGGCAACACCACCACCATCAATATCTAAATTTAATTTAGCTGTTCCATCGATCTGGTCTAAATCTAATTTATCAAAACTACCGTTAAAGTCAGCCTGAGCCGTATTTACCTTTAACGGGCGATCGAGGTTCAAATTAGCATTGCTAAACTGGGCTGCAAATGGTCGAAGATTGAGAGCATCAGCATCTAAACTTGCCTGCCATTTTTTACTATCTAGGTTGGCATCTGCCGTTACGTCTATTAACCCTTCCCCATAGGTAATCTTAGTATCTTTAAGCAGTAAATCGCGATCGGCAATAGTTAGTTCTCCCGAACCCGCAATATTTTCTAAATTGCTAGCTTTTGAGTCGGCAATATCAAATTTAACTCTGCCTTGAGGACTCTCCAGCGTTCCATCGATTTGCCCCTGCGCCTGAAGCTGCCCAATCGCAACCTGAGAAGGTATTTGATAGTAAGGATTTACCAAATCTGCTGTCGGTAAGTCGGCATTAAAGCTAAACGCCAAAGGCATTTTTGTAGCATCGATTGGCTCTTCGCTTTCAAAAACCTGTCTGAGATTGGTTTCGATTGTTCCTTCAGCAAGCACCTCACCTCCTGCTACGGGGAGTATCTGCACGTTTTCGAGGACAATTTTGCTTAAGTCACTGCGAAAGTCTGCGCCGATCTTCTTTAAAGGAGTCTTATCTATAATTACTGTTTGGGTGTTATTAATATTACCCGTTAGCTTGGGGTCTTTAATTTCTCCCCGCAGTTTGACCTGCGCTTCTACTTCTCCTGCAACATCTACGGGTAGTTGCTGGGCGAGATTGTTGGGTAAGCTAGAAAGCTGAAATGGCAATAGGTTAACGTCCAGATCGTAGCCAGTATCTAGGTTTACCTGCCCGTTTACCTGAGCCGTAATATCTCCTAAAGTCGCCTGAGTTTGGCTGACTTGGGCATTGCGACCGCTAAAATTTAATTTGGACTCGGCTGTAACGGGAGCATCTAAATCTGTGGCTTCTCCTGCTAAATCCTGTAGATTCACCTTGCCTGTAATATTAGCTGCGGTAATTTCCTCAAAAGAAGGAATATTGATGTCCAAGTCGGCGTTGAGAACACCGCGTTCGATCGTGATAGGAATGGGTAAAAGCGTTGCTGCATCAGCTAGGGACAAATTATCTACTAGCAGCTTAGTATCGGTGCTGCCTGTTTCTAGCTTAGTTTCTCCCTGAATCTTGGCTTTTGCTTCTTCGATGGTTGCATCAAGATCGTATTCGGCAAAGGCTTTTTTCTGATGAAATCTTCCACTACCGTCTACCTGAGCTTTGAGTGCCTCCTGCTGGTAGGGTACGGCGGTAATATCTGCGCGATCGATGTCTAAATCGACATCAAAATAAATTAGCGGATCTTTATCCTCTTTGTCTGGATCTTTAGCCAAAAAATCGAGATTAATCCATTCTCCATCCTGTTCCTGTTCGAGATAAATATCGGGCTGAATTAAAGTTGCATCTATGGGCAGAGTGCGACGAAACAACACGGGGAAAACGTTAAAACCAACTTTGACCCCTTCGACAACTACCTTATCCGTATCGGTAGCCGTGGGCGGAATTATCGTTTCTCCAAATTCAATGCTGTTAAGAGAAAACCCCTTTACCTCGCCCAAATCGATCGGACGCTCGATAATCTTGCCAATTTGATTCTCTAAAAACGGCGGTAATTTCTTTTTAACCAATACCTGCGCTCCCCAGTAGCCCAAACCGCCCAAAGTTGCGATCGCTAAAAGCCCCCCCGTCAGCTTTTTGGGAGTAGGCTTAAGCTTATTTAATAGACGTTTTAAACCTTTGGGCTTATCTGGTTCGGGAGTTGGGGGAGGATTAATCGATTTAGTCATAATCTCAATTTTATAAGTGCTTATAACCAGCCACTGACTTTAAATATAGATAAAAGAAATAAACCAAGATACTACTCTGTTTTTACCAAATTGCCTTCCCTCCAGGGAAAGATTATTTAGCAAATAAAATGGCGATAGTTATCTAAACTACCACCTTACTGAATTAAAGAAAAAATTGGGTTATAGAATCAAAATTCAGCGCTTTTTACTAGTCTTTTTTACCGTGATTCAGCAGAGTGTACGGGGATTTAATTTCGTTTTGGGGCAATGCTATAAATAAAAGCTTTAGCCACCTAACAGGCTACATTCCTGTCTTGGCGATTAGCCTCTGCCTACGCTTCGCGATTAAACTCCGTCTACGCTTCGCGATTAAACTCCGTCTACGCTTCGCGATCGCAACTTTCATCCACTATAGGTAGCCAACTATCATCTTCTCCCCGCACAAAATAGGTAGTGGTAAATCGATCCGAGCCAGCCTGTACGACTTCTAATTTCCAGGGCGTAGATTTTGACTGCATGGCGATCGTTCCCTGCCACACGAGCTTGCCATCCTGCCAATCTTCAGCCGATACGCTATAGGAATTGCCGTTCCCCGCAACCACCGAACGGACTAATTTCCCCATAGCCATGTCATATCCCAGAAACTCTTTAGTTTTTATCGGCTGACCATCAGTAGGAGCCAAAGTTTGCTCGGCGTTGCCCAAATACCAATAATTATTCAACCCCAACTCTACATTCCAAGTAAACTCCCCCGCAGGTTCGGTACTATCTGCTGGCTGTCTACAAGTCCATTCTCCCTCAAAATACTTCAGACGCTCTAATTCTTCTGGAGGTTTAGCCTGCGTAGATGTTGGTATCCAGAAGCTACCAATTACCAGCCCTACAGCGATCGCTTTAAAGCTAGATGGTTGCAGAAGCGATCTGCCCAAAAGACCAAAATTGTTCAATAATCTCATTTATATTTTCTTAAATAGTAATTGTGAAATTATTGTCCCATCTTCTTTCAGCCTTAATTACTTTTGTGTTGATATTTAAGGTACATATCTTGGACAATATTAGCCGATACTAGATGATCGATCGCCCCACCAAATTGAGCAATTTCCTTGACAATGCTGCTGCTCAAAAAACTGTATTCTTTCGTGGTTGCTAAAAATACGGTTTCAATTTCTCGATTGAGAGTTTTGTTGGTGTGTGCCATCTGTAACTCCTTCTCAAAATCAGACATAACTCTTAAGCCTCTTAATAGTACTCCTGCATGATTCAGCTTCGCATAGTCAACAGTTAAACCAACAAAACTATCGACTTCTACATTACTAATATGCTGAGTACATTTAGCTATCTGCTCTATTCTTTTTTCTACCGTAAATAGAGGTTTTTTACTAGGGTTTGATAGTACGGCAACAATTACCTTGTCAAATAGTTTAGCGCCTCTTTCAACAATATCGATGTGTCCGAGAGTAATTGGATCGAAGCTACCTGGATAAACTGCAATCATATTTTCTTTCCTAACTATTCACTATTATCAAACTTTAACAGGAACTTCGTTATACTCAGGGGTCAGATTAAAGAGGGTGAATAAGACTTTAATAAAGCTAGCGATCGGCACAGCCAAAATCAAGCCTAAAAATCCTCCTAACTGCGCTCCGATCAGCAGCGAAACTAGGACGAGAACGGGATTTAAACCAGTAAACTCGCCTAACAAACGAGGCGCAATAATACTCTCTACAATCTGCTCGATTACAAAAGCGATCGCTAATACTTTTAAGCCCAGCCAAATGCTTTTGAGCGCCATGATAAAGCTAACCAAACTGATGCTTAAGGCTGCCCCGAAAGGAAATAGCGCCATCAAACCAACCACTAAACCAAACAATAGACCAAAAGGAATCTGGATAATCAAAAAGGTAATAGTAATAGAAACTCCCATCACCGATGCTACCGTCAACTGTCCGACAAAGTAGTTATTAAAAGTTCGCTTGAGAGAATCACGAATTTTTTGTCTGGATGTCTCAGGGAAAAACTGAAAAAAGTCTTTCCAAAGCTCGTCACCATGTAGCAACATATAAAACGTCAGCACAATAGTTAAGAGCAGATCCAATAAACTACCTACTACCGAGAAAAAGCTGCCGAGAATCTGCCCACTCAATACCTGTAATTGATAGGTGACACGACTCAAGGCATCAGCAACTAATGTGCTAATACTGACGGGAAAATTGCGCTCGTCAGCCCAAGCTTCAAAAACTTTTGCCTGTTCGCTACCAGAGGCAACATAGCTAGGTAATCGTTCTAATAGTCCATTGAGCTGATCCAACAGAATTGGAATCACAGTCACGCCAATTACAGCTAAAAGCAAGATTCCAATTAGCAGCACGATTAGAATAGCTAGCGCTCTGGGAACATTACGCTCTTCAATAAAACGAACGGGATAGTCCAAGATAAAGGACAGCAAAGTGGCGGTAATGAATATTGTAATTAAAGACTCAAAATATTCAAATGCCAATATTATCAGCCAACCATTCAATACCAGTAAGGGAACAACTAACCCGATAGTAAGCCATTTCGGTAACTTAGAAATTCTGTCGATCATATTTTAGGTATGGATAGCAAGATTAAATATATCAACTTATCTGGGAAATATCATAATTTAACCTAAATTGGGATAGACGAAATTAGTCTGCTTGAGTAGCTATCAGCCATCAACTTTTAGGATATTAGACACACTATTTGAAATAGCTGACCAAAACCGTTTTTCCACGAATCAGCAGTAGGTATCGTCTATCTAAGTACGGTTAAGGATTCACGCTTTCATCTACTGAGAGGCTGTTTAACAGTTTTTCCCAGTCAGAGTTGCCCACCCGATCGGTTTCATTCACTTCAAAAGTTTTATCGACCGCACTAGGCAGGTTCATCGCTCGAATACAGAGTTCGGCGATCGCATCTCGGCTAACCTGTCCCCGTAAGTTATCTCCCTGTTCGACATATAAAATCTTGTCTCCAGGCTGTTCTGTTAGAGCGCAGGGACGAATAATGGTATAGCTCAAATCGCTAGCTCGAATTACCTCTTCCCCTTTGAGCTTCCAGGTTAGAATTCCTCCTAACTGCTCATTCATCCGTACGGCAGGGGGTTCATCAGCTAAAACAATCCCTGGGCGACCTGGGCGGGTTACCCCCGCAGAGCTTATCTGCACTAGCTGAGGCGTAGCCAGACCACCATAGGCTGCGATTGATTCAACCTCTAATTTAAAAGAGCCTGGTTCAAACTTAGGGTTCAATTCTCCATCATATTCAAACTTACTCAACATCAACTGCATCGAATAAATTTTGGCAGAATCTAGCTGGCTGGCTTCTCGCACTGTTTTGGCACGAAAGACGGGAATTAGATCTTTAAAAGGAATACGAATCGTTGTCGGATAGTCATAAATTGTATCGAATGAATAGCAGTAGCCCACTCCATCCCATTTACCCTCGCAACGAGTAATAAATTTATAGCGCTTGCCATCTCCCATTACTTTAAGCTCGATTCCCTCGTAACCAGAGAGATTCATCGGCGGTGAGAAGTTACGAGTTCGTACCGACGCAAACCCCCCGTTATTATCTGTCGAAACAATACCCGTAAAGATTGCCCTATCATCAGCAAGCCTAATCTGACTTTGACTGACTCCCCCCATAACTACATCGTCTACCGCTCCCCAAGTTTCTTCTATGTCGGTATTGGGGTTAGTAAAATCAAAAATAAGCTTCGAGCCTGTTGGGGCAATCTGCTCGGAGATAAGCCTGACTAGATTTTTCATGCCCTCGTACTCCACTAGTTCTGGTGTATCAACCACTTCGGGCATATAGAACTTGACTCCCTGATAGTATTTCTCTCTGGTAGGGGTGTCTCCTTCTACGGGCTGCACCTTTGTTCCCGTACAGCAAATTACCGCCTCCACTCCAGCCATCATTGCGGGCTTGAGAGTTTCAGCAATAGTTATATCCGCTTCGTATAGTTCGACTAGTTCCGCCCGATCGCCTAAAACAGATTTAGCTCGGTCTAAATCTCGAACCAAGGCTCGAACGCGATAATTATGGGCCAGTAGTTTTTCTACTACTCGTTTGCCGACTCCACCTGTCGCCCCAGCTACTAAAATTGTCATTTTTGCCTGTATATGAGATTGCGAGGGGCTATGCCATAACTTTTGCCAAAGACTTAGGAGAGGAACGACCTCAAAAAAGGTTAGAGTTTGCCAAAGCCGATCTAGTTTCCATTTAGCCACAATATTATTAAGCAGTTTTGGATATAAAAAAGACCCCACAGATATCTTAGTACCAAATGAAGTCCGATTAAATATAGCGATTTAGGCAGCATAGCCCGATGACTACGCAGAAATTTACCAATAGTTAGTGATTGCCTGATGATGCAGGGTGCTATTAGCACGAACAAAAACGCTGAGATCGACCATAAACGCTAGGGTAGCAATAGGAACTCGTAGTAAAGCCTTCCACAAAGAATGGCTTCTTAAGGAGCGATAGCGTCGCAATACGAGAGACAAAGGAATACTCCACTTATTCTTACCAATAGAACTACTCTTTAATTTGTCCAGCCAGCGACTATCTTCTCTATTTCTTTCGGCGATAATCGTTCCCGCAGTTAGTCCATCACGACACTGTTCTAGAAGGTATTTGGTTAGTAAACCATTTACAACAATACCTACAACCACTCTAACTTCATGGTTAATTAGTTCTAAGGGGTTGGTATAGGCTTCAAAGATGTGTGAGGCCGTCTGAACCCTAACAATCCTTTTATTAAAGGTAGGATTTGACAGGGTAAAATTCTCGCTAATTACCATCTGCGTCAAGAATCCATCCTCTACAGGCAGTCCAACTGGTAAATGCATTTCTCGTAATGGTTCGGCACGTCCACAGTAAAGCTGCCCGCAAATATATAGCTGACCCTCATTTGATGACTTGGAAACTGCTACCGATAATTTTTCAATCCAGTTCTTATCTTCTTTTAGCTCGACATCTTTGATTGGGCGATCGAGGGCGATCCAATATTCTGGATTGTGAATCAGGGTTTCTACCATGTTTTCTAAAGTAGAACCCTCATGTAGCTGAATATCTGCATCCATCAAGCAAAAGAAATCTGCGTCTGGTGCTGCAAACTGATGGATAAATAAGTTCCAGGCGTTGCTTTTTCCAGCTTCTTCTACTTCACATACTCGCCAAGTCCAAGATGCCTGGCTATGCTCTAAGGCTAATTTTTCTAAGACATCGGCAGCTACAGTTGCCGTATTATCGGTACAGCCGTTAGGAACGACGACAATTTCGACCAGATGTTGACTAGCGCTGTTTAATAAACTTTGCTGACACAGCGATCTCAAAAGGACTTCAATAGAATTAGATTCGTTATAGGCTAAAATACCAATGCTTAACTTCATGACAAGTATTTCTATAGAAATAAAATAATGTTTAATTTCATAGCTTGAGCTAGGTTAAATCACTAGCTAATTAGCTTTAGCTCGAACTAATTAACAAACTTCTCTCTATGAATTTATGGTTAATAACTAGATATTATGCAAAGAGCTAAACGAATAGTTTTTTTGCTAAATTGATTTATTACCTATATTCTACAATCCTCAAAAGATTTGATACATGAAAATTTGATGAACTCTGTTTAAACTTTCTATGTAGAGTAAATAAGTATATTTAAACATTTAAGTATAAAAATCTGGTTGATGAGCAGGCTAAAATGACTTTGCTGCTTTGATAAACTCAGAATAAGGTCAGCTAAAAATATTATTTTTTATTTCGCCATGGGAAATTGAGCTATGACAAGAAGCAGTACAGAAATTCAAACTCAATCGATTTCCAATTTAGTTTGCCAAATCTAAATATCTGACTGTCTAGTCTTTAATTTATATCGTGTTCAATTATCCGAATTAGCTTACATCGATCGGTGCTACTAAATAAAAATATAGGCAAACAATCATTATTTAATTTACTAAAGAGAAAATGTTTGCCTGTTACTTCAAGAAATGTTTTGTGCTTCATGCTGTAAAATAGTCAGGCGGTTTGTTTGCTCAAATAGCAAGAGAATAATACCAAAAAATATAAGAATTAGGCGACATTTAAGCTTTAGTATTGCCAGCAATTAAGTTCGGAGTCTGACTGTAACCAGATGCTCCCATAACTAGGAAATTAATGTTGTTGGCTGCAATATGCTCTGCATTTTTAGTTTCAGCTTCGCCTGCTGGAATTCTGGTTGTGTGAGTATGATTGGCTTGTAGAATAATCTCACTCGACTATTAATAGGAAAATAAAAGCGCGATCGCCAATCGCTCTGTGAAATAAGTTGAAATAAGTCAGATCGATTTTTAATATGGCTTTTGAGCCAATCAGCGAAATAACAAAACTGGAATATGAGTGCTACGTAGCATCTGCGCCGTCGTGCTGCCAATTACCAGATGACGAATTCGGCTATGTCCATAAGCTCCCATTAGCAACAGGCTAATATCTTGTTCGGTAACATAATTCGAGATTGCCTTCTCCGAATATCCTTCAATTACCGAACATATAGGTTCAAATCCAGCCTGTTGTACTAACTGCTTGGCAGATTCAATTTGAGCGATCGCAGTTCGATCTGACTTACTTTTAGCTACAGCGACGATATGTAGTTCTAAACCCGTAAAGATAGGCGAATTGGCGATAAATTGCAGAATTTTTTGGCTGCTCGAACTGTCATCATAGGCAATCAACACCCGCTCGATTGGCTTGAACTTGCGGGAAGTCACCAAACAAGGTTTGTGGCTACTGCGGACAATTCTTTCGAGATTTGCCCCCAAATGTCCCGAAGCAAAATCAGCAGCTTCACCTCGTTTTCCCAAGACGATCAAATCGTAGTTAGTCTCAAACTGTTCCAAGCAGTCCACTAAAAAACCCGTTTTGTGGATCGAATTAACTCGTTCTACCCCCTCTGCTTTTAGAGTTGCGACTGCACCCTGCAAAACCAATTTCGCCCGTTGATGATTGATTTTTGCTTTCTCATGCTCCAATTCCACCAGGCGATCGAGCAAATTTTCGGAAGCATCGATGCCAATACTGCCACTGAGGTTGCTTGCAGAAGCTTGTCGACCGCGAACATCCGTTACACAGAGAACGTCTACTTCTTCAGCCTTTAAGTTCGTAGCAAACCACGCACCATAACGGTAGGTATTTTCTGCAAAAGCCGAGCCATCACTACAAAGTAAGATTTTTTTCATGATTAGGAGTTTTGATTTTTCAGAACCGTGGATTCTTTGTTGATTGCCAAGCGATTAAATAGAGTCGCACTGGCTTGGTTTAAACCGACTACTTCGACTTCCGATCCGTTACGGCGGAATTTGCCGACCGCTTTGTCAACCGTTTCCACCGCTCCTTGATCCCATAGATGAGCCTGGGTTAGATCGATAGTGACGCGATCGACTACTTCTCTAAAATCGAAAGATTTCAGAAACTCTTCTTTAGATAGAAAGAAAATTTGACCCGCTACCTTATAAATCCGATGAGTCCCATCATCTCTTAAAACTTTATCGACAAACACCAGTTGGGCAATCTTACGAGAGAAGAATACCGTACTCATGACAATTCCTGTCGCTACTCCCAAAGCAAAATTACGAGTAAAAATAGTAACCAGCATGGTGGTTAGCATCACCGCCGTTTCTGTGCGAGGAATACGGCTGACATTACTAAATGAAGACCAGCGAAATGTGCCGATGGAAACCATAATCATTACCGCTACGAGTGCTGCCATCGGCATTTGACTGACCCAATCCTGCATTACCAAAATAGCAAACAGCAGAAAGATACCCGATGCGAGAGTCGATAGCCTACCTCTACCGCCTGACTGAACGTTAATTACCGACTGTCCGATCATGCCACAGCCAGCCATACCGCCAAAAAAGGAGGTGACTATGTTGGCAATACCCTGACCTTTTGCTTCTTGGTTTTTATCGCTGGGAGTATCGGTTAAGTCATCTACTAAAGCAGCCGTCAGAAAAGAAGCTAGCAGACCGACGATCGCCATAGTAAACGAATAGGGCAAGATAATCTGTAGGGTTTCTAGATTAAATGGCACTTGAGGCAAAGCAAATAGGGGTAATGTCGTTGGCAATTCTCCCATATCGCCGACGGTAGGAACATTTAATTTGAGGGAGATTGCAGCTATCGTCATAACCGCCAAAGCTACCAGGGGAGAAGGCACGACCTGGGTAAAGCGGGGCAGGATATAGATAATTGCCAGAGAAAGCAGCGTTATGACATAAACCATAATTGGTACATCGGTCAGTTGGGGCAACTGAGCCAAGAAGATCAGCACCGCTAAAGCGTTGATATAGCCAATCATTACCGCTCTCGGCACGTATTTCATCTGGCGACCCAATCTGAGTAAGCCAAATACTACCTGAATAATGCCTGTTAAAAAGGTAGCTGCCAACAGATACTCTAAACCGTAATCCTTGACTAGATCGATCATCAGCAACGCCATTGCACCCGTGGCAGCGGAAATTGAGCCTGGTCTTCCCCCTAGAAAAGCCGTCAGAACGGCGATAATAAAGGAAGTATAGAGTCCTACCTTGGGATCTACCCCAGCAATAATCGAGAAGGCGATCGCTTCGGGAATCAATGCTAGTCCTACGACCGCACCAGCTAAAAGGTCTTGTTTTGTATTAAAAAACCATTGCCTTTTAATTGTATTTAAATTCAATCTGTCCTCCGTAAAGTTCAAGCTAGTATCATAGAATATCTATGCTATTTGTTCCTAGGGTGTTTGTCTTGCCCGAACCACACAGAAAAAATTTGCTGTTTGCCACAAACTAACGATCTGCCAGATCTTTTGAAGCATTAGGGGGAATATCCTTAATGGAGGGTATTATGACTCTAATGGCAGGGTTACTGTAAACGTAGTTCCTTGGCGATCGCTAGAAACGTCAATTGAAATCTCAAGTATCTCAACCAGTTTTTTGACGAGAGCCAACCCCAATCCCGAACCACGACCTTGAGAGGGATGTTCGTAACTACGATAAAACCGATCGAACACCTGCTGTTGCTCTACTTCCGACATTTCTTTACCTGTATTAATAACGCGAATCAAAACGTTTGAGTCAACCAGCTTGGTTTGAAGAATAATTTTGGCGTTTAACGGCGCAGATTGAAAAGCATTATTGAGTAGTTTTTGGACAATCTGCTCGAGAATTGCGGGGTCTACATATATATTCAGTTTTTTAGGCGATAGTTTGAGCGCTAGCTGATGCTGCTGATTTTTATTGGTCAGATAAGGCTGGGCTAGATTTTTAATTAAGGCGTTTAGCTCGATAGATTCTGGCTGAATTACTTTTGCTTGAGCATCTATGTAACAAAGAGTAAGCAAGTCGTCGGTCAATTTTTTTTGATGCTGACAAGATTCGTGAAATATTTTTAGAACCCTTTTAAACAGAGGTGACTGGCGTGGATTCTGTTTGGCTCTCAGCAGGCTTTCTAGGGTTTGGGCTGCTAGCTGGATACTGCTAATAGGAGCTTTAAGCTCGTGTGATACTGTTTTGAGAAAATCATCTTTAAGCTGATTGAGCTTGGCTAATTCCGCCACCTGTTGATTGGAACTGGCATAAAGTCTAGCCTGGCGCATGGCGATCGCACATTGGGATGCAACCTGCTCTATTAGACAAATTTCTAGGGGAGTAAACAACTCCCCTGGGGGTCTGAGTCCCCAAAGATTGCCAATAATACCGCGATCGTCAAAAATAGGACAGGCAAGGCGAGTTACCTGAATTCCTTGAGGATTGAACTGAGGCACTGGTTCGACAAGCTGGAGGGGAGATTTCTGCAAAAGCTGCTGGTATAGTTCGGGAAATTCATCGATCTGCCTCGTTTCTCCCTGGCATTGAGGTAGGGAAACATTATATTCGTGGACTATAGTTGCCATTTTTTGTTCGGCATCATATAGCTCAATCTGACAGCCACTCAGATTTAACACCGTAGCTAATTCTTGCGTAGCAACTCGCAAACAATAGGTTTCATCTAGGCTATCGCGGATTTTATCGGTAATCTTTCTCACCGAAGCTTCAAAGTCCAGAGCCTTTTTAAGTTCGCGATTTTGAGCCACCAAAGCACGACCCATATTTCTTAGATGAAGATGAGTTTGTACGCGAACTAAAACTTCTTCCTGCTCGATTGGTTTGGTAATGTAATCTACTCCACCTAGCTTGAATCCCTGAACCTTATTAATTGTGTCGGACAAAGCCGTTAAAAAAATCACAGGAATGTCTTTGGTCGCAGCCTGAGATTTTAGCTGACTGCAGGTGGTAAAACCATCTACGTCTGGCATTAAAACATCAAGCAGAATTAGATCGGGATTTTGCGATCGAGCAATTTGTAAAGCGCTCTCACTATCTTCTGCTAGCAATACTTTAAACCCTGCTGTTTCCAGATAAGAGAAAAGTACCTGAAGATTATTGGGAGTATCGTCAACAATCAAGATAGTAGCTGAAGCAGTTGCTAAGCCGTTAATTGGTGTCGATAGCTGCCCTATTTCTGGCGGCAGAGAAGAATGATTAAGACCGCTCCTCGTAGCCTGCGTTTCTGACTCAGAGTTAGATAATATATTGTCAGCAGAGGATTCTTCCGACTGATTTCGTTGCGTTTGCCCGTAGCTTGCAGAAATAATGCCTGATAGTAGCTGGGATGGGGTTAACATAGAGAACGATCGCAATCCTAAAAAATATTAAAAAGTAGTCTATTAAAGGTTCTTGCCAAATGGCAATTTTAGTTTAGTATTTTAACGTTATCTCACCTGTACTTTCCTCCTCTCAAGGCTCAAATAGCTTAAACTAAAAAGGAAATATAGCCCCTACGATCGATTTAATTACCGCTGAATCGATATTATTAATTCTCGAACCAATACAGTATTATGAACTGGCTCGCTCATTTACTATTAGCCGAACCTAGTCCTGAAGGGCAGTTGGGGAATTTGCTGGGGGACTTAGTTAAAGGAGAAGCTAGAAAATCTTTAAGTTTTGGTCTACAGCAGGGGATAGCCTGTCATCAGGCTATCGATATTTTTACCGATGGGCATAATATTGTTAAATGCAGCAAAAGTAGAATCAATCCTCAATATCGTCGATTTGCAGGAATTTTAATCGATGTTTTCTACGATTATATTTTGGCAACTAATTGGCAAGACTATTGTGAGCTACATTTAAGTGAATTTACCACTACGGTCTATGCTTCTTGGTCGGCTCATCTTGCACCTCTGCCTCTCTCTGCTCGAGGAGTAATTTATCGCCTGGTAGATGAAGATTGGCTGGCTTCCTACAGCACCTTGTCTGGGATTGAAAATACTCTCGCCAGAATTTCCTGGCGTTTAAATCGTCGTGGTAAACGAAATTACGATTTGACCCCAGCTATGACAGAGCTTACAGATAATTATTTAGCTTTGGAACGAGATTTTCAGCAGTTTTTTCCCCAACTAAGGCTATATATAAATGACTGGCAAGCAAATCAGTTAGCAATAGGCGAGAGGTGATTAGAACTCGCCCACACTTACCTCTTTGCTTTTGCGATTGTTAAACTAGCAATCATCTCAGCTTTCTCTCAACTAAGATTCAGGTTGTCGAACTGTAATGATAGACGAAAATAGTTGGTTAAGATTGCCTTAATTATTTGATTGAATTAATCGAACTAACCAGCTACTCAAAAATAAATCTATTATTAATTGTGAAAAAATCTCTATTCTTATTCGCTACTTTGATTAGCGTCAATGCGATCGCATCTTGCTCGACTTTTGCTAATTCTCAATCTTCTGCCGAAGTTACAAATCCGAAGCCAGAACTAACCAAGGCAGCAGTCGATGAACCTTTCAGCTATCAAGACTATGACCAGGTGTTGAAAACCTACGTCAACGATCGAGGATTAGTCAACTATACGGCGTTGCAGGCAAATAGACAGCAATTAGATCGGTTTAACCAATCTTTGGGGCAGGTTGCTCCAGAAACCTATGCTAGCTGGAATGAAAGTCAACAAATTGCTTTTTTAACCAATGCCTACAATGCTTTTACCCTTCAGACAATCATCGACCAGGAGCCTCTCAAAAAAAGTATTAAAGATATTTCTGGAGCTTGGAACAAGAACAAACATGTCTTAGTAGGAGAAGAAAAGACTTTAGATAATATCGAGCATGATATGCTCCGCAAAGATTTTAATGAACCCAGAGTTCATGTAGCTTTAGTTTGTGCTGCCGTAAGCTGCCCGCCACTCCGTAACGAGCCTTATCAAGCCAATACATTAGAGGCTCAACTGGCAGATCAAACCGCTAAGTTTGCTAATAGCTCCCAAGGGTTCGAGTTAGATCGAGAAGATAGCAGAGTCTACTTATCTTCAATTTTTAAATGGTATGGTCAGGATTTTGAGGAAAGTTACGGCATAGAAGACAAATTTGAGGGAAACGACAAACAGAGAGCCGTGCTAAATTACTTTAGTCCTGTCCTTGATTCTGCCACTCGAGATTTTTTAACCCAAGAAGATTACGATGTAAAATATTTAGATTATGACTGGTCTTTGAATAAGCAGTAAATAGATCGAGAAAACGGAACCGATCTTGTAGCAATCTAGACAATTAAAGCAGAAGTTAAGCACTAGATATAGAGCAACATTTGTAAGATTCAAAAGTTATCTTATACAAGACTATTTCACCAATCTCTAACATATTTGTGAAACGGCGATCGCTTTGCTCACCAGAGGCTATCGCTTTTTGCTACGTATATTTACCGACCTAAATAAGCTGTAATGGTGATGAGTAACAGCCAGGATTTATTTGAATTTTAGATATTTGAGATAACAGAGTTAATCTTCATTTCTGAATATTGGCAATATTAACGAAACATTTATCACAATATTAGCCGACCACAGCGTTATGTTAACGAGAAATTTACATATTTTTTGTTAAGCTAGCCCTACTTGGAACGGTATAGATAACTCCAATCTAAATAATGCAAACTATTAAGCCCGTATCAGGAAGCAGAAGAGTCTACGATCCAAAGAAGTCTTGGAGCAGATTTCCTCTTCAAATTCCTACTTTACTAATTTTATCCGCGTTAGGTTTTGTGAGCGCGATCGCCGTTTCTTGGTTATTAGGTAACAGTCAGGTTACAGAATTATTCGTTCGGCTACATTTAATTCAGTCAAATCCACCTCAATGGCTGATGCCGCCTCAATTAAGCAGCAAATATTATTTGTTATTGCCAATCTTGGGCTTATTTTTTGTCGCCCAAGCAGTAATGAAGCTTTCTCCAGAACCTCAAGCTTGGTCGCAGCGTGTAGTTGGGTCGCTATTTTTAATTTTATTTGTCCGCTATTTTCTCTGGCGTTCTCTCACTACTCTTAATTTAAGCAATCCAGCAGAAGGAATTTTTAGCATATCATTGTTAGCAATGGAGTTACTAGCAATGATTGGTAGCGCCTTCCAAATGCTGCTGTTGTTTACGTCCAAAAATCGCGATCGCCAGGCGGATAAATGCAGCATTGCTGTTAGAGAAGGTCGTTACAATCCTACGGTTGATATTCTAATTCCTACCTATAACGAACCTGACTTTATTGTTAAAAGAACAATTATGGGCTGTCAGGCAATTAATTATGAGCGCAAACAAATTTACGTTCTCGACGATACAGAAAGACAGAGCATCAAACAGCTTGCAGTAGAACTAGGCTGTCACTATTTAACCCGCCTCGACAATTCCCATGCCAAAGCAGGAAATCTCAACAATGCTCTAAAGCAGACAGATGGCGAATTAGTAGTAGTGTTTGACGCTGATTTTGTTCCCACTACCAACTTTTTAGAACGTACCGTTGGTTTTTTCCGCAACGAGAAAATTGGCTTATTGCAAACGCCCCAAAGCTTTTATAACGCCGACCCGATTGCCCGTAATTTAGGATTAGAAAATATTTTGACTTCTGAAGAAGAAGTTTTCTATCGTTATCTCCAGCCAATTAAAGATGGTGCGGGTAGCGTCGTCTGTGCGGGGACATCTTTTGTTGTCAGACGGTCAGCTCTCAAAGATATTGGTTATTTCGCCACTGATTCAATCAGTGAAGATTACTTTACGGGTATTCGTCTGTCGGCTAAGGGTTACGAACTAGCCTATTTAGACGAAAAGCTTAGTGCTGGATTGGCAGCTGAGAGCATTGGCACACATATAGATCAAAGACTACGTTGGGTTAGAGGAACACTGCAAGCTTTCTTTATTAAATCTAATCCTCTGACCATTCCTGGCTTGAGCATCTGGCAGAGGTTGGGGCATTTAGAAGGTCTAGTTCACTGGTTTACCTGCCTGCCTCGCGTATTCTTTTTATTTATGCCAATAATCTGCATTTTCGGGCAGCTAACTCCAATCCAAACTACTTTATCGGAACTAGTCTACGTCTTTCTGCCTTATTATGTCTTGCTGCTGACCATGTTTTCCTGGCTAAATAAGCGATCGCGATCGATTTTACTATCCGACGTTTACTCTGTAATTCAGGCAATACCCGTTTCAGTAACAGTAGTCAAAGTCTTATTGAGTCCCTTTAGTAAAGGGTTTAAGGTAACTCCCAAGGGATTAGCCAGAGACAAGTTTAATTACAACTGGTCATTAGCTTTTCCTATGTCCCTCTTACTCGCAGCAACAGCAGTTAGTTTTGGCATCAGCCTGCTCAATTTTTCCCAGACTGGTTTTAGCGTCGGCTTGTGTTGGGGAGCTTATAATCTGCTAACTATCGCCGTAGCGATGATGACTCTCTTAGATCTACCAAAACTGAGTTTTTTTGAGTGGTATAGCCATAAAAAGGAAATTAATCTTTATGGAGATGGTCGAGTTTATCAGGGTGAAACTCAAAAAATTTCTGAAGAAGGTGTAGAAATAAAGTTAGATCCACAGGTCGTTTTACCCACTAACATCACGGTAGAATTGATTCCTGAAGTTCTGTTTTTATCGGGGAAAGTGACTCGTGGCTATCGCCAAAATGATGATTTGGTAGCGATCGTCAAGTTCCAAAATGTAAATATCGAACAGCATCGAGAATTAGTAGAGATGCTTTATTGTCGTCCTGGTCAATGGGAAAGACGCAATACTCCCAACGAATTGCAGTCAGTTTTAATTTTGTTTAAGCTGTTACTTCGACCATTAATATTGTTCGATCGCCAAAAGATTAAGCAGATGAGGTTGCAGTACTAGACAGCATTCACCCTGACATTAAGAGTTTTAATTTGACTGTTTGTCCCACAGGGATATTCTTTTAGGGGCAAAGAAAGACGCAAAGACGCAGTGAAAGGACTTTTCAACGTGTAATGCTGAATAAGATAGGCGCTGAAGCATAGAGAAGTAAAAAGCTTCATGATTTTTGCTAATTTCCTACGCACTATGGTTTTTCTGTAGTTACCAACAGGACTGACTTAATTGGTCTAATAATTTTCTCTCCCTCTCGATCTACTCTGCCAAAGATAGCCCGACCATCATAATAGAGAGATGCCGAGCTTCCCCCATCGAGGTTCATCGCTTTCACTGCACCCAAACTAGACATTTCCTTAGCTAATTCAGGTAAAGATATTCCCGAATCTAAAGGTTGACTCGGATCTTGTGCCACCATTACCAAAATTACCCGACCGTTAGCAGTAATACCCACTGCGCTTCTGGCATTTAAACTATCGTTACCAATCGCGTCACGAATTTTTTCGCCGTTTTGGTAAGCCAAAAAACCTTCAGCTACCGAAGTATTTTGAGGCAATAAACCAGGACCACCACCTAAAGAATGAGTTAAAACACAGTTTTGTGGCGTAGATACAGAATGTAGCCGAACATCATATTCAATCGTTCCTTGGCAATCGTAGCGACGAAACTCCGCCCGATTGAATATCTTACGCAAATAACGTTTTAGATCTGGGTTATCTACTAATCTTTCATTAAAACGCGGATCGGCAACATTTTGCGATCGCTCTGTCATAAAAGAAGTTGTTTTTTGATTTACAGGATCGAAATACCCGCCGTTAATTGCAGCCACAACACCATCTTTGGCAAAATCTGAGATGGGCTGCAAATTTCCTGAGATGTCGGGAATTATCTGGTAATTGCTGCCATAAGGAATAGTAACGGTATGAAGCGTATACTTTTCTCTCTCAATAGTCTGATAGCGCACCTTGCTTACTGTAGATTGAGCCTGAAATGAGATAGCAAGCGATATGATAATGCCCAAACAAACCAAAGCTAAAATAACTACCTTAGGCTGCTTCATCAAAATAAGTTAATTACTAATTGGTACTTTGCCTAGGATAGTAAATTAAGCCTACACCCGCCTTGTTTTTATGAGTAATAATTGCTTTGTCGGCAATCAGTTCTCTAAGATGAATCTGAATCATCGAAATGGGACGATTAAGAATTTGCTTTATTTCTTTAATCGTTATGCCCGTTCTTCTCTCTTTTACTAACTGCAATACCTGTTCTTGGGTGGTCATTCCAGGACTAGCACTAATAATCTTTATCTGAATCACGAAATCATTTTCCTGCGATCGTGGTTTACCGCGCAGATTATATGTTGCTAAAATTTAGATCGATCGTTAAAGATTAGACAACAGTTAAAACCTACAGCTATCCTCGCAGTTATATCCGCTATTGAGAGAAGAAAACGACCGTAAATTTACTTAAAACCGATTTTTTAAAGGAAAAAGATGCGTAATAATACGGGTCTCAATAAAATTATTTTAATTATTCAAGAGTATTCAAACAAACGATCCCAGATGAGATCTAATACCCGTTTAGCTTCTGAAAGAGGTAATATATGACAGCGATTTTGGCGATCGCGCTGTAATAAAGACACTTGTTTCTGACTATAGTTGTTTTTATTTAGATCCTGACTAACTATTTGAATTTCACTCAGGCTTTTTAATGGTTTCTCAATATCAAAATCAATAATTGTATTAAACTTTTCAGCCATCCACGACTCAATTTTGTAGTCTAGCTGAGATGGGGTAAGAGGATTAGAACTAGTCAAGAGATGATAGTATGCCAGAATAATCTCTTTGCACTCTTCTTCTTCGGCTGCATCAATCAAGTATTGAAATACACCACTATTATTGGCAATATTGCGATAAAAAAGAGTTTCTGTAACGTTCTTTTGGAATTTGATTTGCTTATTCTTATAGCTAGTGTATTGTTTAAAAGCAAATCCACCCAGAGTAACCAATAAAGATAAAACAGCAACTAGTAATGGTGCAATATTTCTGACATCTTCCTCTTTTACCTGTAGTTCGTCAATCGGCTGATGTCCTAAAGCTAGATAAACAATTACTCCCGTAATCAAGATTATTTGAGGCAGTACTTTTAAAAATAGAGGAACTGCTGCACCAATAGCAGGAACTCCAAACAACAGCCGATCTTTCCAAGTCATGCTCATTTCAATATTGGGAAAGATAAACTCAATATCTAACTTCGACAGATTTTTATAGAGATAGAGATAAATTTTACCTGGTTTAAAATTTAATTCTTCTGTAGGCACGGGTTTACCTTTAAAATGCCGTTCTGATTTAAACTTGATCAGCAGCACGACGCGCCGATAAACATCAACTTTTCGCTCTACTGTTTTGAGCCACCATTTCTTCTGCTTAACAATATCGATAGACTCTCCGCGACAGTAGCAAATCATGCGATCGAAGTCATCAAAATCAACTTCTGTTTTTAGGTCAAACAGCGAATCTTCTAGCAAAGCTTTGGCGATCGCTTTTTTGGATATAGGATAATAATTAGCCCGCTTGAGAATAGACTCAAAGGTGTCGATCAAACTATCTTCTCGTTGCTGAAGTTCTAAATTACCGTCGGGAAATTCCCTAGCTGGATTCTCGATCGAGTCGGGATTGAAAGGCACAAAATTAAACTTCAAATCCTCTAAACAGCTATGCAGCTTAAAATGATAATAAGCAGCTAGGATCTGACAAAACTCTCGAAATTCTTGTCGATCGGCGATCGCAATCTTACCGTCGGCTAGACATAGTTCGATAATCTCATGGCGACTGTAGGGAATAAACGCTTCTCGAAAGGGAAAAACTGTCATAAGGCGATTGTCAATCTAAAACAGGAAATAAACAGTATCGTACTTAGCTGCAAGCCCCGTCGCAATCGGCTTTTGCTTACACGGCTTAAATCAAGATCGTATAAATCATATCAATTATCCCACCCAAATAACTATGACCGAACCACAGCACATATCTGCTTTTGACCGTGAAATGATGCAGAAATGTTTGCAGTTAGCCCAACGTGCAGCAGGCAAAACGCTTTCAAATCCTTTAGTGGGTTCGGTTGTAGTTAAAGATGGCATAGTTATTGGGACAGGCTTTCACCCAGAATTTGGACAACCCCATGCTGAAGTATTCGCCCTCAAAGCTGCGGGAGAAAAGACTGAGGGTGCAACAGTATATGTCAATCTAGAACCCTGCAGTCACTACGGCAAAACCCCTCCCTGTGCCGATGCCTTGATTAAAGCAAAAGTAGCCAAGGTAGTTACAGGAATGGTAGATCCCGATCCTCGCGTGGCAGGTGGAGGAATACAAAAGCTGAGGAATGCAGGTATAGAAGTAGTCGTTGGAGTAGAAGAAGCAGCCTGTCGCCAATTGAACGAAGCCTTTATCCATCGCATCGAACACCATCAACCCTTTGGTATCCTTAAATATGCCATGACTCTCGATGGCAAAATAGCGACTACCACTGGGCATAGTGCATGGGTAACGAGTAAAGCCTCTCGTCATCTAGTTCACCAGATAAGAAGCACCTGCGATGCCGTAATTATCGGTGGTAACACCGTACGTAAAGACAATCCTAGCCTGACAACCCACGGCGTTACCGAACATAATCCCCTACGAGTCGTAATGAGTCGCAGCTTAGATCTACCTACAGACTGTAACCTTTGGAGCGATCGCCAAGCAAAAACTTTGATCTTTACCGAAAACCACGACGCTGCACAGCAAGAAAAACTACACACAGAACAAACAAATATTATTGCCGTTGCTGCACTCACTCCCAAAATAGTCATGGAACACCTGTATCAGAGAAATATATCAAAAGTACTCTGGGAATGTGGAGGAACATTAGCAGCAAAAGCGATCGCTGATGGTACAGTGCAAAAAGTAATGGCATTTATCGCCCCCAAAATCATTGGTGGTACAGACGCACCATCTCCCGTAGGCGATTTAGATCTAAATTTAATGAGCAATGCTTTGGATTTGAAACGGGTTGCTACTCAAAAAATTGATGCCGATCTTTTAATTGAAGGCTACCTGTAATTTTTCAATGCCGATATAAATCCAGAAGACTATTAATTTAGAACATTAGCTATGAAATATAAAGGATATACAGCGCAGATTGAAATAGATGAAGCAGCAGGTATCTTATTTGGAACAGTATTAGATATCAAGGATGTAATCACCTTTAAAGGCAATACCATTGCTGAATTAGAACAAGAATTTCATAATTCAGTAAATGACTACTGAGAATGGTGTGCTGAATTAGGCGAAGAACCAGATAAGCCTTTTTCGAGAAAGCTACCATTTAGAACAACAGCCGAGCGTCATCGCCAAATCTACTTAGCAGCTAAAGAAGCAAATAAAAGCATTAATGCTTGGATGGATGATGCCCTATCAATAGCTTTAAATTAATTTATTTCATCTTCATGTATCGTTATTTTTATGGTGGGAAAAATCGCCGATGGAACAGTTCAAAAGGCGATGGCATTCATCGCCCCAAAAATAATCGGCGGAAAAGAAGCACCATCTCCTGTTGGCAATATGGGTTTAGATCTAATGACAAATGCCTTAGAGTTGAAAAATATTGAAATAAAGGCGATCGACTCAGATATTTTAGTTGAAGGATATCTACCGAAAGCCCCCTAAATCCCCCAAACTTGGGGGACTTGTAACTCGAAACTAAAGCGATAAATAAATAGATAAAAACTCCCAACTTGTAACTCTATTAGAAAGTAAGGTAATTTGACCTATCTTTATATCCGCTTCATCCAAAAATCGGTGTGTTCACTAATTTACGCTGCGTAATTTACCCAACTATATTGGGACAGTAATCGTATAAATGGCAATAACTATAAGCAAGATTTAGTTCGTACTTTATTAGCGATCGAGATTGCCTAAATACCGAAAAAGTATTTTTATTTATATCCAATAAAAACTGTCCTTAAATATGAAAAATAAAAAGTTTCAAAAGCTTTTAAACAAAAATCGATCTAAATCAAATTCTGGTTTTACTTTGACCGAGCTTCTCGTCGGCATAATTATGTCTGGCATTGTTGTCGGGGGATTGGGTTGGGGTTTAATGCAAATATTGACTACTACACAAAAAGAAACCAGTAGGGTCAATTCGCGTAATGAAACATCCAGAGCATTCAGCTTTATCTCTGATGAAGTAAAAGCTGCACAAACAGTTGAAGTTGATATGTCGCCGGGCAATATTACTAGCGTTGCGCCAACTTTCTCAGCCGGTGGAACAGTACGATTAGCTATAAACGTTCCTGGTGTAAGTGAAAGAATAATATATTCGGTTGCTCCTCAAACAGGTGTATTTAAAGGACCGCGAGTGATTTACAGGTGGGGTCCTAATATCGGAGGAGATGGCAGTTATACCGATTCTACAACTCCAAATACATGGCAAAACGAAGCTTTAATTGATGGAGTCAGCGATGTCGATCAAAACGTTACATGTGATGCTGATAGAGATGGTGTTGCCGAGACTTTCACATATCAAGGATTTTATGCTTGCGTTATTGATGATGATGGAGATGGTGTTGCTATCGCAGCGCAGCTGTATTTTGCAGCAGATACAGACAACGGTGTTTATAAAACCGATTCTCAAGTAGTAGCAAGAGCAAGAGTCGCACCTTTACGTAAGCCTGAATTAAACGAAATGAAGCTCTTTGAGGTTGAACCATTAGAGGCTCAATTTGGTCGAGATGATTGTTGGACTGTAAGAACCGATTTTGGTCAAGGTAGTGACCCTACTGCATTACCAAGTTCAGATGATGCTTTAACAAATACCTTAACTTGGATTTATGAGCCAGATAGACAACCTCAACCTCTAAGCATTGACACCAGCCAACCTCTGACAATTACTGCTAGTGCATTTGGGGGTGCGTCTGATAATTGTCTTGCCAGGGGAAACAAACAAAAGAGAATATGGGACTCTACAAACAATGAATATAGATATATAGATAGCCAGGGTAACGCTATCGATCCAGGTACTGATGATGAATCTACTAGAGAAGCAACTGATGGTTCGGAAGAATTACACACCTATGAACATAAAGTTTGGCATACTATAGATTTTTCCGACCCTAACACTTTCAATGGGTCTGATAGCACTCTAGGTACTCCATCAGATGTATCGAGGGATGCTGCATCTAACTCTCCAGCAGAAGGACAAGCGGGTGCTGGTGATGTAATAATTTTTAAAAATGGAGATAGAATTGACTCTAGTGCTGATTACCAAGGATATGATTTAGATAACGCCAATAATGTAGATGGTAATAGGGATCAAAGTTCTTTAGAAGCATTTTTGCAATCAAAAGGATATGTTGATAATAGTGGACAAGTAACTCTTGCACCCAATCAACGTATAATTGCCTTTGAGATAGGTCAAGATGTGGAAGGAACAGATGCTAGTCCAAATCCAGGATTTGATGTGCAAGACAACATTTTTATTATGACTTCTGATGCTTTTCTTTCATCTGATAATAGTAATGAAGATGGTAGCGATTCAGGTTACGACAACTGATTTTTTTTTACAACTTATACTTAGCAGGAATAAATTATAAAAATACACTTTGATAATTATCATCGAAGTGTATTTTTCTTAAATAATAATTTAGTTAAACATTTTATTCATTGCTACTGCAATTTACAGCAGATATTGAGCCATTTGCTGCTCCAGTATAAGTTCCAACCCTCGCAATACCTGTACCAAGAGAAATAACAAAACACCTTTGTAAATTAGTATATTCAGAAGACAAGACAATAGTTCCCATTTTAGTAGTGCTTCCTCTGTATGAGAAAGAAATGTTAGGAATGCTTCCAGGAATATTATTTCTAATTATTATACTTTCTTTAATCTTTCTATTATTTAATAGACAACTAGCAGGCGTTCCAGCAAGAGTATTAGTATTAACGTTAATGCTGATTCTACAAATTTTCCCCTGTCTGATAGCTTGTCTCTGAGCTTCTTTTATTGCTCCAACAAGAGTTTCTGTTGCTTGATTTACTTGATAACGGTTGAACAATCCTAGTAGGTTAGGTACAGATATTGCAGAAAATATACCAATAATAGCGAAAACGACCGCTAGCTCTATTAAAGTAAAACCGCGATCGCTTTTTTTTATTTGTCTAAGCATTATCAATTTTGCAACTTGACGAATGGCTAATATCAAATTGATACTGTCTATTGACAGCTAGCAGAAGAATCATCACCTGCTGTAAGTGTTGAGGGATCTCCTGTATAATCTCCAGTTCTAAGTGAACCCAAAGTACTTTCAATTACTACACAGCTTTGTTTGCTCGAGGCATTAGCCAAGTAAGTTACAAAAACTGGTTTAGGACCGGGAGTGCCAAGATTACCCTTTCCAGAAAACGTAATAGTTCCTTGATTAGAATTCAATATAACTGGATTACCTGATCCTGGTTTATTTAATACTCTATTACTTAATAAACAGCCGTTTGCAGAATTAGAAATATCATTGGTGTTGATATCAATAGTGCATTGTCTACCAATACGAATAGCTTGCTTTTGAGCTTCTTTTAATGCACCTTCAACTTCTCTCATTGCCCGATTCACTCGATTACGATTATACAAACCAAGTAAATTGGGAGCAGTAATTGCTGCAAGAACGCCGATAATTATTACTACAGTCAACATTTCTACTAGTGTAAAGCCAGAATTATATTTACGGACACGCCAAGGCAACATCAGGTATTATCTCCACATAAGTTTCTGCAATTGGGTCGTCAGCAGCATCTTTGACAATGCCGCTTTTATCAAGAAAATTAGTGCCGCTTAAACCCCACCAAACTTGATATCTAATCTTCAAAGTTCTGTGGGGTGAATCACTATCTGCGTTACTCACTTCGGTACGTTCCAAAGCTAATTGTTTTCCGCCACCATCTGAAAGTAGACTTACAGTAGGAATACCCCCTGTATTTAGAGCCGTCCACAATCCTCTACCATACCCAGCAGCATAGTTAGCAGGATCGCAACTTCCAGTCAAACCATTCCTATTTGCTAACTCATTTGCACTTTCTAGATCTTCAGTAATTAACTGGTTTGCTCTCTGTTTCTCTTGGGCTTGAACTTTAACAGCCATAGCGTAGACTAAACTTTGCATTGCTACAGCAAGAAAGCCAGTGGCGATAAGAATCGAAACTAATATTTCTAAGGTAATAAATCCTCTATCCTTAGAAGACATATTCGATCTTAATTTAAGCATTTTTTTCATAATTAATTTTTTGCTCTACTTTTATGGAGAGGGTTCATCTGCTACTTCTTGAATTTCCCAATCTGTAGGTGCATCAGTAACGGGTTTAGCAAAACGATTATCTGTGCCTATGTAATGCTGATATGCCTTGTCAGAACCAACACCAGCGTTATCTGGAATAATAGTTACGGCTGCACCGCCAGTATTGTTCCAATCTTTGACCCACATGGCGCCTTCAACTAGAACAGTACCTCCACCTGTAATATTGACCGTAGAATCAGGAGCATGAATTAGTCCTTTAATCCTTACCGTTCGACCATTAGGATTAATATTGATATTTCTTGTACCATCTACGTATACCTGCAGTCCTATAGAGTTGTATCCGCGTACAAATTGACTTCCTGCTTGTAATGAGGCGTCATTATCTAAAGTAATGTCTCCGTCAACATATAGAACAACTCGAGATTGACCATCTGTGGCTAATTTTGTATCATCTATGGTTAATCCAGGTATTTTATAGAAGTAATAGTTAAAACCTTCCGCGTCGGTTCTCCATAATTTGTGGAATTCTACTGGTACTGTGCTGGCTTCTTTTTTACCCAAAAGCATCATAGATTCTAATTGATTATTTGTTCCACGAAATTGACCGTATCTACCAGCATCAGACGCAATATTTGGAAAAGTAATACTGTTAGCTAAACTTACATCAGTTATTTCAGGAATAATAGGAGGTAAAGGTCTAGGGTCGTATACTACTCTGTTGCCTCCAAGAACTTCAGGATTATCACATCCTTCTGTATTTCCAATTGCTGGTTTAGATATGACAATATTCCCATCGCCGTCATCGGTAACAGCAGTTCCATTGGCAGCGTTGTTTCTATTGCCATCTAAAATAAGAGTCCCAAGTTCGGTATCAGTTATATCACTGTTGTCTCCTATCCATAGAGCAGGAGATAAGTTAGTCATATCATCTTCATTAATACGAATAGGGATTTCTACCTCTACCTGAGCTTCACTACCATCTTCAGCTTGACTTTTGATAGTTAAAATCCCTCTGGGATTGTAATCCGCGTCATCATTAAAAGCTAAGAGATCGGTGGTGTTGGGATTATCATCATTGGGAGCAAATTGACCATTGTTAGTTGTACTTGGGTCGCCATCAATATCGTATATGTAACTAACTATTCGATAACGCCCAATATTTTCCGTTCCATTGCTTACTTGTTGCCAGACGGGATCGACGCTATCGGCATTAGCAATGGTAGTGTTAATATCACACGTGTTAGCCACAGTAGACCAATCTGCGCTGTTGTAAACTGTGAGTATTCTGTTTCTGTCTAACAACTGTCTATAACGAGCAACGCCAACTTCTGCAATAGCTAAAGCTTCATTTTTTTGATTAGTAGATATGGCTGTGAGATTTTCTTCGCTCGCGGAAAGTATATTTACAGCACCCAGCAAAATCATAATTAAACCAAGCGCGATGACCAATGGCAAGGTAAAACCTTCGTCTCGATCGCGACGTTGTAATAGTATTTTTAATATAAAAAGTTTCATTTACAGCACATAGGGGTATATCAACTAGGCGCAGAACACCTCGATCCAAGTGTTACCTAGAGTACCCATCTGAAGTGCGATCGCGATCGTTGACAAACAAAAAAAAATGTTTCTGTATTTTTCAAATATGCTAAATCGAATAAAGTTTGTTTTGAAGATACATCAATTAAGAAATTTACATTGCTTTCTGCTGTCGCCTCCCCTCTAGCAACCGAGCCAAATACTCTAATATTTGGCGCATGATATCGATCTGCGATCGCTATTATGTCATCGCGATAGGCTTTTAATTCTTCTAGTTTCATCAGCCTGTATTTATTTTTAGTCTATAAGAAAGGTTTCCAAACCAAGGTCGATCGGGTTTTGTTCGGCTTTTCTGGCTTTGTCCCAATCGCCAAATGCTCCCACCTGTAGCCAGGGTTCGCCTTGATAGATGGTTTTAAAGGCTTCGGGATAGAGCGATCGCGATCGTTGACAGCTAAAAAATATTGCGGTCGTGATTCTGCGCTTTAGAATAGTCAATAAGATATCTACAAAATAAATCATCAAGATGAATACAGAGCTAGTTAATTCGTTAGCGAAGATCATCAATTCTTTGACAGAAGAAGAGAAGGCAAGTTTAGAATCTCAAATCAACAATAGTCAGCGACAAGAATCGAAGCCGATTGATTTTGAGAATGAACCCTTTGTTGGGATGTGGCGAGATCGTCAGGATTTGACTGATAGTAGTCAGTGGGTGAGGCAACTAAGAGAAAGTGAATGGACAATCAACAATGACTAAATTACTTCTGGTAGACACCGATATTTTGATTGATGTTGCTAATGGTATTCCAAATGCAATTAATCGTCTCAAATTAGATCGGGGAATTTGTCCTTGGCTGTTAGTGTCGTCACTAAAATGGAATTGATCGTTGGTTATCGTAACAAGACTGAACTACAAAATTTGGACAAATTTTTAAGTAACTATGAGCTATTTGGTATTGATAAATCTATTTCTGATAAAGCAGTTGAGCTAATTGCTGATTATCGTCTCAGTCACGGATTGTTAATACCAGATGCTTTTATAGTAGCTACAGCGATCGCCCTTCAAATACCTCTACTTAGCAAAAATCAAAAAGATTATCGTTTTATCCCAAAGCTCAATTTACTTACCTATCCCTAGTTACTTAGTCTATGAGAAAGGTTTCTAAACCAAGGTTGACGAGGTTTTGTTCGGCTTTTCTGGCTTTATCCCAATCGCCAAATGCTCCCACCTGTAGCCAGGGTTCGCCTTGATAGATGGTTTTAAAGGCTTCGGGATAGAGAGATCGCACTTCGCTTTCTTCTCTATTATTTAGGACTCCTACCAGTACTTTGTATTTGACTTGAGCCAAGGCAGCCTGAGAGCTACTGATCTTGGGAGGATAGGGTACGGGTTCGATATCAGGATTTATGGTCGAACTGGATGAGGATGGAGTAAAGACTAATTCTTTATTGCCTTTATTGCTGGCGATTACGGGAGGAGGTGCGGGTAAATTGGCTGGCGGTTCGTCAGGAATCTCTACAGGTGCGGAAATGGCTGCGGTTTGAGGACGAGACTCGACGGTACTGCGACTAGATAAAGGCGGTAAATTTTGGAAGGGATTAGGATTTTCCTTCGTTAAGAAAGTTCCGCGATCGAAGTTGATACTCCCTTGGGTATCTCCTCGAACTTCTGTACCCACCGCGACGATTTCGTTGCTGGTAGCATTCTGAATGTCCAGTTTTTTGTTGCTGCGGAAAATGTTGTTACCAGGTTCGGTGTCTGTACCCAAATCGACACGGGATTGTGCGATCGCCGTTAAGCCAGATTCTGCGGAATTGACGATCTCATTATTACGTAAAGTACCCTGGGCATTGCCTTCAAGAATAATGCCGATGCGATTGCCATCAAACGTATTTTCAGTAATCTTTGCCACGCTGTTTTGAACCAGACTAATGCCAAAGCCTGTTTGTTCAAAAGTATTCTTGACTACTTCGGGTTGAGAATTACCGTAGATTAACAAGCCATTGCCTGAATTATTATAAAAGTAGTTATCTTCAACCAGAGAAGAGCTTTTACCGTTGAGAGATACCCCCGTATTGCCATTGCGAGTGAGGGTGTTGCCGACAATTTTGGGACTGGCAGACTCTACCCAAATACCGTGTCCTCTAGAATGATTATTGGTAACGGTGACTCCTGTAATCGCACCGGCATCTTTGGTAGCAGCGATCGCTACATTTTGTCCCGCACCAGTAGGACTAATAAAGTAGCCATACCCTTTAATAATAGTTTTGTATCCTTGATTCTGCGGATCTCCCTGGAGGGTAATCTGATTTTTGACGATCAGGGGGAAGGTTTCTCCCGTATCTTCGCTATATGTCCCCGTTGCTAATTGAATGGTGCTGCCGTCAGAAGCGACTTTCAAGGCTTGAGTAATTGTTTTTAGGGGTGATGACTTTTTGCCCGTCTCGGAATCATTGCCGTCTTCAGGATTAACATAGATAGTATTTTTACTCAGGGATGGAGATTGGGCGATTGCGAAGCTAGTCGAAGACATCTCCTGTGCCATTGATGGCGCGGACGGTAGAAGAATATTGCAGGGTAGGGCAACGATTAATGCCATTAGCAGCATACCTGTTGCTCGATCTAGTCTTAACCTGAGCAAACTAAATCTAATATATGTTACTGGATAATCGTTACTTTCCATAATTTGGCTCCTCAGCCATAGATGTTGTTGCGTATGTGTTAAATAGGATTACTATTCGCATCAATAGTAGTCTCGGTCTTCTGCTTTTTGGAGATCTAATACTATGTCTGCTCGAATGAGATAAGTAGGTCGAGTAAATAACGTATAATTGCGTAAGTTTTTATAGACCCGTATCTAATCATTAATTGTGCCAGCGTGAAATTATTTGTTTATCATACTCCTGAGAGAACTCCGACAGATTTGCTGCCTGATTGCGCGGTAGTTATTGATGTTTTGAGAGCCACTACGACAATTGCTACTGCTCTTGATGCAGGGGCTGAGGCTGTTCAAGCATTTAGTAACATAGAAGAATTGATGCGTCAATCGGAATCTTGGTCTGCAGATAAACGTCTGCGAGCGGGAGAAAGGGGTGGAGTGATGGTTGAAGGTTTCGATTTGGGGAATTCTCCCCTAGCCTGTAAACCTGCTGTAGTTAAAGATAAAAGGCTGTTTCTCACTACCACTAACGGAACTCGCGCTTTACAAAGAGTAGAAAAGTCACCCCAGGTGATTGCCGCAGCGCAAATTAACCGCCAAGCAGCAGTTAATTATCTCCTAGAAGCCCAGCCAGAAACCGTATGGCTTGTTGGTTCGGGCTGGCAGGGAGACTATTCGGTAGAGGATACAGCCTGTGCAGGAGCGATCGCTCAATCAATTTTGCAGCAGTGTGATACTTCAATCATCGATCTTTTTGGCAATGATGAGGCAATCGGCGCGATCGCGCTTTACGATCGCTGGCAAGATAATTTAATTAATGTTTTTCGCCAGTGTAGTCACGGACAGCGTTTGCTAAAACTGAATGGAGATGATGACCTGCAATACTGCTCCCAAACCGACACTTTGGATGTGTTGCCAATTCAGAAAGAGCCTGGAGTTTTGGTCAAACACTAGAATACAGCTCTTGCCAAAATCGAGATTAAGCAGTTAATACCTTTAGTTTTTGCTGCTCATCTGAGGTCAAATCGGTCGATTTGCCTAAGACTTCTTTATACATTTTGATGTATTCTAAAGCTGATTTAACCCAGCTAAAATCTTGATTCATGGCTCTTTGCTGGAGTTCCTGCCATCTATCCTTGTAAACAAATCCTTCAGAGGCACGCACCATACAGGTGAACAGATCGAGGGGTTCATAGCGATCGAAACAATAGCCCGTACCACCCTGATGCATCGGCTCGTGATGGGTTACAGTATCGACTAGACCACCTGTACGTCTCACGATAGGAATGCAACCATAGCGCATGGCTAACATCTGGCTAATGCCACAGGGTTCAAATTTGGAGGGCATGAGGAACACGTCACTACCGCTATAGATGCGCCGGGCTAAGGAATCGTTATAGAGTAACTGCACCGACATTCTGCCAGGGAAACGGGCTGCTAGCTGCCATAGCTGAGTTTCCAATTCGCGATCGCCAGTACCCAAGACTACTAGCTGAGAATTGCTATACGCCATAAAGCGATCGATAATCTGTAGCAGCAAGCCAATCCCTTTTTGATCTACTAGTCGGGAGACGGCACTCATGAGAAAGACATCTTTGTCTATATTGAGTCCAAGCTCTTTTTGTAGTGCTGCTTTATTAACGGCTCTGAGATCCGTCGAATATTGGGTAAAGTTTTCTTCTAAAGCTTTGTCGTTAGCTGGATTGTAGCTGTCTACATCGATGCCGTTTAGTATACCTGTAGTTTTACCGCTGATAAAGGAGAGCAAGCCTTCGAGTTTCTCGCCATATTCAACCGTCTTAATTTGTTCGGCGTAGGTAGGAGATACGGTAGTTACGCGATTGGCAAACTGTACCGCCGATGCCATAACGTTATGTCCCTGCATATACCAGGGACACCAGGTAATTTTGTCTAAATACCAGCGCCAGGGTCCTTGATAGGCAAGGTTATGGATCGTATAGACAGTAGAAATATCGGGTGCTTGGTTCATCCAAACCGGTAGCATTCCCGTATGCCAGTCGTGACAGTGAACTATTTCTGGTTTCCAATAGTTCCAGCAAAATTCCGCAGCACCGTTACTAAAAAAGGTGAATCGCCACTGTTCGTCTTCTCCGCCATAGACTCGCTCAGGATCAAAAGCAGGATGACCGAATAGATATAGGGGAACATCACTATTAGGGAGTTTTGTTTCGTAAACGGCAAAGGGGTTAAACATTGCCGAACCCGACCACGTCGGCTCATCGGGAATATCGAGCTTTTTGCCCAATCCACCATAATAAGGCATAAAAATACGGACATCGTGACCCAATTTTCGCAGTATTTTGGGTAATGCACCGACGACATCTCCCAATCCACCAACTTTAGCGATCGGCGCTACTTCTGCTGATACAAATAAAATCCGCATTTAGATACTATGGCTTATCTTGCCTATGGCTTCCTGTGTGATTATATAGGTCGAAGGGGACAGGCTACGCGAGGATGAGATAAAAGTCTTTGATTTTATTAACGCTTGGTATTCTTGTTCTATTTATTAAATGCTGAAAGTAATAGTTAAGGCGATCTGTAAGCGTAATCACTAATTTGAAATTATCGGCATGAATATTAAAATTTATTGGCAGAACTTTACTAGAAAAAGATATTTAAATAGTCTACCTAAGAAAATAATGGGCGTAGGCTGTCTATTGTTCGATCTCCAGGGAAAAATGCTGATTCTCAAACCGATTTATCGAGAACACTGGTTGCTTCCTGGTGGGGTAATCGAAGGTAACGAATCACCACGACATGCCTGTATTCGCGAAGTTAGAGAAGAAACGGGTATTATCTGCGAACCAACAAGATTAGTTTGCGTCGATTATGTTAATAATCCCCAACAAAATGTTGAGTCAGTGCAGTTTGTATTTCTAGGTAAAGTGCTATCTGCAGAAACAATTATTAGTTTGCCCGAACGAGAAATTAGCGACTATCAGTTTCTAAAACCTGCAATAGCAATATCTAAGCTAGGAACTTTGTCGCGATCGCGATATGAGAACTGTTTATCATCGATCGCCAGTCAGGAGACAATATATCTAGAAAATGGCAGGCAGATTTGATTAGAACAGCAATTACAGACCAGTTTCTCGCATGGCTTCTAAGTAATCGATCGCAGCCTGGAGTTTATTTTCATAAGAATAGGAAAACTCTTTAAACCACCTACCTTCTTCGCTGTTTGGACTGAGCTTTTCTAGCCATTTTTTTGCATCTTCTTTTAAAGCTTCTTTACGCCGTTTGTTTCTCAATTCTTCTCGTCGCTGAAGCTCAATTAGTTCTTGCTGACGACGCTTCTCTTCTGCTAGCTTGGCTTCTTCCTGTCGTTTTTGCTCGGCTAGCTTGGCTTCTGCCTGACGCTTAATTTCTGCCCGCTTTTGTTCGCGCTTATGTGCCTGACGGCGGTAGTCTGTATCAATTAGGGCATTAAGGCGATCTCGCTCTCTGGCTGCATTAACCACGCTGGCTTTATCCGATTTGGTAGAATTTTTGGGTTGTTCTGGTGCAGAGTTTGGTCTGCCTCGACCAGATTCTAGATCTGCTCTAAGTTCGTCTAACATCTGCTCAATAGATGCTTTAGATGCAGCAGATTGAGGTGGTGACTTGCGAGGGCTTGGTTTTGCTTGAGGCTTTGGCTCAAATTCTGTATTTAATTGAGCCAGTAAATCATCCATGTTTTTATCTGACACTGCTACCACCCCGTAACCTATTCACAATCTTTAATTACTACTTATACGTTTGATGTCGATTAGCTTCGTTCTAGTTTGCTAGCTAATAGATTTTAGCTATCGGCGGGAATGCTTTGCATTTTGACCGAGCTGCGCCCCGCTATTAGCTTCTTGACACAATAATGAGACAAAGGACTTGTCCGCATGTGACCCGCCCGACGGACTGTCTCGCAAGACCGCTTTTGAGAAAGCTTAAATTTCTAAGCTTCTCGGCTTAATAAGCAATTAAATCTCATCTCTAAAAAACTTATTCAAAGGGTTTTGAGATTATTTAATTCACATCAGACGTATTTATATTATGAACTCTTGAGACAGTTTCTTTAAGCAGGGCAACTTCGCGCTTCTTACGAAGTTTACTTAACGGGTTACAAACCCGCAGCGCAACTTCGCGCTTCTTACGAAGTTTACTTAACGGGTTACAAACCCGCAGGGCAACTTCGCGCTTATGCAGCCTTTAAAGTATCTGCTAGAGGTTTCCAGTTGACGTAGCGATCTCCACCCATTTCTAACACGATCTTGAGCTTTGGCTCTTCCTTGGTTAAATCGATTAAGTACTGAATTTCTTGGCGAGAAAGGATCTGCCCTTCAATAATCCAAATTGCTAATCCTTTGGCTTCGGCGGGTAGAGAACTCAGTTCGTAAGTAGCGATGGGGGGAAGGTAGTAAATATCGCCGACGCTGGCATCCTGTCCGATCGTTTTTTTGCCCAGGTGGGGGGGGCGAACTCCATGTATTTTGGTCAAATAGGCTGCAAGATCTCCTAATCCTCTGGCGGTAATGTTAATCGTCTGGTAGCCATTTGCTCGTAAACGTCTTTGGTAGCGACCTTCTGCCCCTCCTTCTAAGGGCATATATAACCCTAATGCCCCAGCTTTTTCGAGGGCGCGAATAAACGATTTTCCAGTGGTAATTAGTGGCATAGTCGATATATATATATGTAAGTCTCGATCCATCTCAATTATATTTTAGGTGGATCGTTCGATAATATGAAACAAAAATTTGTTAATTGCCAGCATCGAGATCGATAGCTTCTCAGCAACTTCTATCTGACGTTTGCCTAAATCAGTCAGAAGCAGGCTGTTCTTTCTATAAACTGCGCTCGGTCGAAAGACTAAATACTTAGATGAGGAAGATGAAGCGGTCTATTGTTGCGAAAATCTGAAAAATAAAAAAATGTAGCTAAGAATTTCTAGCTACAACAACTGGTAGTAACATTAAAATCATTGCACATACTAGATAAATATTTCCAAGATATTCAATGGCTGAATGGATCTGCGATGGAGTTCCCAAGGACGGAAAAGTTTATCCTCATAGCGAGGCTCACGAACCACACCCTAACTACAGTACAGATTGCGATCTGTGTGGTTTACCTAGGGAGTCAATGAGTCCCGCTACAAAAATTATTAGCTCTAAGTTTCCGCTCAAAGGAATATTGGGGGGAGTTGGTTTACTCGCTGCTTTGGGTGCGATCGCTTTTTTTGGTCGGTCTTTAATTGGTGAAAGTTGTCCTCAAGGCACGAAAAAAGTTGCAGAGTCATGTGTCGATCCTTATTTAGAAGTTCATGAATCGGCACTTGCTGATGGGGAATCGGCATTAGCAATTGTTCGTCGCTATCGTTCAGTATCAGATTTGGAAGAGGCGCAGGGATATCTTAATTCGGCGATCTCAGATTTAACGACCATTCCCGAATCAGCTTTGGTTTATTCTCAAGCTCAAACTAAATTAACTGAATACGATCGACTGGCGGTCGAAATTGGTAATGTGATAAATGATTTTCAGCTTTGTGCGATCGAGCCAAAACCCGATGACTGTCTATTTTGATCTAGATCGATATGCGTGTTGCCAAAATTGCTAACAGCCCGTGAGATAAACCCTGGTTATTCTCATCTTATCTGCCAGCAAAAAATTATTAATTATATTTTCAAGATGATTATGAAACGAAGTTATATTCTGGGTCAATTCTTTTTATGCTTATTTACATTTGCTTTGATTCTCTTGGTAGGTAAAGCAACTAATTCCCAGACGATGCTGGCGCAAAGTTTCTTGAACACTCGCTATGACAGCAATTACTATGGCAAGATGCTAGAAGCCGATCGCTTTTATAAGCAGGGAGATTTACAAACCGCCAGAAAGATTCAAGAGGAAGTTAAGCCAGATTTTGAACCCCCTGAAGCAATTCCCGCAGCCCAAAGCGAAATTGATAAGCTAGATGCTACCGCCCAACAACAGTGGGCTAGCGCTCAAAAGGCGATCGCTGAAGACCCAGAATCGGATGAGGAAGTTGATTTACGCATTTTAGAACCTCTAGAGACTTTGGTGGATAACAATCCTCAATTTGTCCCTGGTCATCTTTTATTAGCCGATACTTACGATCTCTATGGCTATGAGGATCGGGCTCTAGACACGATCGAATGGTCGGCACAAAAATACCCTGGTCGCGATGATGTTTTGGAACTGCGGATCGAATTGCTTCTTGCCTATGGTAAGCCTTTAGAAGCTTCGATCGCAGCGCGAGAATTTGCCTATGCCTATCCCGATTTTCCCAAGTCTCCTGCCTATCTTGCTGCTGCGGATGAGTATTTTCAGCAATATCAGAGCCAGCTCAAGTCAAAAATTACAACCTCCGCAATTATCGGTGGCGTGGGTCAAGCTGCAACGGGAGATAGCGAAGCAGGACTGGATTTGGGTCAAGCCCTGTTAGAAGGGGAGTCTGGAGCGGGTTTGGCGATCGCTAACAACTATAAGTCCCAAGCGACGATGGTAACGGATGCTCGGCAACTGCAATACATTACGGCGGTAGGTCAAAAGCTGGCAAATTTGATGGGTCGAGATGAATTTACCTACGAATTTAATATTATCGAAGACCCTTCACCCAATGCCTTTGCTTTACCTGGAGGTAAAATTTTCTTCCATACGGGCATGCTGCAGTTAATGGACTCCGAAGCGGAATTTGCAGGGGTAATGTCTCACGAAATTGCCCATTCGGTCTTGTCTCACGGCTATAAAAAACTGGGAGAATCGGCAATCACTAGTTCGGCAAGCAGTGTAATTTCTGGCTTGATAGGTAGTGATGGGGGGAAAGTGGTAGAAATAGGAGGAGTATTGTTAAATAAAGAGTTTGGTCGGGATAAAGAAAAGCAGGCAGATGTTTTGGGTCTGAGGGTTTTGGCTGCTGCGGGTTATTCTGCCGACGGACTATACAACGTGATGGCAAAACTAAATCAGCTACAGGGTTCGTCTAGTTTGGGAGATTCTTTGCTTTCGAGCCACCCCGCTCCAGCAGATCGGATGGAATATCTGGAGGAGTTAATTCAAACAAAAGGCTATAACCGCTACGGGTTAGAAGGAGTTGAGGCATATCAGGCTATCTTTCCCAAGTTATAAACTGAAAGCATTTCGCTATTGTAAAGGCGAACAGCCGTTCGCCCCTACGAAATAATTATGGGAATGACTATATCTCTTCTTCTCTTATCTCAATATTATGAAAAAACTTATTTCGACGTTTATAGGTGCAGTGACGATCGCCTTAATCCAGCCTCAAGTTGTGTTGGGGCAAGAAAATTCATCTTTGCAAGAGCTTAAAGAGCAGGCTCAAGAGTTTACAGTGAAAATCGAGCCTCCTAGCGGGGAATGGGGTTCGGGAGCGATTGTCGGACAAAACGGTAGTACTTATTATGTACTTACTGCATCTCATGTCGTTAACGAGGTAGTAGAGGGGGAAGAGTTATTTTTGCAGGCTTTTGATGGAGAGCAATATCATGAGTATCAGGTTGATGTTGCCAAGCGAGAATTTCTGCCTAATAATGTCGATCTGGCATTGATTCAGTTTGAAAGCGATCGCCAATATACCAGCGCTATAATCTCACAATATAATTATCCTCTTTACGAACATCGAGACTATCAGAATAATGCTGCCAAGGATGCCGAGGAGTCCAAACAGCACGTTTTTATTTCTGGCTACCCGTTAGGCATGGAGGCTTGGAAAATTTGTCAGGGTCAGCAACCAGCGAAAGCGTGCCAGCAGCCTGTTTTTAGCCCTGGATTTTTGTTTGATGATTCGGCTACGGCAATTTCTCAACCGAGTATTTCTAATCCTGAAGATAACTTTGGGGGTTATGAACTGATTTATACAAACCTAACCTATCCAGGCATGAGTGGCGGAGCAGTATTAGATAGTCAGGGTCGCCTAATTGGTATTCATGGTCGTGCTGACGGGCGTAATATTGGACGAGAAGATGAAGTCCTAAGTCGATATTTGGATGAGGTGGGGGAGAATGAACTGGCAATTAAAATTGGCTTGAGTTTGGGTTTACCGATCGAGTCGTTTTTAAGTTCCCCTTCAGGTTCGGCAATTAGCGGTTATTTGCAGCTAGAAGATACAGCCCCACCGACTGTCGAGCTTACCGACACAGCCTCTATTGAAGCACCTCTACTAGTTACGGATGCAGAAAATCCCTATCATTGGATCGAACAGGGCAATCGACTCTGGCGGATCGGCGAACCATCAAGGGCGCGAGGCTCATTTGAACAGGCGATCGCTTTACAGTCGGATCTTTATCTTGCCTGGTTTGCTAAAGGATTTACCCTCGGATTCGATCGCCAGTATGACAAGGCTTTGGAGGCTTGCGATCGCGCGGTGGAGTTAAACGTTACTCCCAATGAGGTCAAGTATGAGTCCTATCGCTGTCAGGCTGGAGCATTGCAGCAGCTAAATCGCCCCGAAGAGGCTTTAACGGCTTTAGATCGCGCCCTGGAAATCGATCCTGGCAACCCTGCAGATACGGTACTAAAGGGGGAACTGAACTTTGCTTTGGGAAAATACGATCTGGCGTTAGAATCTTTGGATACTGCCGTAGCTATGAGAAAGACGCAGAATTTGGTGGATTCGGCTTTGATTTATAACAATCGCGCTTTGGTCAAACTCGAACTAGGACAGCTAGATCCTGCTCTGGCAGATGTCGAACAGGCGATCGCCACTGATGCTAATTTTGCCCCCGCCTATCGCAACCAAGGTTTGATCTTAGAAACGATGGAGCGTAATGAAGAGTCTTTGACTGCATACGATCGCGCTTTGGAATTGGATCCTAACGATTACAATACCTGGACGAATAAAGGCTTTGCTCTATACAAACTGCAGCGAATTGACGAAGCAAAACAGGCATTTGAAAAGGCGCTGGAGATCGATCCTAGTTACCAGCCTGCGATCGATAACCTAGAGGCGATTCAATAGACTAACTGAGCTTTTACGTAGTTCTCAAACTTTAGTTCAACAAAAATTAAAATTTAAGCTAATAATTTCTCGATATGATTTGTTCATCAGCAGCAAAAGTTGATAACATGCCTGTAGCTTGTTACCCCAACAATTCAAGAAAACCATGAATAAACTACCGTTTTTAGGTGTAGCTGCCATTACCCTTGGCAGCACTTTGATTTCTGCCAATCCCGCTCGCAGTCAAGGCTCTACTTTTGCCTGCGATATTTCCAGCGGTGTCCCTGCTACTGTAGTTCAGTCCCCCGAACACGGCACTGTCAAAATTATTGAGTGGAAAACAACAGAATTTGGTAGTGAATTCGACCCTCAAAATCGTTGTCAGATTGTATCAGAGAAGTTCCAGAAGTATGCTCAGGCTGGAACTCTGAAGTACTTTACAACAGGCTCCGTCGATCGCGCTCCCGTAATCTGTGCTGTAGCAACTCAATCTGCTCCCTGTAATGCGGAAAGTATGCTCTATACTCTCAAAAAAGGTACCGATGCTGGCGCAACTCTCAAACAGCTATTAGATGTTAGATCGGGAGCTTCAGGGACAGCTTTGAACGAGACGAACAGCCGGGTCTATATTGACTTCGATCGAGTAGTCGAAGCAAAAGCTCAACAGGGGCAAACTGCCACCACAGACGCAACCGAACCGACTGAAGCAGGCGGGGAAGCAGCACCTTTATTTTAGAACCGCATTCTGACAAACGTTATTTGACAAATATTAATTTACCTTCAAAGGCGCGATCGATCGCGCCTCTATTTGCATAAGATCGTTTGTTATTCGTTTACTAGTTCAAACCCGAAATCAGAATTGTTAGGCCCGACTAAACCACCACGAGTAGTTTTAACTAAAACAGGCTGGCTTTTGCGTTCTCCCGAAATAAACTGAATTTCTTGTCCTGAAGTTTCGCTCTTCGGAACGTCAATTTCCTTTAGCCGATCGAGTACTGAGGCTCGCTCAGAATTACTATCAAAAGTCTGAATCAAGGCTTGAGTCGCATCATAGCTCATGGCGGTGCGCCAGTTGACCATTCCACCCCACTGCTTTTCACCGCTAGCAGTAAACTTTTCTGATGGTGGTGATTTGGCAAACCAGGGTACAGCCAAAATAAGGTTTTCTACGGCTTCTCCTCCTGCGGTCAGAATTGTTCCAGCATATAGGGCATCTCCTCCTAGTAGTATCAGTCTCTGTTCTGGAGGGAGAGAGAAATTAGCCCTGGCTAGTTCGACAGCGACAGAAGTATATTTAGTGCTGGGAAAGAGCAAGGCTGCTTGGGCTTTATCTTGAAAAACGCTGCTCGATATTTCTATACCTGGGTTAAAACTAGGATTTGAATCGCTAATGTCTATTTTTTTGGTAACAGTACCAGTAAAGCTGTTTTCAAAGGCGCTAGTCAGGCTATTGCTGTAAGAGCTATCGGATGCATAGAAGATTGTAACTCTAGAAAGGTTGAGGGAGTTTTTGACGTATTGCGCCAGCCTTTCGCCAGTGGCGCTATCTGATGGCAGAGTGCGATAGAAGGAGCTATTTTTTAAATCGCTGCTAGAACTTGTCGGCGAAACAACGGCTAGGTCTGATTGTACATATACAGATAGTCCTGCTTGAGTGGCACTGCTAGAATTATGACCGATAACACCTAAAACAGATGGATCGTCGCTCAGTTGACGGGCGACCTGAATCGCATTATCCGCCAGATTTCCATCATTAGCAATGACAATCTCTAATAGTCTCCCCCCCGTCCCGCCATTGGCGTTAAACTGCTGTTGCGCCTGAGCCACGCCTCTCAGAATTTCCTCAGCGGAATTAATATTATTTTCAATCGGTACAACCACAGCTAAAGTCAGAGGATTACCCTGCTGACGAGCCTTCGCGTTGTTATAGAGAATGACCACTTCTGGATCGTTGCGATCGGCATTTTTGGCTCTTTGGAAGGCGCTCACGGCTTTTCCGTAATCTTCCTGCTTAAAGGCTTTGATACCGTTGTCGCGATTGGAATTGCCCTTGCCAGGAAAAAGGGTTCGCTGTCCTTTGGTAAATCTGTCTGGCTGCCAACTGTAGTCTAGGGGTGATGAATTAACGTCATTACTGCTATCTACCTGCAAATCTTGTTGGAGAGGATCGTTCGTTATCGACTTGGGACGGGAAAACCACCAGATACCCAGACTACCTAATAATATTAAAGCGATCGCACTGCCAATCAAGCCAAGAGGTAAAGCTTTTTTCTCTTTCGGCTTAGCACTACTACTATTTTGCCCACAGATATCGCAATTCTGGTTGGATTCTACTTCGTATTCTGGATGAGGTTCTGTTTTCGTACCTTTACAGATCCAATATCCTTCGGGGGAGCTATTCATGATTTTTTATAATTTTTCGAATATATAACAATAATATTACAGACTGTAAGGCAGATATATTCTACCTTACAAGATTTAATCTCTGCTTCTATGCTTGAGTAAAGTTAAGCAGTAAATCAAGCATTTACAAGCCTAGGAATTTTGCTTTGGCTGCCTGGAATTCTTCTTTGCTCAATAATCCTGCCTGAAACATTTCCATAAGCTGTTTTAACTCATCAAGATTATTGTTTCCCCTAGAGGTAGTTTCCTGGGGTGGAGCAGTGGGATTTTCGGGATTTTTATTGACATTACTTTCTGGCTTTAGTTCTGGCTCGACATCATTAACTTTACCCAAACGGTATTGATTGATAATTTGCAGGGCGATCGCTTTTTCACGAGCATAAATAGGCGAATCTTGTCCTCCCTGTTTGTCTAACTCTTTTGCTCTTTGGTCTAGATAGCTAGTAAATTTTTGATATAGCTCTTGTTTTTGGGAGTCGGTTTCCGCCGTTTCGTAGATCCGATCTACCTTTTGCTGAATGGCGTTGAGATCCGAACGGCAGGCGCGTACCTCTAGGATCTGCGGTACTTCTTCCCAGGTAGAGGCTACGTCTACTTTCTCTATTCCCAAATTAGTTTGGCGAGTATAGCGAATACTATTTTCTTGCGTAGCTTTATTGACTTCGAGAAATAGTACTTCTAATGCCCTGGCTTGGACTACTAATTCATAAATTTTAGGATTTTCGGGAAAGACATCCCAGAAAGGCGGTTCTTTGGTCAAATGGACGGGGATTGGTGGATCTTTGCTTTCTCCCTTGAGTTTTGCTCGTTTTGCCTGAACGCTTTCCCCCAGCCACTGCTGGTAGGATTGCCGTAGCTCTGGCATTCCCTGAATACAGCGCAGGGAAAAACCACCCGTTTCCTGTACAAAGACGATCCGATGGCGTTCGGCATCTCCTAGAGGTTTGATTGCATCTTCACTAGGGACGAATTCTCTAATTTTGGGCAGCATTTTTTGAGCAGCAGGATCGCCCGTATTAATTCCGCCCAAAAGTGCCACGTTGACATTTGTTTGGGGTGTAAAGCCCGCACTAGCCATGATTGGCGCACTCAACAGCATCAGAGGTTGAGACTTTTGATATGCCAGACGCACATTATTAACGATATCGCCGTCATTATTGAAGGCTTTGAAAATGCGATCGCAGGCTGCTAATTCTCGCTTGAGACGGCTCTTCTCTGGAGCATTATCGATCGCCGTCTTGGTGCGATCGTAAATAATTTCTCGCAGGTCTTCTTCCAGAACTTCTGGTACTTCTGTTAGGTCGAATAGGCGCATCACCTCATTTGCCTGCCGAGTTTCCCGCCATAAAGGACTTGAGTTACGCATTACGTCTTCGGATATGAGCGCAGCAACCGTATCTAAACCCTGTTCGTAGCGAGTTTTACTGCCTTCATAAACTCCCGCTAGCTGTTCGATCGTATCGTTATATAAACCATTCATTTCTGTGCGATCGAATAGCTTGATGCCGTTTATCTCTAGCACATCGGCATTTTCTGCATCCCGCTTGGCTCTGGAGTTATAGTAGTCCCGCATCTGTAAGATACGCTGCTGTAGGCGATTGAGACGGCGTTCTAAGAGTTCTCGATGTTCCTGCAGGCGAGTAACTACTTCCAGCCCTAGAGTTCTAGCTTTACGGCGAATTACAGCATTAGCACTACCTTCAATTCCCGTCAGGGCAGCATCACAATACTGCTCCATTTTTGCCTGCTTAGTTAAACCAAATTTATCTTTAAATTCGTTAATGTCCCGCTTTGCCTCTTCGTATTGGCGATCGCGATTTGCCTCGATTTTAGTTTCTCTTGACTGTTCGCGACGGAATTTGTCGGCGCTGCTTTCAAACACCTGTCCGACAGTAGTTAAGAAGACCTGTGCAAACTGTACCCCACGATTACGGTCTTCTAAAATGCTATACAGTTCGTTTTCAAGCTGTTTGCGACCCTGGGTAATAATTTGGTCGCGGTTGCGATACATATTCTGGAGGTAGTTCCCATGAACCCGTTCGTCAGGACTGGTTTCCTTGAGATATTCGGCGCGGAAGGTTTCGACTTTTTCCTCAATATAAGGCACAAACTGCAGGATATTGCCTTTTTCACCACTCACTACGTTCTGAGTACACTTGAGTCGTTCTTCTGCCGTAATTTCTCCCTTAAGCTTGTTTGCCCATTCAAAAATTAGAGCGGAGACGGGCTTGTCCTTAGCGATCGCTAAATCTGCCAGGAGTTCTTTTTCGGTCAGACGCATCCGCTTGAGAATATCATCCCGCGTCAGTTCCAGCATTTTTGGCGGTAGGGAAACGGACTCATTCAGCCACCAGCTAACAAAATCCACTGCTAAACGGTTGGCTAAAGAGGAGCGAATCTGGGTAATCGGAATCTCAATTGTCGAAAGACCAAAACTCATGAAGTTTTTTGGATAGCCCCGTCCTTCCGAGTCGGTAGTTGCCCAGGCGCTTTTGATATTGTCGCGGATCGATCGCTTGTGGGGTGCGAAGTCCGAAGTTAGATCCAAAAAGATATTTTGAGCGATCGCTTCTCGTAGTTGACCTAGCTTAAATTCACTGTCGCCATTTTTTGTACCGACCAAGTAGGTAAAGTCAAAAGGCGGTTTAACCGAACTTACTTCATCCGTCAGACTGGGACTATACTGCTCGGTATATTGGGTGCGGTAGTCAGAAAAATAGCTTAACTCCATCAAGGCTGCATAGCCATTTGCTAATACGCGATCGCCTACATTAATTCCCGCGAAAGCATTAGGCATCGGCACGATTGACGTAATTGTGGAGCTGCTTTCTCCCTGTAGCCACTGTTGGATCGAATAGCCCAGATCGATCAGCATCCCGCTACCAGTCCCGCCAGAGATCGAACCCGTGACAAAGACGTTGACCGAGGTAGAGCTAACCTTTACGCCATGCTTTTCCAGCATCAAGTTTTCGTGACCCTTAGTACGGTTGCGGGCTTCTTGAAACTTGCGTCGGATGTCGGGATAGTTGCAGAAGAACGCAAAGCGACCACAGGCTCTAATCTGTCCCGCACCTGCTTCGAGAGTGGTAATGTTGCGCTCTAGTTCGCTGGGAAACCATTTGCCGATCCAGGGATAGCTGTCGAGATTATTGATAATCTGCTGTACGTCTCTACCGCTAACTTTTGCCCAGTGCTTCTCACGATCCTTAAATTCTGTTCCCGCAGCTTCAGGATTGCTAATTTTATAATCTCTATCTGTATCGATCCACAAAAAACTAATTATCGGAAAATTCTTCAAACCACCATAGGTTTCTTCCGTTAGACGACGCACCCGCGAGAGGATTTCTGCTCCCGTCCCGCCAATACCAACCAAAATGGTCGGCACCATGCTTTTTTCTTCTACCTTTCCCGCCACAGTCTTTCCTCTTGTTCTATAACTTCGTTAAAATCTTTCGTAAATTGTCACCTATACATATACTTGCAAGCTTCATGCTTATAGATATTTTCAGCTTTAGGCAACTCTTTGACATACAAATCCCCCGTTTCTCGATTAACAACCGCCCGAAAGAAAAGGAATTCCAAAAAAGCGCCAGACCGCCGAAAGGGTCGTAACTGTCCAAAATAATGCCCAGGCGATCGCCAATTTGCCCGATCGATCCATGGTCATATTTAGCCATCCCTGCAAAATCCAGCGATCTATCGGCAGGACGAGAGTCCACATTAGAGCAATCCAAGCCATGCCCAACCAAAAAACCAGCCATTTAAAATTACTGTTAAATAGGTTAAAGAAATCATTGGTAAAAAAAGCGTTTAGATCGTTGCTATTTCCCGTCAGATAGGTTCCTCTAGTAGCAAGGGTAGCTCCCCGCAAGAGAATAGCTTCGTCCCCCAAAACCACGGCATTGATTTTGACTCGATTGGCGATCGCATTAGCAATTGCCCCAGGAGATACTGTTCCCTGTCCGTCAGTGACCACAATAATCTCTTTACACTGTTTGCCTACAGTTTTTAGGGCATTGGTACTAGCTTCAATAGCTGCATTGATATCTGTGCCTGAATTAACTTCTTGAGGTAATTCCGATCTGGCTAAAGCTAAATCTAATTCTTTGGCTACCTTATTGCTATCGCTACTAAAATTATTGGTAAGGGGCTTTACTGAGTCGGCAAAACCCAACACCTTAACCTGATTAGGACGACGCAATACTTCACTATTGTTTTGCTTCAAGTAAGCTTGAACTGCCTGAACCTCTTGATTAACAATCGTTCCTGGGCTATTAAACAGTTCTACCCGATCGTTATAGGTACTTCCACTCAGATCCAAAGCGATCGCAACTGCAACCTTTGGCTTGCCAAAACCTAATAGCCAAAACAACAGTGCCGTAATTAGACATATACCCATACAGATTAAGGGAATCTGAAAGATTGGATATAGCCACAACGGGCGACGATAACTACTCATAACAATTACTCTATCTAGATCTAGCTTTGTATTATCAACATACACTAGGTGCAATTGAGTAAAAAAGACAATTATTTATTTGTACTATACAGTAATAACACTATGTTAGTACTGCAGTACTTAACAAAGTAAAAATAGCATTTTATATAGGCGATCGCTTTTGCATATTCTCTATAGATCCATTCCGAGTAAGAAGGTTATAGGTCAATCAGCTTTACCTGTCTGAAAGAGACGACCGATTATTTCTTCAATTGGCGGATCGCCAACGCTAAGATCCTGTACCTGTAGTTGCGCCAGGATACGAGAGATGGTTGCGGTCAGTTTTTCTCTGGGGACGATAAACCGAACTTCCTGTCCTCGAATTGATTCTATTTCCCCAAAGGCAGCTAGTTTTTCGGGAGGGAGAGCAACTGCTAATTCGACCTTTACCTGGCGGTAGGGTGCGAAGCGATCGAGCAGATCTTCTAATAAACCATCATAGATTAACTGTCCCTGATGGATTAACAATACGCGATCGCACAGTGCTGTAATATCAGCCATGTAGTGACTAGTCAGCAGAATCGTTGCGCCATATTTTTCGTTGTACTGTTGTAAAAATTCTCTTACCGCTACTTGGGCATTAACATCTAAGCCTAAAGTTGGCTCATCCAGAAATAACACCTGTGGATGGTGTAATAGGGCAGCTAATAACTCTGCCTTCATTCTTTCCCCTAAAGACAGCTTCCGTACGGGCTGATTTAGCTTATCAGCTACGTCCAGCATGGTGGCTAATTCTTTAAGGCGCTGGTTAAAAACGCGATCTCTAATATTATAAACAGCAGCATTAATCCGCAACGAATCTAAGGCGGGCAGATCCCAAAGTAGCTGTTGCTTTTGCCCCATTACCAAACTAGTCTTGCGTAAAAACTGTGGCTGGCGACGAAAGGGAGTATAGTCTGCTACCTTTACCTCTCCCGTGGAGGGATGAATCAAACCCGTTAACATCTTTAGGGTAGTTGTTTTCCCCGCCCCGTTACCGCCCAAAAATCCGACAACCTCTCCTGGCTGAATCTGGAAAGAAACGTTTTGAACTGCCTTTATTTCTCGATAGGTACGGCGAAAGAAGTGAGTCAAAGTTCCTTTTAAGCCTGGCTGCTTGATCGCCACGGGATAGGTTTTACTCAGATTATCGACGGCAATGATAGACACAAAGAAAAAATTGAGTAAAGAACAAGAAACTATAAGCTAGCTTATCTCAGTCAAAAACAACCGCCCTCTCTCCAGCTTATTCCAAATCTGTTCTTTCTATTGAATTTCTGTTGTGGGCAAACAATAACTAATCTTACTACATACGGCGCGTAGCGCAGATCGTCGAAGACGACTGGCGGTTCTCCGAACCGCGTTTCTTTGTGGTTGTTGTCCCAACGACACTGGCGCAAAGTGCCGCCGTCTTTGTTACTCTCGGCTCAATCGCTAACTACAGGTAGCCAGACGGTGAATTTTGCCGTCGATTTGATAAAAATCAAAATGAGAATCAGAGTTGAAAATTTCTTTTGGTGCGCTTGTCTCGGCTTCTTTTGACAAGAGATGTACCCCCACATCCTGCTGCTGGGGGACGGTTGCTAGACGTTCGAAACTCTGAGAATTCAGCTTCATGTTATTCCAGGCGATCGCTTCAGATTGATGACAATATTTATGTAAGGATGACTCCACCTGAACCAACTTGCCGTTACGTTTGATGGTTAAAATTGCCTCTTTAGGGTTAGAAGACAGCGATTGCTCATCTATTCTAGTTTTGAAGGGCAAAATCACAACATAAGATAGGTTGCCATTAATAGCCTGGAAACCACGATTATTAGCTAAAGGAATAGCAGGAATAAAGATTGAGTTTGCATCTTTTTGCTTTGCCTCTCCTGAGTAAAAATAGAGATTATCTTGGGAGCAAATATTGACATAAAAGCTGTCCGTTTCAAAGGCATAGACTTCCTGGTAATCGATGCTTATTTGCTGGCAGTTATGCCAATCAGAGTCAATTAAAAAGCTATAGTCAGCATCGGAAGAAGCTCGAACAGCTGAGATCGTCCCTAGCTGAACTGCAGCAATAAGAATCCCTATGACGGTGGCACAGCCGTTCTTAATCTTAGACCGATCGATCATATGCGATAAAGTTATTATTATTGTTGAGAATTTAGTGATTGAAAAATAATAGTGAAATTTAAGCGAATAGTTTCAATACATACTAGGTTTACTCACTTCAATTGGCAATATAACTGCGGTTATAATTTTGTAGCTGGCGATAAACAGTTTTTATAGCGATCGCTACGTATTCGCCTGGAGACAAGAGAGAAGCAAGAAGAATTTGGCTGGCTGCATCAAAAAAGTTACCGACCAAAGCTATCTTGAAAAATAGCTCTGCCTGCCAAATGTGGGAAACCGTATTTTACTGGAATTGTTTGACTATCTTAAAATAGAAGTGATAGATAAATTAATATCTTTTAGCTGTAACGAAAAGCGATCGATTTAATAGCAACAGAGTAAGTAAGTATTATGAGTTTTTTTGATTCTCAGGTAGTTCAAGAAGAAGCGAAGAAGCTGTTTGAAGATTATCAGTCTTTGATGCAGCTTGGGGGCGAATATGGAAAATTTGACCGTGAAGGCAAAAAGATGTTCATCGGACAGATGGAACGCCTGATGGAACGCTATCGCATTTTTATGAAGCGTTTTGAACTGTCAGAAGACTTTATGGCGCAGATGACCGTCCAGCAACTAAAAACCCAGCTAAATCAATTTGGTATGACACCACAACAAATGTTTGACCAAATGGAAACAACTCTCAAACGGATGAAGGCTGAGATCGAACCTTAATAGTCATCCATAAGCCAATTTAACTAGCTAGGTTCAAATATTATCTGCACGTGTGTCTGCGATCGAGAGCTTGGGGCTAGCTCAACTGTAAAAATTTATCTTGCAGTTTAAAAGGTAGGACGACCAAACTGTGAAGCTGCGGGAAAATATTTTACGGGTTCATCTTTTAATGCCCGCAGCATAAAGCTACGCCAAACAGGAGCAGCAAAATCTCCTCCCGTAATGCCTTTACCCATACTCTGATAATTGTCATTGCCAACCCAAACTGCCGTGGATAGCTGCGGTACGTAGCCTACAAACCAAACGTCACGTTCGGAAGAAGTAGTACCTGTTTTTCCTGCTGCAGGGCGACCGATATTACCTTTTTTACCAGTTCCATTCTCTCCCAAAACTCCCTTCAGCATTGTGGTGAGATTTGCCGTCGCCCAGGGATCGAGAATCTGCTTTGGTTCGGGAGTGTTATCTAGCAGAATATTGCCTTTGCTATCTGTTACTTGCAAAATAGCAGTGGTATCAGAAGACCAGCCGTTACTTGCAAAAGTGGCAAATGCTCCCGCCATTTCTAATGGCGTTACGCCGATTGAACCCAGGGGCAAAGATATTACTGGCTGCATCGGGCTTTCTATACCCAAAAGGCGACAGATTTCAATTACCTTATCTAACCCTACTGCTTTACCAAGCTTTACTGCGGGGATATTACGGGATTGGATCAATGAATTTGCCAGAGACATTTTGCCTTTGAAGTCTGATTTTCCCCCATAGTTCTGAGGCTTGTAGATTCCGCCTGGAATACGATAAGAAATGGGCGCATCGTCAATAATTGTTCCAGGACTAAATTTACCACTAGCTAGAGCAGCATAATAGACAAAAGGCTTAAAGGAAGAACCTGGCTGTCTGCGGGACTGGACTGCACGATTAAACTGGCTAGATTTATAATCGACACCACCGACTAAGGCTTTAACAAAATGAGTTCGAGGATCGACCGCAGCTAGTGCCACCTGATCGGCTCTCAAGCCCCAGCGTCGCAGCATATTGTGACTATCTCTGACAGATTCTTCTGCCATTTTTTGAAAGTCCATATCAATTGTGGTCTGGACTCGAATACCACCAAGAAGAACTTTTTCTTTACCAAAGCGATCTTCCAATTCTTTGGTTACGGCTTCGGTGATAAAGGGCGATTTACTCTTACGCCAGGCGGTAGGTTTTCCGACCAGCAGAGGCGTTTTGCGAGCTGCCTGGGATTCTTCTGGAGCGATCCAGCCCAGGGTTTCCATCCGCGTCAATACCGATGCCTGTCTCTTTTTAGTATTGCCATAGTTAAGGAACGGGCTGTACTGTTCGGGAGCTTGAATCAAGCCTGCCAAAACTGCAGCTTCGGCAAGATTTAGCTCATTAGCACCCTTATTGAAATAGCTTTCCGAGGCAGTTTGCACGCCATAGTTATTGTGTCCCCAATAAATTGTATTGAGATACATCTCCAAAATTTCGTCTTTGGAAAAAACCTGCTCTACGCGAATAGCTAAGATGGCTTCGGCTAACTTACGGCTAAAAGTACGTTCTCTAGTCAAAAACAGATTTTTAACAAGCTGCATAGTTAGGGTAGAAGCGCCTTCAGACACCCCACCCTTTTTATAGTTAGCTAAAGCTGCACGGGCAATACTATAAGGATTTAAGCCTCGGTGGCGATAAAAATTACTATCTTCGATCGCGACAACTGCCAACTTGAGTTCGGGAGACATTTGCTCGATTGTGGCAATCTCGCGATTGGCTTCACCATGAAGGCTAGTCATCAATCGACCTTTGACATCATAGACATAACTAGTTTCAGCGGGAACATAATTACGTAAAACTCTGACATCAGGCAGATTACGAAAACTAAAGGCTAAACCAACTAGTCCCCCCGCAGCTACGGCACTTGTCACCATCGAAATGCCTAAAATTGTTCCCCCAGTGGCTCTTGCGACTCCCGTGAAAAATGATTTGGCGATCGCTCTGGTCGTTTTAGGTTCTGGTTTCTGTAATATGATTTCAGAAGACACGGTGGTTAATTTCCTCCAGAGAACATTACAGAAAAACTGCGACAATTGTAAGCTACCTGAGCTAGATAAAACGTAGTGAAATTTAGGAATAACTTTAATTTGGACATTATATACAGATAAGTTAAATCTTTGAAGTTGCTCGATCGACGCTCATAGCATAAGGGGTATAGGGCTATCTATCCTTAATTTTGAAAGACTCAATCTAGATTGCAATCTATAAAAACCAAAGTTCGATTTGACCCGATTTCGGGTAATAATAATTTTCCTCGCGTCAAATGGCAGTTTTTTGGTCTGATTACTGCCAAAGAAACGGACGAATAAGCTATCAAAAAAAATCCACCTAAACTTTGAGCTAAATTTTAGCTCACAACTTATAGATATAACCAGATAAGTAATTTATACGTTGTTTACCTCCTACTCAGAAATTATTCCTTGCAGAAAGATAGTTCTGAATTTTGCAAAGCCAAAAAAAAACCTCGGGTGACTAACCGAGGAATAAAATTCAGGAGAAATCAATGTTGACGAAGTTGAAGCAACTTTCATCTCTAATATTTGACTCAGAATAATTTAACCGAACAAACATTTATGCTGTCTATTCCTTATTCTTTGCCGCCTCTAGAGACTATTTGAAGACATATCCAAGGCTCATCAGCAATTAATCGCTTGCTTGCCCAGACTATTCAAACAACACATTAATTTATGTAAATTAATGTAACAAAAAAAACACATATTAACAAGCTGGGTCAGATATAAACCGCGCAAGACGCGCGAATAGGTAAACTATTGACTACTAGATAAATCAAATAAACTAGATAAACTATTTCAGGGGCTGCCGATGATTATTGCCATTACCGCTTTGAAGGGAGGAGTAGGCAAGACAACTACTGCCGTTCACTTGGCTGCATTTTTACAGACGTTAGCCCCAACATTATTAATCGATGCTGACAAGAATCGTTCTGCACTGGTTTGGTCAAAAGAAGATAAGCTGCCGTTTTATGTTGCCTCGCAAGCAGGTGCGCCTGGGCTAATCAAGAAGTTTACCCACATCGTCATCGACACCCAGGCTAGACCCGAACCAGAAGAATTAGAAGATTTGGCTGCGGGCAGCGATATGCTAATTTTGCCGACCACCCCAAACCATTTGGATTTAGATACTACCGTCAAGGCAGTAGAGTTACTCAGAACCTTAAATGCTAGCTACAAAGTTTTGCTGACTAAGGTTGATTCTCGTACTAAAAATGCGAAAGATGCGCGAGAGTTTTTAGAATCAGCACAGCTACCAATTTTCAGAACCGAAATTCCTCTGCTGGTGGCTTTTCAGAGATCTCCCAGTCGTGGAGTCGTAGTTAAGGATTATCCAGATCGCCGAGCCAAAACTGGCTGGTACCGTTACCAAGATGTTGGTAAAGAAATTTTAGAAGCGCTACCACAGGAGTAGGGAAACGGCATGCCTTTTCCCTACTTGCGGGCAATTACGGCATAAAAGGGATCTCCTCCCGCCAAACCCAACATTTGTAGGAAACCAGGCAAAGGAGGCTGATGTATTACTATCTGGGGTTCGCTAAAGCCATCAACGGACTGAAAGTACTGTTTGACCAGGTTGACTCGCTCTGTGTCCGTACCGTCTCGCCAGGCTGCGATCGCTTTTTGGTAAAACATGCGGTTGGAAAAGCTAATAATTACCACACCGTCAGGCTTCAAGACGCGGTATATTTCTGACAGTACGGCTTCGGGATACTGTAGATACTGTACCGAAACGGTAATTAGAACTGCATCAAAATCGCCATCTTCTAGAGGTAGTTTGGGGTTTTGATTGAGATTTTGGACAAAATAATGGTCTAAGCGCGAATTTTTAGCCAATTCCGACTCATTCATCCCATGTCCTTCTACATGGGCAAACTCTATTTCTGCTGGTAAGTGAGATACCCAGCTACTCATCAAGTCTAGGATACGACTGTCTGGCTTTAATTCCGATTGATAAAGATTGGTTAGGCGATCGATAAAACTATCGTCTACATGAGTTACTAACCTAGGAGAATCATAAAAATTAAGATCGTTTGTATCGTCTAGCTTCGATCTTTGTTCTGGACGCAGCATAAATAGAATGTCAGCAATATTTGATTAAACAGTCTAAATTCTATCGTTTTTCCCTATATATAGGTTTGCCTTTAAATTTGGTATTTGCCCAAAAAGTCTGATATTTAGTCTCGAACTAAAATTTATTTCTCGATCTACAACTACTTTTTGCCAATATTTTTTATAGGCTGCTAACAAGGCTAAGCTTGCTTCCTCGTTCTTATTTTTTCTTCAGACTGCTTTAATTAAATTTCATTTCTTTCTATAAGCTTCTTTGAAACTTCACAATCTATCAACAATTTATATATTAAATTAGCAATACGAATACTGACTATGTTTGAAAATGCTATTTGCAGACGTGTCAAAAATCTAGGTGTCATACTACGAGCCAGATCTAATATTTAATGACTATATTATCGTTTTACTTACTAACTTAGCCTGGCGTTTTTGAAGTTATAAACAAGTAGTATTGAGAAATTTTTAAGGAATTTTTAAAATGGCTAACTCAGAACATTTAGCATTGATCCAGCAGGGCGTAGAAGCCTGGAATGCTTGGTATAGCAAACATAGAAAAGTAATTCCCGACCTAGCTCAAGCCAACTTTAGTAATTTAAACCTGAGCGGTATCAATCTCAAGAGAGCTATTTTAAAACAGGCTAATTTTAGTAATGCAAATTTGACGAAAGCTCAGTTAAATAATGCAAATTTAGAAAAAGCCAGTTTATTAGGTGCAAACCTGAGCAATGCTAACTTTAAAGGCGCAAACTTGGATTTTTCCATCTTATTTAAGGCGAGCTTAGATCGCCATACAGTAATGGCGGAGAAATATTCCAAAGTGCATGAAATAGTCAATCATCTGGGAGAAAATAAAAATTTTGCGGGCATCGATTTAAGTAACTCTAATCTATTTCGAGCGGATTTAAGCAATGCCGAACTCAGCCAGGCAAAATTAGTTAATGCTAATCTCAACAGCGCTAACTTAAGCAGTGCCTATCTTTATAAAGCAGATCTAACCGGTGCTAATCTACAAAATGCGGACTTGAAAAACGCTTATTTCAGTCAGGCTAACTTGACTTCAGCTTATCTTGGCAATGCATTGTGTTGTGGCACGTATTTTAAAGATGCAGAGTTGAAATTTGCGAACCTTAAGGCTGCTAAATTAAGTCACAAGACGATGATCGACCTCAAATGGTATTCTGTTTGGGAAATAGTCAATCGTGGCGCAGTAAAAAAGAATCTCAGTGGTGTAGATCTAAGCAATGCGAATCTTCAGGGTGTGGACTTTGAAGAAGCAAACTTAACCAACGCCAAGCTCAATAATGCGATTTTAAGACATAGTAATCTAACCAACGCGAATCTAACCAACACCAATCTAGTCGGCGCAAACGTATGTGGTGTCGATCTAGATAGAGCCAATCTAAAGGGGGCTAGGTTAAAATCAGTAATTAGCGATCGCCATACTCAAATGTCTGGTATTGCAGATAGTAAGACAAATCTGATGGTTAAAGAGAGACCTCTAGAACCAGTAAAAACGCCAACGCCAGAATCAGAGTCTCCTACTAAGATACAGCAGGAGATTGAAGTTGCTCCACTAGCTAAATCTTCCTCAGCAAAGCAAAAAAAGTCGAGCAACTGGTTTGGTATTTTCTTATTAGGAATAATTGCCACTCTGACAGCGGGGGGCTATGTCTTTTGGACTCAAAATCCAGATTATCCATGGTCGCTCAAACTTGAAGCTTGGAAAGGTCAGTTAGAACAGTTGATGCCTTAGGAATGATATCTAGATTGTTAACCGTAAAATAGTTCTTTTGCTGGTAGCTAATCGTTTTCCCAACTATCGTAAGAAACCAAATCGCCGATTGGATCTCTGAGCAAATAGTCATTTCTTTCTAATTGGCACTCAACCATCATCCATTCACGGGCGGGAATGTATTCGCAGAGACTATAGATTGACTGCTGACGACTGATGATGCCTGTTTCAATAAGTTGACGGGCTTCATCTTTGAGAATGTCGATCGAATAGCTATCGGAAAGATATGGTTGGGCAATCGCGTTCATATTTTATCACCGTATAAATAAATAACTTTAAAATTAATCTTTCTACAAATATAAACTATTAAGTTGTTGGAGGGTAACAAAAAATTGTCTAACTGCTGTATCTAAGATTACAAAATTTTTAGAACGCGAGGAAAATCAATAGTTAATTAAGGCTTTATTAAGAAATTGTCAGGATACCCTCAATATATTTAGTTATTTATCGAGCAAAGATTAGCTAAATAGATTTAGATATTAAATTTAGATGGTGGATTGAGATTAAAATCCAAAATTACCTGCTGGAGATTCTTGAAATTCTAAAGTGCGAGATCGATCTGCAAACAAACTTTGAAGGGCGATCGCCTGAGACTGCTCCATTTGTCCATAGCTAAATATCCAGGGCAAATCTGAATCCATAATTGTTTTAAACCATTCTAGGACGTAAGGACTACCGTAGATTGCTACTCCTACTACCTTTTTAGAGTCAAGCAACTGCTGATATATCTCTTTACTCCGAGTCGTCAAACCCGCACTGCCACGAAAGGGATTACCACGAATAAAGATCTGAAGCAAAGTAGGGCGATCGCTTAAAAGAATGCAGTCTAGAGTCTGGCGATCGACTAGCTGTCGCTGATAGTGATGTTCTTGAGGAATAGTAATTGCAGGGGAATTAATATCTAAATAGGCTGCATTTAAAACGTCATCTACCACAATTAAATTACGTCCATCAGACTCAGAATCGGTAATGATGCTTATTTGGCTACGCTGCAAAGAATCTTGCAAAATGTCGCTGACGGTAGATTTAGCGCGATCGCTATATAGCTCTGCATCTACTGTAGGTGCATTAAATATCTGCTGTTTAGCCTGCCAAATACGGGACAAAGACTCTTGGATTCTAGATTCGGCGATTCTTCCCGTCTGTACTGCATCATAAATGGCTGAGATCGCCACTTCAGGATCGTCGGGCATCAGCAAGATATCTGTACCTGCCTCAACTGCCATGACCGCAACTGTTTCAGGGTCAGCGTATTTAGTTATTCCCCCCATGATTAGGGCATCGGTAATTACTAAGCCAGGAAAATTAAGACGATTTCTCAAAATCTCCGTCACAATCTTGGGAGACAAAGTAACTGGTAACTTCTCGTCCCAAGCAGAAATTAACAGATGAGCAGTCATTACGCTATCTACTCCAGCTGCGATCGCCTGTTGAAAAGGAGGTAGCTCAACCTCTGCCAGTCGCGACTCATCATGATAGAGAGCGGGTAAGTCTAGGTGAGAATCAGTAGTAGTGTCTCCATGCCCAGGAAAATGTTTGGCAGTAGTTAAAATTGCTGTAGATTTCGCACCGCGAATAAATGCAGTAGTTAAATCCGCCACGACTTCAGGGCGATCGCCAAAAGCGCGAATATTAATTGCAGGATTGTCGGGATTGTTATTTACATCGACTACAGGGGCAAGTAACCAGTTGATCCCTACCGTCAAAGCTTCCTGGGCAGTAATCTCCCCCATTCGCTCGGCGTACTGCTGTGCTACGACTCGATCGCGATCGTAGATATGACTTAGCGCCATTGGTGGTGGAAACCAAGTCCCACCAGGAAAGCGCTGTCCGATACCTTCCTCAATATCGGCAGCAATAAATAAGGGAGTATTCGCCCAACTCTGTAGCTGCTGCGATCGCGCCTGTAGCTCGACGCTACTTCCTCCCAACAAAATTACACCACCCAAGTTAAATTCTGTCAGCCAGGTTTTTAGCTGCTGATTGCTTGCCTCCCAAGCAGGATAGCGAATTTGGTGGTCGAACAAATGACCCGATGCGCGGACAATAATCATCTGAGCAATTTGCTCTTGGAGTGATAAATTTTGCCAGTCTTGTTTCATTTCAGCCGTTTTTAGTTGAATAGACTTCGTATCTAATTAATTGATTCATAGCGGGGCGTACTGCCCTCAGCTTTTTCAAATTCAACTATCGTCTTACTATTTTAAAAAGTGCTTAGTGCGCTAATTATCTGAGTAATTTAAATACTGTTCGACTAATCTACCGCTTCTGGATTACTTTGTCGCTCTTGACTAATTTTAGTCAGCAGATTCAACATATTGTCTCCTCTCTCTAGGGGGTTTTCAAGAAACTGAACTGAAGGAGTGCGTCTTAATTTCATGCGACTTCCCAATTCCTTGCGAATGTAGTGAGAAGAAGATTCTAAACCTGCCATTGTTTCGTCTTTGGCTTCTTCTGTACCGTAGATACTGACAAATATCTTGGCGTGCTGCAAATCGCCAGAAACCTCGACATCAGTAATACTGACCATGCCTGCGCCTACGCGATCGTCTTTTATATCGCTAAATAACATCTGGCTTACTTCTCGCTTAATCAAAGCAGCTACACGAGCTACGCGACGGCTATTAGCCATATTTTCTACCTCATCAGAATAACTAGTGGCGATCGGTGAAGTATTATCAAAACTCCATTCTAAATTGTAACCAAACTTGTAACCAAACTTGTAACCAAACCCCTGCCCGTTAAGAATTCTTCTAGCAGTTACATTAGCGATATTTCTATTTGCTCAATTTAGCCAAGATGCTTGACTTGGGAAAAGACATTTTTGGGCTTTCTTCCAGTAGATATTCAAGAAAGGTTTCCGCAATCACCGATAATTTTTTTCCCGCTAAATAAGCTACATACCAGCGACGCTCAATCGGAAAATCCTTAAAGTCAAGAATCGTCAATTCTCCCGATATTCCCTCCGAGATCAGACAGTGTTCTGACAAGATTGAAATGCCTAACCCACCATAAATCGCTTGCTTGATTGCTTCGTTGCTGCCCAACTCTAGCTTGACCTTAACTGAAAGATCGTTGTCTGCCAGCAGTTTCACGATCGCCTCTCTCGTACCCGAACCCTGTTCTCTCATGATAAAGGACTGATCCTGCAGCTCTTTAAGAGCAATATTCTTCTTGTTCGCCAGGGGATGATCTTTGCGAGCAACCACAACTAAAGGATTGTTGAGAAACGCCTGGCTATTAAGATCGATATCATGAGCAGGATTACTCACCACATACAGATCGTCTTGATTAGTCAGCATGCGCTGCTGAATTTCCTGATGATTAGTCACCTTAAGCGCGACGTCAACACCAGGATAGCTCTGACAAAAGGAACCAAGCAGTCTCGGCACAAAGTATTTTGCGGTAGTAATAACCGCTAGATTTAACTGCCCCTGTTTCGTCCCCTTCAGATCTGCAACTTTGATCTGAAAATTATTGAGCTTTTCAAAAATGTCTTGACAGGTAATTAATAGTTCTTCTCCCGCATTGGTAAGATATAGTCTTTTGCCAATTTGTTCGAATAACGGCAGTCCAACCGATTTGGTAAGCTGCTTGACTTGGCTAGAAACTGTTGGCTGGGTGATTGATAGTTCTTCTGCTGCACGAGTAAAACTGCCGTTGCGAGCGACTGTTTCAAATACCTTTAGTTGGTGTAGAGTTGCTGGAATCAAAAGACTTATTTCCTCACTGTGCCAGAATCATTAATCTAATCATATACATAAATCAATGAATTTGCTAATAATCATAATCAAAAGATTATATATGCTTTAGCATACAGTAGAAAACACAGCCCGCAGTTTAAACCGCAATCCTTTTCTTTTATAGTGTCTAAATGAATTGGGACAATAAAACCCCCAAATCATTAAGTTGGCTAAAAGCACCAAAATTTCAATTGTTACTGTCAATCTTGGACAGTGCTTTTAGTTCTCGAAGGCAAACCGAGCGCAGATAGACTACCATGCTTCTCAATCTCTCCTTGATTTAGGGGTTGTTTATATTTAGCGAATAAAATTAGACGACTAAACCGCTTCTAGATTCTTTTCTCCAGTACGGATGCGGACAACCTGATCTACAGGATAAACAAAGATCTTGCCGTCTCCAATCTCTCCTGTGCGAGCAGCAGCAATAATTTTATCGACTACCATTTCCACCTGATCGTCTTCAATTACAATTTCAATTTTTAGCTTTTGCAAAAACTCTACAGTATATTCCGAACCACGGTAGCGTTCGGTCTGACCTTTCTGGCGACCAAATCCCCGTACTTCAGATACCGTCATGCCAACTACGCCAGCATTGACTAGTCCGATTTTAACTTCATCTAATTTAAAAGGTCTGATAATAGCTTCTATTTTTTTCAACTTCCTGTCTCCTATCTTTAAATATGAAAGTTTGACTCTCACTATTTTACGTATATTTATCTATAAAGCTAGTCTGAGAAAATATAGATTATTATTGTCCGATATTTTGCCGTAAATTAGACGATCGCTTTTGATAAAGCGGGAATAGTGCGACCGCCTGAATTTTCATCAATTCAAAGTTTGTTGTTACACTAAACTCTATTTTCTCTTTGCCGAAGCAGGGGAAATGCGATCGCCAGACTCTCCTTCAAGCAACCAGCGATTTAACGCTAAAATACTTGGGCGGAATGTAAATCAATCATAATAAAGGCTTCGATGCGCGTCTCTTTAAACTGGCTACAAGAATTTGTCGATCTCAAGATGTCTCCCGAAGAATTGGGAAGGGTTCTAACCATTGCAGGATTTGAATTAGAAGAACTGATCGACCTTCGCGCTAATGCCGACGGGGTAGTTGTGGGTAAGGTGGTAGAGCGATCGCAACATCCAAATGCGGATAAATTGAGCGTCTGTAAGGTAGATGTTGGTGCAGACAAGCCATTAGATATTGTTTGTGGTGCTGCTAATGTTAAAGCGGATATATTTGTTCCCGTAGCTACGGTAGGAACTTATTTACCTGCGATCGATTTGAAGTTGAAGCCAACTAAGTTACGAGGTGAGCCTTCTGAGGGGATGATCTGCTCTTTGACTGAGTTAGGTTTAGAAAAGGATTCTGACGGTATTTATATTTTCCAAGAGGACAGTATCAAGCCTGGGGATGATGTGCGTCCTTTGCTCGGTTTAAACGATGTAATTTTAGACTTGGCGACTACTGCCAATCGTGCTGATGCCCTAAGCATGGTGGGGATTGCGCGGGAAGTTGCAGCCCTCACAGGTGCAGAGGTTAGGCTGCCTGAAGTTAAAGATCTCGATATTGCTAGCAATAGTTCTCTGGCAGTAGAGATAAAAGAACCAGATGCCTGCATGGCATATATTGGCACTATGTTAGAAGGAGTAAAAGTTGCTCCCTCTCCCGACTGGCTGAAATGGCGACTCGAAGCAGCAGGGACACGTCCGATTAATAACGTGCTTGATGTTACTAACTACGTTTTGCTTGAATGGGGACAGCCGTTACACGCATTCGATCGCGCCAAGTTACAACAGGTAGCAGGTAGCCAAGATTTAACTCTGGGGGTACGCTTTGCCAACTCTGGGGAAAAGCTAAAAACTCTTGATGAAAACGATCGCAATCTAACTACCCAGAATCTATTAATTACCGCTAACGATAAGCCCGTAGCTTTAGGGGGCGTAATGGGGGGAGAATCAACAGAAGTCGATGATAATACCCAAAACATAGTTTTAGAAGCTGCCCTATTCGATCCCGTCGCAATTCGTCGTTCATCTCGCGCTCAGGGTATGCGTAGCGAGGCTTCAACCCGTTACGAACGGGGTGTTAACCAAGTTGAATTAGAATCTGCCTGTGAAAGAGCGATCGCCTTGTTAGCAGAATTAGCGGGTGGTCAGCCAACGGCTCAAGCAATGCAGGACAACCGCGTCGATTTTTCTAGCTTAGAACCGATCGAACTGCGTCTGAGTAGGATTAATCAGCTACTAGGACAGGTAAAGAAAGAAGATGGTGTGGGCTACATTGAGGCTTCGGATGTGGAATCGATTTTAGGTGCATTGGGCTGTAAATTAACGACTATAGAAGGAAAAGATAATACTTGGTCGGTTAAAGTTCCTCCCTATCGCTATCGAGATTTAGAACGAGAAATCGATCTAATCGAAGAAGTTGCCCGTCTCTATGGTTACGATCGCTTTTGCGACACCCTACCAGCTAAAACCGAACCAGGACAGCTATCGCCCGAATATGCGATTAAAAACAAGCTGCGGGCTGTTTTACGGGGTGTTGGTCTTACAGAAGTGGTGCAGTATTCCTTAGTAAAACCGACAGGTATAGAGGTTACTCTCGATAATCCTCTCCTAGCTGAATATTCTGCCCTGCGCGGAGAATTATTTTCAGGCTTGTTAGACTCCTTTGTCTACAATCAGGCTCAGGGCAATGGGGCGTTAAATGCCTTTGAAATCGAGCGAGTGTTTTGGCAGTCTGAAGAACAGCTTAAAGAAAAAGATTCTCTAGCAGGAATTATGGGAGGTAATATTACCTCATCAGGCTTATGGGTAAACGGTGGTAAGGGAACACCAATGACCTGGTACGATGCCAAAGGCGTATTGGAAAATATCTTTAGCAATCTGGGTATTAGCGTTGAATATCGTCCCGAAAACATCCAGGAAAGACTCCATCCTGGGCGGACGGCAGCGCTATGGCTACAGGGCAAAAAGCTCGGTGTTTTCGGACAGATCCATCCTCAACTGGCGCAAAAACGAGATTTACCTAACGAGGTGTATCTATTTGAACTTGACTTCAGCCTATTGCTAACGGTATTAAACAGAGATTCTATTACTACACCTAAGTTTAAGTCTTATTCCACCTATCCAGGCTCTGCTAGAGACTTGGCATTTTTTGCGCCTCTAGATTTATCCGTCACCGATCTAGAGAAAGCCATGAACAAGGCTGGTGGAAAGCTTCTGCAAAAAGTAGAGGTGTTTGACGAGTATAAGGGCAAAAACGTTCCCGAAGGGCAGCGCAGTTTAGCCTTTAATCTACTCTATCAGTCAGGCGATCGCACTCTAACAGATAAAGATGTCGATCCTGTTCACCAAAAAGTTCGCGACACTTTGGTCAAGAAGTTTGATGTACAGTTACGGAGTTAATTGCTTTCGCGTCATAAAACCTTTAAGTAGAGGTTTGGTAACGATCTTTTTAACCCCTGATGGGAAATAATTAACTGATGAGCGAAAAATTACAGCAGGGTCAAGTAGTTGAGTTAGAAATTGCCGATCTCAATACCGATGGTGATGGAGTCGGCAGGCATGAAGGGAGAGTAGTTTTCGTCCCTAATACCGTAACGGGCGATCGCTTAAAAAGCAAAATTATGCAGTCTAAAGCGAAATTTGCTAGAGGTAGAGTCGAGAAATTAATCGATCTATCCGAGCATCGAATTCGTCCTAGCTGTATTGTGGCGGATAAATGTGGTGGCTGTCAGTGGCAGCATATCGATATAGACTATCAGCGACAGGCAAAACGACGACAGATAGTTCAGGCTTTCCAGCGGATTGGCGGTTTTGAAAATCTAGAAGTAAAGCCGATCCTCTATACCGACGATTCTCTCAACTATCGCAATAAGTCTACCTATCCTTTGGGCAGATCGAGTACGGGACAGGTACAGGCTGGCTATTACCGTCAGGGTAGCCACAAACTAATTAATCTCAATCAGTGTCCCGTCCAAGATGAACGTCTGCATCCATTGCTAAGGGAAGTAAAACAGGATATTCAGGAGCAAGGCTGGTCTATTTACAACGAAACTACCCATCAGGGCAAATTACGGCATTTATCCTTGAGAATTGGTCAAAACACGGGGGAAATATTGCTTACCCTTGTGACAACAGATCCAAATTTGGCAGGGATCGAAGCCCAAGCACAAATATGGTTAGAGAAATATCCTGGATTAGTGGGAGTCTGTCTAAATATAAATCGCGATCGCACTAATGCTATTTTGGGTGAGACAACTCACACTATCTTAGGTAAACCTTATCTAAGAGAAATTTTTGCAGGGGTCGAACTACATATTGCTGCGGATACCTTTTTTCAGATCAATACTAGCGCTGCGGAACTGTTGCTGGAGGTAATTACTCAAAAGCTAAATTTGACAGGGACAGAAACTATTATTGATGCCTACTGTGGTATTGGTACTTTTAGCCTACCTTTGGCTCGTCGGGTCGAGCAGGTTATAGGCATTGAGTTAAACGATAACTCAATTAAACAGGCAGAAGGAAATGCTGCCTTCAATCAAATCAAAAATGCAGTTTTCTATGGCGGAAAAGTTAAGCACATTCTACGCCAGATTGAATCTCAGCCTGATATTATGCTGCTAGATCCTCCCCGCAAAGGCTGTGACGCGGAGGTCATCGACACGATCCTTAAGTTGAAACCGTCTCAGGTGGCATATATTAGCTGTAAACCTTCTACCTTAGCGCGAGATCTACAGATTTTATGTGCATCAGGGGCATATGAGGTAATCGAGATCCAGCCTGCTGATTTTTTCCCTCAAACAACTCATGTCGAGTGCTGTGCTTTATTACGCAGGCTTTAGGGAGCAATTCAGACCTTATTTTAGTTGGATAATTTAGTATAATGTATTTATGAAACGCATATTTCTTTCTCCCTAGAGAAGAATTTTGTGGTTTTGACTGGCAGATCGCCTATTAAATTAATATACACATGACTAAAACGAAATTGCGATCGCGATTAATTTCAGCCATACGCTAAAAACTTGCAGCCAGCAAAAGCGATATGTTTGTTCGTGACAGGGAAGGTAAGTTAAATAAACTTTAATTCATCAATACCAGCACAGATAAAACCAATCTTTTGTACGGCGCAGATCTTAGAGTTTAATTAGAGGTATATATCAAGTGATTGCCATCCCTATTCCTTGGAATAGAAGCAAGTGGAGTACCATGAGCTTCACTTCAACACTCTATCTTTGTCCTGTTCTCGATTTGCTATTAGTAAGCGTACCTCCAGAATGGCAGGCAGAAGTAAGACTGGGACTCCAAGAAGCTTTAGTCAATGCAGCCAAGCACGGCAACCAGCTCGATCCAGCCAAGACTATTATTGTCAGATTTTCTATTACTAAGTGCGAATATTCTTGGATAATCGCCGACGAAGGCAATGGTTTTGCCTCTGAGGGTAAATGCCTAAAAGCAAGAATCTCCCCCGATCGAGTGCTGCCAATTGATGAGTCTGAGAATGGCAGGGGTTTCTCAATTCTGCATGAGATATTTGACGGAGTTCACTGGAATCGAGACGGTACTCAGCTAACTCTTTCAAAAGCAGTAGTAAGCGCTAAAGAAAAAGAGCCTTCTATCTGTTGACGATCTTATCTCTTCGATTGGGGTTATATAGCGAGCGAAGTTTGATATACTAATTAAGCGTTATGCGCGGCGACATGGCCAAGTGGTAAGGCAGAGGATTGCAAATCCTTTATCCCCAGTTCGAATCTGGGTGTCGCCTTAGAAAATAAGGATAGAATTGGCTATCAATAGTTTAACTTTGGCTATCATTGTCAAACTTTGGCTTGGGTTAGGTTGAGAAACTGTAGCAATGTTTCAATCTAAACCCCGTCTACATCTAAAGCTGTAGTTTTTAAATCGGGAATGAACTAAGTTATACAACAGAGTAACAAGAGCCACTTTCTACTCACTTCTGACGAAGTTTGCTCAACGGGACAAAGGCACGGCGCTTCGCGCTACTTACGAGTAGTTATATAAACGCCTAGTTTCCAATTGGATGCGATCTAAGTCCAATATAAAATCTGGGCTTGAGGAAACTTATTCTCAATCTGAGTCTCAATAAAATCTTTCAATTCTGCCATCGTATCTTTTGGATAGACGTATTTGACTCCTCCGAATTTATTCCGCTTCTGGCTACGATTTGACTCTTCTAAATCTAATTTGCTATTGGGATACCATGTCTGCAATACTTCTTTTGACTTAGGTGTGAAGCGATGGGTAATCAGCTCGAAGGTTAGATCGCAGTCAATATTTAAAGTTTGAGCCATGAGAGCGAACAAGTTGTCGTAATGCTGCTGCCAATCGTTAATTTCCATAATCGGCGCTAAAACAATGCCAATCGGATAGCCAGCTAAAGCTAACTTACGTAGTCCTTGCAACCTCTGGGTGACGGTACTAGTTCCCCCTTCCATTGTCTGACTGACGGGATCTGCATTAACGCTGGCGCGACAGCGAGTATGACCATTATGGGGTAAATTTAGAAGTTGGTCTACGGTATCAAATTTACTTACCCAACGCAGATATGCGCGATCGCGCGTACCAAAATAGCGGATACATTCAGCCAAACTACCTGTTAAATGCTCAATTCCTAGAGGATCTGTATAACAACTAACCTCATAGGTCGTATCTTCTCCTTCTCGTTCGTAATTACGTAGATTAGCTAGTATTTGTGGTAAATTACCATATACCTTAACTACTGGTACGCCTGATAAACTACCTGCCAAATAACAATACTGACAGTGTGCGGGACAGCCTTGGGCTAGGTGAAACTGCCAGTCAGCAGAAGGGGGAATCGGCGTTAATTTTAGCTGGCTGGGGGGTGCATTAACGATCGCTAGAGTATTTTTGGCGATCGCATATGTTTCTCTTTCATCTTTCCCCCGCAACCCCGTAATCCGATTTTGAGATAGCTTCTTAACGGGAATATTAAAGGATTTAACTCGCTCGATAATTTGCTGTCCCCACTCTAATTCGTAAGCAGCGGGAGTAATTAGTACCTGTTTTGGTAGCCATAATTTAGTTTTGGCTTTTGCTTGTGGCTTGGCAGATGTCGAAACCATGTGGATAATTGCTTAAATAAAAAATATTTTCTAAATAGAGGTTAGTAAGAAAAATAGTTTATTTGTACCGACTAAGGATAGAGATGTGTGAGAAGTAAGTAGAGGCGTATAGAGGTAAGGAGTGAGATTTGACAATGGAAGTTGAATTGCGATCGCAATATTTGGAATTGGTGAATCGGAAGTTACCCCAGCAGGCAAAGGAGCGACAGTTTCCTGTTAGATTTAATCATTGTTTTGCGCGGATCATTCTTGATAACTTGTTCCAGTGCTGTTGGTACGAAAAAATAGACCGCCAAAAAGGTGCAGCCTATAAACAATTATCGGTAGCAGAGTTACAAGGAGCAATTGCGATCGCTGAAAAAATAATTAGCAGTCCTGACAGCTATATTCGCGAGTTAAATCAAAATAGTCTACGCTGGCGCGGAAAACTCAAGTAATTTCTCACCGTCATTGAGAATTCTATTCTGCATTTAGTAAACGAGGATAGGCTAAATTATATTTGGCAAATGCCTGCTTGGCTTTGTTAGTCAGATCGGTTACATAGAGAAATTCTCGCGATAGATTGAGAAATAAATTCATTAGGGTGACGATGGTAACAGTTAAAATCACAGTGCGTAGAAACGGTAACAATTGCTTGACCCGCAACCGCCATTCCCTAGCGATTTTTTTAGAAACTCAAGCGATCGACCAGTCAATTATTCGCAAAGTAAGATAACAGGACAAGATAATTAGTAGAGCCTGAGTAACTTTAAATGTCGTAATTCCGATCAAAAGTTCTTTTGTTTCATTTGCTGTTTACCGAGCAGCATCATCAGCAGACTGAGCCAAAATATAGATATTAAAATAGGCATTCATAATTAAATAATCAAGCTGTTGTTGAGTAGTTCTTGTTTCAGCTTGGGATAATAAATCGGATTTATCTTTAAAATTTCGCCTGTTTCTTCCACCAATCCTTCACCCGCAAAAATTCAATTCTCCTTATTGTTCAAATGTTTCTTTAATGCAGAAGCGGATTGCTTTGGTGTCTGCTGGATTATCGGCTAGCTTACTTAATGCCGTAATTAGCTTTTCTCTAATCAATGGCGGTAATTCAACTAAAGATTTGGTTGGTTCTTGTAGCTGGTTGCGGTCTTTTGCATACCAAGAAAATAAAAAGCTGCGACTTTCAAAAACTCAAGTTTTAAAACGCTGAAGTACTGTAGACATCTTTTAAAATTAGAAGGCTGAAAAATAATAGTTAAGATCATTTGTAAAGCTTTTCTTTCTGTCTATAATCTAGGTTGAAGTATCTAAGAGAAAGTATGTATCGCTATTATTTCGACATTTTTCTTAAGACTAATTAATATAAGAGAAAATTATAATTGATTGAAATTGCTTATTATTATCACAGCCTAATTTTTTTTATATCTTTTGATATACATAATAAAAGTATGATTGTGAAATATTTAACAATAGCTGATTTATCTTCAAAGCGAGATTGTTTTGTTTTTAATATTTAAAAGTAAATTAAATTTAAATATATTTTATTAAAATTGAGTGGGTACAACTTTGAGCTTTAGTAATCTTGTCGGCACGATCGCGCTATTAATTGCCGTTTATATTTTGTGGCAAATTAGGTTTATTCTCTTGCTAACTTTTGCAGCAGTAGCCTTGGCGACGGCAATTAACTACTTAGTAAAGTTTTTGATGCAACTAGGAGTAAAAACAAGAGAGACATCAATTGTTCTATCTCTAATTTTATTACTGTTGATAGTGATCGGTTTTATCTTCTTAATAGTTCCGCCTTTTATCGATCAGGTACAGCAATCACTTTACTTATTTCCTACAGCAGCAGATAGAATAGCAGTTTGGTTGACATGGTTACAAAAGCAAGTTCCCGAACAGTTGGTAGGAGAGATTCAAAAGTTAGAGAATGTGACCCGTAATATACCCGAACTAGCAACTAAAGTAGCAGGTAACTTTTACGGAGTTTTTTCAGGTTCTTTAGGAGCTATCCTAAACATTCTTTTGGTTACAGTAGTAACGATTATGCTTTTAGTTACTCCTCGTCCTTATATACGATTATTTATAGCTTTTTTTCCTTCCTTCTATCGCCGTCGCGCTGCCAAAATACTAAAGAAGTGTGAAGTGGCATTAGTCGGTTGGACTAAGGGAATCTTGTTTAACATGCTGGTTATTACACTTCTTAGCTGGCTTGGTTTATCAATTTTAGGTATACAGCTTTCTCTGGCTAATGCGCTTCTGGCTGGTTTGTTTACTTTTATTCCCAATTTAGGACCTATTTTAAGCTGCATCCCACCGATAGCCTTAGCTTTAATTGAAGCACCTTGGAAAGCACTGGCGGTATTGATACTTTACTTTTTAATTCAACAGGCTGAAAGTAACATCCTGACTCCTTTAGTAATGAAGCAGCAGGTGTCGCTACTACCAGCCATAACTTTGCTTTCTCAAGCTACTTTTGCCGTCTTTTTTGGCTTTATTGGTCTATTTTTAGCATTACCTCTGACAGTAGTAGCTCAGGTATGGATTGAAGAGATTTTAATCAAGGATATTTTGAGCAACTGGGGTAAGAAAGGCGATCGCTCTTTGTCAAGACGGAGTAATAGTAGCCAAGATCGAATCACCCAGTCGTCTTCTCCTGAAATAGTCACCACCGAGATTAGTTTTCAACCCGAACATTAAAAATAAGATAGGCATCGTTTTGATACTAAAATCAGCAGTCTATCAAAACAATACTCTGGGATTTATAGTTGAGCTTAGAGCGAGTTAAATTGCATACTTCAAATATAGGTTAAAACTTTCTATAACGCTGTTGGTGCGATCTTTCTTTCCTCAATGACTGTCGGAAAAACTACCGTAAAAGTAGAACCCAGTGACGACTTGGATACTAACTCAATCTTTCCTTGGAGTAGCTCAACCAACTTCTCAACAATAGCTAGCCCCAAACCAGTACTATCGATCGCATCATTAGTTTCAGTAGCAACTCGAAAGTAAGGTTCAAATATCAGAGCCTGAGCTTCTGGACTAATACCGATGCCTGTATCCACAACCGCAATTGACCATTGCTCGTTCCCATCGGCTTTACAGGCTACAGTAACAGTTCCTGATTCTGTGTAACGAATAGCATTACTAATCAAATTAGTAATAATTTGTCGTAGTTTTAAAGAGTCAGTTTGCACTTCTTGAGGGGCGCGATCGCAATCGAGTATTATTTCTAATTCTTTTTGTTGAGCAAAAGGTTCAAAGGTTTCTGTAACTGTAGTGACTAAAGATTTTAGCTCGACTGGTTCTATATTTAACCGCATGTTTCCCGCTTCATGGCGAGATATCTCTAAAGTATCGTTAATCAAGCGTAGCAACTGTTTACTATTGCTAATTACCTTTTCAGTCAGCTTAAGATTGAGAGAAGAATCCTGTTGTTGAGTCATCTTTTGCTGCTGTCGTAACAACAATTCTGAAAAACCCATGATTGAGTTGAGAGGAGATTTTAATTCGTGTGCCAAATGGGACAGATCATCTTTCCGTGCTGATATCAGGCGCGTGAGTTCTTGATTGGTAAGAATTAATTGACCGTGCAGTTGTTCAATTTCTTGTAATCTTGCTTTAATAAAACTTTCTAATGATAGCGAGATAACTCGGTCGATAATCGAATCAATCAGCTTTACTTTATGCAATATTTCCCTACCAGGGCGATCGATTAAATCGGGTTCTAAGACAGTTAAAATAATTTCCCGCAGTAAACTGTACTCCTTCATTATTTCGACAGCATCATAACCCTGTTCGGCTCTAACAAGTCCATGCTCTAAACCGTTATCTTTTAACTTTTGGGGATTGTCATCAGTTGTGGATGAAGTAAACAGGGTGGCAAGAGCTTCTATAACTAACGGAATACTATTTCTTACCGATGTATATGCCAGCCCCCTAGCGCTTTTGATGTCTAAGTCTTGGCGAATACTGTCAACCCAGCTTTCGATGATGGTTTCGGATTTTGCTAGTAATACTTCACCAATATTTCTATTCACAATACTTTCTCGATTATTCCCGTCACTAACATTAGTATCTTACGGTTTGAATATTAGCAAATAGCGATCTCTTTATAAATATTCTTCAATGTAATTAAAAAGTTTGAAACTTAAGGATTATACTTTTTTTATTTGCCATGTAGAAAATGAGCAGTTTCAAATAGTTAATAGACAAAGCTACTAACAAATACTTCGTCTGGCAATTGTTTAACAATAAATTAATCAAGAAGCTATAAAATCTAGTCATATCTCTTTGTATCTTAAATCTGTTGGCTTCACTACTAAAATCAGACAAAAATACGACTTCAATCCAAATAAAGCGATCGCTTTACTTAAATCGGTAGACAGAAAGCCAGGTAATAATATTCACAATCTACGAGATATGCATAATATTTGTTTACAATTGATAGGGTATCTTTGCTATCCAAACAACTTATTACTTACTTCTAATGACTTTGATTCGCATCCCCGAAGCGTGGGAAATATCCGAAAACCAAATTACTTCCCCCCGACTCTACTATAATCGCCGTAGCTTTATTAAAACTCTTATTGGTGCGGGAATCGGTGCTAGTTTACTTCCTCTAGCTGGGTGTCAGAGTGGTGCATCGGGAATCGGCAAGTCTGCCTCTGCGACGGAGTTAGAGAAAAGCATTAATTTGCCTGAAATAGATGGATTCACCAAAAACCCTAGCTTCCGAAAAGTCGATCGCCCCATCGTTGAAGAGAAAGTTGCAGCACAGTACAACAACTTTTATGAATTTGGCGGGACAAAAAGAATCTGGCTAGATGCCCAAAAACTGCCTGTCGAAAACTGGAAAGTAGAGGTGACAGGACTCGTAAATAATCCTCAAACCTACGACATAGACGACTTAAAACGTAAGTTTCAGCAAGAAGAGAGGGTCTATCGCTTTCGCTGTGTTGAGGCGTGGTCAATGGTATTACCCTGGATTGGTTTCCCAATGAAAGCTTTATTAGCAGACGTTGAACCGACTGCTAAAGCCAAATTTGTTAGCTTCACCTCTTTTTACGATCCTGAGATTACTAAGGGTCCTGGTTTCCATATCGGTTCATTACCCTGGCCCTATGTAGAAGGCTTGCGGATCGAAGAAATGGCGAACGATCTAGCCTTTTTCGCTACGGGCATTTTCGGTCATGACTTACCCAAACAGCACGGCGCACCTTTACGGATGGTAACGCCCTGGAAATATGGCTTTAAAGGTGCAAAATCCATTGTTAAGATCGAGTTTTTAGCCGAACAGCCCGCAACCTACTGGAATACTATCGATTCTAACGAATACAAGTTTGAGGCGAATGTTAATCCCGAAGTCCCCCATCCTCGCTGGTCGCAAGCTACAGAGAAGTTTATTAGTACTGGTCCTGGACTATCTTGGGATATCAAAGAAACGCTACCTTACAATGGCTATGGCGAGTATGTAGGTAATTTATATAGCTAGAAGAATTGAAGCTGCATCTTTAAAGGGCGGTAAAGGGTGATTTGGAGACGGGGAGACATATCAATCTTCCAGGTAACCTCCATTAGAAACGTAGGTGGTTGATTCATAGATTAATGTGTCAGAATCGGTGACTATCTCGGTCACTTGAAGCGAGCGCGGATGCGCTCCAGTCGTCTTGACGACGAGCTGCCCCTTCGGAGCTGCGTTTCAAGTGCTGCGAGATAGCGTTGCTAATTATTTTAAGATTTCCGACTTAATGAAAAAATCTATTTTCACCCTCAGCCTAATTGCGATCGCTTCTTGGGGACAAATTGCGATTGCGCTCCCCCTCAAGCAGATTTCCTCAGATCGCCTTAAGTACGTTGGTTTGGACAATAAATTAGGCAATGATTTAACAGAACCTCAACCCTGCTCTATTTTTACCCAAAGAATCAATCCCGACTGTGTCACCGAATCAGAGCTAGAGCCTGTCTGGGATGAAGCCCAACGTCAGGCTTTGATTAAATCAGTCGAGCATAGTCTTTATTACTTGAGTACGCCCAAAGCGGTACAAAGCTATAAGAAGCAGGCGGATACTAAATTCAATATAGATCGAGTTAGGCGATCGCTTTTTAGATTCAAAGAGCTATTATTAACGACAAAAGATCCGATAGCTTTAGAAAAGGCAGTCAAGGCAGAATTTAATTTCTATCAGTCTATAGGAAAAGACCAGAGAGGCAGAGTTGAGTTTACAGGCTATTTCGAGCCTACCTACACCGCTAGCCGCGTACGCACCGCTAAATATCGTTATCCTTTGTATCGGATGCCAACCAGCATTCAACGCGCCAAACGCCATCCTACCCGCGCTCAACTGGAAGGAAAGGACGGTTTAGCTAGCCAGAAACTTAGAAACAATATACTTAAGGGTCACGAACTAGTTTGGTTGAGCGATCGCCTAGAAGCTTTTTTAGTCCAGGTGCAGGGTTCGGCAAGATTACAAATGACCGATGGCACAACTATGACTGTCGGCTATGGCGGTACGACTAACTATCCCTACGTTAGCGTCGGCGGGGAACTGGTCAAAGATGGCGTATTTGGTAAAGACCAATTGACTCTACCCAGACTATTGGATTTCTTTGCTGCTAACCCCAAACAGCTAGACAAATATATCCCCCGCAACAACCGCTTTATCTTCTTTCGAGAAACCGATGGCAGACCTCCAACTGGCAGCTTAGGTGTTCCCGTCACGGGCGATCGATCCATTGCTACGGATAAGTCGATTATGCCCCCTGGCGCACTAGCATTAATCGTTGCACCCATTCCCGATGTCGAACCGAATGGCAAGATAGATACCAGAGTCGTCAGTCGCTACGTTTTGGATCAGGATACGGGTAGTGCCATTAAAGGCGCGGGTAGAGTCGATATCTTCTTAGGTAGCGGAGAAGAAGCAGGAGAAAGAGCGGGATTGCTTAACGGTAGCGGAAACCTATTTTATTTGTTGCTCAAGGATAATTAGTCATTATCAAACTGCGATCGCATTGATGGATTGAGATAAACTACAGCAGCTAAATCGAAATCGAAATAGTTTTGAAATGTCAGATTAATTTTAAAACTATTTTAATTATGAAAAAAGTCATTAAAGCCGTTGTATTTACGACGGTAGCGGGGATTACAATTGCAACTAAGTTTGGTAATCAGTCTGCTTTAGCCGAGGAAACCAAAGCCCAAATGCTAGATATTTGTGCGACGAATAATACTTGTGTTCAGCTTATAGATACTTATTTTGAAAGATGTTTTAATACCTATTACAGCATGGGTTCTCGCTCCAGTTCGGCAAGCCTAAATACCCAAGGTTTAGCAAGCTGCGTTAATGAATATGGTGGCGCAGAATATTTTGCAGTTGAATAGTTTTTATAACTGTTGTCGAGCAAATCTATGATTAAAAAGGCTGCTCTGTTTGCCAGTTAGCAAATTTTGCATTCTTTATTTAACGGCTACTTTAAAAACCAAATGATTTCTAGCGATCGCAACTATCTTTTCCAAAACTACAGGCGATCGCCTAACTAAAAAATAATTCAAATTCAATAACGGAAATTGCCCAGATTGCGATCGGTTAGCACAACTTAAATTCTGGGTCGGTTAGCTAGACTGTAGCAGCACAGTAAAAGAAGACTACATGACTTTAGTAGATATCGCCTCAACTTCTACAGACTCACTTGCTTCACGATTGTTACAAATTCAGCAAATCTATTACGAACCAGCTATCCTCGATTACGAGACAGGTAAAGAGATCTTAGCTAAATATCCCGATGCAGAATTGATTGAGGTTGAGTCTCATTGGAAAATTCCCGAACTCAACGGTGATGAAACCGCCGTTAGTAAGTGGAGTAAAGTCAAACGTACCGTATTGGTTTTGGGAGTTAAAAAGTCTCTCCGCGCTACTCCTAATAGCCGTAGCAGTAACTTTATTGCGCCTTCTCACGCCAATGGCTGCACGATGGCTTGTGTCTACTGTTATGTTGCCAGACGCAAAGGCTATGCTAATCCTATTACTACTTTTGTAAATATCGATCGCATCTGTCGTTATTTGGAACGCCATGCAGCTAAACAGGGTATGAAACTAGAACCAGACCAAGTAGATCCCAAACACTGGGTTTACGACATTGGCTGCAACAACGACTGTTCTGCCGATGCCTTAATTTCCGATAACGTCAAAGATTTGGTTCATCTATTTCGCAGCATTCCCAATTCCAAAGCAAGCTTCGCCACCAAATTAGTCAACCGTCAACTACTCGACTACGATCCTCAAGGTAGAACCAGAATTCGCTTTAGTTTAATGCCAGAAAACATCGCTCGGACAGTAGATGTTAGAACTTCACCAATAAGCGATCGCCTTGAGGCAATCAACGACTTTGTAGAAGCTGGCTACGAAGTGCATATAAACCTTTCCCCCGTAATCTATTACGAAGGTTGGCTAGCAGACTATCAGCAGCTATTCGAGCAGCTAGACGACGTATTGTCCCCTCAAGCAAAGCAGCAGCTACAGGCAGAGATTATCTTTCTAACTCATAATGAAGGACTGCACGAACGTAATTTAGATTGGAATCCTCAAGCAGAAGACTTATTGTGGACTCCCGAACAGCAGGAAGTAAAATATTCTCAATATGGTGGTCGTAATCTACGCTATAAACGCAACCTCAAACGGGAATTAGTCAGCAGCTTTACAGAGCTTCTAAACCAGCAGCTACCCTACTGCAACATTCGCTATGCCTTTTAGCATGGTGCTGGGATTTGTCTCAATTGGCGATCGCATTGCTAATCGTCCGAATATTCGACATGGTGTTTCTGTACCTTCAGGCAAAATAACACAAAAAAATGAGTGGCTAGCTATAACCACTCATCGATTCCTTAATTCAGTTAAATCTTAGGTAGATTCAAAAGCCTATACGGAAACAGTTTTCTTGTTGCTAGTAGACAATTCGCCTTTAGCATATTTAGCAGCAAAATCATCCAAGGAAACTTGCTTGATTTTACTGGCGTTGCCAGCAGTACCAAACGCTTCATAACGTCTGAGACAGACAGTTTTCATGTAGGCAATTGAAGGCTTGAGGAAGTGACGGGGATCGAAGTTAGCAGGATCTTTCATAGCTGCTTCACGGATTGCAGCAGTGATAGCCAAACGGTTATCAGTATCGATGTTAACTTTGCGAACACCACTCTTGATGCCTTTTTGAATTTCTTCTACAGGTACACCATAAGTTTCAGGAATTTTACCACCATTAGCATTAATGATGTCGATCCATTCTTGAGGTACGGAAGATGAACCGTGCATAACGATATGAACGTTAGGTAGACGGCGGTGAATCTCTTCAATTCTGCTAATAGCCAGAATCTCACCAGTAGGCTTACGAGTGAACTTGTAAGCACCGTGGCTAGTACCGATAGCTACAGCCAAAGCATCTACTTGGGTACGTTCGACGAATTCTACTGCTTCGTCAGGATCGGTTAATAGCTGTTCCTTACTTAAGGTACCTTCAAAACCGTGTCCGTCTTCTGCTTCACCTTGACCAGTTTCTAATGAACCAAGACATCCAAGTTCACCTTCTACGGATGCGCCAACAGAGTGAGCTACTTTAACTACTTCTGCAGTAACGTTAACGTTATATTCAAAGCTTGCAGGAGTTTTCGCATCGGCTTCCAATGAACCGTCCATCATGACGCTAGTGAAACCGTTGCGGATTGCTGAATAACAAGTCGCAGGGCTGTTACCGTGATCCTGGTGCATCGCGATGGGCAGATGAGGATAACTTTCTGCTGCTGCCATAACTAGGTGGCGGAGGAAATTTTCTCCTGCATATTTACGCGCACCACGGGAAGCCTGTAGGATAACTGGGCTATCAGCTTCGTTCGCAGCTTCCATGATGGAGATAATTTGCTCCATGTTGTTAACATTGTAAGCAGGAATACCGTAGCCGTTTTCAGCAGCGTGTTCTAAGAGCAAACGCATTGGGACGAGCGCCATATATATTCTCCCTAATTTATATTCTTGTCAAATAGTAAGTTTTTAAGAAATTTTAACTTCTTACTTGTCAATCTTAAGATATTTTTTACACTTAGAAGAAAATAATTTGTTAGCAGCCCCGATCTATTCTAATTTTAACCGCGCTTTTAAGTATAATTTTAAACTATGTTTTTTTGGCTGTAAACGCTTGCTGGCTATCGATCGCAACCATAGAAAATAGTTTTTTTTAGTATAAAACCATTTGTAATTACAGCATCATTTTTTAGCACAATAGCGAATTAGATTAACGATCGCGATTTGCTTGGGTTAATTTGAGCTGATTAATACAAATTGAATTGTCGCTCTGGACATTGATAATCCCTTGACGGCGTAGTTTTCCCATCAATCTCGTTACCGTAACTCTAGTCGAACCGATCGCACTGCCAATTTGAGCATGAGTCAGGGTATAGGGTAAGCAATAGTCGGCTTCACGTTCTACACCATATTCTTCAACTAGGAGAGTCAGAAAACTGGTTAAGCGATCGATGGTTTTTCTTTGTCCCAAGGCGCTCAACCAGAGCAGCTTTCTTTTGTGCTGATAGCGAAAAACTTCATATAGCTCCTGTTGAAAACCAGGCCAGTTATCGAGATCCTGCCAATATAGCCAAATCACGTGAGTATCATCAACATGAGCATAAGCATTAATATTGAAAGAGGATTGGGTAACAACTTCAAAAGGTTTTCCCGCACCAATAAATCCCAAAAATGACTCTTCTAGCAGATCTCCTTCAGATTCGTCTGAAGTCGTCTCAATGATTTCTGCGCTTGAGTTTTGAGACTGGCTAATCAGACGGACTGCTCCTTGATTGACTAAATAAATTAGCTGCGAACGGGCAGGTATCTGTTCGTCTTTGGCAAAAATGCGATCGCGATAGTGAGTTTTCGCCCAGTCAATAATACTTTGCCAGGTAAAAGTGGGGCTAAATTCCTCGGACAAGTTTTCGGCAAATTGCATAATGAGAGGCAAAATAAAACATCAACGCATATTTGATTCTACATGGATAGTAATGTATCAAAAAATACTAATTCACATAACTTTTTTAAATTAGAAATTAAACGAGAAAAACTTGGTATTTCCGCTAAGAATTTATTGAAACAGGAATTGATGGCGATCTTAAATTCAAATCGACAAAAGTCAAATGTTCAAATCGAACAAAAGTCAATCGCATCAATATTAGAAAATAAGATTAACATTTCTAATCATAAAAAACAGCAGGATAGGCAAAAACATAGCGCTACTCCCCCTGCCGAAACTGAGTTTATGCCAATTGTATATAGTTGCCCAATTGGTTTTTTGTTAGAGACTAAGTTCCAGAAAACACCACAAATAATAATGCAGCAGATAGAACAGCGATTAATCTCAAGCTCAGAAAAGCTAAATCTAAAATTATCGTCGTCAATATCTATTGAAATAGTCGATCGCGGTTGGATTAACTTTTATCTCGGCTCTAAATTTATGGTCATCTGGCTGCAGCAATCTTTTGTTTGGCATCGAACGGAGAGAATAGGCGAACGCCAATTAGCTAAAAAAGAATGCCGTATGGAAAATACTCCCGCCAGCTTATTTCCCATACAGTATATTCATGCTCGCTGTTGTAGTCTGCTAAATTTGGGAGCTAGAGAATACTCAAGTGTATCTGTCGATCCAGAATGGGTTATCCGCTCGATACGGGCAAAAACATTTTTCTGGCTCGATGAACGGGATCGACTGTGGTTCAAAATGTCAGCCGAACGCAATTTGTTACAGCAGCTATTAATGATTTCGGACTTTTGGGTTGGAAATGTCGATCGCCCTCAATGGTCAAAAATCGCGCTTCATTTATGTTCGGCTACAGATGTTTTCTTAGCGGACTGTCGTTTTTTGGGAGAGGTGAAAGAACAATATCCGCAACTGGCGATCGCTCGTTTGGGTTTGATTGCTCTGGTTCAACTTTGGCTGCAAAAAATACTCATAGAAAAACTTGGCGTAGCAGCACCTCATTCTATGTAGAGACGTTTCCTGTAGTATTGTCTCTACGGGACATTTAAAGCGCCATTTTGCTTAAGCCAGTGTCTTTGCTCGTCGGTTAATCCTTGAGCCTTAGAAAAGACTGCACCACTGACATTACAGTTGTTAAAGGCGACATCTTTCCAGGTAGTTTGTTCGCAGTTAGCATCCTGTAGATTAGCATCGCTGAGATTAAGATTAACCAGGTTTGCTCCCTCCAGATTTGCCGAAATCAGGCTGCTTTGGCTCAAGTCGATATTGCTCATCCGAGCATTTTGAAAATTAGTTTCGATTAATTCGGCTGCGGTGAAGTTTACTGTATTCAGGTTGGCAGAGATAAACTTGGCGTTAACCAGACTAGCATCATTAAAGTTGGCGCGATCGAGCTGGGATTTACTCAGGTTGGTATTTTGTAAATTTGCCTTGAGCCAGTGAGTATTATTTAAGACAGAACCCTGGAGAGCAGCATTTGTTATCGTCGCCCTTTCAAAGTTAGCGTTCGTCAATTTTGCTTGGTTTAAACAGGCTTTGTTAAAGTTGGCGCTATGGAAATAAAGATCCTGTCCGACAATCTCTCTTAAGTCGGCGAAAGATAGATTAACATGCGATGCTTTTAAATTCTCGATCTTCGACCCAAACAGCCTAATTTTGTAGCCATTAGCATCCTTAAAATTGACGTTTGCCAGAGTTGCGCTGTTGAACTCTGTTCTTTCTAAACAAGCCTCATGAAGATTGACGTTATTAAACTTAGCAAAAGACAAATTGGAGTCTTTGAAGCTGGCTGTCTGACAGGAGACATCAGTGAAGATAGCGCCTCGTAAGTAGCATCGATTAAAAATAGCGCGATCGAGATTAGCAGATACCAAATTTAGTCGGCTTAACTCTGCTTGTCTAAACTCGTATCCCGATTTAAGCTTTTGGAGGACTATTTCAGGTGCAAATAAGGTCATTAAATAAATAAAATAAATCAGCTTTTGCTTAGACTATCTCAACTAAGACTTCTCCCTGCTCGGCGATCGCTTTATAAGTACTCAAAGGTGATGACGCAGGCTCTGCTAAGACTTCGCCGTCAGGGGCGTATTTAGCTGCATGACAAGGACATAAGAAAATACTCTCATCTTGCTGCCATTCAACGATACAGCCTTGGTGGGTACAGGTAGGATTGACTGCCATAAGTTCCCCTGTACTATCTTTGACTACTAGTACTTTGGCTTCTTCATCGAGTAAAAATCCAGATTCTTCCAGTTGAGCTACAGTCCCAACAGTCAGTAATTCAGATGCGGAAGTAGTATTCTCTTCTGTATCCGCTACCGTATCGCTTTTAGTGCAGGCTGCTAGAGCTACAGGTAAACAGCTTGCGATCGCGCCTAAGCCTACCCAATTGATAAATTCTCGCCGTTTCATAGTTATTTCTCAATAGAAGGTTATTTACGCTTTATAGTTGCGATATTGAAAATGAGTCGAACTGGCGATCGCTTCTTTAACTCTTGGACTAGATTCGCCATAGAGATCTAACCATTCATAAAAAGTTAGCTCTCCTCCTAAATAAGCGGAAGGATTCTGTGCGCCTTCGAGCATTAGATTACTTATTAGGTTGTACGCATCTAGCCAAGAATCCTGGGTAGCTAAATTCCATTCGCTGCCCAAATATTCTGCCAAGGTTTCGATTAACGCCTGTCCCACCATTGGATAGTGTTCTTGAATTGTACCTACCTCAACATGATATGCGCCAAGGCTTCTGAGCGCCATAGTTAGCTGTTCGGGGTTGCGTAGGTTTTCAACAATAATCGCCAAAGATGCAATCAGCTTTTTTTCTTGGGCTGCAAGATCGGCATTGACAAACAGAGGTCTTAATTCTGGATGATAGGTAAAAAGCTTCTGATAAAAACTAGCCGAAAATTCGGCTGTTCTATCTCTAACTCGATCGAAGCTGTTTTCTAAAAGTTTGGCATTTATCATGTATTGAGATTGTTAAATTAACCAGTTTGAGAAGTAAGGGCGATCGCTATTTATAAAAATATGCCGTAAAAATATGGAACGCTAGCATGACAAAGAAGAGTCCGACCAAAATAAGATGAGTATTTAGCCAGAAAGCTCGCATGCTTTTAATCATGTTTCCCTTAGAGATCCCAGGAACTTTCTTGCCGTCGGGAGTTGCAGTTTGCAGCATCGGCAAGAATCGCTTTTGAGATGATTCGATCACTCCCGTTTCCGCCACCACGCCGAATAAAGCCGAAATACTTACTCCGAAAAACACCCAAAGGAAGATAGCGTTAAAGTTAATTCCCGCCACGCCGATAGTATGAATCAAAACGATCGCCAGTAAGCCGACACCCAGAAATATATGTAGCCTGCGCCATAGCTGCATTGAGCCAGGTACAGACAGCTTTATTTTCCAGCCTCTTCCACGTTTACGAACGCTTAAAATCATTTCGGCAATTACAAAAGCGAGGGATACATAGCCAGTTACCTGCTTGTAAAGATCCGCCTGCAAAAAATATAGAACATCAAAGGCTTTCTCTCGAAAAATAGGGATGTAAATCGGACTGACTGCAAAAGGCGCAAGGATAGCAGCAGATATTAAAGTAAGAATAATTAAAGTCGAAAACTTGGGCTTCATTGTTTCAGTTATCAGTTATCAGTCAACAGTCAATAGTCAACAGTCAACAGATCGAGCATTCATGTTTACCTGTGAACATCACTTAATGCCAGATTCAAAATCTGCGATCGCATTACAAATAAAATAAATGGTGAGTCAAGATATATAGGTAGGTGGGCAAAAAACAATTTGGTTTTGATTGCAAATATCGTTTTATTATTTTGCCCACCATCAAAAATAAATTTGCTTGAAAGCTCTATTTAAGTTTCATCGATAGGCAGATTGATAATAATTCCGCCCATTACATCATTTAGCTTAAATTCCTTATCGGGATAGCGTTCTAGGTGAACTGGGTGGGTATTATGACAGCTAGCACAGGATTCAGCCACGGCCTTATCGGGATAGAGTGCAGAGAAGTATTTCTGACCGCCAATCTCTTGATACTCTTTGTAGGGTTCGCCAGTTTCGTTTACCGCTTCCATCGCCTTTTTCTCAAACTCGGATTTAGGCGCGTGGCTATCGTTAAGGTTCCAAGTTGAGATTAGGTTATAGGTAAAACCAATGCCTTTCTCATCGGCAGTTTCTGCTGCAACTTCCGAACCCAAACGAAACATTTGTGCGGGTAAGGGGACACCACCTGTTTGTTCCCAGCCTTCTGTTGCTTCAGCCGAGATCACACCGTCAGGCTTGTCTTTTCCTTCAAGTTTCTTTAGGCGACTGATTACGTGCTTGGTATATGCCGTGCGATCCGCTAGTAAGACAGTATGAACATAGTCTACGGCTACTTCGGGAGAAATGCCTGCTGCTGCTTGGGTAGAACCACCACCGCTACAGGCGATCGCTGTAAAACAAATTGTTACAGCTAGGGCAATTAAGCCAATAGTTTTCGTTCTTACTCTTTCAATTACGTTATTCATTGTTAGGATAGCTTTAGTTAATTATGGGTTGAGTATTGGGTGATCTATGATTTCCCTTTGCTCGATCTTTTCTTCTCATGTTCGCGAACCAGTTCAAAGGTTTGCATTTTCTGAGTTGGGGGACGAGCAAAGTTGGCTTCGACTAACTCATCATCGAAGATGCTATTGTAAGCGTGTTCTACGCCGTGACAGTTCATACAGACCTCCTGAACCATGCGATCTCGTGGTTTGAGTGTATAGGTGTTGTTGTGGTTGACCAGCACATCTTCTCCAGACACTTCTCTCGGTAGATGGCAGGTAGCACATGTAACTGAATCTTGGTTCGGACGAGGTAATGCACCGATTTCTCGGAAGATAGTCGCGTGGGGCGAATTTTTATAGTTGAGGGAATGATTGTCGGCATGGCAGGTGAGACAAGAATCTACCGAAGCCTGATAGGTATCAACTGTATGGACGTTATGGCAGGTATTACAGTTCATTTGCTTATTCAAAGAGCTGTCCTGCATGGGCAAATGAGCCATAGCTGGAGTTAAGGGCGACATACCTTCTAAGGTACGGATACCATGTTTTCCCAGTAAAAAAGTATCGACACTATTTTCATGACAGCTTTTACAGCTTTCCTCCGTGGGTTGGGCAACAAAGGCTTTAGTCTCCTCATTTTGATGGCAGCTAGAACAGTTCACCTCAGCTAGCGCATGGGCGCTAGTTTGCCACTGCTGCTCGATTTTATTTAACTGAGCTTGAGTAACCTTGTCTGCCAATGCCACGCTGGGAAACATTAATGAAACAATCATTAAACCACTCAAGACAACAGCTAACAGTCTGCACTGATAACTGTTTACTGTTAACTGTTTACTGTTCATGTTTTTCCTCCCAGAAACTCACGATTCAAATCTGGTTTGGGAGCTTTATCTACTTCGGGTTTAACAACTATTTTTGGTAGTTCTGGCTTGGGCAACATCCAGGGTTGGTCGAGATTTTCGCGAATAAAAGCAGTAGAGATAGAGCGATGATCGTGAAAGTTATGACAGCCACCCGTCCAGCAACCATCGGGTTCAAAGTTATCATGACTGGCCAACTCGCCTTTAGTTACCCCTGCATGACAAGCCATACAGAGGTCTGGCTCTAGGTTCACTCCGCGGGCAAACATATGTTCGTGTTCTCGATGACAGGCAGTACAGGTAAGCACGTCAATGTTTTCTCTTAATTCTGCCCAGCGTGGATCGCGGAACTTTTTAGCTCCATGAATGTCTTTTGCCATCTCTGCTTCGTGACAGCGATTGCAGGTATCGTTACTTACTGGTTTAAAGCCTTCGTGACAGGACTTACAGGAAGTCTCAAACAGGACGTGACCATTGGAAGTTTCTCCTGGTAAAAAAACGCTTTGGGTATCAAAAGCAAAAGCCGAACCCAGCCATAGAACCGTGACTATCATCGAAGCAATAATGGCAAATTTTGAGCTTAATAGAGCTAATGGTCTAAAACCACGCCGTGTATTTCTTGCCATTTCTTTAGATCAGCATTGCCAAAATGGTTGCAATAATTCCCATAATGCCTCCACCAGCCAGGGCTGCTATAGTAGCCTTACCTGAGTTATGAGAATAAACATAATCATCTGCTTCATTAATATCTTTGACAGACACATCTGCGCTATGGGAATTGTCTAATGGCTGGACTACAGAATCGGCAACTTCAGGTGTGCCATGGGAATTATTTACAGGTTGAGCTTCTACAGGAGCAGCAATTTCTGTATTACTAAATTCTTTAATGGTTTCACCAGTAGATTTTGACTCAAGGGCAATTTCTCCTTGAGAATAGTCCGCGCCGTCGAGCATGATTTCGCTAATCGCACCGTAAGCACCGACCCAAGCCTCTTTGACGTTAGGAGTCCACTTTTCACCTAGATATTGCTGAAAAGTTGTTAGTAAAGCACTTCCTACCAAAGGATAGTGCGCGGGCAATGCTCCATATTTAACGTGTCGCGCTCCCAATCCCCGTAACGCTTTGTCTAGCACGTCTGGCTTACGCAGATTTTCTACCACCATTACTAAGGAGTTGAGCAGCATTTTCTTTTGGGCTGCCATGTCCGTATGTTCAAAAAGCGGTTTTGCTTCAGGGTTGGCGGTAAACAAATTGTCGTAAAAGCTGCCGACAAATTCATTAGCCTGGGGTTTCACCTCTTCAAAACTCTGCTCTAAAAGTTCTACCTGTAAGCCTGCTTCGGCTTCCGCTTCTGGCGTACCTGGGGTAGGTAAAGCAATTTCTGCCTCTGAATAGTCTGCACCATCCAGCATAATCTCACTGATCGCACCGTAGGCATCTACCCAAGCCTGCTTAACCTCTGGTGTCCACTTTTCTCCTAAATACTGTCCAAAGGTAGTTAGTAAAGCGCCTCCTACTAAAGGATAGTGTTCGGGCAATGCTCCATACTTAACGTGTCGCGCTCCCAAGCCCCTCAGGGAGCTATCTAACACTTCAGGTTCGCGTAAATTTTCTACCACCAGCACCAAAGAGGCTAACAGCTTCTTTTTCTGGGCTGCCATATCCGTCGTATCAAACAGTGGCTTGGCTTCAGGGTTATCAGTAAATAAATTATCGTAAAAACTAGCCACAAATTCATTAGCCTGGGGCTTTATTTCGTCAAAACTTTTTTCTAGAACTTCTACTTTCAAAGACATTACTTGTTATTCTCTTTTCTATTTACTAATAGCTTTAATCTAAAAGATAATAATTTAAATATGACTAGTAAATTATATATTTTAATTATCTTTCTCTATTTAGACTAAGCAAGAATTACAGTTACCTTCGCTACACTTTTAATTTACGGGCAGCTTCTTGCCAAAAATATTTATATCCATCTATAGATTTATAAGATAGTCTCAAACAGAGTTTTGTAACTAAATATACTATGAAGTATTCCTTTTTTAATTATTGAATCGATTCGATGATATTTTTGCATGCTCAATATTCAAGAGTCTTTGTCAATACATAAAGTTAGTCATCTAAGGCTATAGATATCGATATTATCGTGTCTAAGAATAAAAAATAAAATTACTATCTGAGAGCTATAAAATTAGCTAAATATAAAATTATCTAATTTTGTAGCAATATATACGGTATCTTATTCAATCGTTCGCCTTAATATTAAATAGCGGAAATATAACGAGTAAGATTACTAAATAGACGTTTGAAGAAAAACTCCTATATCATTTGCTTACAAAGTCTATAGTCGCTGCATAATTGAAATAATTTCGATATAGTTTAAGAATTTTATAATTGTTAGCTGCTTTAAATACAGATATTCAATTAATAAATTTAATTAACATTAAATAAATTTGTATGTTCGATCGCATAGTTCGTTTCATTGGCTCAATCAAGCTGGCAGTACCTCTGTTAAGCGCCATTATCGGTATTTTGATTTGGGCTACTTTTTATGAGTCTCAGGTAGGTTCGGTAACAGTACAGCAGGAAGTGTACAAAAGCGGTTGGTTTGGCGCGCTGATGTTTATGCTGGCAGTTAACTTGGGCATCTCGGCGATGTCTCGTTATCCCTGGCGAGGGGCGAGAAAAATCGGCTTTGCCCTAACTCATTTTGGTCTGATCGTGATTATTGCGGGTTCGGCTGCGGTGATTCATGTTGGTATGGAGGGAATGCTGTTAGTCAGAACAGATAGCGGGGCGAGCGATCGCCTGAGAGTCCAGGGAGATTTATTAGAAGTAGTAAACGCCAAGGGAGAAACTAAGCAGGGTAGTATCTTTATTAAGCAGGATGGTTCGGTCAGTCCGAGATATCTAGCGGGATTAGAACTAGAAGCCTATACCGAAAATGCTGTCCAGGAGATTACTATCGGTGCGGGGGGAACGGTCAGAAATCCTGGGGCGAGACTAAGATTAAAAAGCGATCGCATGGGTGAAACTATCGAGCGTACTCTGGCTGCTGCGCCTAGAGATTATAGTCAGATCTGGCTTGGTCCCGCGAAGCTGGAATTAGTTACTGTTGAAGATGATATAGGGTTAAAGCGCCTCTTAAACCCTCGGCGGGGACAAGGACATCCTTGGGGCGAATTAACTATAACTACTCCAGCTAAAAAACAAATTGATATAAAAGCGAGTAAGGGAAAAACAGTTAGAGTCGGTAAGATCGAGCTTACGGTTGATAACTTCTATCCCGATTTTCGTCTCGATCGCAATAAGCAACCAGCTACAGCCTCAGAGAATTATAATAATCCTGCCATTGCTTTAGAAGTATCTTCCCCCCAGGGAAAAGAACGCTGGTATATATTTGGTAAGACCGACTTTCCGCCTGTTAAGACTTCGATCGAGGGAGAGGCGATTAATAATCTTACCCTCGACTATCAGGTACAGCCACCAGAGGAAAATGACTACTTTAAGGTAATTATCGGTGCAGGGGATGAGCTTTACTATGCTGCTAAATCATCCAAGCAGTTTAAGTCGGGTAAATTAGCATCTGGACAAACGGTAAGTCCTGGCTGGGCAGATTTTGAAATCACTTTAGATGAATATCTGCCTACAGCGCAGCTACAGAGAAAAATAATTGTCGCCGAAGAGGAACAAGGAATTCAGGGCGCACCCGCTTTATTAGTTAAAACCGAAACGGGTCGCGAAACCTGGTTGCCTTGGGGTGAGGCTAGCGCCATTCGCGATGGCGATCGAGAAATCTATGCAGCCTTTAGTCCCAAAATGTATCAGATACCCTTTGGAATCAAGCTAGAAGACTTTATTGTCGATCGCAATGAGGGTTCGGAGTCTGTCGCCATGTGGACGAGCAGAATCCGTATTGAAGATAGCCAAAATAACAATGTCGAACAGCGCAAAGTTTGGATGAATAATCCGACTTGGTACAAGGGTTGGAAAATCGCTCAAGCCTCTTGGAATCCTGGCGATTTGCAACAGTCTACGCTACAGGTCAAACGCGAACCCGCTTGGGTGACGGCGCTGACCTGGACTGGTTCGGCTCTAGTAATTCTGGGCATTGCGGTGATGTTTTATGCCCCCGCGCTGAGTCGTAAATTGCGGAAGAAAGCTAGTAGGAAGGTAGTAACTGAGAGTGTTGAAGATACTGAAGTCAAACAAACCGAAGGCGAACTAACTTCTGTAGCTTAAGCTTGTCTAAAATTCATAGCCTCTAGCTAACCAGTAATGCCAGTCGGTGATTGCTTCTTGTGTAGCAGCATCTTCGGTTAGAGGCTGTATCTCTCTCAAGGAAAGCGTGAAAACATCTTCTATCCCGTCTTCCTGGTAGGCAACCTCTACCAACATATCTTCCATACAGTCATCCTCTGACGGCATTCCTACGACTCGAACCTTTTCGTCATTACCATTCCCCGTTAACCATTTGGCAGGAAAAGGAAAATCAAGCCGATCTTCCAGGTAATAGTACCAACCCATCGCCCGTTCCGTTTCGTCGTAGGCATCCACAACAACTTCCATGACAATTCGCTCCTCTCTGTCCTCGTTTAGCTCCATTTTTTAAATTCACCTAAATACAGTTATGAAAATATTTAAATTTATTATCGGACTTTGCCTGGGAATTGTTGTATTCCTGACTCCTTTTAGTCAATTTAAGGCAGCACCGTTGGAATCAGTGCGAGATATACCCGTACAGCTAGAAGGTAGAAAAAAACCTCTAGATACGGTGGCGCGAGAAACCGTCATGCAAATCCACGGTAGAGCTAACTATCAAGCAGCAAACGGCGAGAAACTCGACTATTTGCAGACCTATCTTTCCCTGTGGTCGAATAACCGCGACTGGAATCAGGAACCGTTTGTTCTATTTAACTATCGTCCCCTAAAAACACAGCTAGGACTCGACCCCGAACAAAAGTACTTTACCTTTACCGAACTGATGCAGTCGGATTTAGGTTCGGTAATTATGGCTGCCAGAGAGAAACAGGCGGATGAGATCGATCTAAGCCGAGATGACACAGAGGCATTAACCGTAGAAGAACGTTTGGCGCTGACTGTAGCTACGGTAGGTACAGATCGCCTGCCCATTGTTCCTCATCCTACCGATGCTAAAGGTAAATGGTTGAGTATAGATGAGGCGAGCAACTATTATCCCGAATCCGTTTTAATAAGCGTCAAGCAGGACTATCTCAATCTCAAACAAGCATATAGACAAGTTAGTAATACGGAAAATATAGCGGCGATCGCCACACGGTTACAGACAGATTTAGCCAGCCTCAGTCCTCAATATCCTCAACTAAATATCTTGCAAAGAGAAGCAAAATTCTATCGTCTCCGCTTCTTTGCTAAAGCCTGGATGCTCTACGGAATAGGCTTTATAGTCATGCTAGCCGTACTATGGTTCAAATCTGTTGACTTCTATTGGGGTGCAGTGGGCATCTTTAGCGCGGGACTAATAGTACACGGCTATGGATTTATCGAACGGATGCAGATTGCGGGTAGACCTCCCGTTACCAATATGTACGAGTCGGTGATTTGGGTTAGCTTTGGCATTGTGGCGATCGCATTATTATTTGAATTTATCTATCGAGCTAAGTATTATCTTTTAGCGGCTGCACCCCTATCTATTCTCTGTCTAATTCTGGCAGATAGCCTACCTGCGGTACTCGATCCAACTATTTCACCCTTAGTCCCAGTGCTGCGAGATAACTTTTGGTTGAGCGTCCACGTACCCACAATCACCCTTAGCTATGCTGGTTTTGCTCTCGCTTACGGCTTGGGTCATATTTTATTAGGTCACTATCTCTTTGCGCCCCAGGCAAAAGCCAGGATTCGCAACCTTTCCAAATGGAACTATGGCGTACTGCAAGCAGGGGTTTTATTGCTCACCACGGGCATTATCTTAGGCGGTATCTGGGCGCACTTCTCCTGGGGCAGATTTTGGGGTTGGGATCCAAAAGAAACCTGGGCTTTAATCGCTTTGATGTGCTACGTCGTACCCTTACACGGTCGTTTAGTAGGCTGGCTCAAAGATTTTGGCATGGCTGTTACCAGCGTCGTCTCTTTCAATGCCGTCCTGATGGCTTGGTATGGCGTAAACTTCGTTCTCGGTACTGGTCTACATAGCTACGGTTTTGCTAGCGGTGCTTCAACCTCTGTTGTTGCTAGCTTTGTAATTTTGGATTTAGTCTTTGTGCTGCTAGCCAGTATTAAATACAAAGGATGGCTTAACCTTGCCAAATCTACACCTGCCGAACTAAAAATTGATTCTCAAGTCTCACAGTCTTCCTATACTATGTCGGGCAAAAACTGAGTCAGATTAATTGAGCGGTTTATCCTCTAAGACTTTTGCGCTTCGCAATCGAGATCGTATCTTGCAAATCCCCACGTAACGAATTTGTTTGCTTTAGATTCATCAAACATTCGCGTGGAGACGTGACATGTCACGTCTCCACAGGGTTTAACGATTTTGTAGATTGATGCCGTAGATAATTTGAATTTGCACGCGAGATAGAATCTATTTCACCAAACAAAACGACCGCAGCCTTAAATCCTTATAAGTTAAATACACCACGATATGATTGTTCTGGAACAAATTCTTTGTATTTATTCCACCAGTTTATTTGCTTAGGCATTGTGTAAAAATAACTTGAACAATTTGTCGCAGGGTTAGATGATAAGAATGTAACTAAATAAAGGCCTTAGA